>Ga0210406_10004305_pt1 | contig 15310 bp, 12 predicted proteins | sample IncBWC30MmetaG_FD_155454 | JGI IMG/M metagenome (GOLD analysis project Ga0210406, IMG submission 155454) | Forest soil microbial communities from Barre Woods Harvard Forest LTER site, Petersham, Massachusetts, United States - Inc-BW-C-30-M | ecosystem: Environmental > Terrestrial > Soil >... | reverse complement strand
CCACTGGAAAGACAACAATGGGCCAACGCAGGACCATCCTGAAGCGAATAGGAATTGTTTTTCTGTCGTTCATCGCAGTGTTGGCTTGCGTAATCGTCTACCTCGCTTACACCACGTTTGCCAATTTCGCCCGCGCCGAGAAAACTGGTTTCGATCGCGCGCGACTGAAAACCCCGCCGGGATTCCACATCTCAGTTTTCGCCGAAGAAGTGGACAGCGCGCGCATGATGGCCTTCAGCCCGGGAGGCGTCCTGCTGGTCAGCGAATCGGGTGAGGGCAAGGTGGTCGCGCTTCCAGATCCGAAACACACAGGGAGGGCCGCGCGAATAGTAGATATCCTCAACGGGCTGAATGAACCGCACGGCCTCGCGTTTTACGAAAGCAAACTGTATGTCGCCGAAACCGACAAGGTTCGCCGCTATGACTGGGACGAGGCCAATCTGCGGGCGTCTAATCCGAAAGCGCTCGCCGGTCTGCCCGGCAGTGGCGGCCATTCGACCCGCAGCCTCGTATTTCACGGTGGCAAGATGTACGTCTCGGCCGGATCGAGTTGCAACGTCTGCCTCGAAAAAGATCCGCGGCGAGCGGCCGTGACGGAGTTCAATCCGGATGGCAGCGGTCAGAAAATCTTCGCGAAAGGCCTGCGCAATGCCGTCGGGCTGGCGGTGAATCCGAAGACGGATACTATCTGGGTCACGGTCAACGGACGCGACTGGCTGGGGGACGATCTGCCGCCGGAAGTCATCGTCGATCTCGGTAAAGATGGCGGCGATGCCGGCTGGCCCTATTGCTATGGCGACCGCGTGCCCGATTCAAAATTTACCAAGCCGGGCGACAATCGTTGCCAGAATGTGATTGCGCCGAAAGTCCAGATGCAGGCGCACTCCGCCCCGCTGGGACTCGCGTTTTATGAAGGCTCGGAGTTCCCGCCTGAATACCGGAACAACATCTTCGTCGCATTTCATGGCTCATGGAATCGCAGCGTTCCGACCGGATACAAGGTTGTGCGCGTGAAACTCGACGATAAAGGCCAGCCTCAGGGTGGCGCGGAAGATTTCATTACCGGATGGCTCGCGCCCGGCGAGACGAAGAAAGGCCGCTGGATGGGGCGTCCCGTGGGGATTGTGTTCGGCAGCGACGGGGCGATGTACGTGAGCGATGACGCTGGGGGGGTGATCTACCGGATCAAGTTCAGCAAGTAAATCCAGCGCTTTTCCGCTGATCCTCGGTGAGAAGGAACGACTACCAATCACTCCGTCAGGTTATAAATGAGCCCGTTTGGATCCCTGATGTAACATCTCGGAAAGTCGGGCTCGTCCTTAAGTATCTGGCAGCCCTTTCTTGTGAGACTTACTTTAGCTTCCTTAACGCTCTTAACAGTGACTTCCAAGACCGGTCCGAGAGCAGGGCCGGGCTCGATAAACAAATTGATGTTTTTTCCGTGAAGGCCGACCATATTGGGGTTCTTATCTGTGATCTCAAAGCCCAAACTCTGGACATAGAACTCAGCGGCCTTCATTGGATCCTCAGCTTGAATCAAAATATCGGTTCCAAATGTATTTGCCATAGTCACCTTCGACGTCACCTTCGACGGAAACGGAGCGGTTATGTCATCCGCTGGACTCTACTCGCCTTTCGGCATTTAATCCAATTGAATCTTCGGCACCTTACTCCCCGCAATACTTCTCATACTGCTGGTAGATGAACGGGTCGGTCATCCCGGCGATGTAGTCGCAGATCACGCGCGGAAGCGGTTCCTGTCCCGCTTTTTCGCGGTAGTTGCGCGGCAGGTCGTCGGGCTCCTCCATCCAGTGGGCGAAGAGTTCTCCAGTGATGCGCTCGGCGTCTTCTTTCTCTCCCGCGAGCGCCGGGCTGTAGTAGAGATTCTCGTAGAGAAAGTCTTTCAAACCCCGGCGCTCCTCTTCGACCGGCGGGCTGAACGAGGCCACTCGCTCGGTGTGGCGGCGGACATCTTCAAGAGAACGCACGCCTGCCGCTTTCACACTTTGCGCCGTGTTCGTAATCAGATCTCCGACAAACCCATCGAGAATGCTCTTTAGCGCCTCGTTGAAAACCAGCTTCTCGGCAACGTCAGGGTACTTGGTCTTGGCCATCCGAAAATGGCGAGCGAACAGATCAACGCCATCCGCAATCTGCTCGACCGTGAGCAGCCGCGCTTCGTAGCCATCGTCGAGGTCGGCGGTGTTGTAGGCAATCTCGTCGGTAAGGTCGATAAGCTGGGCTTCAAGCGGCGGCCGCTGATCAAGCCGATACTCGGCAAGTTCCGGATGTTGCCCAGCATCGTAATCGCGCGAGTGCTTGATGATGCCCTCGCGGACTTCAAAAGTAAGATTCAGCCCGCGGAAAGCGGCGTAACGCAACTCGAAGTCTTCGACAATGCGGAGTGCATGCAGATTGTGATCGAACGAAAACCCGTGTTGCCGCATCGCGCTGTCGAGCGCTTTTTCTCCCGAGTGGCCGAAAGGAGGGTGGCCGAGGTCGTGAACCAGCGCAAGTGCCTCCGCCAGATCGGTGTTCAGTCCAAGTTGCGCGGCGATGGTGCGCGAGATCTGCGCGACCTCAATGGTGTGTGTCAGCCGGTTGCGGAAATGGTCGGAGTAGCGGCGGGTGAAAACCTGCGTCTTCGCTTCCAGGCGCCGAAAGGCGCGGGCATGGACGACACGATCACGGTCGCGCTGAAAGTCGTTGCGGTAAGGATGCGGCGGCTCGGGATGGCGGCGTCCACGGGAGTTTTCTACGCGGACCGCATAGTCGGCGAGCATGGGGAAAGTCTAGCACTGCGGATTCTTGATTGTTGAATCTTGGTCGGATAGCCGCCATCAACTTCAACCTACTGCATCCCACGCAACCGTTGCAGCACTTCCGCGGCCTTGGGAATCTCGGGGATGGTGTTGGAAACCTTGCGCCAGCGTTCACGCCCGTCTTCGTCGATCACAAAGGTCGTGCGGATGGCGATATCAGTGTCACCTTTACCATGAGGATGCAGCAGCCCGTATTGCCGGATCACATGCGCCCCAGGATCGCTGAGCATGACGAACTGGTGGGCCGCCTGCTTGTCCCAAACCAGGTGCGCATGTTCCTGATCGTCCACGCTGATCGCTACCAGGCGCGTCTTCGCCTGTTCGAATTCACCGGCATGCTGCGCGAACTCGCGCAGTTGGCGCATGCAGAACGGTCACCAGTAGCCGCGATAGAACACCAGCACGATGCGCGATCCGCGCAGACTTGAGAGCGTGAAAGGCTTGCCATCCTGATCGTTCAACGTGAAGTCCGGAGCGGGTTGCAGGCTGGTGAACGACGACTGAGGCTTGGGTAGGACCATCTTCCCGGCCACGAAAGCCGCAGCCAGCAATAGGAGCGAGAGCGTAGTCAGAAGAATCCAGCGGCGTCTTGACATGGCGAAGAGTGTGAATCTAGAAGCGGAAACGCACCAGTATCTGCTTCCTACTATGCTTCCTACGGCTTCGCGCCCTCTTCCCGGGCCAGCTTCATCTTAGCGGAATCGAGCTTCCTCTGCACCCGCGCCTGATCCGCCGGATCGACTTCCGAGGCAATTGTGCGGTTCCACTCACTGAGCGCCCGCTCCCAGTGGATCGCGGCCAGCTTGAGGCGTCCCGTCTTCTGATATAGATCGCCCAGATGGTCGTGGACGGTGGGATCGGTATTGATTTTCTGCGAAGCCTTCAGCAGGTTCTCTTCCGCCAATTCATATTTTCCCAGGCGGAAGTAGGCCCAACCGATGGAATCCAGATAGGCGCCGTTGACGGGATCCAGGTCCACGGCACGCTTGATATATCCCAGCGCTTCTTCGAGCTTCGTGTTCTGGTCGGCCAGCATGTAGCCCAGATAATTCAGGGCCGAAGCATGCTCTGGATCGCTGGCCACGACCTTCTTGAACTGTTCTTCAGCTTCGGCGTAGCGCTTCTCACGCTCAAAAGTCGAGCCGCGGAGAAACCAGACGTACTCCTTGTCGTCCGTTTTGGTCGATAGCTGCTCGGCCTTGTCAAGCGCCTGCTCGGCGTCGCTGAACCGGCGCAGCCGCGTGTTCATCTGCGCCAAAGCGATATAGACCTGGCGGTCGTCAGAGTTGGAGTTGGAGTTGGCATTTCCCTTCAACATCGCGCGAACGTCCTTCAGCGCTTTGTCGGCCTCACCCATATCCGCCTGCTGCGACGCCAGCACCATTTTCAGATCGCGGCTGCCGGGCAGCTTCTGAACCGCCTCTTTGGCGACATCGGTGGCCTTCTGCCAGTCCTTCGCTTCGCGCCAGGTATCGATGATCTGCTGATACCCGCGCTCGATGTTCTCATCGCCGCCCAGGGCGATGATCTGGCGGAAGATCTCGTTGGCGGCCTGATTGTTCCCCTGGTCGCGGTAGATCGAGCCCAGTCTCTCGAGAAACACCGCCCGGTTGCTCTTCTCGCCATTCGAGTATTTGCCGTCGGACTTTTCCGATTTCTTCAGCAGGTCGCGCATGATCGGAATCGCTTCGTCGTAACGCCCCTGCGCCTGGTAGATGGCGGCAATGTTGTATGGAACCTCGACCGAGTCCTGCACCATGGTCTCGGCCTTTTTCAGATTTTCGAGCGCGACATCGAATTTGCCTTGCTTCCGGTAGATTTCCGCGATGCGAACATAGGTTTGCGCATCTTCCGGATTCGCGTCCGCGATCACTTTATATTGTTCGAGAGCCGCATCGGCCTGGCCGTCATTCAGCAGGTTCTGCGCGAGGCCGCGAATGGCGTCCAGATTGTCGCGGTCCAGTTCAATCGCATGTCGATACGCCTCGACCGCGTTCTTATATTGTTTTTGCTGCTCGTATGTATAACCGAGCGCCGAATAGAGCTTGGCCGAGCGCTCCGTGTTCGGTACTGAACTGAGCACCTGTGTGGCGCGAGCTGTATCGCCCAGTTCGTTGTAGAGATAAGCCAGGGTCGTGACCGCCTCTTCGGAACCCGGCTGCAGTTTTACCGCGGTCTTGAATTCGTTCTCCGCTTTTTGCAGATCGTTGTTCAAACGATACAGGCGCCCGAGAAGCAGGTGATCATCCATGCTGTCCGGTTGCAGCCGGATGATCTGCTCATACTGATCGATGGCCAGTTTCAGCACGCTCTCCGAACCGCTGCCGGCCTGCATGTCGCCAAGCGAGCGCAGATAAATCCTTCCGAGCAGACGGCGGGCCTCGAGATTGTTGGGATTGCGCTTGATGATGTCCTGCGCCTCGACCACGGCGTCCCGAATGCGGCCGGTCTTGGCATAGAGCTCGGCCAAGCCCGAGGTCAGGTACGCGGAGGTCGGGTCCGCATCAATAGCGGCCCGGTATTCCTCAATGGCCTTAGTCGCCAATTCGCTGCGCCCGTAAGTGGCCACTTGTTCCTCGTACATGTGCGCGAGGGCAAAATGGTAGTAGGCGGCGGCGCGGTCGGGCGTCTTACTTTTGCCAGCGGACTGGGCACCAGCAGCAGCCGGAGAATCCGCGACGCGAGCGACTTGGTTTTGGGCCAGTAAAAATGACCCCGTAAGGACAACACCAACTATCCACAACTGTCTTTTCATGAAAAATCCTGCAACCTTTAAATAGCAGCCCACACACTCGTTTTGATGCAAAATGATTGGATGCTGATCCGCGGCCATCCGGATTTCCTTATTCTACATTCGGTGGGCCTTTCGGTGGGCAGAAAGCGACCACTCCGCGCAAAGCCGGAGGTACACGGGCTTTCGGCGGGTATTGTCAAAAAAAGTAAAGAAAAGACTGACTAATGTCTGAAGTGCCGCACTCCAGTAAAGATCATAGCCAGCCCCAGCCGGTCCGCGGCCTCGATGACCTCCTGATCGCGCACCGAGCCTCCGGGCTGAATAATCGCGGTAGCCCCCGCTTTGGCGATTTCCTCGACCCCGTCCGGAAAGGGGAAAAAGGCGTCGGAGGCGGCCACCGTCCCCTTCAGCGGCAACTGCGCCTTCATGGCGCCCACCTTACACGAATCGACGCGGCTCATTTGTCCCGCGCCGACGCCCACCGTTTGCCCGTCGCGGGCGTAGAGAATGGCGTTCGATTTCACGTGCTTGCAGACCTTCCACGCAAAAAGCAGCGCCCGCTTTTCTTCCGGCGTGGGCGGGCGCTTGGTAACAACTTTCAGATCGGTCTCGGCCAGCTTGTGAAGATCGGCATCCTGGACGAGCATGCCTCCAGAAATGTTTTTCAGAACCCAGTTTTGCTGTCCGGCGGGAACTTCGACCAGCCGAAGATTCTTCTTCGCGGCAAAAGCGGCTTTAGCGCCTTCGTCAAACGCGGGAGCGGCGATCACTTCCAGAAATAGCTTCGCCATTTCGTGAGCGGCCGCCGCATCCACTGTGCGGTTGACGCCAATCACTCCGCCAAATGCCGAAACCGGATCGCATTCCAGCGCCCGCACGTAAGCCTCGGCGAGAGTCTTCCCGGTAGCGGTTCCGCAGGGATTTGTATGCTTGATAATGCCGCAGACCGGCTCATCAAATTCCTGCGCCAAATCCCATGCAGCTTGCAGGTCAACAATGTTGTTATAGGAAAGCTCCTTGCCCTGCACCTGACGCGCGTTCGCCACGCCCGTGCCCGAACCGTCCGCATACATCGCGGCCCTCTGATGCGGATTCTCTCCATAGCGCAGGTCTATCTTCTTCTGAAAAGACAACCGAAGATTTCGGGGAAAGCCTTCCGCGGCATGCAACGTGAAATCGCCGCCCACCCGCTCAAGCGTCGAGGCGATCGCCGAATCGTAGGCCGCGGTCATCGCAAACGCTTTCTGCGCCAGCCGCCACTTCGTTTCTCTGGATAGCGTGCAGCCCGAGTAGGCCATCTCCTCGGTGATGGCGTCGTACTCGGTGGGCGAAGTGACAACCGCGACATCCTGAAAATTCTTCGCCGCCGAACGAATCATAGAAGGGCCACCGATATCGATATTTTCAATCACCTCGTCGAAGGTCACTCCCGGCTTGGCGGCGGTCTTTTCGAAGGCGTACAGGTTGACCACCACCATGTCAATAGCCGGGATGCCATGCTCGGCAACCGCCGCAAGATGCCCGCCGTCTTCACGGCGATGCAGGATGCCGCCGTGCACCTTCGGATGCAGCGTCTTAACGCGCCCGTCAAGCATTTCAGGGAAGCCAGTCAGCTCGGAAATGTCTTTCACCGCGATGCCGGAGTCGCGCAGCAGCTTAGCCGTTCCTCCGGTCGAAACCAGTTCCACTCCGAAGGCGGCGAGTTTGCGAGCGAAGTCTACCAGTCCGGATTTGTCGGTAACGCTAAGAATGGCGCGCTGGATTTTAGGCATGAGGCCCCTCGGAAGCGAAGGGAGATTTTAGCAGTTTGGGTAGGAGTTCTCAGTTCCTGGTTCTCGACATTCGACGGACTCGGCCGCGAAGCCAAAGCAGTGGTATTCGTAAACCTTACTTCACCACCTGCCTCATCGTCCTCGACGTACTGCCGACGAGGTTCGAGTCCCCGCTATACACTACCGTGACCAACGCTGTGCCCACCTTGAGCGTCGAGGTCGTAAGGCTAGCCGAGCCGCCACTCAACGTCCCCGTTCCCAGTGCCGTGTTGCCGTTCATAAACGCAACCGTTTCTCCGTCCGGAGGAGCGCCAACGCTGGAAGTGACCTTCGCGGTAAAGGTCACCGCCTGCCCATAAGTGGACGGATTCGGCGAAGACGTGAGCGTAGCGGTGGTCGCGTTGATCACGAAGCCATGGAGCACTGTGCTCGCATCCAAGTAGGTCCCCGTGATTTTCCCCACTGCATTAATGCTGAACGCGCCGGTTCCCTGCGACGGGAACGACGTCGCCATGCCGATCAGCTTGGCCAGCAAGGCGTTGTTGCCTGCTCCCGGAGCGTTGAAGACAGTGATCGTGCCATTGGCGGCGCGCACAAAACCGTGAGCCACAGAGTTCGCGTCAGTGTAGGTACCCGCGATAACGCCCGCCGTGTTGATACTGAAACCGCCGGTTCCTGCGGTTCCATACAGGCCCCCATGTGGGATCGTGCCTGCGCCGGGAGCGGAGAAGGTAGTGATTGTGCCAGTGGCAGCGCGCACGAAGCCGTGATTCACACCACTCGCGTCCAGACAGGCTCCCGCGATGGTCCCCGACCGGTTGATGCTGATGGGGGTAACTCCCGGTGGGGTGGAGGAGATTGCGCACGGAGCATCGAATTCGGTGATCGTGCCATCGGCGGCGCGCACGAAACCGTGATAAAGACGGTTTGCGTCCCTGTAGCTTCCAGTGATAGTTCCCACCGGGCCAATGCCGATGGGGTTGGTCCCCTGAAAGTGGCCCGTGCCTGCGTCCGGAGCATCGAAGGTGGTGATCGTGCCAGTGGCAGTGCGCACAAAGCCGTGCTGTACCCAGCCCGTCTCCTTGTAGACTCCCACGATTGCGCCCGCCGAATTGATACTTAGGGGAAAGGTTCCCTGATACTTATCCGTGCCTGCGCCCGGAACATCGAAGTCGGTTATCGTGCCATTGGCGGCACGCGCGAAGCCGTGACCCACGCTGCCCGCGACAGTGTAGATTCCTGCGATAGCCCCCGCCCTGTTGATGCTGGTGGGGAACGTTCCCTGACCACTACCCTTGCCTGCGGCCGGAGCATCGAAGCTGGTGATTGCGCCATTGGCAGCGCGCACGAACCCGTGGGCCACACTGCCCGCGTCAAAGTAAATTCCCGCGATAACCCCTACCGCGTTGATGCTGACGCCGATGGTTCCCTGAAGCGGTCCCGTGCCTGCGCCGGGGGCGTCGAAGCTTTCGGCTCGCGACGAGGGGGCCGTAACGACCGCCACAGCAAGCAGAATCGCTAAACCCAGCCCCGCGCCTGCCGCTGGTGTGTGGATTGCAAAGATACGGCTCCTAGGGTGCGTGGGGTTCTTCACCAGTCCACTCCTTGATCGATTAGTTTGATCGATTAGTTAGTCGGAAATTTTGTTGAGGATCTTACCGGCGGCTTCCGTGGGACTTCCGTCGAGGCTCGCGAACGAGTATAGCGCAAAGCCCAGCATCTTTCCGCGGAAAGTTATCGCGACCTCACTGGGTACCGGCAACTGGGTACTGGGTGCTAGCTCTTCGCCTTGGCCTTAAGCTTCACCTGTCCACCCTGCATCTCGACCGAGTACACCACCGTATCGCAGCCGTGCTGCTTGCGAATCTCGCTGGTCTTTTTCTTGACGAATGCCGCGAAGGAATCAAGATCCCCTGAAACCTTTTCGCCCGACTTTTTCTTGGCTTCGGTCAGCGCCTTGTAGAGGGATTCAACCTGCTCCCGCTCGGCCGCCGCGCCGGAGCACTGCACCGAGAAGGGCTGATCGCCCGTGCCCGCGGCTTGGGCCTTGTGGCTGACGCCATACACCGGATGATGCTTAGCTTCGTGCTCTTCGGGCACGCGCACGCCTTGCACCGAGAGGATCGCATCCGCTGGCCGGCGGTAGCCCTCTTCGCGAATCCGCATCTTCTTGCGCCACAGCTCGGCTTGAACCGCGTAGCGCTGTGCCATCTCGTTGTACCTGAAGCGATTCGAAAAACTCATCCGCGTGCCATCGCTGAACTTACGAATCAACGAGAGCACCTTCCACTCGACGTCGGTCGGAGGCCGTTTGGCCGGATTATTGAAGAAAATCTCATACTCGATCTTCAGCCGGCGAAGTTGCTGATCGAGGAGATTCAGTTCTTCATCAATAGTCACAAAGATCCCCCAGCCAATAGTAGCGTTGCAAGCATGATATGGCGAGGTTCCCGCCGGACACGTGAGGGATGGTACGAAAGTGTAATGCAGCGCTCAGCCGTCAGCACTCAGCCGTCAGCTAAAGCCTATGGGTTTAGAGGTTCGTGAACTTGGACGCATCCGGCAAACTGCCTACGCTGAGAGCTGATGGCTGAGAGCTGGCTTACTTCGCGCTCGACGCCATTTTCTTCACCATCGCCAGCACCAGCTTCCGGTCGCTGTCGTTCAGATTCGCCGAATAGCGCCGCATCTGGCTCAGAAAGCGGACTTCATCGTCGGAGAGCTGCGGCAGCCCCTTATGTCCGTTGCGGTTGCCTTCGGAAAAGAATTGCGACAACGCCAAATCCATCGCTCCGGCAATCTTGGCCAGCGTGTCCAGCGAAGGGATGGTGTGGCCGTTTTCAACGCGCGACAGGTAGCAGCGCAACAGGCCAGTGCGCTTTTCGATGTCGCCCTGTGACATGCTTCGCTGCAGCCGGAAATTGCGGATGGTCTCGCCGATGTTCATAGGTAAGCGACTAACTCAATCCCAAGAATGAATGCCTAGGTCAAGATTTAAATATGGGTGCATAGTAACCAGAGTAGTACCGTCTGGCAAGTGGAAATTCCTTGCCTCCTCGCGGCTACTTGTGTCGTGGATGTTTTCCGGGGACTGCACGTCTTCAGCCAATGTCGCCGAAGACCGCTTAAATGCAAGCTTTGGCTTAAAGCCAGATCTCCGCATTCGCACAAATATCTGTGCAAAGAAGCGTGCCCTGACACCTGGCACCTGCCCCCTGCCTCTCACGGTGTCCCTTCGAACAACGGCCAAAGATGATCGGACGTGACGCGGTAGATCGCATAGGCGCTGCCACCGTCGGAGGTGCGCCGGAAGAGCAATTCGCCGCGGCCATCGCCGTCGGCATCGACCGCGTCGATCAGCTCCACGCGCGGGGTGACGTCGAGATGTCGCGAATCAGTCTGCGAGAAGAATAGTCTCTTTAACTCGCCTTCGAGGTTGGTCCGGGCGATCAGCGTGATCTCTTTCGGTTCTTCGAAGTTTTCGGTCGCGCCCGCCGCCGGGTGAGTCTTCGCGGAAAGCACGAGCACCGGTTCGTTCGAATTGGAGAGATCAAAGATGCGCAAGCTCACATCGTCGAAGGCAGGCTTGGCCAACTTCTCGGCGGGCTTGCCGGGGGATTTGCGAGCGGATGCCGTCTTCTGCGGGGGCGCAGCTTCTCTTGTCGCTGTGCCTGCCTGGGTGCGAACCTGCGTCGCTGCCAGAGCGAGCATCTTGCTGCGATAGCTGGCTTCTTCCGCCGGCTTCACATCAAAGGTGTAGGGACGCGGATCAGGCCCACCAGCATCGGAAATCGCTGGGATGAAAGTGAACTGCGGCGAAGCCACGTCGGAATTGGTTGCCGTCTTCCCGGCGAGCTTTCCCGTGCCGGAGGATGTTGCCGACGGCGCCGCGTCCGTCAGAGGGTCGAACGTCGCAAACGGTTCGCGCCGCGCAGTTGAGTCCGGCTTACCGCGTCGCAGCCTGGGACGATTCGGATCCTCGATCGGCTCGTCAGACACAGAAGCCTTTGCGGTCTTTGTCTCTGACGTGGCAGGCGACTTTGTGGCTTCCGGCGTGGTCGAGACGCCGCCGGGCTGCGCAGCGGTCGGCTGCGTCGCTGGGGCTGTGGGCTTTTGCTCGTCTTTTTTTTCTTTCTCTTTATTTGAGCCGCTATCGGAATCCGCCTTGTCGCTGTGGCGGTGAAGTACGGGGGGCGCGTCCTTATCTTCGATCACAGGCGTCGAGTACTTCTTGCTCTTCTCCGGAGCCTTCATTCCCGCAGGAAGCCAGGTGCCTTCAGCGATCCAGACATGGTTGAGTTGTCCAGGTTGCGTAATTGTGAAAACGCCCTGCGACACGCCGCTGCGAAAGCCCTCGTAGACGATGCCGAAGTCGAGAGCCATGGGAACGGGCGCAGCTTTGTACGAGCCCGCGTCGTAAAATTTTCCGTCCATCATGATGGCAATGGGAGTGAGGCGGGCTTTGCCCTTCGGTGAGAGCTGAATCAATCCCAGAGCGCGCGGCCCCTTGTTAGACGCCGGCTTGTGTCCGAATTGCGGGATCGGACCTTGAGCGGCAGCCTGAGCAACAAACCACGAACTGGCCAGCCAGGTTGAGGCGGCCAAGGTGACGGCGAACATCCGGTTGCGATATAACTTGCGATATAACAGCGAGCGGCGAGGAGAAAATTCCATGGAAGTTAATGATAAATCCCCAGACTTCAATACGACGGACGAGAATGGCAAGGAGGTTGCCTCAAAAGATTTTCGCGGAAAGACGGTCGTCCTTTATTTCTATCCCAAGGCCGATACCCCGGGCTGCACCAAGGAAGCGTGCAGCTTCCGCGACAGCTATTCGGCGATCAAGAAGACGGGCGTGGTGCTGCTCGGAATATCCGCCGACACAGCCGCCTCGCAGAAGAAGTTTCAGGACAAGTTCAGTTTGCCTTTCCCCCTGCTGGCCGATCCAGAGAAGAAAATTGCCAACCTGTTCGGTGTAGTCAAAGAGAAGAACATGTACGGCAAGAAGGTGAAAGGCATCGCGCGGACGACCTTCGTCATAGGCCCCGACGGCAAGATCAAGCACGTCTTCAATAACGTGAAGGCAGAAGGGCACGCGGACGAAGTGCTGGCGTACTTGAAGAGCGCGGCGTGAGAAATGCGCGGCTGAGACTGCCAGTGGAGAGCCGGGCGTCCCCGCCCGGCCACCCCGCAGCCGGACGGGCGAGGACGCGCGTCGCTCCACCACCAAATGAATCAGCTCTTGGTCGCGTGACCTCGCTGAAAGCCGAGTTCTTCAATCGCGATCCGCGGCGCGTGGCGCGGGCGTTGTTGGGGAAATTGGTGGTCCGGAAAACGCCTCTCGGAGTTCTGGCGGGACGAATTGTCGAGACGGAGGCGTACCTCGGCGAGGGCGATGCCGCAGCACACGCAGCCGCGGGCAAGACCGCGCGGAATGCCGTTCTCTTCGGCCCTCCCGGTCACGCCTATGTGTACTTCATCTATGGCAATCACTACTGCCTGAATGTTTCCTGTCTGCCGGACGGAGTGCCCGGCGGCGTACTGTTTCGGGCGCTGGAGCCAGTCGTGGGCATCGAGCGGATGGCCGAGGCGCGAGGGATCGAGGTAGCAAAAGAAATGGATCTCAGGAAGATTTCTTCCGGCCCGGGACGCATGGCTGAAGCCCTGGAGATTACGCGCGAGCGAGACAACGGGAAAAGCCTGATCAGCACGCACTCTGATCTACGAATTGTGGATGATGGCTATCGCGTGCGACGAGTAACGGTCACGCCGCGCATCGGGATCGTAAAGGCCGTCGAGCAGCCCTTGCGCTACTTCATCGCCGGAAATCCCTTCGTCTCCGGGCGGCGCGTTCACTAATGCAATTTCTCGTACTCCGCCTTTGCCTGTTTCAAGACGGAGAGATCCGGATCGGCGTCTTTCCATGCGGCAAAGAAATCCTGGTAGGCCGATTTGGCAGCAGGGGTGTTGCCCTGCAAAGCGTACGCTCGTCCCAGGCCCAGATGGGAGAGCGTGTAGGTCACATCCCAAGGGTCTATGCCGCGATGGTCCAGTATCTTCTGGTACTCGGCCGCAGCCTTTGCGCCCTGTTTCGAGCCCAGGAAGGCCTCGCCACGAGCGTAGTTCACCAAGTATCGCGCGGTGCCGGGGCCGGTTCCGAGTTCGTAAGGCGTCGCCACTTCCAGTCGCGCCGCGGCCTGTGCAGGCTGGTTGCGCTCCAGGTCGCTTCGAGCCTGGGCAAGCGGAACGAAGACCTTGTTGAGCAGGGTATCGGTGGGATACTGGCGAACCAGATCCTCCGCAATCTTCTGGCTGCGTGCGGTGTCTCCGGCCCGGGGTAAGACGTTCATCACAATTGCCCGGGTGTCGCGGTCTTGCGAAACGGCGAGAGCATCCGAAATCTTCTGGCGAGCCTCCTTGAGGTTGCCCAGTTCCGCTTCGCACAAAGCCTGCTGCGCGAGAATGATGCCACTGAACTCCTTGTATCCCAGGCGCTGGGAGACACTCTCACTTTGGGCAAAGGCCGCCCGGGCAGGCTGCAGTTTGCCCAGCGCGCACTGAGCGTTGGCCTGGAACACAAGCAGGATGGGTTCGTCCGGATTGCCGGCAGCCAGTTCCAGTTCGTGGCGCTCGGCGGCTTCATCGCCGCGAATAAAGGCGAGATCGAAGAGCGTGAAATGCACGGAGCGGCCCATATTCTGCGCGGCCGCCTGCTCCGCCACCGCCCTGGCTTCGTCGAAGCGATTGAGGCGCTCGTAGGCGTCAGCGACATTCTGAAAGGCATAAACATCTTTGGGCTCGATGCGCATAGCCTCGCTGGAGCTGGCCAGAGCCTTTTCGTGCTGCCCGATGGCTGAGTAGCGTAAGGCGAGGTTGTCGCGGGGGACACTGTCACGCGGGTAGGTTTGCACCCACTGTTCGTAGATCTCGATGGCCTTGTCGATCTCCCGAGTGACAAGGTCGTAGTAATGCGACGAGATATAGAGTCGCTCGCGTTCGCTGGCTCTCTCCTTCAAGTCGAATGCCTTTTTGATAAAACTCGCGGCCAGATCTCCCTGCGTGAGGTTGCTGTAGGCCACGCCCAGCGTGGCATGCGCCATGGCGAAGTTTGGATCGAGCTCGACGGCGCGTTTGAGGTGGGGAATGGCCTTCGAATCTTCAAGTCTCAGATGCTCCGCTTGGCCGAGGCTGAAGGCCTGCAAGGCTTCAAGCGACGAGGTGGTGGCCCGTTCGAGCGGCGTGGCGAACTTCTGCACCGAGCCAATGGACTCGCCCAGCTTGCCCCGCAAACTGGAAGCAGCCTGGTCGAGCGACTTCAGGACCTGCTCCTTGCTCTCGGCTTCCTTCTCTTCACGGGCCAACACGTCCCCGGTTTGGGCATTCAGAGCGGAAAGGGTGATGACATAGTGCGTGCCCAGGCTGGCGATCGAGCCAGTGAGCATGGCCTTGGCGCCTTCGCGCATGCAGATCTCGCGGGCGACGTCATTGGTAAGGCGTGCGTCGGGCGGGCGGCCCATGAAGCGCAGAGCGTCGCGGATACGAGATTCGCGCAACAGGTTGAGGTAGGGCGATTGCTCGAGTTGGACCGCCAGCGCCTGCTTCAGGGTTCCGTCGAAAACGGAATCGCCGGTTGTGTTGACGAAGTCGGCGAGCACCACGGTGTCTTTTTCAGTGAGCGCGTTGGCACGACGTGAGCGAAAGAACAGACCTCCGCCAACCAGGGCAGCGACGAGCAGAGCGGCAGCGACGACGGGAATCGCCCAGGATTTTTTCGGCGCGGCTGGAGCAGTACCGCTAACGGGCGTCACTGTTCCCGAGGAACCGGTGGCCACGGCCTGAACCGAACCGGCGGAGACAGCTTGTGCTGCCGGCTTCGATACTGAATCTGGCGCCGCTGCCACCGACCCGGAGCTTGCCGCCACCGCACGCCCCGTGTCGGTGTCGCGCTTTAGCCGTTGCAGGTCGGCCCGGATGTCCGCCGC
>Ga0210406_10004304_pt1 | contig 15311 bp, 11 predicted proteins | sample IncBWC30MmetaG_FD_155454 | JGI IMG/M metagenome (GOLD analysis project Ga0210406, IMG submission 155454) | Forest soil microbial communities from Barre Woods Harvard Forest LTER site, Petersham, Massachusetts, United States - Inc-BW-C-30-M | ecosystem: Environmental > Terrestrial > Soil >... | reverse complement strand
CTGTTTGTCTTCCCGAGCCAAGTGTCGCGCCGCGCCGAGCCGCACGCGCGCCAACTCCAGATTGGCGCCGCTTAACACGGGTAACAGGGCCGTAAGCTCCTTACGCGCGCGATCGTAATCTCCTCCATCCACCAACTTGAAAGCACGGGCCAGCAGCGCCACAGCATCGGGAGCTGGATAATGCGTCATAGCGGCCTGAGCATCCGACGCCTCATTCGACAGCGGATACTCGATGTAGATTTTCTGGTAATGCGCGGCTGCGGCGTCGCGGTTCCCGTCGGCCTCGTAGCTGCGCGCTAGCAATAATTCTGCCTGGGGCACGGTGAAATCCGTTAAGTGTCTTTGCACCAATTCGAGGGCACGGGCAGGCTGCGAGTCCTGTAAGTAGGAGTTCACTTGTAGCGTCACTGCCTTCGGTACAAAGGGGGAAGCCGGCGTTGCTTGCCACACCGGCGCCAATGTTTTTTCCGTATCCGAAAATTGGCGCAGCTCCGCCTGAGAAGCAGCGCTCAGGTAGGCGGTGTAATCAGCCAGCGTAGGCAACCGCTTGGCGGCAGCCGTCAAGTGTTGCAGCGCATCGCCGAACTGCCGCTCGTCGATTTCGGTCGCGCCGAGAGCCAGCAGCGCGAGAGCGCCGTTCTTGTCGTTGGGATGCGCGTTGGCGTAGCGCAGCAGCGCGGCGCGGGTCCGCGGAGTAGGCGTCTTGCGGTAATTTGCGCCCAGCGTCTCGAGCGATTGCGCGGATACACTCGCGGCGCACAGGCAGGCCAATGCGGCGAGCCGGACCCGCCTAGAGTAGCGGACCGGGGTAATCGGGGCCAAGTAATTGGACATCGTCATTTGCAAGCGTTCGCACCAATTCCAAGTGCAAATAGTCGGCCATAGTGCCAGGACCGGATAGAAAATCCCGCCGAAAAGCCTCCCGCGCTGAATCAATCTCTGCTTTTAGAGACGTATACAGGTTGCTCCCGGCGCGGCCATTCTTCACATTTTCGGATTTATAAAGCCTAATCTCGGCGACCTGATTGCGTGCAAAACGCTGCGCTTTGAGGTGCAAGTCCTGCTCTTCCAGCTTGATCGCTGGCACGCCGATGCTCACTAAAGTAGGGCGGCCCTGGGTCCCAAAACTACGGCTTTCGATCACCGCGCCGGCCACTGTCGCCATCAATTCCAGGCCGTTGGTCTCGATATTGTGCTCCGTCGTGTCGGCATAAAGCAACGCCACGACGCGTTCTTTGGCAGCGATCGGAAACAGATAGAACTTGCGAGCCGTGTCTTCCCCCAGCCAGCGAGCGATGGGCTCGGACATCTCGCTTTTGGATCGCAACGCCACGACGGTGTCCTTGGACTGCGCCGCGCTTCGAAAAGCGGGCGCCGAATCGAGCGGGGTCGCGAGCCGTTGATCCCCGCCAGCAATATTCCGGACAGCCGCGAGCTGGAGCGAACTGTCGCGAAGAAAGAACAAAGCCGCACGATCCGAGAAACCTTGTGTGGCGTCCACGATCGCCTTGCTCCACTGCTCTTCACTCTCCGATGCACGCAGACGTCGGACGGCTTGGTTTAATTTCGAAGTGAGTTCGCGGCGCGCACCCGCGAGCGACTCGGCAACAGCCTGGACCACGCCCGCGCTCAGGGCGGCCAATCGCTCTTCAAATATCCGTTCGATCTGGTCGCGTCCCGCCTTGTGCGTATCCGCGGGCCGAGTATCCGAGAGCCGGGCATCCGCGGGAAAAGCGCGCGTCAGATCTTTCATGTGGTGGCGGGGTCTAATAGTATTCTATCGGACAAGTAGCCCCATGACTACAGTTTGATTAAAATTAGCGGGCCGGCGGCGCTTCCGGATGAATCGGCAGCAGCATCCCGGTCAGCCTCAACTGCTTCCGCCCGCTGGTCAATTCCAGAACAATGTGACCGTCCGGTTGGCTGGCGCCTTGGCCGGAGAACGTATCCGCGCCCTGCTCCATCTGGATGTTGGAAAGTACCAGTCGTGGGATACCAGAAACGGGCGCCAAGTTGTAGCCGCCTGTGATCGCGCTCACTTGAGTATCGGGGCCCAGCTCGATTCCCTGACCTTCGAAGGTGCCCTGCGACCGAATATTAAGCAGCAGGTTTTGGGCTACCCCACTGGTCTGGATCTCGCCATCCAGATCCAACCGGCCATTGCGATATTCGAGATTTTCGATAGCGCCCGTCCAATTGTAGACGGGCGACGGTTTATCTAGATTCAGAGTGAGCTTGCCCTGCGCATGCATGTCGTCAAGCCGGCAATCGAGACCGGACAAAACGATCCTGGGTCCGTCCCATACCAGGCGCGCGCGAATCTCACCGATGGGAGACTCACCGTTCAGCAGCTTGGCAACGTGAACATCGCCTTCCACCTCCCGATCCAAAAGCCACTTAGGCAAGGTCTCTTTGCTAAGGCGAAAAGTCCGCGCCAGGAAACCCTCATTGCGTCGAAGCGTAGGCAGCATCAGGCTCTCGAGCTCGGAAAGCTGCAATTCCGGGATGTTCAAGCGCATGCGGTGCGGGCGGCCGGCCGCTGGATCATAGTGATAGTCACCCTCTAGCGTCACCGCTCCTGCGCGCGCGTGAATCCGGCTGATTTGGATCTGGCCATCTTTGATTTCGACCGATGCATTCGCAAAACGGATCGGCGTAGCCATCCCCGGGATTTCCATGACGGCATTCTGCAGCTCGTACTGGCCGGACCAGACACCCGGATGGTCGTCCGTGCGTTCATATGCGATGGAGCCACGCCAGGTACCTTGCCGGAGATTCTCCAGCAAAGGAATTGGCGGGGCCGATACGACGTGCTCGGCGCTCGATTCCACTTCGGCGATAGTCAACTGCCGGGTGGTGATGTGAAGCGCGGCGCGGCTGTTGTCCAGAGCATAAATTCCTTCGATTTGCGCCGACTGGCCGTTCTCCATGGTCACGTCGGCGGGACCAAACTCGATGGCGTTGTTCGAAAACAGGACGCGTGCCGACTCAAATTCCGCGGAAGCCTCGTGAGTGGACTTCAACGAAGCATTCTCCAGCGCAAGTTCTCCTTGCAGGCCCCCTACGTTCGAGTAGCCGATCACGCCATTCACGCGGCCGTCCACCTGCACGCCCGGCAGAAAGGGAGCACCCATATGACGCGCTGTTTCGACTAGTGAGGCGGCCGGAAGATCGCGGAAGGAGAAGCTCGCGGCCCACTTTGGCGAAGCAAGGTAATCGGCCAGCCGCAGTTTCACCGCCACTGGTTGAACTTGTCCCGTGCGTGCTATCGTTTCCACATCCAGTTGATGGCCCGGCAGGTTCAGCAAGCCGCGATAATTGAGGGTCCAGCCTTCGCCCTTCGGCGGCATAAGATCCCAACGATGGATATCGGTAATATTCAGATCGCCAGTAACAGCGAGCCGGGAAAGCGGCCCAGCCAATTGCGCGTTAGCTACGGCGAAGCCATGCACACCCATGTCGCGTCCGTTGAACAACCGGGCTAGCTCGGAAATCGCCGTTCGTTCCAGGCGCAGGCCCATGTTGAGCTGGTCTTCGGCGCTGGAAGATAAGTGGAGGATGCCGCGGGCGCTAAGCTCTCCGAAGTTCTGTGATCCGCGATCGGTGCGGGCGGGCGCCCCGGAAAAGCGAATCACGACGTCGCCGCTTTCGTTAGGGTAGACATCGATATCGGCGGCGCTGATATAGAACACGGACTTGGTGTCGCCGAACTTGAAGTTCAGACGGCCGTCGCGAATCTGGATGTCGGGGACATTGCGGCCGCCACCTGAGTCGACTTTAGAGGTATGGTCCAGTAGCTGTTGGATGTTCCAGGGGCCCACGGGCTGCTTCACGAGATTGACGGTTGGTGAATCCATCCGCAAGCTTGAGAACGCCAGTTTGCCGCGCAGAAGGCTCAGCCACCGGACTCGCGCCTGCATGAATTCGACGTGCGCGAATGGCTCAATCCCGGCTGCGGGATCATCACCGATCAGAACGTCCTTTACAGTGAAGCCGGGGCCGGAGAATACGCTCAGATGGACAGGTCCGATCTCGACCGGCCGGTTGAAAGCCGTTTCGAGAGCCGCTTGAATACGCGGTCGCATACGATTCGCATCCATGTATGGCGCCAGCAGGCCAATGGCTATGACAGCCACCAGCGCGATCCAAAGCGCGCGCGTGAGCCTCTTCCTCATGGGCTTTGTGCCAGCAGGCTGGCGTATGCTTCCGGATCGTCTACATCGATGGTGACGGCGGGGTCGTCTACTTCGATGTATCTCGTCCGGCTGACGTATTTGTGAATAACGTCGCTCGCCATCGCCGTAGCCGGAAGCGCCAGGAGCTCGTCGGCTAGCGCTCGCGCAATGCAAACGGGATGCCCATGGACGCCGTCGTAGGTGGGCACTGTGACAGGAGCGCGTTCGGTTTCAAAGTGAGCGGCCAGCTTTTCAAGCGTGGCGGGTTGGAGATTAGGATGATCCACCGGCGTGAACATCACCGCTTCCGTTTCGACCGGCAGAGTTTGCAGGCCGCACTGGAGCGAGCTGAGCATGCCGCGTTCGGGGTCGGGATTCACGGCGAAGGTGGCTTCCGAGGCCCGTTCGATGCCGGAGCGGATCTGGCTGGACTGGTGGCCCAGCACCACAATCACCGGGTTAGCGACGCCGGAGAACAGGCGAATCAGTCGGTCCAGGAAGGTTTCGCGTTGGAATCGCAGCAAGGCTTTGGGAGTGCCCATGCGTCGCGATGCACCGCCCGCCAGAATCAGGCCGGCAATCGGACAGCGAGAATTCACTTCAAGACGGCTCGCGAGGTCTCAGTCGCGAAGATGGATTTGGAATGCGACCGCCAGTCCGAATCGGGCGCGCGCCGCATGGCGATCATCTCCGCCACAATCGAGATAGCGATCTCTTCGGGCGTGATAGCGCCGATATCGAGACCCACGGGCGCGAAGACGCGTTCGAAGGCCGCGCGCGAGATGCCTTCCTTCTCCAGTTCCTTGACGACGCCGATCACTTTGCGCTTGCTGCCGATCATGGCGATGTACTTGGCGTTGGTTTCCACCGCCCAGCGCAGCACGCGCATGTCGTCGCGATGCCCGCGCGTCACGATGACGATATAGCTGGTGTCGCGGATGACCAGCTTGGGGAAGACTTCCTCGTACTCTTCAGAGTGAATCTCGTCGGCTTCCGGGAACCGGTCGCGATTGGCGAAGGCCTCGCGATTATCGACGATCACGGTGGCGAATCCGGCCATGCTGGCGAACTTCGAAATGCTCTTCGAGATGTGGCCGGCGCCGAAGATGAACAGGCGCGGCTGCGGGATCACCGGTTCGACAAAAACGCTGAGTTGTCCGCCGCAGATCAGGCCGTTGTCATAGGCGGCATCCTGTCCGAGGCTGAAGTTCATCTGCCGGGCGCGCTCCTGCTGCATGACTTCGCGGGCCGCGTTCCAGACTTCGGCTTCGACGCATCCGCCGCCGATGGTGCCGATCATGGAACCGTCCTCGCGGACCAGTAGCTTGGCGCTCTCGTAGCTGGGAATGGATCCGTTTACCTGCACGATGGTCGCCAGGGCGCATTTCTGCCCCAGCCGGCGCAGGCGGACCACTTCGTCGTAGATGTCCATGCGATTGAATTATACCGAGCGGGAGGTGGGTGGTGGGGAGTGGGAGGTGGTTAATATGTGGCGGGCCGGACTGAGGGGGCGTGAAAGTGATTGTCGGCTGGATCGCAGGAAATCCTCCTTGGTTTATGAATTTCGACCAGGGTGGCGGGGATCTCCAGGGGGCAGAAGTACGGTGGCAGCAGTTCTATTTGTGGACGAGTTGACCTTTAAGGGTGGTCATCCAGGTCGTCTGGACCGGCGTCAGTTTTGCTCCTTCCTCCGAGGCGATGTCCCTGGCCTCTGCAAGGCCTTGCTCGCTCGCGAGTTGAAACCACGCCACCGCCTGCACGTAATCACGCTCAGGACGATCAGTGGCGTCGAGCAATAGCCTTCCTAAGCGGTATTGACACAAGGGAACGCCCTGAGCCGCGCACAACCGAAAGTACCGGCGTGCACGGTCGATCTCGCGTGGAACCCCGCTGCCCTGCTCGTATAGATTGCCAAGAAAAAATTGAGCCGCTGGACTACCCATCAGCGCCGATTGGCGCATGTTTTCCAAGCCTTTCTCGAGGTCGTTTGGCAAGTCGCGGCCCTCAATTTGGCGAGCAGCAATTTCATATAGCGCAGGTCCGTAGTTCTTTGAGGCAGCTTTCTGGATTAACGCCAAACCATCCCCAGGGTCTTTCGCGAGATGGTCCCCTTTTGTCTCCCACACGCCGACCATATACATGCCGGGCGGAAAACGCTGCCTACAAAGATCCTGCATTGACTTCACAACGCGGTCAATCGCTTGAGCACTGGAGTCGCTTCGTCTGAGCGTGGCTAGTGCCACATTAAATGCCGATCGCTGGCGCTCGGTCTTCTCGTCGAACCAAAGCTGAGGAAATCTGAAATTGACTTCTACGGTGGCCAGGATCTTCACGGGCTTGCCATCCTTCATGCCCGGGGCAAACTCCCATTTCTCAACGGCCGCCAGCGCGCGTTCGTCCAGTCCGAAACCTAGCGGGCTGATTACCGTGATACCGGTCGGCCTGCCCTTTTGATCGACGGCGAGCTGCAGAATAACGGTTCCCTGAATGTGGTCGGCCCGAGCCTCGGTAGAGTACTCCGGTTCTACATTGTGCAGAAGGCGAGGCGGTGTAACACCAGATCCAATTCGAATCGCATCATCGAAGGGACCGGGTGTCTGGGCGTGTAGGTGTAGAGTTGCGAACAGGAAAAGAAACATACTGCAGGCAACTCTTCGCATTTCGATTTAAGATAGACATTTTACAGGAAAACGTCGAGGCGTACCGGTCTGGCTTTAGAGCTAATTTAATTTGGACAAAGCGGCGCGGATTGCGGGGTCACGCTGGGCTTCCACTTCATCGCCCTTGGCGACGCCCAGCGCCTGGTTGAAAATCTCCTGCTTCAGCCGGTTCTGAACCCACTCGCGCTCTCGCACCCACTCGCCCACCGGTGGTTGGATGCTGTGCTCGGCGGCATAGACCTGGAACTCATCCAGCACCGCCGGTGTTACCTCAAAGGCATCGGCGATCTTGTTCCTCTGGATAAAATCCGTGGCGAAGGAAGTGATCGTCGCGCTCGCGTCTAAGGCGAGGCGCAGTTGTGTCGTCGGCTCCGGCGAGATCAAAACATCGGGCTGAATCCCACCGCCACCCGTTACCACGCGCCCCGAATCCGTCCGAAACTCGTCCTTCTGTTTCTCGATCTCCAGATGGCCGCTCGGCAAAGTTTTCTGGATCGACCGCCCGCTCGGCGTGTAATAAAAGGCCGTGGTTAGCGCGAGCGCGGTATTTCCCGATAGCGGGAAAACGTTCTGGACCAGTCCTTTTCCGAAGGTCGGCTGCCCGATGATGGTCGCGCGATCGTGGTCCTGCAGAGCGCCGGAGACGATCTCGGCCGCGCTGGCCGTCTTCGCATTCACAAGTACCGCGACAGCAAAAGAATACGGCGCCGCGGTCTTGGGCGTATCGACGTCCTGGCCCTGGATGCTGCGTCCCTTCACGCTAAGTATTCGCTGCCCCGGGTTCAGAAAGTAAGAGGCGGCTTCAAGCGCGGTTTGCACCACGCCGCCGGGATTATCGCGCAAATCGAGCACCAGGCCTTTTAGTTTCTCGCCCCCAAGATTCTCGATGGCCGCTTTGAGCTGCTTTGCGGTCTGCGGATCGAAGCCGTTGGCGCGAACGTAGCCGACGCCCGGCTTAAGCAGGAACGCTCGATCGACGCTCGGGGAATCGACCAGTGCGGGGTCCAGGATGAAATCGAGCAGCCGTACATTCCCCGGACGCCGTACGATGAGCTGCGCCTGATGCTGCCGTGCTTGGCTCAGGAATTCGACGATTTGCTCGAACTCGAGACGTGCCAATGCAATGTTGTTCACGGCCACGATCTCGTCGCCCGGCTGCAGCCCGGACTTGGCCGACGGCGTGCCCGGCAGCGCCTGCAGAATGATTACGCGACCGGGGAGTATCGAGACCACAGTTCCGAATCCCTTGCGCTCGGAGCTTTCCATTTCCTTCAATTGCTGGTTCTGTTGGGGATCGAAGAAAATCGAGTGGGGATCCAGCTCCCGCAACATGCCTGGAATGGCCCCGCCATAGATGGCTTGCTCGCTGTTCACCTTATCCGCCGCCTGGCTCTCAACGATGGCCACCAGTTGAGTGAAGCGCTTCAGGAGGCCGTCGAGGTCTTCGGCCGGCGGAGGAGGCGCGAAAAAGAACAAAAGCGGAGCGAGCATTTACTTCGTGTAACGCAGTCGTTTCTTGACCGCATGCCGCTCCAGGGCCAGCTCGATCAGCCGGTCGATGAGCTTAGGCATGGGGAGGCCTGAATATTCCCACATCTTCGGGTACATACTGATTGACGTAAAACCCGGAATCGTGTTGATCTCGTTGATGTATAGCTTATCGGTGGCGCTTTCCAGCAGAAAATCGACGCGCGCCATGCCTTCGCACTCCACCGCGCGATAGCACTCCACGGCCAGCCGCTGTAGCTCGGCGGTCTGTTCCGGCGAGAGGTTGGCGGGGATTACCGTCTCGGCTTTTTCGAGCAGATATTTGTCGTCGTAGTCGTAGAAATCGCGCGATGGAAGAATCTCGCACGGGACAGCGGCGACCGGATCTTGGTTGCCCAAAACGGAACATTCGAACTCGCGCCCGATGATGCCGCGCTCCACGATCACCTTCCGATCATAAGACGCTGCCAGCTCCAGCGCGGATTTCAGCTCCTCGCAATTGCGGGCCTTCGAAATCCCGACCGACGATCCCAGGTTGGCCGGCTTGACGAAGACCGGAAACTCGAACCGGGAGCAGACGCTTTCCACATTACTTAGGTTGTTGCTGGACATCACCAGATAATCCACCACCGGCAGCCCCCGTTCCTTCGCGAGCCGCTTCATAACTTCTTTGTCCATCGATGCCGAGGAAGCCAGCACGCCCGCGCCGACATAAGGCAGCTCGGCCAGCTCCAGCAAGCCCTGAATGGTGCCGTCTTCGCCGAACGTGCCATGCAGCACCGGAAAGACCACATCGATTTCCGGATTCGCACGCGGCTCGGGCACGATCGGCCTGGGACTCCATTTGCCTTCCTTCGAAATCAAATAATGCAGGACTTTATATTTCTCAGCATCCATCGCATCCATGATGGATTTAGCCGAGCGGAGCGATACCTCATGCTCGCCGCTCCGCCCGCCGTAGATCACCGCCACGCGCGTCTTCATGATCGTTACAGAATCCTTTTTCCCATCGCCGACATCACTAACTCGACGGCCAAAGCCGCCGTCCGGTTCACTTCATCGATCACCGGATTCACTTCTACAACTTCCATGGACGTCATGCGGCCCGAATCGCACATTGTTTCCATGGCCAGGTGCGCCTCGCGATAGGTGATTCCGCCGCGCACCGGTGTGCCGACACCGGGCGCCTCGCGGGGGTCGACCGCGTCCATGTCGAGCGACACGTGAAAGCCCGCGGTTCCCGCGCCGGCGATCCGGATTGATTCTTCAATCACCGACCGCATGCCCCGCTCATCGATATCCCGCATTGTAAAAGCATGAACCCCGGACTCTTGCACATTGTCGCGCTCGTCGTCATCGACGGAACGAATTCCCACCAGCGCGACGTTCTCCGGCGCCACTTTAGGTGAGAAACCGAAAATATCGGTCAATTCTTTCGGTCCCAGACCGATGCAGCAAGCGAGGGGCATGCCGTGTACGTTCCCGCTGGGGCTGGTGGCGGGCGTGTTCATGTCGGTATGCGCATCGATCCATATCATGCCCAGCTTTTCGCCGCGGTCGCGAAGATGTTTCGAAACACCCGAGACCGTACCCACGGCGAGAGAATGATCGCCACCAAGAATCAACGGGCACTTTCCCGCCGACATTTGCTTCTCCACCAGCTCCGCAAGGTAGGTGCAGGTTTGCGTGATCTGCGGGAGATATTTCGCATGAGGTTGGCCTTCAGGATGACTTTCCGGCTGCGCCACCGGGACGTTGCCGAGATCTTCAACTTCGAAGCCGATTTCGCTGAGCCTGGCATTCAAATTCGCCACGCGCACCGCGGATGGGCCCATGTCGACGCCGCGGCGTCCTGCCCCGAGATCAAGCGGAACTCCGATGATGGTTATGTGGGAATGGCGCATGGCTACGTGCTTCAAGGCCGAGTACGATAAAGCATTCGGGGAAACGCAATGGTCTCCCGGATGTGCTCCAGTCCGCACATCCACGCGACGAAGCGCTCGATGCCCATTCCGAAACCTCCGTGTGGTACCGTGCCGTATTTGCGGAGATCGATATACCAGTTGAATGCTTCGCGCGGCAGGTTGTGCTCTTCCAGGCGCTTCAGAAGAAGATTCAGATCATGGATGCGCTGCCCGCCGCCGATGATCTCGCCGTATCCTTCGGGTGCGATCACGTCCACACCCAGGGCCAGCTCCGGCCGCTGGGGATCGGGCTCGAAATAAAATGCTTTTACCTGGGTCGGGTACCGGTCTACCATCAACGGGCGGTCGAGTCCCTCGGTGATCATGGTTTCGTCGGGGCCGCCGAAATCGCCGCCCCACTGAATCTCGCTGCCCTTCTGCTGGAGAGCCTTCACAGCGTCGTCGTAGCTCATGCGCGGAAACGGAGCTTTGACGCTTTCAAGCTTGGTGATGTCGCGTTCCAGGGCGGCGAGGTCCGCTCGACGGTTCTCCAGCACCCGTCCCACCACGAACACAATCAACTCCTCGGCCACTTGCTTGACGTCTTCAAGGGTCGCGTAGGCCATCTCGGGTTCGACCATCCAGAATTCCGTCAGGTGGCGGCGGGTCTTCGATCGCTCGGCTCGGAACGTCGGCCCAAAGCAATAAACTTTTCCGAAGGCCATGGCGTCGGCTTCGTTATAAAGCTGGCCGGACTGGGTTAAATAGACTTTTTCGTCGTCGAAGTAGTTCACTTCGAACAGCGTCGTGGTGCCTTCGCAAGCGGCTGGGGTAAATATGGGTGTGTCGACCAAAGTGAAGCCGTGCGAATCGAAATAATCACGCACTGCCTTGATCACTTCGTGGCGCACGCGAATGACGGCGTGCTGGCGCTTGCTGCGCAGCCAGAGATGGCGATGGTCCATCAGGAAATCGGTGCCGTGTTCCTTGGGCGTGATGGGGTAGGGGTCGGACTCGGGAACACGCTGCACCACTTCGGCGCCCTCGACGTCCATTTCGTAGCCACCGGGCGCGCGCTGCTCGGCCCGGATCTTGCCGCGCAGGATGACGGACGATTCTTGGGTGAGGTCCTTCAGGGTGTCGAAGAGCGCGGGATCGATGTTGGCCTTCACCGCGACGCACTGCATGGTGCCGCTGCCGTCGCGCAGGAGCGGGAAGACAATTTTACCGGACTTGCGCAAGTTGTAAAGCCATCCGGCGATTTCCACCGGCTCACCGGCGTGCTTTCCGGCGTCTTCGATTCTGATTCTGGGATAGGACATCAAACGGTCTCGAGCTTTTCGAAAATTTGCTTCACAACCTCGAAGGACTGCGGAAGCGGATGCTCGGGAAATTCGCGCAATTCAAGCAGTAACGGATACTGGTCTGGCTGCGATCGCAGCAGCCGCATAGTTTCCTTCCAGTCGATGGTCCCTGCCGGAGCGTAAAACGGCCAGAAATGATTGTCCTCTTTGCCATTGTTATCGTGCAGGTGAGTGGACCGGATGCGGCCTTTCATGACGCTGAATGCCGTGGAGATGCCTTCGTTCATATTGGCGTGCCCGACATCCAGGCAGAAGTTCATCTTCAGATGGGTCTGGTCCAGAAAACTGACCAGTCGTTCAGCGCTCGAAAACTCGTTCGGAATATTTTCAAGCAGCACTTCCACGCCCCGCTCACGCGCAAACAGGTTAATCTCCTCCAGCGCCGTAAACGCAGATTCCACCTTGCGTTCGTCGTACTCCTCTTCGGAAACGCCGATATGCTGGATCAAATAGCGGAACGGGATGACATCGGCTATGTCTAAAGCGCGTTTGATGTCATCCAGCATGGTCATCCGTTTCGATTTTAGAGGCTCCGTGATATTGATATAAGAGTTTGGACCCGATCGGCCCCACATGTCATCGCTGTACATGGGCGAGTGCAGCGAGTGTATCTTCAACTCCGAATCCCGGAACCAATGACCGAGCTCGTTAATCTGCGCCTTGTCGCGAAAGTCCAAGTGCTGCCTCGCGCAGAATATCTCGACAGCGGGCACCCCCGCCTGCCAAATCTTCTCCAGCCAAAACGTCGTTAGCCGATGGTTTACAAATATGTGGGTCGATAGGACGCGCTCCATTCGGCTCTTTAGTATCCTTCCGCTTTCGCTTCTCCGCGGCCATCCGCACCGCCCTGCAGCCAACCTTTGTCATTCAGTATCGCCTCTACGCGCGCCACCACGGGATTAGTGGTTTCGTAAGGCGCGATCTTATGTCCCATTGTGCTCAGAATGGCAATGGTATCGGGCGAAATGCCCTTCTCCAAATACAATTGATCCGGCATCCATTGATGATGGAAGCGTGGCCAATCTATAGCGTCCTGAACGTTCATGTGGAAGTCCACCACGTTCAGGATCACTTGCAGAACACCGTTAATGATGCGCGATCCGCCCGGCGCGCCCAGCACCAGGAATGGTTTGCCGTCACGTACCAGGATGGTTGGCGTCATCGATGATAGCGGGCGCTTGCCGGGCTGGATGGCATTGGCTTCACCCTGGATCAGGTGGAACAGATTCTCTTCGCCCGGCTTAGCCGCGAAGTCGTCCATCTCATTGTTAAGCAGAAATCCAAGACCCGGAACAGTCACGCCGCTGCCATAACCGCCATTCAGCGTGTACGTGACCGCCACGGCGTTGCCCTCGCTGTCCACGATGTTATAGTGCGTGGTCTCGGTCTTTTCGTAAGGGCCCAGATCCCCTGGACGAATCTGATCGCTCGGCGTGGCATGCTGAGGATCGATGCTGTTGCGGCGGCTCGCGATATAGCGCGGGTCGAGCAGTTTCGGCATGGGCACCTTGACAAAATCCGGGTCGCCGAAGTACTCGCTGCGGTCGGCGTAAAAGCGTCGCATCACCTCGGCGACGTAGTGGATGGTTGCAGCCGAGCCCGCGCCTGTTTTCTCGTAGCCCGACCCGTCCAGCATGCCGAGCATCTGAAGGATACCGATGCCGCCCGAACTAGGCGGAGGGGAGGTGACGACTTCGTAATCGCGATAGTGCCCGCGCAACGGCGTACGATCGAGGGCCTGATATTGTTTCAAGTCATCCAGCGTGATCAATCCCCCATTAGCTTCCATGGCGGCTGCGAGTTTCCTGGCGGTCTCGCCTTCGTAGAATTCGCTTGCGCCATGCTCCCGGATGCGCTTCAGGGTCGCGGCTAACTCGGGTTGAACGAGCTTGTCGCCATATTTCGCGGCCAAAAATATCCTGTTTGACTCAGGGAATTGCGACAGAAGCCTCGTGGTACCCGGGCTGTGCAACGATTCCGAAAGGGTGTAGGAAACGGGGAAGCCGTCCGAAGCCAGCTTCACCGCCGGGTCCAGCACATCACCCCAGGACTTGTGGCCGTACTTCTTGTGCGCCAGTTCGAAGCCGCGTACCGATCCGGGAACGCCGGATGCGCGCCACCCAACCAAGCTCTCCCGGGTGAGCTTGCCATTGGCGTCCAGATACATGTTGCGCGAGGCCTTGAGTGGCGCCTTCTCGCGAAAATCGATGAACGTGGCACGGCCATCCGCGAATCGGACCAGCATGAACCCTCCGCCGCCGATGTTGCCGGCGAACGGATATGTGACCGATAGTGCAAAACCGACCGCCACCGCGGCATCCACCGCATTTCCGCCGGCCTTGAGAACGGCGACTCCTACGTCGGCAGCCAGCGGCTCCTGCGCGACCACCATGGCGTGTTGCGAATGGACGGGTTGGCGGGCGGTGAGGCTCACCACCAGCAGCAAAGTGCAGAGGACGACCTTAATCCGCATAAGTACCTCGATTTTACCGTGGCTTGGCCGTTCGTGCCGATAACGTTCGTTTCGCCCCGTGGCTGCTTAGAATGAATAGTGATGTCTTCGGCCGCCAAGGAACTCACCGCGCGTCACTTCTTCTCGCGGCACGGCCTGCTTTCGCGGTGGCATCCGCGCTACGAATTCCGCCCTGGCCAGCTAGAAATGGCCGAGGCCGTGGAATCGGCACTGGCCGAAAAGAAACACCTACTGGTGGACGCGGGAACCGGCACCGGCAAGACTCTGGCCTATCTGGTCCCAGCTATCCTTTCGGGAAAGCGCGTGGTTGTCTCGACCGGAACCAAGAACCTCCAGGAACAGCTTTTCTACAAAGATATTCCATTTTTGCAAAAACATTTCGACCGGCCTTTGCAAGTCAGCTACATGAAGGGCCGCAATAATTTTGCATGCCGGCAGAAGATTTACGACGCCGAACGTGAGCCGATTCTCACCGGCCTGGAAGAGATCGCCGACTTTCAAATCATCCGCGATTGGGAAACGACCACCACTACCGGCGATCGCGCGGAGATCAAGACTCTGCCCGAGGGTAGCTCGGCCTGGCACAAAGTGGATGCCCGGCGCGAGCTTTGCACCGGCCAGAAGTGCAAGCAGTTCGAACGCTGCTTCATTACCCAAATGCACCAGCGGGCAAACGAGAGCGACATCATTATCGTCAACCACCATCTGTTCTTCGCGGACCTGGCAGTGAAGGACGAGGAGTTCGGAGGCATCATCCCGGAGTACGCGGCCGTGGTCTTTGACGAAGCACACGAGATCGAAGATGTCGCCGGAAGGTACTTCGGCATCGGCATCAGCAATTATCAGGTCCAGGAGCTGGTTCGGGATATAGCGCAGATCTCGCGGACAAAGCAATTCGGATCGGGTGAGTTGGACCGTACTCTGGACACGCTGGACGACCGGGCAGTGCAGTTCTTCGCGCTTTTCGGAGAGACCGAGGGCCGCACGGGATTCAAAGGCCACACTGCATTCTTTGAGAAGAATGAAGACGCCTATGACGACGTACAGCGCGCTCTCGAACTGGTGGGCACGCATCTGCAGCTGGTCAAGAACGCGCCCGATGAAGTGATCCCGCTCTTCCGCCGGACTCAGGAGCTGCAGCAGCGTTTGACCTTCTGGAGCAAGGGCGACAATCGCTCTTATGTTTACTGGGTGGAGCGGCGCGGCCGGGGCTGTTTTCTCCAGGCCACGCCCATCGATGTATCGTC
>Ga0210406_10004303_pt1 | contig 15313 bp, 17 predicted proteins | sample IncBWC30MmetaG_FD_155454 | JGI IMG/M metagenome (GOLD analysis project Ga0210406, IMG submission 155454) | Forest soil microbial communities from Barre Woods Harvard Forest LTER site, Petersham, Massachusetts, United States - Inc-BW-C-30-M | ecosystem: Environmental > Terrestrial > Soil >... | reverse complement strand
GTCGCCTAAGAACTTGTTCACCCGGAACCTCGAGATTCCGGGTTCACGCTGCGCGTGCCCCGGAATGACGTTCAATCACATCATTCCGACCATATATCCTCAATCCAGGGTGCGGCGGAAGCGCGTGACGGCGACCGTCATCGCAAAAAGCATCAGGGCGATCAGCGCGAGCGTATCGTAGCGGAGGTTCTCCAGCGTCGAACCTTTCAACATGATGGCGCGGACGATGCGCAGATAATGCGTCAGCGGCAGGCATTCGCCGACATATTGCGCCCATGCCGGCATGCCCAGAAACGGAAACATGAATCCCGAGAGCAGGATGCTGGGCAGAAAGAACATGATCGAGAGCTGCATCGCCTGAAGCTGGTTCTGCGCCACAGTCGAGAACGTGTAGCCGATCGACAAATTGGTGGTGATGAACAGAACCGAGAGCACCGCGAGCAGTGTCATGCTGCCGAACACCGGCACGCCGAACAGCAGGATGCCGATGCTGATGATGAGCGCGGCCTGGACGAACCCGACCAGCACATAAGGCACGATCTTGCCGAACATGATTTCGACCGGCTTGATCGGCATCGACAGCAGGCTCTCCATGGTGCCACGCTCGATCTCGCGGGTGACGGAGAGCGCCGTGAAGATCAGCATGGTCATGGTCAGGATGGTGCCCACCAGGCCGGGGACGATGTTGAGCCGCGAGGAGGCGGCCGGATTGTAGCGGGCATGAGCGCGGATCTCGAACGGCATCGAGGGCGGATCGCCCGCGAACAGATCATGCTCCAGCGCGGTCTGGGTGATGGTGCCGAGCGCCGACAGCGCCGAAGACGCCGCGACGGGATCGGTGGCGTCGGCCGCAACCAACAGCGCGGGATGATCGCCGCGCCGCACCGCGCGCTCGAAGCCGCGGGGAATCTCGACGCCGAACAGCACCTTGCCCGACAGCAGAAGGTCGTCGAACTCCCTGACGTCACGCACCTCGCGGACGAAATGGAAATAGGCGGTATTTTCCAGCGCCTTCAGGATCGATCTTCCGAGATCGCTGTCCTCCTGCAACAGCACGGCCGTCGGCAGATGGCGCGGCGTGGTGTTGATGGCATAGCCGAACAGCAGAAGCTGCATGATCGGGATCATCACGATCATCGCGAAGGATACGCGGTCGCGGCGGAGCTGGATGAACTCCTTGACCACCATGGCATAACAGCGCCGCCAGAAACCGAACGAGGTGTCGCGGGCTTCGCTGCGTTCGTCGGAGGAAACAATGGCGCTCATTGGAAATTGTCCTTCGAACGGTTCATGAGTTCGATGAACACGTCTTCCAGTGACGGCTCGGAATGCTGCCAGTGCAATCCGCTCCTCTCGCGCCAGGGCGCAATCGTCGCTTCCAGCGCCGCCTTGTCGCGGCCGGAGACGTGCAGGCTGGTGCCGAACGGCGCCACCATGTCGATGCCGGGCTTGCCGGTCAGCTCATCGACAAGGTGATTGAGATCGTCGCCGGTCACGGTGTAGGTCGTGAGCGCCGATTTCGCGATCACCTCCTCCACCGTGCCATGCGCCAAGAGATGGCCGTAGGCGATATAAGCGATCTCGTGGCAGCGCTCGGCTTCGTCCATGTAGTGGGTGGAGACCAGCACGGTCAGCCCTTCGGCAGCCAGCGCATGGATCTCGTTCCAAAAGTCGCGCCGCGCCTTGGGGTCGACGCCCGCGGTCGGCTCGTCGAGCAGCAGGAGCCGCGGATTGGGCAAGGTGCAGGCGCCGAGCGCCAGCCGCTGCTTCCAGCCGCCGGAGAGCTCGCCCGCGAGCTGCTCCTCCCGGCCGGACAGTCCGAGCCGTTTGATCATCTCGCGCGCGGTGCCGCGCGCATTCGGAACGCCATAGAGCCGTGCGACGAATTCCAAATTCTCGCGCACCGAGAGATCCTGGTACAGGCTGAAGCGCTGGGTCATGTAGCCGACCTGGCGCTTGATCTTGTCGGCGTCGCGGCGGATGTCGTAGCCGAGGCAGGTGCCCTCGCCCGCATCGGGCGTCAGCAGTCCGCAGAGCATGCGGATGGTCGTGGTCTTGCCGGAGCCGTTCGGGCCGAGAAAGCCGTAGATCGAGCCGCGCTTCACCTGCATCGACAGGTCATGCACCACCGCCCTGCCCTCGAACGACTTCGAGAGGCCCTTGACGTCGATTGCGATGTCGGGCGCGCTGGTCATCGTTTGTCGGCGACGGGGATGTTGGCGGGCTTCTTGGGGTTGAGATAGACGCTGATCGGCTGGCCGACGCGCAGCACGTCGGGCCGCGACGGCCGCGCCTGGATCAGGTAGACGAGCTTGTTGCGCTCATCGAGGCTATAGATCACCGGCGGCGTATATTCGGCCGACGTCGCAATGAAATAGATCTTCGCGGTCAAATCAGGCGCACAGGAATCGCAGGTGACGCGCACCTCGTCGCCGATCGACAGTTTCGCAAGATCCGTTTCGGGAACGAAGAAGCGGATCTTCATGTTGCCGGGCGGCATGATCGAGAGCACCGGCCGCTGCGCGGGCACCATCTCGCCGACCCGGAAATAGATCTGCTGCACGGTGCCGGCGACCGGCGCGAAACCGCTGCGCCGCGCAAGCCGCGTCTGCGAGGTGTTGACCCGGGCCTCCGCGACGCGAAGCGACGAGACCGCGCCATCCAGCGTCGCCTGCGTTCCCGCACCGGTCTTGCTCAGGGCGGCGGCGCGGTCATAGCTCTGTTTGGCGTTGGCCAGCGTCGCATTGTTCTGGTTGAGGTCGGCCTGCTGCAGATCGTCGTCGACGGAGTAAAGCAGGTCGCCGGCCTTGACCTCATCGCCCTCGCGGACGTCGAGCTTGGTGACGCGACCGGATTCATCGGGGCTGACAAAGATCATGTCGGCCTCGACCCAGCCCTGGTAGCCGGGATCGCGCTTGTCGTTGCAGCCGCCGAGCGCGGCGGCCATCGCCAATATCAGCAACAATCCCAATTTGGTCCGCGCGGGAGTCATGACTTGCTCCGTTCGCCAAAAATCAGATCGAGGTGGACGCGCAGCATCTCGTGGGCGTCGAGCGGCGAATGCCGTTCGAACAGGCTCTTCCAGATCACGGCTACGATCGCGGGCGCGACCAGGATCTGCGGGAAGCGCGCAAGATCCGTTTCCCGGATTTCGCCCCTGGCAATGCCGAGCTCGATCAGAGCCCGCATGCCGGCAAGCCCGCGCGAGATCACTTCGCGATAATAGAAGTCGGCGATCGCGGGAAATCGGGGTCCTTCCGATACGATCAGGCGGATGATGTCGCCGCGCCGCGTGTTCGCGACCTCCCGGATGAAGGTTGCGGCGAGGTTTTCGACCGCGTCGCGCACCGTTCCGCCCGGGGCCGGCGGCGCCGCGAGCCGGGCGACCAGCGGCACGATCGCGGTCCGCACCAGCTCCTCGAACATCGATTCCTTGTCCTTGAAGTACAGGTAGATCGTGCCCTTGGCGACGCCGGCGCGTGTCGCGATGTCATCGATCCGCGTCGCGGCGAAGCCGCGCGCGACAAACTCATCGAACGCCGCCTCGACAATGGCCGCGCGCCGCTCGGCCGCGCGCTTGGCGCGATTGGAGGGACCTGGCACAGCGACGCCACGCGATTTGCGGCCCGGCGCTCTGGTTTCCTTCGATATGGCATCGGTCCTTTTCATACTCTGCATATGACTGACCGGTCAGTCATTGTCAAGATCAAAACAGGCGATGGTCACGCATCCGTGTTCGCGCTGCATGGATGCCGCACCGGGATCACGCCGTCGCCTCGCCTCTGCTAGCGACGCGCCGGTTGGCGCTCAGCTATGAAATTTCAGCCCGTCCATGATCTTGTCGACCACCTTGCGCTCGGCACGCAGGGCGAGCCCGACGAGATTGAGATCAGCGCGTGCAACGGCTTTCACCGCCGCGCGGTTGGCGGCGTCATGGGTGGTCTTGAACATGTCCTCCGTATAGAGCGCGGGCCTGACATTGCGCGCCAGCGCACGTTCGAGCGCGCGTGACAGCGCGGCCCGGTCGGCGCCATAGATCAGGATCGGCTGGCCGATCAGGGACAGATATTGCGTGCCGGAGCCGTCCTCGTAAGCCTCGCCGATGCATTCGGGAGATGCGGCGGCGATGCCGCCCGCCAGGAACGAGGCGACATTGAGCTTCTGCCACCCCTCCAGGTCCGTCCGAATGACGATGGCGATCTTCGTGTCGAATTGCATGCGTTCTCCACAGTCGTTCTGGGACGCGCCCCGAACTCGGATCTATCGAGTTCGGCAATTGGGTTGTCCAAGCCGGCAACAGCCGACTTGGATGCGCGAACCTGGAATGACTGTATCAGCCTTTGGCGTCGCAGGCCCAGGCGCGGATCACGCATTCCTTGCCGCCGAACTTGTAGCATTCGCGCGTCGCCTCGTTCAGCGAGGTGGAGATCTTCGGCCGCACCGCGTAGCCATGCGGACCGCAGGGATTGATCATGTCGATCGAAAGCGCGGCGCAGGCGCGCTTCATCGTGATCATCTTGCAATCGCCGCCCTTGCACCGCTTGAGCGCCGCGGCGCGCGCCGCGCTCTCGGCGGGATAATCATAGGCCTGGCCATAGGCGCCGCATTTGCCGATCGCAAACGCGCCGGCCGCCCACGTTTCGGTCACGAAACGGGTCGTTGCCACCAGAACCGTCAAGACGAAAATGAACAGCGCAAAACGTTGCGCGGCGCGCGAAGCAGCCAACGTCCCCTCCCCCAAGCCCAGCGCGGTCAAATTACTGGAAGCGACTTTCCACTTGGTGAATGGAGACTGGAAATCCGCAACGACAAGTTGGCGACGCAGAGACGCCAACCGGAATCTAGAGCGCGATGCGTTTGGGGAGACGTTATCGCGCTCTAGCTCTTTGTTTGAGCACGATCTCCGCGCAAACGCGTTCCGCGTTTGTCGCGAGGGAAAACCGGTTTCCACTTTTCCGGATCATGCTCTAGCCGCGCCGCGCGGCCTCGAGCGCCTGCGGCGTGTCGATGTCGAGGAAGGCGCCGTTACCCTCCACCGGCACTTCGGTCACCGCCTCGGCATGCCTGGCGATCAGATGGCGCGCGCCGATATCGCCGTCGAGCGTCATCAGCTCCTTGAAGAAGCGCCGCGACCACAGCACCGGATTGCCACGGCGGCCATCGGCGACCGGCACCGAGATCAGATGGCCGCGCTCCGGCGCGAAGGCCTCGATCAGCCGGTCGATTAGCCCCGCATCGATCAGCGGCATGTCGCCAAGCGAAATCACCGCGCCGTCGGCATTGGCGGACACCGCCGCAATGCCGGCCTTGACCGAGCTTGCAAGGCCGCGCGCGAAATCGCCGTTGCGGACGAATTTGACTTTCAGGCCGTCCAGCGCCCGCTCGACGAGGTCAGCCTGATGACCGGTGACCACGATCACCTCGGACGCCTTCGACGCCAGCGCCTGCTCGGTTGCGATCCGCACCAGCTTCTTGCCGGAAAGCTCGGCGAGCAGCTTGTTCGGCCCGCCCATCCGGGTCGAGCGCCCGGCGGCAAGCACGATCGCAGCCACGTTGTGGTTGCCCTCGGTCTCGGTCTTGGTGCGCGGCTGCGGCCGCGTGACGATCTCCATCAGAAGACCGCCGACGCCCATCCCCATCAGCTCGGCGCGCGTGACCTTGATCCCTGCAAGCAGCCGCATCAGCACCCAGTCAAAGCCGTTCTCCACCGGCGAGCGCGCGCAGCCGGGCGCACCCAGCACCGGCACGCCGCCGGCGCTGCCGATCAAGAGCAGATTGCCTGGATCGACCGGCATGCCGAAATGCTCGATGCCGCCGCCGATCTCGGTGATCGCCGCCGGGATCACGTCGCGCCGGTCGGCGATCGCGGATGCGCCGAACACGATGACGAGCTCGGCGCCGAGCGCCAGCAGCTCCTTGATCGCGGGTGCCAGCTCGGCTTCCTCGTGGGCCACGCGGCGCTCGGCGATGATGGTGGCACCGGCCGGCGCCAGCCGTTCCGCGGTGACGCGCAGCGTCTTGTCGACCACCTTGGACGCAAGCCCCGGCAGCAGGGTCGAGACGATGCCGACGCGCTTGATCACATAGGGCGCAACCCGCAGCGCGCCGCTGCCCGCCGCCTTCACGGCGGCATCGCGCAGCCTCGCCTCGACGCCGAACGGAATGAGCTTGACGGTCGCGACCATCTCGCCTTCGACCACCGGCTTGAAGGCCGGCAGGGTCGCGAAGGTGATGGCCTCGTCGACATTGTTGATGTGATCGACCGCTGCGCGATCGATCACCAGCACGCCGGGGCGCGCGGCGAACAGATTGGCGCGGCCGGTGAAGGCGCGTTCGACAATGATGCCATCGCCAGTGACGGCCTGCGCGATCGACGCCGCCGCGATGTCCTCGGAGACGTCGCCGTCCTCCAGGCGCACCACGACGATTTCCTTCACCCCGGCCTTGTCGAGCGCCGCGACCTCGCTAAGCCCAATCGTGGTGCCCTTCTTGAGCACCAGCGATCCCTGGCGCAGAGTGTGCACCGTCACCCCGCCTATCGCCTCAGCCGGACTCGCAGGGCCGAATTTCATGCCGCTTCTTCTTTTTCACGTGGCGGCAACCGCAATTGCGCGGTGATCTCCGCCATGATCGACACCGCGATCTCCGATGGTGACACGGCCCCGATCGGCAGACCGATCGGTGCATGAATCCGCGCGATGTCGGACTCTCTCGCGCCCTGCGCCTTCAGGCGTTCGGCGCGCTTGCCATGGGTCTTCCGCGAGCCGAGCGCTCCGATATAGAAGCAGTCGCACCGGAAGGCGTGCAGCAGCGCCGGGTCGTCGATCTTCGGATCATGCGTCAGCGCCACGAAGGCGGTGTAGTGATCGATCTTGAGCGGCGGCAGCGCCTCGTCCGGCCATTCCGCGATCAGCGGCACGTCGGGAAACCGCTCCGGGCTGGCAAACGCCGTGCGCGGATCGACGACGGTGACGTCATAGCCCAGCGATTGCGCGATCGGCGCCAGCGCCTGGCTGATATGAACCGCGCCGATGACGACGAGCCGCGCGGTCGGGGCATAGACGTTGAGGAACAGCTTCCTCCCGCCCGCCTCGACCATGCCGCTCTTGCCCATGCGCAACTGCCTGGCCAGCTCGCCGCCAAGCGGATCGACTGCAAAATCCTTGGCCTTCACCAGCCTTTGCTCGCCATTGGCGACATCGGTCACGACGATCGCCGGGCGCCGCGCGGCACGTTCGGCATTGAGCTCCGCCAGCGTCTGCAGCTTCACGGCTAGCCTACTTTCTCGACAAAGACGCGGATGGTGCCGCCGCAGGACAGGCCGACATTCCAGGCGGTCTCGTCGGCGACGCCGAATTCCAGTATCTTGGGCTGGCCGGAAGCGATCACGTCCATCGCCTCGGTGACGACCGCGCCCTCGACGCAGCCGCCGGAAACCGAGCCCAAGAACGTGCCGTCATCGTTGATGACGAGGCTTGAGCCTGCCGGGCGCGGCGCCGAGCCCCAGGTCTCGACCACGGTCGCCAAAGCGACGCCATGGCCGGCCCTCTGCCAGTCCTCGGCCGCCTTCAGAATGTCCTCGTCGCGATTGAGCATGACAACCTCGTTCAAGCTGCGGAGCGGATCAGACTGCGGTGATGCGGCGGCAGGGCCGACGACAGGGCTTTGATCAACCCCTCGATCGAACTCAAATTATGCACCGGGCGAAATTCGTCAACGTGGGGCAGCATCATTTTGATGCCCTGCGCCTTGGCCTCGAAGCCGGAGAACCGCAACAGCGGGTTGAGCCAGATCAGCCGGCGGCAGGAGCGGTGCAGCCGGTCCATCTCGAATGCCAGCCGGGCATCCGCCTCGCGCTCCAGCCCGTCGGAGATCAAGAGCACGATCGCGCCCTGCCCGAGCACCCGCCGAGCCCATAGTTTGTTGAAGGTGTGCAGCGAGGTGGCAATCCGGGTGCCCCCGGCCCAGTCCTCGACGCTTGAGGAGCATCTTGCGAGCGCCTCGTCCGGATCGCGCTGCCGCAACGCGCGCGTCACATTGGTCAGCCGGGTGCCGAACAGGAACACCGAGACGCGCTTGCGCGCATCGGTAATCGCATGCAGGAAATGCAGGAACAGGCGGGTATATTCGCTCATCGAGCCGGAAATATCGAGCAGCGCCACGATCGGCGCCGGCTTCTCGATCCGCCCCAGCTTGCGGATGTCGATGATCTCGCCGCTGGTGCGAAGGCTGGCGCGCAAGGTGCGGCGCATGTCCAGACGCAGGCCCCGCGGGTCGGGCCGGTAGCGGCGGGTCTCCAGTTCAGCCTGCGGCAGCTTCATCTTTGCGATCGCCCGCGTCACCTCGGCGATCTCGGCCGCGCTCATCTGCGCGAAATCCTTCTTCTGCAGGATTTCCTTGTCCGAGACCGAGAGCTTGAGATCCTGCTCCTGGGCCTGCGGCTGCTCGGTCATCGACGGCTGCGTCAGCGCCTCCTGCACGCGGCGCGAGGCCGGCGGAGGCTTCTTGCGGGCATGATCGGGCAGCGGCACCGAATCCAGCATGTGCTTCCACTCCTCGGCGGCGCGGAAGAACAGGTCGAAAGCCTGGGCAAAGATCAGCGCATGCTCGTGGCGCTTGACGAAGATCGATTCCAGCGTGGTGAAGACATCGCCGCGATTGCCGATCTCGATCAGCTGCAGCGCGTTCATCGCATCGATCACGGCGCCAGGTCCCACCGGCAGCCCGGCCGCCCGCAGCGCGCGCGCAAAGCCGGTCACGTTGTCGGCGAGGTGGCCGGTCTCAGGCGCGAGATGATTGATGGGCATCGTCTTCACTCCCGTCATTCCGGGGCAACGCGTCAGCGTCGAACCCGGAATCTAGAGATTGCGGCGCGAGATTCCGGGTTCGCTCATTTCATGAGCGCCCCGGAATGACGAGGACCGCAATTACCCGTCCCTCACATCTCGCTCGTCGCGTCCTTCACCGCCTTCTGCAGGGAATCGCCCTGCATGCGCGCGATGTCGTCCTGGTATTTCAAGAGCGCGCCCAGCGTGTCGCCGACGAGTTGCGGCGTCAGCGAGCGAGCGTCGAGTTCGGTCAGCGCGGTCGCCCAGTCGATGGTCTCGGCGACGCCCGGCGATTTGTAGAAATCCTGGTCGCGCAGTGCCTGCACGAAACGCACCACCTGCTGCGACAGTTTCGCCGAGATTCCGGGCAGGCGCGATTTGACGATCGCAAGCTCGCGTTCAGCCGAGGGATAATCCACCCAATGATAGAGGCAGCGCCGCTTCAGCGCGTCATGGATCTCGCGGGTGCGGTTGGAGGTGATGATGACGATCGGCGGATGCGGCGCCTTCACGGTGCCGAATTCCGGGATCGTGATCTGGAAGTCGGAGAGGATTTCCAGAAGATACGCCTCGAACGCCTCGTCGGCGCGGTCGAGCTCGTCGATCAGGAGCACCGGGGCGCCCGCCACGTCCGGCTCCAGCGCCTGCAGCAGCGGCCGCTTGATCAGATAGCGGTCCGCGAAAATATCCGCCGCGATCTGGTCGCGGTCGTGCTCGCCGGTCGCTTCCGCAAGCCGGATCGCGATCATCTGCGCGGCGCTGTTCCATTCATAGACGGCCGATGCGACGTCGAGGCCCTCGTAGCATTGCAGGCGGATCAGCTTGCGGCCCAGCGCCGCCGCGAGCACTTTTGCGATCTCGGTCTTGCCGACGCCCGCCTCGCCTTCCAGGAACAGCGGCCGGCCCATCTTCAGCGAGAGATAGGTGACGGTCGCGAGCGTCCGCTCGGCGAGATAGCCGCGCGTGGTTAAGAGTTCGAGCAGCGCATCGACCGATGCAGGCAGCGCCGATGCGTTCATGAGAGATCCAATCTGGACACGCCGGAACGAGGCAATGTCACGCTTTGGCCGTCGCGGGTTCCTTGGCGTTCGCGGCTTCGACGGCACGGCGCGTCAGAACGCCGATCAGATGGGCGCGATATTCGGCGCTGCCGTGCAGATCGCTGTTGAGCCCCTCGGCCGGCACCGTCAACCCTTCGAGCACCTTGGGCGAGAAGCGCTTCTTCAGCGCCTCCTCGAACGAGGTGACGCGGAAAACGCCGTCCGAGCCCGCGCCGGTCACCGCGACCCGCACGTCGGAGGGACGCCTTGCGACGAACACGCCGACCAGCGCATAGCGCGAAGCCTGGTTGCGGAATTTTTCGTAGGCCGACTTCCTCGGCAGCGGGAACATCACCCTGGTGATGATCTCGTCGCTCTCCAGCGCCGTCGTGAACAATCCTTGAAAAAACTCCTCTGCCTTGAGCCGCCGCTTGTTGGTGACGATGGTGGCGCCGAGCGCGAGGCAGGCCGCCGGATAGTCGGCGGTCGGATCGTTGTTGGCGATCGAGCCGCCGATCGTGCCTTTGTGGCGCACCGCGGGATCGCCGATCATGCCGGCCAGCTCGGCGAGCGCCGGGATGGCCTCGCCCACGGTTGCCGAGGTCGCGACATCGGCATGCTTGGCGGTGGCGCCGATCACGAGCGAGCGGCCCTTCATCTCGATCGCGTCGAGGCCTTCGATATGGGAGAGATCGACCAGATGCGGCGGGCTCGCGAGCCGCTGCTTCATGACCGGCACCAGCGTATGGCCGCCGGCGATCAGCTTGGCGTCTTCGTTCTTGGCCAGCAGATTGGCCGCCTGCCGCACGGTCCCGGGACGATGATATTTGAATTCGTACATGCGGATGTCCTGAAATCTGTCCTGGCCGCGGGTCGCGGCAAAGCCGGTTATGCGAGATCGGATTTCGCCATCGCCTTGGCACCGGCCGCGATCGACTGAACGATGTTCTGATAGCCGGTGCAGCGGCACAGATTGCCTTCGAGCTCCTCCCGGATGACGTGCTCGGAGAGGTCGTGGCCCTTGCGGTGAACCAGATCGACCGCGGTCATGATCATGCCCGGCGTGCAGAAGCCGCATTGCAGGCCATGATGCTCGCGGAACGCCTCCTGCATCGGATGCAGCGGCGCGCCGTCCGCCGCCAATCCTTCGATGGTTCGCACCTCGTGCCCGTCGGCCATGACCACAAGCGTGGTGCAGGACTTCACCGCGCGGCCGTCGAGATGCACCACGCAGGCCCCGCATTGCGAGGTGTCGCAGCCGACATGGGTTCCGGTCAACCGCAGATTCTCGCGCAGAAACTGCACCAGCAGGGTGCGAGGATCGACATTGGCGGTTACGGGATTACCGTTCACGATCAGCGAAATCTTGGCCATCAGCACTCTCTGTAACCTGCGTTACCGCGTTGCACGGCAGCGCAGCCATCAAAAATCGGTCGAATACCCATAATATGGGCCATCCCGGTAATGAGCAACCTCGCCGGGAACCTCAAACGGCTCTCTGGAGCGTCAGGCGGCGCTCGCGCTCCCTTCGACCGCCTTGGCAAAATTCGCAAAGAACTCGTCGGCCAGCTTCTTGGCCGCACCGTTGATCAAGCGCTGACCGAGCTGGGCGAGCTTGCCGCCGATCTGCGCCTCGACATTATAGGTCAGCAACGTGCCGCCATCCTTTTCGGCAAGCCCGACCGTCGCGCCGCCCTTGGCGAAGCCCGCGACACCGCCCTCGCCCTCGCCCGTGATCTTGTAGCCGTTGGGCGGATCGAGATCGCTCAGCATGACCTTGCCCTTGAAGCGCGCCGACACCGGCCCGACCTTCATCTTCGCGACCGCACGAAAACTGGTCTCGTCGGTCTTTTCCAATTCCTCGCAGCCGGGGATGCAGGCCTTCAGCACGTCCGGATCGTTCAGCTTGGCCCATACCGCCTCCCGCGTCGCGGGGAGCTGGACGTCGCCGTTCATTGTCATCGCCATGGGAGCCCTCCCAGGATCGCTTTGGTCATCCGCCCCAAGTAAACCACGTCCGGCGCAAAAGAAAGGCCGCCGAAAGACGGTGTGCGATGCGTATTTCGCACGCGCTAACGCCGTCCGGCTGCGCTTTTTGGATTGGCAGAGGCAGCCGGTAAATGATTAGGTCGCACATCATGAGCACGTCCCTTTCGCCCTTGCTGGCACCGATGCTGTCGAGCGGTCCGATGCGCACCGCCTGCGACGACGCCACCACGCTTCAACATATGCTCGATTTCGAAGCGGCCCTGGCGCGCGCCGAGGCGGCGGCCAGCGTGATTCCCAAGGCTGCGGCTGAGCCGATCGGCCGTGCCTGCAAGGCGGAGGGCTTCGACAGCGCTGCGCTTGCGGAAGCCGCGGCGCGTTCCGGCAACCTCGCCATTCCGCTCGTGAAAGCGCTGACCGCGCGTGTCGCGGAAACCGATCCCGAAGCGGCGCGCTATGTGCATTGGGGCGCCACCAGCCAGGACGTGATCGACACCGCCACGATGCTGAGCTTGCGCAAGGCCATCGACGTGCTGCTGACGGATATCGATCGCGCCGTCGCGGGCTTTGCCGAGCTGGCGCGCCGGCATCGCCAGACGGCGATGGTGGCGCGGACCTGGCTGCAACATGCGCTGCCGATGCCGTTCGGCCTCAAGCTGGCCGAATATGCCGCGGCCCTGCATCGATCGAAGATGCGCTTGACGCGACTGCGTGGCGAGACGCCGGCGCTGCAATTCGGCGGCGCGGCCGGCACGCTGGCCGCGCTTGGCGACAAGGGGCTTGAGGTGGCCGGGCGGCTGGCCAGCGAGCTCAAGCTGCAGCTCGCAGATGCGCCCTGGCACACCCACCGCGATCGCATCGCCGATGCGGCCGCGGTGCTCGCGATCCTGACCGGAAGCTGCGGCAAGATCGCCCGCGACGTGTCGCTGCTGATGCAGACCGATGTCGCGGAAGCCTTCGAGCCATCCGGTGAAGGCCGGGGCGGCTCCTCCACGATGCCGCATAAGCGCAACCCGGTGGCGGCGGCGAGCGCGCTTGCGGCTGCGACCATGGCGCCGAATCTCGCCGCCACGATCTTCGCGGCGCAGGTGCAGGACCACGAGCGCAGCGCCGGTCCCTGGCATGCGGAATGGCCGACGCTGCCCACGCTTCTGCTTGTCACCTCGGGCGCGCTCGCGGCCATCGTCGACATCGCCGAGGGGCTTGAGATCGACGCCGGCCGCATGCGCGCCAATCTCGACGCCACCGGCGGCCTGATCATGGCGGAAGCGGTGGCGATGGCGCTTGCGGAGAAGATCGGCAAGAGCGATGCGCATCATCTGATCGAGGCAGCCAGCAAGAAGGCCGTTGCCGAGAAAAGGCACCTGCGCGACATACTGGCCGCCGATCCAAAGGTCGCGGCGCAGCTTGATGCCGACCGGCTCGCAAAGCTGTTCGAGCCGATGGCCTATCAGGGTGCCTCCCAGGCCCTGATCGACCGGCTGCTCGCCTCGCTCGACCAAAAATAGTCGCCCGCGATGTCATCGCCGGGCTTGACCCGGCAATCCATCCTCTTGAATAGACTCTTTGTTGGATAGATGCGTGGATCATCCCCGATCAAGTCGGGGACGGGCGTCCGCGCATGACGCGGATCGCAAGAGGATCACCCGATGCCGATGATCGATGCCGACGGTTGCCTGCTCAATGTCTCCGTCGACGGCCGCAGCAGCGGGCCGACGCTGATGCTGTCGAACTCGCTGGGCTGCACCCTGAAGATGTGGGAGCCGCAGATGAAGGCGCTGACGCAGGAATTTCGCGTCATCCGCTACGATCGCCGTGGTCATGGCAAATCGAGCGTTCCGGCCGGCCCTTATTCGATGGAGCGGTTCGGCCGCGACGTGCTGGCGATCCTCGATGATCTGAACATCGACAAGGTGCACTGGTGCGGCCTGTCGATGGGCGGCATGGTCGGACAATGGCTGGGGGCGAATGCGCCCGAGCGCTTCGGCAAGATCATTCTCGCCAACACCGCCTGCTACTATCCCGATCCGACCAACTGGCTGAACCGCATCAAGGCGGTGAAGGAAGGCGGTCTCGCCGCCGTCGCCGACACCGTGATCGCCGGCTGGCTCACCGCCGATTTCAGGGAGCGCGAGCCGCACATCACGGCGAACATGAAGGCGATGCTGCTCGCCTCGCCGGTCGAAGGCTACATCGCCTGCTGCGAAGCCTTGAGCACGCTCGATCAGCGCGAGCTGCTGCCGAAGATCAAGAGCCCGACGCTCGTGATCGCCGGCCGCCACGACACGGCCACGCCCATCGCAGCCGGCGAACTCATCCGCAGCCGCATTCCCGGCGCGAGCCTGACGATTCTCGATGCCGCCCATATTTCCAATGTCGAGCAGCCGCACGCCTTCACCGACGCCGTGATCGGCTTTCTGACGCAACGTTAGCTAGTGGCATCGTCATTCCGGGGCGCGCAAGCGCGAACCCGGAGTGACGGAGAGTTCGGACCCGGAAGACGGAGGTTCAAAGATGGACGACCAACAGCGCCGCGACGGCGGCATGGTTCAGCGCCGCGGGATCCTGGGCAATGCCTGGGTCGACAAATCGATCGCCAACCGTAATGCGTTTAACGCCGATTTCCAGGACCTGATTACGCGCTATGCCTGGGGCGAGATCTGGACCCGCCCGCATTTCGACGAGCGCACGCGCCGCGTGCTCGTGATCGGCACCCTGGTGGCGCTCGGCCAGTGGGATGAATTCCGCCTGCACGTGCGCGCGGCGCTCGCGGAAGGCGGCTTCACGGCGGACGACATCAAAGAGATTCTGCTGCAGCAGGCGATCTATTGCGGCGTGCCCGCCGCCAATCACGCCGTCAAGGAAGCATCAGCCATCATCGAAGAGCTGGGACTACTTAAGCGCTAACGCGCGCGCCCTGGTCGTCACGCAAGGGCACCAGCAGCACAATGACGGTGCCGAGCAGTATCAACAGTTCGGTCGCGTGCAACTGACAGGCGGCGACCTCGCCGACTTGCGACGCCGTGATCATGCCGGCGAAGCTGATCAGGCTGCCGATGCCGAGCGCCATGCCGAGCGCTTCGTCAGCAGCCCCCGTTTTGCGGATCGAAGGCTTGTGGATCGAAGGCTTGCGCATCGAAGGCCGCGCGAGGTGCACGAGGAAGACCGCGAAAAACGCCACGACCGTCAGCCGGCCCAGCGCCAACAGCCAGGCCGCGCGCACCATGCCCGTTGCCGCGAGGTGCAGATGGTCGCCGATGAAGACTGCGATCGAGATGTTGGGCCGTTCGAAAAAGCCATGGATCGGCGACACCATGATCCTCAGCGCGATGATGGTCCAGGTCGGAATGAAATAGGCTGCCAGCAGCACGCCGGTGAATGAACTGATCCGCATATTGGTGGACATGTCACCTTCCGCTGTTCCGAAGCGCTGCCGTCCGCGCAGGACTGCAAATTCGC
>Ga0210406_10004300_pt1 | contig 15319 bp, 15 predicted proteins | sample IncBWC30MmetaG_FD_155454 | JGI IMG/M metagenome (GOLD analysis project Ga0210406, IMG submission 155454) | Forest soil microbial communities from Barre Woods Harvard Forest LTER site, Petersham, Massachusetts, United States - Inc-BW-C-30-M | ecosystem: Environmental > Terrestrial > Soil >... | reverse complement strand
GAACGATTCAGGAGCAGGAGCCGCGAGGCTTCGCGGCGGTCAAGGGGACGCTGGGCGATCTGTTCGCGGGGGAGACGATAGTCAAGTTCATCCAGACGCATGGGAAGCGGCAGTCTACCAGCAAAGGGGCTAAGACGAGCAAAACAAACGAATTGGCGGCCCAGCGGACGCTTTTGAGCGATTCTGAGCGAAGAAGAGCAAGCTCTCTGCTCCAACAATGAATCCTTTTAAACTATTGATATTACATAACTTAACTGAAAGTGGAGAAGGTTGGAAATTATACTTGACAAATAAGCACTCATATTTTATTATTCTCATGCAATCACCTTAGGAGGTGCATAAAAAATGAGAACACTTACTCGATTTGAACCCTTCCGCGGGGCTACTTCCCTTCAGGATCAGGTCAATCGGTTGTTCAGCGATGTCTTGGAGCGCAAAGGCGAGGAATCCAGCCTCACCGCTTGGGCGCCCTCGGTGGACATCTATGAAACCGGGCACGAGCTGGTGGTTAAAGCCGATCTGCCGGATGTCGATTCCAAGGATCTCGATATCCGCGTCGAGAACAACATTCTGACGATTCGTGGTGAGCGCAAGTTCGAGAAGAATGTGAACGAGGAGAACTATCTGCGTGTGGAGCGCGCGTATGGCTCCTTCGCCCGCAGCTTCACACTGGCGAACACCGTGAATTCGGAAGCGATCAAGGCCGATTACCAGAACGGCGTGCTGACGCTGACTATCCCGAAGCGCGAGGAAGCCAAGCCGAAGCAGATCAAGGTCAATGTGGGAACTCCCGCAGTGGCCGCGGCTGCCGCCGGCAAGTAATTCTGGCGGAGGGTCACAGGTAAGCAGTACCTTATGGGGCTGGCAACGGTGCCAGCCCCTTTTTCTAGAGCAGTGGCAAGAACGAGGTCAGTATGTTGCGATTTGAAAAAATGACGGTCAAGGCGCAAGCCGCAGTGCAGAGTGCGCAGGAAGTTGCCGCGGGCCACGAAAATCAGCAGATTGAGCCCATCCATTTGCTGGCGGCGCTCGTTGCGCAGGCCGACGGCGTAGTGCCATCGCTTCTCACGCGGCTGGGTGCTCGCAGCGAAACTCTGTCGCAGGAAATTGAGAAGGAAATTGGCCGCTTGCCGAAAGTACAGGGCTTTGGCCAGCAGCACATGGGGAAACCGTTGAACGACGTGCTGGAGCGCGCGTTCAAAGAAGCGGACAGCTTTAAAGACGAGTACGTTTCGACGGAGCACCTGTTTCTCGCAATTGCGGCGCAGGACCGCGACCCTGCCGGTCAATTGCTGAAGCGCCAGGGCGCTTCTCACGAAGCTATTCTTCAGGCTTTGACGGGCCTGCGCGGAACGCAGCGTGTGACTTCGCAAAATCCCGAGGCCACTTATGCTTCGCTGGAAAAATATGCCCGCGACCTGACGGATCTAGCTCGCAAATCAAAACTCGACCCGGTGATCGGGCGCGATGAAGAGATTCGCCGCGTGATGCAGATTCTGGCGCGGCGCACCAAGAACAACCCGGTGCTGATCGGCGAACCTGGCGTCGGGAAGACAGCGATTGTCGAAGGCTTGGCGCAACGCATTATTTCCGGCGACGTGCCGGACGTTTTGAAAACCAAGCGCCTAGTCGCCCTGGACCTTGCGGCGCTGGTCGCGGGAGCGAAATTCCGCGGAGAATTTGAAGACCGTCTGAAAGCTGTCCTCAAGGAAATCACCGAGGCGGAAGGGCAGATCATTCTGTTCATCGACGAGCTGCACACGCTGGTAGGAGCAGGCGCGGCGGAAGGTGCCATGGATGCCTCCAACATGCTCAAGCCCGCGCTGGCGCGCGGCGAATTGCGCGCAATTGGCGCCACAACGCTGAATGAATACAAGAAATACATCGAGAAGGATCCCGCGTTGGAACGTAGATTTCAGCCAGTACTGGTGAGTGAACCGACGGTCGAAGACACCATCGCGATTTTGCGCGGACTGAAAGAACGCTATGAAGTGCACCACGGCGTGCGCATCAAGGACGCGGCGATTCTCGCAGCGGCCACTCTGTCCAACCGCTATATTTCCGATCGTTTTCTGCCGGACAAGGCCATCGACTTGATCGATGAAGCCGCGGCCAGCCTGCGCATGCAGATCGATTCCCTTCCCGTCGAGATTGACGAAATCGAGCGGCGCATCATGCAGCTGGAAATCGAGCGCCAAGCGCTCCTAAAAGAAAGCGATGCACACTCGAAGGAACGGCGCAAGCAGATCGAAAAAGAGCTGGCGGTGCTCAAGGAAGACTCCAGCGGGCGCAAGGCGCGCTGGCAAGCGGAAAAAGAAGCGATCGGAAAAATCCGCAAGCTCAAGGGGCAGATTGAGCAGCTCAAAGCGGAAGAACAGAAATACGAGCGAGCCGGCGAACTGGCCAAGGTTGCCGAAATTCGGTACGGCAAGATCGCGGCGGCAGAGCGCGACCTGAAGCTGGCGCAAGAACGATTCTCCGCGGTGCAGAAAGGCGCGCCAATGCTGAAGGAAGAAGTCGACGAAGAGGATATCGCCAAGCTGGTCAGCAAATGGACCGGAATTCCCACGGGCCGTTTGCTCGAAGGCGAAGCGCAGAAACTGGTGCACATGGAGGAGCGGCTGCGGCAACGCGTTGTCGGCCAGGATGACGCGCTGGCTCGGGTATCGAACGCGGTGCGGCGCAGCCGCGCAGGACTCTCCGACACCAAGCGGCCGATTGGCTCGTTCATTTTCCTCGGCCCTACGGGCGTCGGAAAAACGGAACTGGCGCGCGCGCTGGCGGAGTTTCTCTTCGACGACGAAAAACTGATGGTTCGCGTCGACATGAGCGAGTACATGGAAAAGCACAGCGTGTCCCGGCTTATCGGTGCGCCTCCCGGCTACGTTGGCTACGAAGAAGGCGGCCAGCTCACCGAGCAGGTGCGTCGTCATCCCTATTCGGTGGTCTTGTTTGACGAAATCGAAAAGGCGCATCCGGATGTTTTCAACGTGCTGCTGCAGATTCTCGAGGACGGACGGCTTACCGACGGCAAAGGCCGTACTGTGGACTTCCGCAACACCGTGATGGTGATGACCAGCAACGTGGGATCGGCGGCGATTTTCGAATTGTCGAACAAAGACCCAGAGCTGGCGCGAAAAGAGGCGATGGAAGCGTTGCGCGCGTCGTTCCGGCCGGAGTTCATCAACCGCATCGACGAGATTGTGATTTTCAACCCGCTTGGCAAGGAGCACTTGGCGAAAATCGTCGGCTTGCTGCTGAAGAGCGTGGAAAAACTGCTGGAGGAACGGCAGATTACCCTGGAGCTGACGCCGGCGGCGCAAGAGTTGCTCTTGCGCGAAGGCTACGATCCCGCGTACGGAGCGCGGCCGCTGCGTAGAACGATTCAGCGATTGATTCAGGATCCGCTCGCATTGCAGATCTTGCAGGGCACGGTGTTGCCCGGTGATCATGTGCGCGTAGACCGCGATGGACAGAAAGACGCGATGAAGTTTGCGCGCGCAAAGGCGAAACAACCTGCGGCTGCTGCAGGAATCTAATGGAGTAGGGAAATGAGAGCGAAATGAAAATCCTTAGAACAGGCTTTTTGCTGGTGCTCCTCAGCGTGCTGCTGGTCGTCGCTGGCGGGGCGATTGGCGGACAGAGTGGCCTCAAAATCGCTCTCGGCATCGCCGTCGTAATGAATGGCATTTCCTATTTCTTCTCGGACAAGATCGCGCTGGCGTCCAGCGGCGCGCAGCCAGTTTCGCACGAGCAGGTGCCGCGGCTTTATGAAGTGATGGAGCGGCTCGCCGCAAAGGCTCGCCTTCCCATGCCGAAACTCTACGTGATCCCTGAGCCTGCGCCGAACGCATTCGCCACCGGCCGCAACCCGCAGCACGCGTCCGTGGCCGTCACGCAGGGCCTGCTGGAGTTGATGAACGATGAAGAACTCGAAGGTGTGATTGCCCACGAGCTCTCTCACGTCCGAAATTACGACATCCTCGTCAGTTCCATCGCTGCCACAATTGCGGGCGCCATCACCTATCTTGCATCCATGGGCCGCTGGGCCATGATCTTCGGCGGTTACGGTAGAGACCGGGACGATGACCGCAGTGGCGGCGGACTCGCGGCACTCCTGATGATTTTCCTGGCCCCCTTTGCTGCCTTAATTCTGCAACTTTTTCTCTCGCGCACGCGCGAGTATTCCGCCGACGAAACCGGCGCGCGCATGGTGGGCCAGCCTTACGGCCTGATCAGTGCCTTGCAAAAACTCGGCGCCTACAACCAGCGCATCCCGACGACTTCTCTTTCCCCATCCACATCGGCGTTGTGCATCGTCAAGCCGTTGTTCGGAGGTGGCGGCCTGTCCTCGCTGTTCAGCACACATCCGCCGCTCGAGAAGCGCATTCAGGCCTTGCGAGAGATGACGGTCACTCCACAGCGATAGAGCGAAGTGGCGGAGATTCTGCGCATTTGGACCATTCCACGTGTAAACTTTTCAAAACTAACCCCACATCTAGGACATCTAAATACTGTAACGGCGGCTAAACCTCTGATTTATCAGCAGATAATATTTTCCACCGCTGAGTGATGTTTGGCCTAAGACTTGCACATTCATCGGTGGGCCGCATTATCGTTTTTGGGAAACTGGGGACAGGGGATATGAGCTGTAAAGACACCATCCATTTGATTTGCTGGTACTTAGAAGGTCGCCTTTCGACTTCTGTCGAAGGCGAGATCAAGCGCCACCTGGAATCCTGCTCGGACTGCCACCTCGTCCTAGACGCGGCCGTCAATACACTGGATCGCTACTTCAGCGCCGAGCGCATCGCCGGACCTGAAGCCGGAACCCGCGCCGCCTAATTCTCCCGTCCCGCTAACTCTTTGAAATATTGAACCTTATCATCTGCACCAGCTACTCTCCCCCGGTCTTGGTCATCCACGCGAAACCTTGAATCCTTGAAAAGCGCGTTCCTAAAAGTAACGAAGGCAATTTATACGGTTTGCGTGAAGACTGCGTAAACTTTACTAGTACTGGTACTTATGGAACTTAGTTGCCTCTCACCTCCGACCTTCTCTAACCACCTGATTCCGGGTAGTTTAGGGGCCACCGCCGTCACCAGATCCCTTTGGCGAAACGGGTGCTCCCTTCCCATGCACAGGGCCAAAAGCCAAAAGGAGAAACGAAGTATATGAGCGAATTTCTAGATTCGGCCAACACGCACACGACCGGCACACCCCGGTGGGTCGGACTGGCAGTGGGACTGTTGGGTGGCATTTCCCTTCTTAGCCTCGGAGTGGGCTGGAGCGCACTCAATCAGGCCAAGAGCATCGAGCAGACCACGCAAGCTACCGTGAAACAATCCAACGATGCGTTGGCTCAGCGGTTGTCAAAGGAAGACGAAATCAACCAGCAACTGCAGAGCGACCTGAAGGTCGTCACGGACAAGCTCAAGGTCACGCACGCGGATCTAGTCGCGGCACGCAATCAGAACAAGAATGCGACTACCGCAGTCGACCAAAAGGTGACCAGCCTGGCGACTTCCGTAAAGGCCGAATTGGCCACCAAAGCGAACGCGGATGACGTGAACAAGCTGAACGGCGACGTCAACGGCGTTAAGACCGACCTGGACGCCACCAAGAACAGCATTCAGATGGCACGCAGCGAGATGGGCACGCTCATCGCGCGCAACCACGATGAAATCGATCAGCTCCGTCGCATGGGCCAGCGCGACTACTTCGAGTTCACCGTGCAGCGCAAGTCCGGTGCGACGAAGGTGGGCAGCATTCAGATCGAACTGAAGGACACCAACACCAAGAAGAACCGTTACACCATCAACGTCCTGGCAGACGACAACAGCTTCGAAAAGAAGGATCGCTCCGTGAACGAGCCGATCTTCTTCTACACCGGCGGGAACCGCTCGGCCCTCGAACTGGTGGTCAACAAAGTCACCAAGACAACCGCCACGGGCTATCTGAGCGTCACCAAGTCCGCAGGTGCGACTTCGGCCAGCACCGCGACCTCCGGGCAGTAAGCGAGTTCCTCGGAAGTCAGGCTTCAACTCCTTGAGGACACAGCAACATAGGGAGGATTCCAGAGAATCCTCCCTTTTTTGTTGCCGCTCATCCGGGAATAAGAACGCTTCGTAGTAGGTCGTAGGAAGTGTCTAGACACCGGACCGTCGCTGTGCCAAGCTTATGGCGGCCCAGGGAATTAAAAAACCGCAATGGATTTCTGGAGGGGGAAATCATGAAAATCCGATTCGCAGTGGCAATGGCAGCAACGCTGTTCGCGGGCGCGCTCACGATGGCGGCCGACGGCTCTTGGACCGGCTGGATTTCAGACAGCCAGTGCGGAGTGAAGGGCGCTAATGACAAGGCTGGCGAATGCACCACCAAGTGCGTCAAGGAACATGGCGCCAAGTATGTGTTCGTAAATGACGCCGACAAGAAAGTCTATGTTGTCGACGCACAGGACAAGGTCGCGGCGCACGCCGGCCATCACGTGACCGTAAAGGGCACCGTGGACGGCGAGAACCTCAAGCTGACCAGCATCGACATGGCCGCCGCAAAGACCATGTAAGATTCGGTTTGCTGAAGTCTTTTTTCAGGCGGGCGTCCCAACTGGGGCGCCCGTTTTGTTTTGTGCCGCGATGCATTTCCGTTACGATGTTGTGCTGCCATGTCAACCTTACTCATTCACGCCGGCCGTGCGCTCACGCCGACTACAGAGATCAAAGATGCGGGCATCCTGATTCGCGAAGGCACCATTGAGGCCATCGGGCCGCGCTCGGGAATGACCTTGCCTGCGGGGGCGCAGGAAATCCGTGCCGCCGACCAGACCGCCATTCCCGGCTTTATCGATGTGCACATACACGGGGCCGGCGGCCACGACGTCATGGAAGGGACGGGCGACGCGTTGCGCTCCATCACGCGCAAAGTCTCGGAATACGGAACTACCTCGATCGTCGCCACTACGGTGACCGCTAGCACGGACGCAACCCTCCGCGCTGTCGAAGGGATCGCCGCGTACATTACCCGACAGCACGAAACGGACGAGCCTCACGCTGAAGTTCTAGGAATCCATTTCGAAGGGCCGTTCATCAGCAAAGAACGCCGAGGCGTTCATCCCGCCGAATGGATTCAGTTGCCGTCGGCGGAAACACTGAGCCGTTTCTTAAAAGCCGCCGCGGGGAATGCCAGAATTCTGACGATCGCGCCGGAAGTCCTTGGTGCCGCCCCGTGCATCGATGCCGCGCGGGAAGCGGGCCTGGTCGTCTCGATCGGACATACCGATGCAACCTACGAGCAGGCTCGTGCGGCCATGGCGCGAGGGGCGCACAGCGCGACGCACGTCTACAACGCGATGCGCCCGTTTTCCCATCGCGATCCCGGCGTCATTGGCGCCGTGCTCACTACGCCGGAGGTCAACGCCGAGTTAATCGCCGACGGTGTGCACGTCGAAGAAGCCGCCATGAAGCTGCTTCTTCTCGCCAAAGGTGCGGAGCATGTCACGCTCGTGAGCGACGGCCTTTCCGCGACGGGGATGCCGGACGGAAAGTACATGCTGGGCGGATTTGAAGTGACCGTGAGCGGAGGCGTCTGCCGCAATGCCGAAGGAACTCTAGCGGGCAGCACCCTGACACTGGATCGCGCGCTGCGAAATATTGTTGCGCTAGGCATCCCTTTGCCGGATGCCGTGAGAATGCTCACTTTGAATCCGGCTACCTTGCTCGGCATCGAATACAAAAAAGGTTCACTCCGTGTGGGAGCCGATGCGGATATTCTGCTGCTCGATGAAGGGTTGCATCTTGCCGGAGTCTGGGCCCGCGGTATTGCTATGAATTAGGAAAGCTGAGCAGATTTTTCTTAGTACGGGGCGCGGCATGCTGCGCAGGTGCTTGGCAACTTTGCAGCCTTAGGGATTCAACGGAATATTGAGTTCCTCAGCAAGCTGCTCCGCATCAAACGGACTGCAAGCAAAAAATCGTCCGCCGACCTCCAGCGTGGGAACTACGCGCTTACCGTCGTTGGCCTTGATGACGATCTCTTCCCCACCCGGATCTTCTTCGATATTCACTTCGCGAAACTCAACGCCGCGTTCCTTCAGGAAAGTTTTGGCGCGTCGGCAATCGGGGCACCAGACGGTGCTGTACATGGTTATGGGTTCCATCGCTAGCTCTACTTCACACTATTAGATGCGCACAAAGGAGAGAAGTCGCGGCCGGTGTCGCGCGAGAAGCAATAGAGAAGTCTTACGAACCGGCAACGAGAGCGCTGCGCCGCTTGGTAGCCACTTGAATACGAATCAGGGCGCGCTGCAGCGCAATGTTAGCGCGGTCCCAATCTATATTTGGATCATTCGAGGCCAGCCGCTTTTCGGCGCGCGCCAGCGCATCTTTGGCGCGTTGCAGGTCAATCTCTTCCGCGCGTTCGGCGGTCTCTGCGAGTACGGTTACACGGTCCCCAAGAACTTCGGCAAACCCGCGAACGATGGCGATGTGCGTGGATTCCTTGCCGCCCACGTCGTGATAGCTGAGTTCACCGATCCCCAGTTCCGTCATCAGCGGCGCGTGCCCGGGCAAAATGCCCAGATAGCCATTCTCGCCGGGAATTTGCACCTCGACGGCCTTCTCGCGGAGCAATTGCTTCTCCGGCGTGACAATCACCAACTGGATGGCGTCGGGCAGCATTTTTCTTTACGCGCTCGCCTTCATCTTCTCGGCCTTCTCGAGAGCTTCCTCGATTGTGCCGACCATGTAAAACGCCTGCTCCGGAACGTCGTCGTACTTGCCTTCCACGATTTCCTTGAAGCTGCGCACGGTGTCCTCGATCTTCACGTACTTACCTTCGAGGCCTGTGAATTGCGCGGCGACGAACATCGGTTGCGAGAGGAATTTCTCGATCTTGCGGGCGCGCGCCACGGTGCGCTTGTCTTCGTCGGAAAGTTCTTCGATACCGAGAATCGCGATGATGTCCTGCAGGTCCTTGTAGCGCTGCAAAATGGACTTCACACCGCGCGCCACAGCGTAGTGCTCCGCTCCGACGATGCGCGGATCGAGAATGCGCGAGGAGCTGGCCAGCGGATCGACCGCCGGATAGATGCCACGTTCGACGATCTGCCGGCTGAGGTTGGTCGTCGCGTCCAGGTGCGCAAAGGTCGCGGCGGGAGCAGGGTCGGTGTAGTCATCGGCAGGAACGTAAATGGCCTGCACCGAAGTGATCGATCCGCTCTTCGTCGAAGTGATGCGCTCCTGCAATTCGCCGATTTCGGTGTTGAGGTTCGGCTGGTAACCGACGGCCGAAGGCATACGGCCGAGAAGCGCGGAAACTTCCGAGCCCGCTTGCACGAAACGGAAAATGTTGTCGATGAAGAGGAGCACGTCGAGGTGTTCCTGGTCGCGGAAATATTCAGCGACTGTGAGACCGGTGAGTCCCACGCGCAGACGCGACCCCGGCGGCTCGGTCATTTGGCCGTAAATCAGCGCTGCGCGCGACTTCTCCGAATTCCCAGGCACGATAACGCCGCCCTCGGACATTTCCAGCCACAAATCGTTGCCTTCACGCGTGCGTTCGCCCACGCCCGCAAACACGGACACGCCGCCGTGCTTCATCGCGACGTTGTGAATCAGCTCCATGATGAGCACGGTCTTGCCAACGCCTGCGCCACCGAAGAGGCCGATCTTTCCGCCTTTCAGATACGGCTCGATCAGGTCAACCACCTTAATTCCCGTCTCAAACATTTCCAGCGCGGTGGACTGATCTTCGAGCGACGGCGCCGGGCGATGAATTGGGTAGTGAGTATCGCTAACGATAGGACCAAGCTGATCGACAGGCTTCCCGAGAACATTCATCACCCGGCCAAGCGTCGCCCGCCCCACGGGAACCTCAATCCCTTTTCCGAGATCGTAGGCTTTCATGCCGCGGACCATGCCCTCGACCGGCTCCATCGCGATGGCGCGGACGCGGCCTTCGCCAAGGTGCTGCTGCACTTCTGCCGTGACGTCGAGCGGTTCGGGAATGTTGAATCCTTCGCTCGTAATCCGGCAAGCGTTGTAGATCGCCGGCAGATGCCCGGCTTCAAATTGAATGTCCATGACAGGTCCGATGACCTGAACGACGTGCCCGATACCCGCGTATTTCTCGGCCATGCTGCTTTCTCCTAAGCGCCGTAAGAGGCGCCGCTGACAATCTCGATAATTTCTTTCGTGATCGCCGCTTGCCGTACTTTGTTCATGTGCAGCGTGAGCGCATCAATCACATCGCCTGCATTTTTCGTCGCCGATTCCATAGCAGTCATTCGCGCGGCGTGCTCCGCTGCGGAAGATTCCAGCATCGCGCGAAGAATCTGCGTCTCGATGTAGCGCGGCAGCAATTTTCCGAGTAGCTGCTCCACGGGCTGTTCGTAAATATAATCTACTTGCGAACTCTCTTTTTCTGCCGCGGATTCTTCATCCGCGTGAACGGCTTCAACCGGCAGAATCTTCGCGACCACCAGATTTGGGGTCATTACCGTCTTGAATTCGCTGAAGACGATATATACCGAATCGATCTCATCCTTCGTATACAGTTCCGTGACAAGCGTGGCGATCTCTCGCGCGGTCGCAAAGTCAACGCGTGCGAGGACATTCACATATTCCGCGATGAGATTGAATCCCGCTTTTTTCAGCGAGTCGCGGCCTTTCTTGCCGACGGGAATCGTCGAAATCTTCTTGCCCTTGTTGGCACGGAAGAAATCCTGCGCCTTGCGCAGTATGTTGGCGTTGAATGCCCCGGCTAGCCCGCGCTCGCCCGTCAGAACAAGGGCCAGAATCCGCTCTTCGGAGCGTTTCGCCAGTAACGGGTGTTGCGGCTCGGATATGCGCGACATAATCGAACGCAGCATCCGCGCCAGTTCTTTGGCGTACGGCCGCGCAGCGATGGCCGCTTCCTGCGCGCGGCGCAGCCGGGCCGCCGCGACGAATTTCATCGCACGGGTAATCTGCTGGGTGTTTTTCACCGAGCGGATGCGGCGCCGAAAATCGAGAAGTGTAGCCATTGTTATCCGTTAAGGGCCAGTCCTTACTTCGCCGCCGCGGCAGCAGCGGCCGTGAATCGTTCCTTGAAACCCTCCACGGCGGTCTTGATTTCCGACTTGATGCCGTCGTCCAGAGCCTTCTTCGTCGCGATGTTCTTCAGGATCGAAGGATAGTTGGTCTCGGCGAACTGCAGAAACTCTCTCTCAAAGCGGCGGACTTCCGGCACCGGCACTGCGTCCAGCATCCCGCTTGTCGCCGCATAGAGAATCAGCACCTGCTTTTCTACCGCCAGCGGCACGTACTGATCCTGCTTCAGGACTTCCGTGAGCCGCTGGCCCCGCGCGAGCTGACCCTGCGTCACTTTGTCGAGTTGATCGGAACCAAACTGCGCGAACGCCGCAAGCTCGCGATACTGCGCCATGTCCAACCTTAGCGAGCCAGCCACCTGCCGCATGGCCTTGATCTGCGCGTTGCCGCCGACGCGGCTAACCGAAATACCGACGTTGATCGCGGGACGAATCCCAGCATTGAATAGATCGGCTTCCAAATAAATCTGGCCGTCCGTAATCGAAATCACGTTCGTCGGAATGTAAGCCGAGACGTCGCCAGCCTGCGTTTCGATGACCGGCAAAGAAGTGAGCGAACCACCGCCCAGCTTGTCATTCAACTTTGCGGCGCGTTCCAACAAGCGCGAGTGGAGATAAAACACGTCGCCGGGAAACGCCTCGCGACCGGGAGGACGCCGCAGTAGCAAAGAAATTTCGCGATAAGCTTGCGCGTGCTTGGAAAGGTCATCGTAAAACGTGACGGCATGCCGCTTCGTGTCGCGGAAAAATTCGCCCATGGCACACGCAGCGTAAGGCGCAATGTACTGCAGCGAAGCCGGCTCCGCGGCGGAAGATGTCACCACGATGGTGTAGTCCATCGCGCCCGCGTCAGTGAGCGTTTTCACCACTTGGGCGATCGTCGAGCGCTTCTGCCCGATGCCGCAATAAATGCAAATGATGTCGCCGCCCTTTTGATTGATGATGGTGTCCAGAATGACGGCGGTCTTGCCCGTCTGGCGGTCGCCGATGATCAGCTCACGCTGGCCGCGGCCAATCGGAATCATCGAGTCGATGGCTTTGATACCGGTCTGTAAAGGCTCGCGAACCGGCTGGCGGTCCAGCACGCCCGGGGCAATTTTCTCCAGCGGATTGCGCTGCTTCGTCGCGATGGGGCCTTTGCCATCCACCGGCTGGCCGAGTGGATTCACGACGCGCCCAACCAGCGCCTCGCCCACAGGCACGGACATAATCGTATTCGTGCGCTTGACGACGTCGCCTTCCTTCAACTCCTGCGATTCGCCAAGCAGCACCACGCCAACTTCTTCCACTTCGAGGTTCAGCGCGATCCCGAAAACATTGTGCGGGAACGCCAGCATTTCGCCAGCCATGACCTTTTCCAGGCCATGCACGCGCGCAATTCCGTCGCCGACGCTGATGACCGCGCCGACTTCGTCGACCGAAACGGTCTGCTCATAGTTCTCGATCTGCTCGCGCAGAATCTTGCTGATTTCGTCCGCTTTAATGTTCGCCATGCCTGCTCCGTAGCTGAAACCTGGAATCTCTCGGACCGCATGCCCGCCGCAGCGGGCGTCCGCTAGTAATTTCTTATTCGGCCGCCAGGCGCGCGCGCATTTCATTCAACCGGCTGCGCAACGAGCCATCGTAAATCGTGTCCCCGATTCGCACCACCGCGCCGCCCAATAGCGCCGGATCGAGCGCGTACTTCGTTTCAATCTTCTTGCCCGTCAAGCGCGCGAGGGTCGCCGCCATTTCTTTCTTTTGCGCCGCGCTCAATTCCACCGCGGAAGAAACCTGCGCTTCCGCAACTCCCTGCCGTTGCCGAATCACATCATGAAATGCTGCGATAACCTCGGGAATCAGTTGCGTGCGGCCGTGATCCGCCAGCACAAACAGAAAATTGCGGATGATTTTGCTCGCGCCCAGCCGGGCCACGATTTTCTCGATGACCGCGTGCTTGTCTTCGATGCTCACCGCCGGACTCGCCAGAAACGTACGCAACTCCGTGGATTGCTCGTACGCCGCGCCAAATTCATTCAACTGCTTGGCAGCCGGATCACCTGCGCCCTGAGCAAGCGCGATATCCGCCAGCGCATTCGCATATTGGAGGCTCGCGGACTTCAATTCGGCCTCCCTTCCAGGCTCTTCACGAAATTGCTGATGAGCGATTCCTGCGCCTTGGGAGTAAGCTGCTTGGCGAGCAGCGATTCCGCGCCATCCACCGCAAGATTTGCAGCGAGCGCTTTCAGCTCCAGACGCGCAGCGCGTTCGGCCGCCTCGATTTCCGCCTTAGCGGCGGCGGCAATTTTTTGCGCATCGCTCAGCGCGGCCGCTCGCAGCCGTTCCACTTCCGCAGCGGCTTCCTTCTCAGCCAGCGCGCGAAGCTCTGCAACTTCCTTCTGCAAATTAGCGAGCCTGGTCTCCGCCTCGCGAAGTTGCGCGTCAGCCGCGGCTTTCGCGCTGGTGGCGCTGGTAATCGCCGAACTGACGGCTTCGGCCCTCGCGCGGAACACCGATGGCAGCTTCTTGCCGAAGACCCACACGATCAAGGCGGCAACAATAGCGAAGTTGATCCACTTGAAAATTTCTGTAGCTCGCTCGGTCGCCGCGTTGCCGCCTTCCTCGGCGGCACGCAAACTGACCGCCCCGAAGAGCGACACAACTAGCACTCCCGCAGCAAACAAAATGCGGCGATTTCGCGTCATCGAGCTTCTCTCACAGGGCCGCCTGAAGGCGGAGCTTGCAGGATGCGGCGGGCAATTTCAGCCGATAGTTGCGCGACGGTCGATTCGACGTCCCGGCGAGCCGCGGCCAACTCCGCCGCGACACGTGCTTTCGCGGCGCTGACTTCCCCCGAAGCCCGCGTGCGCGCTTCCTTGATCTGCGCCGCGCGCTCGTCCAGAAGTTTCTTGCGAGCAACCTCCTGCTCAGCATACACCTGCCCGCGCGCCTGCCTCAGGGCGTCCTGGTACTGCTTGACCTTTTCCGAGGCCGCAACCTGTGCTGCTTCCGCAGCCTTCTGCGCCCCCACCGTGCGGGCATCGCGCTCGGCCATCGCCGCCAGCAGTGGTTTGAAGAAAATCGCCCGTAAGATGAAGTAAAAAAGGAGGATAATCAGGAATGTAGGCACAGCCTGAAGGAACAGTTCGCCAAGTTGGTGACCGATTGCTTGCATCGAAAATTGTGTCGCCTAAACCTCAGGTTGGCAGCCGCGCCGCGCTCTAACCCCGTAAGAGCGCACGGTGGGCTTCTAGCTGCCCTCTCGAAACTTAATTTTATAGCATTCAAAGAGCTGTTACGTCAACGCGGCCCCTGCGCTCACTTTCCGTAGATCAACAAATGAAATGTTCCTAGGATAGGCGCCGGATTCGGGTGCGGCCGCTCCGCTGTAGGAGCGGGAGCTGGTCCAAAATCCGCCGTCGTCAAATAGATGTTGTGCGTTTTTGCATCGAGCGCCATGGTCTTAGCCCCGTACTCCGTCTTCACCGTTTCGACCTCGCTATATTTGTCCGGCGAGTCCTCATGAAAGATGTGAACCATGCCTTCTCGTGTCGACGCAAAGATCAGTCCCGTCTCCGGCTCAAAAACATTCGCGTCCGCCCCCGCGCTGATGGGAAACGACTGGATCACCTTCCCACTGTCTGCGTCCATAATCACCAGCTTCTGGGGATTGCGGCCTGCCAAGAAAAGCCGCCGGTGCTCGCGGTCCATGGCCAGGGCAGTCGGTTGTCCTGCGGGCGCTACCGGCCAGTGCGACTTCACCGTCAGCGTGCTCGCATCGATCGCGACTACCTCATTCTTGTCTTCAATGTTGTTGTAGACCATTCCCTTGCCATCCGCCGCCGCGAACTCCGGTCCGCCTCCCAGAGGAATGCTTTTCACCACCGTACCATTCGCCGGGTCGATCACCGTCGCGCTCTTCGGATCGCCGTTGAACACAAAAACGTGTTTCGACGCCGGATCGTAAATAATGGAGTCGGCGTCTTCCTCGCCCTTCGCCTCGCCGGTCACTTTCAAAGTCGCCATATCGAAAATAATTGTCTTCGCGGCCCCGCCATCACTGATAAATCCTTTGCCGAGTTCCTCCACCAGGGCTATCCCGTGGCACTGTTTCAATCCGGAAATCGTCCCGACCACCGCGCCGCTGTCCGCATCAGCCACCTTCACCTCCGTGCCGTGGGAAGCGTAGACGCGCCGCGCCTTGGAATCTACCGTTAGATAGTCAAAATACTCCCTGCCACCGCCCGCATCGGC
>Ga0210406_10004297_pt1 | contig 15324 bp, 14 predicted proteins | sample IncBWC30MmetaG_FD_155454 | JGI IMG/M metagenome (GOLD analysis project Ga0210406, IMG submission 155454) | Forest soil microbial communities from Barre Woods Harvard Forest LTER site, Petersham, Massachusetts, United States - Inc-BW-C-30-M | ecosystem: Environmental > Terrestrial > Soil >... | reverse complement strand
AAGGTTGATGTCGTCAGGCGTCTTGCAGAATCTCACATGTTGCTGGGGTGCTGCTGCACGCGCCGGTATTTGCAACGGAGCAGCGTCGGACCCGGTGGTCACACTTTTCGCGCTCTCCTCCGTGACGGCACCGATAAAGCGAAAGCCGCGGCGAGCGACCGTGCGGATAAATCGTTGCTGCTCGCCACTGTCGCCGATGGCTTGCCGCGCGGCGGCGACGCGGCTGAAAAGAGTGGATTCCGCAACGATTCGCCCAGGCCACACCGCTGACAGAACTTCGTCTTTGGTGACGACACGATCGCGGTTTCTGATCAGATAGAGCAGCAGATCAAACACCTGCGGCTCGATTCTCACAACTTCGGACCGGTGTCGCAACTCGTGACAGGCTGCGTCGATCACGTAATCATCGAACAGGAAGCACATCGTCCTACCGAGGTCCGAAGCCCATGCTTGTACGTTAAAAACTCAGCGCGCTTCGTTGCAGAACCGGCTGTCGAGGGCGAATGGATTGAGAAAACCTTGAGACGGAAGCTAGAATGGCTGAATTGCAGGCGTGTTTCGGCGGCAGGACATTCCGTTACGATTGTAACGCGCCTAATGCATGGTCTCGACGTCGAGATAGGCCATGTCAGGGCCGTTGACGCGAAGGGTTTTCGCGCTGCCAGGTGGCTGGAACCGATTGTTCGAGATTCCTGGAATCCGGGTGGATCGCAACAATTTCCAAGCTTAGATTCCCGTCAAACGATAGCGCATGGGGCAAGTGAGAATTGGAGCCAGCCATGACCGACCACAACTACGCTCTGTTCGACACCGCGATCGGCACTTGCGGCATCGAGTGGGGACGGCGCGGCATCAACGGCGTGCAATTGCCGATGGGTAGCGCGGAGAAGACCCGTGCCCGCATCCGCCAGCGCCGCGGCGACATCGCTGAGGCGGAGCCGACCCCTGACGTGAAAAGGGCGATCGATCGGATCGTGCAACTGCTCGCGGGCAAGCCGGACGATCTCGCAGACATCCCGCTGGATCTGGATGGCGTGCCGGCGTTCGATCGCGGCGTCTATGACATCGCGCGCAGCATTCCACCGGGCAAGACCATGACCTATGGCGACATCGCGAAGAAGCTCGGCGGCGTGGAGCTGTCGCGCGACGTCGGCCAGGCGCTGGGGCACAATCCGTGCCCGATCGTGGTGCCCTGCCATCGCGTGCTCGCGGCCGGCAACAAGCCCGGCGGCTTTTCCGCCCGCGGCGGCGTGGACACGAAACTGAAGATGCTCGCGATCGAAGGCGCGATCGTCAATCACACCCCGAACCTGTTCGATTGAGCTGGATTCGCCGCGGGCGCAGGTGCACTCCCTCGCCCCGCTTGCGGGGTGAGGGGCTCTATCCGCGCGCTCGGACTTGCCGATCTCCTCAAACCATCTCGCAGGAAAACGCATTCCCTTTGCGGCGAATCTTGCCCGCCGACGGCGAGGGGAAATGCGCGGTGCAGCACAGCGTGTCGCTGTCGCAATAGCGCTCCAGGAAGCTACGCCGCGTCTTGCCGGCCTGTGCCCCATCGACGTCGAATCTCGGCGACAGCTCCGGATAGCGCGTCTGCAGCGGCGAATGCATGAGGTCGCCGCTGAAGACGGCGTCCTCCTTGCCGTGGCCGAAGGTGAAAGCGACGTGACCGGGCGTATGGCCCGGCGTCGGCAGGATGCGCGCATGATCGCCGATCGAAAAATCATTGCCGACGATCTCTGCCTTGCCGGCCTCGACGATCGGCAGCACGCTGTCGGCTATCGGCGGCACCTCCGCCTTCTTGTGCTGCTCGGCCCAATAGTCGAACTCGCCCTTGGCGAAGACGTAGCGCGCCTTCGGGAAGGTCGGCACCCATCTGCCGTTCTCCAGCCGCGTGTTCCAGCCGACATGATCGACATGCAGATGCGTGCACATCACATAGTCGATGTCCGCGACCGAAAGTCCTGCGGCCTTCAGGGCGCGCATATAGGTGTCGTCCGTCTTCATGTTCCATTTCGGCCGTGTCGGCCGCGGCTTGTCATTGCCGATGCAGCTATCGATCAGGATGTTATGATGCGGCGTCTTCACAATGTAGGACTGGAAGCAGAGGATCAGCGTGTCGTTGTCGTCGAGCGCTTTCGCGGCTTTCAGCCAGGCGCGGTTCTCCGCGAGCAGTTCGGAGGTCAGGCCGGGAAACATGTCCTGCGCGGCCAGGAACGTCGTCTCCTGCTCGATGATGCGGTGAATGGTGAGATCGCCAGCGGTCAGCGTCAAGCTCATGGGACAGGCCTTCCAAAGTTTAGGCTAGCGGCGGCATCGACACCTTCACCGAGGGCCGCTCCAGCATCTTCTGATAGAACGCATCGAGCTTAGGATAGGCTTTGCGCCAGCCGCAATCGGCAAAGCGGAAGTCTGCATAGCCGAGCACGCATGTCAGACCAATCATGCCGATGTCGAACGGCCGCGACATCAGGTCGCCTTGCTGCTCGAAGCGCGCCATGCCGAGCCAGGCGCGGTTCCAGTGATCATCCGACCAGGCCTTCCAGCGCAGCGGTTCAGGCCGCACCATGGTCTCGTAGCGGCACAGCAGCATGGAATCGAGCATGCCCTGCAACAGCGAATGCTCGGTCTTCACCTTCCAGCGCATCGGGCCTGAAGCGGGAATCAGTCTGCCGCCACCCGCAAGCTCGTCGAGATATTCGACTATCACATAGGAATCGACAATGATGTCGCCATTGTCGAGGATCAGCACCGGCAGCTTCTTCAGCGGGTGGATCCTGGAATAATCGTCGTTCGGTGTGCCCGGCACGACCGTTGCCGGCATGAACTCGATTTTGCCGATCAGCCCAAGCTCGATCGCGGCAATGCGCACCTTGCGCGCGAAAGGCGAGGCGGCGGAAAAGGTGAGTTTCATGAGATGCCCCTCAATGACTCAAACAGAATTTTCAACCCGTCATTGCGAGGAGCCATCGGGCCGCGCTTTGCACGGACCCGTTGGCTCACAATGACGGCGGCTTGGCCTTGGCGTCGACCTCACGCCGCGACGATCACGCCGCGACGATCACGCTGCAATAATCTCTTGCCGCTGCTCGCCTAGACTCTCGATGCCGAGCGTGACGACGTCACCGACATTGAGAAATTGCGGCGGCTTCATGCCGGTGCCAACGCCGGGCGGGGTGCCGGTGGTGATGACGTCGCCCGGCAGCAGCGTCATGAATTGCGAGACATAGGAAATGCACTTCGCCATCGAGAAGATCATGGTCGAGGTCGATCCGGTCTGGCGGCGCTTGCCGTTGACGTCGAGCCACATCGACAGGCTCTGCACGTTGGGAATCTCGTCCTTGGTGACGAGCCATGGGCCGACCGGGCCGAACGTGTCGTGCGACTTGCCCTTGGTCCACTGGCCCTGCCGCTCGATCTGGAAGTTGCGCTCGGAGACGTCGTTGCAGACGCAATAGCCCGCGACATAATTCAGCGCGTCGGCCTCGGAGACATATTTGGCCCTGGTGCCGATGATGGCGGCGATCTCGACCTCCCAGTCGAGCTTGGTCGAGCCGCGCGGCTTCTCGACGGGATCGTTCGGCCCGGACAGCGCCGTATTGGCCTTCAGGAAGAAGATCGGTTCGGGCGGGATCGGATTGCCGGTCTCCTTGGCGTGATCGGAATAGTTCAACCCGATTGCCACGAATTTGGAGATGCCGGTCACCGGCGGCCCCAGCCGCGGATTGCCGCTGACGGCAGGGAGCGAGGCCGGGTCGAGCGCGGCGAGCTTCTTCAAGGAGGCCGGCGAATAGGCTTCCCCGTTCAGGTCGCCAATGTGGGCCGACAGGTCGCGCAGCTGACCGGATTTGTCGATCAGACCAGGCTTTTCCTGACCGATCGCGCCGTAACGAACAAGCTTCATGTCTCACTCCCTTCGAAGCATTTCTTGAGGGTTTCCCGAGCTTTCTGGAACAGTATGGGAGGAATTTCAACAGCCCGTGGCGCATGGCTACAAAGCGATGAATTTGAAGGCATCTCCCTCGCGCCGAATATGGCCGGCATTGTAGTGCCCGCCGATGACAAGCACCGGTCGATCGGCGAAACGGGTGAACAGCTCGCGCCGCGTCTCCGCCGAGCGGACGGGGTCGGAATCGGCGGTCGAAGACCAGTCGAGATGCGCCATCTGGCAGGGGTGATGGGCAACATCGCCGGTCAGCAGGCCTTCCTCGCCCTCGGAGCGGATGTGGATGCTCATATGGCCGGGGCTGTGGCCGGGGGTCGGAATCATGCTGATCTCGTCGGTGAGCCTCGCGTCGCTTGCGATCAACTCGGCCTTGCCGGCATCGACGATTGGCTTTACCGAGTCGGCGAACACGGCTTTCTTGTCGGGCGTGTCGCTGTGATCGCGCCAGTGCTCATATTCGGTCTTGCCGAACAAATAGCGCGCATTGGCAAAGGTCGGTACCCATTTGCCGTCGATCAGCCGCGTGTTCCAGCCGACGTGATCGACATGCAGATGCGTGCACAGCACGGTGTCGATGCCGTCGGGCGGGAAGCCGGCGGCCGTCATCGTGTCGAGGAAGGGGCCGTCGCGGTTGTTCCAGGTCGGCACATTGCGGCCCTGCTTGTCATTGCCGAGCCCGGTGTCGACCACGATGCGGCGCGAGGGCGTCTCCACGACGAGCGAGTGGATCGACATTTTCAGCCGGCCTTCCTCGGTCGCGAAATCGGGGATCAGCCAAGGCAGTTTCTGGATTTCCTCGCGGCCCGCGAGCGGCAGGATGAAGCGGGTCGAGCCCACTGTTTCCAGTTCGACGACCTTGGTGATCCTGACCTTGCCGATCGTCCACTGCATTTCCGCGTTTCCCCTATCCTCTTTTTTGCCAATCAGCGCGCGCAATCGACGATCACGGTGCCGAGCTTGTCGCCTTTCTCCACCGCGAGATGCGCCTCCGCCGTGTCGGACAACCAACGCGAACTGGCGATGTTGTGGAGGCGCGGGCCTGCGGCGAGCCATTTCGAAATGTCGGCCTGTGCTGCGGCAAGCAGCGGCGGCGGCAGCGCGAACAGCACCAGCGCGCGGAGACCGATGCATCTTTCCATCAGCTCGCGCATCGGCACGACAGGATTGCGATTGCCGTTGGTGGCATAGATCGCAATCGTGGAGTTCATGGCCATCAGCTTCAAGGTGGTCGCGATATTGCCGCCGAAATCGACATCGACCACGCGATCGACGCCGCGTCTGTCGGTGAAGGCCAGCGCCTTGGCGACGACATCCTCCGTCTTGTAATTGACGACGAGGTCGGCACCAGCGAGCCGCGCCTGCTCGGCCTTCGCCGCCGAGCTGACGGTCGCGATCACGCGCGCGCCGCCCCATTTGGGAAGCTGCACGGCATAATGCCCGACCGCGCCCGCGCCGCCGGTGACCAGCACGGTCTTGCCTGCGATCGGCCCGTCGCAGAACAGGCAGCACCACGCCGTCATGGCGGGAATGCCGAGTGTTGCGCCTTGCGCAAAGGAGAGATTGTCCGGCAGCGGCGTCACCAGATGCTCGGCGAGCGCGATATATTCCGCCGCCGTGCCGAAGGCGCGGCCGTTGCGCTGGCCATTGAACAGCCAGACACGCTGGCCGAGCTGGAGCCGCGTCACGCCCGCGCCAAGCTGATCGACGATGCCCGCGCCATCGCTGTTCGGGATCACGCGCGCAAATTCCATCGCCCGATAATTGCCGCTGCGGCGTCCGACATCGGCCGGATTGACGCCGGAGGCCTCCAGCCGCAGGCGCACTTCGCCCGGTCCCGCGATGGGCGTCGCCATCTCGCCGAAGGTCAAGACCTCGGCCGCAGGCCCGGCGCGATCGTACCAGACCGCTCTCACAGCGTGCCCGGGAATGCGCCGCCGTCGAGCAGGATGTTCTGGCCGGTGATGAAGCCCGCCTTCGCCCCGCACAGGAACGCGCAGGCGAGGCCGAATTCCTCGGGTTCGCCGAAGCGTCCGGCGGGATTCTGCTTGGCGCGCTCGGCCATCATCTCGTCAGGCGTGATGCCGCGTTTCTCGGCTTCTGCCTTGGCCGTGCCGCGCAGCCGATCGGTTGCGAACGGCCCTGGCAGCAGGCCGTTGATGGTGACGTTGTTGATCACGGTCTTGCGCGAGAGGCCGGCAACAAAACCGGTCAGGCCGGCGCGCGCGCCGTTGGAAAGGCCGAGGATCTCGATCGGCGACTTCACCGCGGCGGATGTGATGTTGACGATGCGGCCGAATTTGCGCGCCATCATGCCGTCCACGGTCGCCTTGATCAGCTCGATGGGCGTGAGCATGTTGGCGTCGATCGCCTTGATCCAGTCGTCGCGGGTCCAGTTGCGAAAATCGCCGGGCGGCGGGCCGCCGGCATTGTTGACGAGAATGTCCGGATCGGGGCAGGCCTTCAGCACGGCCTCGCGGCCCGCGGGCGTCGTGATGTCGCCGACCACTTCGGTCACCGTCACATCGGGATGGGCTTTTCGGATTTCCGCGGCGGTCTTGGCCAGCGCTTCGCCACCGCGCGCGGTCACCGTGACATGTACGCCCTCATCGGCCAGCGCGATCGCGCAGGCGCGTCCCAATCCCTTGCTCGATGCGCAGACGATGGCGCGGCGGCCCTTGATGCCCAAATCCACTGTTCCACTCCCGTTGATTTTAGATGGTTATGAAAATGCCGGGACGACTTTAACCAACCTCGGCCGCGCTGATAAGCCACCGCGCGGCGGCAAAAATGCATAAATGCATGTCAGGGCGACGGGCTATTCGCAATGATCCGCCTTTTGGATGGTCTTTTGGATTTCTTGCCTTTTGATCGCGCACAGCGCGCCTATCGCGACGGCACGTCGGTACCCGCGCATCGGGTCATGGACCGATACGCTGCTCTCGCTTCAGGCGGTCGATGGTCGCGGCGGCATCGGGCGGCAGCGAGCTGAGGCCCTTCTGCCCTGCGGCGGAGAACAGCGGCCGCATTCGCGAGCCTTTGAGAAACGGCGGTTGCCGCTCAGCAGGAACCAGCCGGTCGAATATCAGGACCAGCGTGGTCGCGATCATCACGACGCGCAACGCGCCAAGCACGGCGCCGGCGAGCCGGTCACCGATGCCCGAGTCCGGGCCGATGGCGTCGTTCAACGCCATGCGCGCAAGATGCCCAAGCACCATGCCAGCGGCGAGCAGCGCGACCAGGAACAACACCCAGTTCTGCGCGAGCGGCGAGGCGACAACGCCGCCGATGCGCGGCGCAATGGCCGACATCACCCACATCGCGACCGGTGTTGCAAACAGATAAGCGAGGATGGTGACCGCGCTGCGCAACAGGCCGGTGTTGAAACCCGTGGTCACCGCAATCGCCAATCCGGCACAGACGGCGATGTCGAAGCTGTTCATGGCGGTTGTCCCGTGCGGCGCCGTATCGTTCAAATCGTCTGTTTCAATGCGCGCACATGATCGGGCTCTCGTCATGTCAGACCTATTCAATGTCAGTAAAGAAATCATCCTCATCACGGGAGCGAGCCAGGAAGCGGCACGTCATCTCGCGTGTATTTTTCAGACAAATATATCAAAGATTGTTCTTTCGCTCGGCTCCATCACCGTGCCGATCAACAATGCCGGCACCGCGATCCGAGCTGAACCGAACCTCTTCGCCGCTACGTCGCGATTTTCGCGGGCGAAGGTGTCGTGAAGACGGACACCGCCAGCACGATCAGCAATCCACCGGTGATGCCGGCGAAGCGTTCGATTCCCGGCATGATGCTGGATGGCGGCCCCCAGCCCTGGACCAGCGTCATGATGAACACGACCGTGCCTTGCGTGCCGACATAGCCAATGCCACGCGTGCTGCTCTGCACATGTGCACCGATCCAGACTCCCGCGATCAACGCCAGCAGCCATGGCAGGAAGCTCTCGAACGACAATGCGAGCAGCGCGAGGCCGGCAAGCCCGCCGATCAGGCATCCGAGGATGCGGTGGGTGGCGCGCGTCGCAACTTTCTGCCGGTTGGCTACCTCGTCCTCGGACACAGCCTGCACCGCCATGACAGCGGCGACGGTGACTGCCGTCTGCGACAGGTTCGGCAATTCCAGCCAGTTCCAGACCCACGGCACCAGCATCACGCCGACTCCAGCGCGCAGCGCGTGCTGCATCGAGGGCCACTGCGCGCCAAGCACATCCGACCAGCCCGGCGCGGCCGGGGGCAGGGGCTCTTCCGCGCGCGGCGACAGAACAAGCGACACGAGAATTGCCGCCACGGTTCCGATCGTCACTTCCGCCGTACGATTGCAGGCGACAGAGAGCGCCGACGTCGGATCGCCCAATGCGGCCAGCAGCACCATGTCGACGGTGACCGCCCCCAGCAGCCAGGCATATCCGTGTCCGGAGACCTGCAGCCCCAACACGCCGATGGTGCTTGCCGCAAACAGCGCGAGGCTCACCGCGACCTGGTCTTCGATGAGCCACGGGCTGAGAAACAGGCCGACGGCCGCACCGATTGCAGTGCCGGCGATGCGCAGGAAGCCGCGCTGAATGGAGGAGGGCGCCGTGACCTGCATCGAGACGAAGGCGCTGATTGCCGCCCACCATGGCGCGTCCACGCGCAGCGCAAGTGCGGCGATGACGGCGGCGCCGACTGCGACCGCCGTCCTGCCGCAGTGCCGACCGCGCGCATTGCCGAACTCGATGTCGAACAGCTCCTGGCGCAATGCGGTGATGGCCGCGCGCAACGGCGATGTCGCGTCAGCAGCGCGCGCATTCATGGCAGCATTCCCGGCAGCATTCATGGCAGCACTAGCACCCTGGCATCGGCGCCCATATAGAGCTTCAGATCGGGCGGCGGATCGACTAGGGTCAGCGTCACCGGAAAGCGCCGTTGCAGGCGTATCCAGTCGGTGGTGGGCGCAACATAGTTTAACAGACGGTTTGCCACTGGCTCGCGGCTGATGCCGCGTGCGATTCCAGCGATCTTGGCGTGGCGCAGGTGCCAGGGGCTGGAGTCCAGCGAGACCCAGGCCGTATCGCCAACCGCGAAGCCGCGAATGTAGCTCTCCTCGTAATTGGCGACGATGCGCCATGCCTTGGCGTCGACGATGCCGATCATGGGCACGTCGGCCTGTGCGGTATCGCCGACGCGCAGCGTCAGCGAGGTGACGGTGCCGCTGGTCGGCGCCACCAGCTTCGTCCGGGCAAGCTGCCAGTCCGCCAGCGCCAGCGCCGCGGTGGCCCGGCTCTCGGCCGCCTCGTGCATCGAGAGCGTGGTTTGGGCCAGGGCGACGGCCTCCTGCGCCGCATCGCGCGCCGCGTTCGCGCGCCTGAACGTATCGCTCGCCTCGTCAAGCTCGACACGTGAGACGTCCTGCGCCGAAGCGAGTGTCGTCAGCCGCGTCTGGGTTTCGAGGGCATAGTTGGCAGCCGAGACCGCCGCCGTCAGCGCATCCTGCGCGGACGCGATGCGGTGCCGGTCCGACGCGATCTGGGCCTTCGCCTCGGCGAGCTCGGCGCGCCGCTGATCCACCGTCAGTTGGAACGGCACCGGATCGATGGTGGCGAGCAGATCGCCTTGCGCAACGTCCTGATTGTCGGCGACATGTACGGCGATGATGCGCCCGGTGACCTGGGGCGCCAGCGACACGAGATCGGACTCGACGTAGGCGTCGCCGGTATAGGCGACCAGTGACGACGCTGCTTCATAGGCCGCAAACAGCGCAAGCAGAGTTGCCGCTGCGATACCGATCCGTCGTCCGCGCGTCATGTCGAGCCATTCGGGCGTGATGGGAGCACATCGACCGCTCCCGATGCGCCCGACATTCTAGAGCGTTTTCGAGCGAAGTGGGTACCGGTTCGCGTGAAGAAAACGCGTCAAAACAAGAGACTATAGCCTCCGTTCCGATTCAATCGGAACGGAAAAGGCTCTAGAGCATGATCCGGAAAAAGCATGCCCCGCATTTGGATAGCGGGGTGAACACCGGTCCAACCGGTCACGATGCAAGAGCGGCAGATGTTCTCGCGGGGGCCTTGGTCCGAGGCTCCTGGTCCGTGGTCGCCTCCAGGAGGATCATGGCGGCAGCCTCGTGGAAGGTGCGGGCGACGCCATCGGCGCCGACGGCGTCCTTGAGTTCGTTGGCCGTCTTGTCGTCCTTGGCAGACCAAAGCCCGAGCAGGAGCTTGGCGTGCGGCGCCCGGCTTCTGAGCCGGCGTGCCGCGAAGTGGATGTGGGCGGGTGTTTTCATATCGACGCTGGACACGCACATCAACGCGACGCCTGACAGGTCGAGATTGGCGATATTGCAAGCCGCCAGCATATCCGCGCGCTCGACGCGCGCTGCGACGCCGTGCATCTCGACGAGGGTCGCAAACATGGAAGCGGCCGCCTGGTCGAGTTCGGTGCGAGCCCCGATCACCAGCAGCGGCTTGGCGGATCGGCAGGCCGGGGCCAACTGGTCTGTCTTGAGGATCGGCAGCTCGGCGGCTGCAGCCGATGTCAGCGCGTGCCCTTCCCTGTCGGCGAGCCAATGCTCGTGAGCGATGTCGACAGAAAGGGATTCGACGGTCTGGCGCATGTGGATTTTTTTCTCGTCATCGAGAATGCCGCGATCGGAATCCTTTTGCGCCAGCATCAAGGCCGGGCGCACAACGTGGTCGCAATAGCCGGACAGCGAATGTGTCGTCATGTACGACTTGGCCTGCTCGATGGCCTCGATCGGATCGCGCGCCAGCATGCGCTGATAGAACCCTTCCGCCTCGGACAGCGCCGGCCTGTCGCCCAGCAGGACATCGAAGAATTTAAGCGCATCGACATGGCGTCCGAGCACGACCAGCACGACCGTCAGAGGCACTGCCAGCACCAGCCCGACCGGTCCCCAAAGCCACGCCCAGAAGGTCGCCGCCACGACAACGGCGATGGGCGACAGGCCGGTCGAATGCCCTTGGATCACCGGCTCGATCACCTGACCGGTGATGGCCTCGAGCCCCAGAAACAACGCGGCCGTCCACAGCACCATCGACCAGCCGGGATCGACCGAGATCGCCAGCGCCATCGGAAAGATCATGCCCAGAATCGCACCGATGAAGGGGATGAAGCGAAGAACTCCGGCAAGGACTCCCCAGACGAACGGGCTTGGAATGCCGATGAACAGCAGTCCAAGGCCTACGAGCACGCCAAATACGGTATTGAGTGCAAGCTGGGCCAGGAACAGCCGGCTCAACCGGCGTGCGGCGTCGTCGATGGCCGCGGTGGTGTGCGGAATGTCGGTCGCGCCGGCAAGGCGGATCAGCCGGTCGCGAAGGTCCTCGCGCGTCATGAGAATGAAGATCACGAACACGATGATGATTGCGGTGGTGGCGAGCGGACCAAGCAGCGGGTTGATCAGCTTGCTCAGCAGATGGAACGGCGCGCCCTTCGGCTCACGCACCTCGACCAGAATGGGCGCCGTCTGATCCTGCTCCGCGGTTGGCTCCAGGGCAGCCTTTTGCTCGCCGCCGCCTCCGAGCTGCTTGCTTAAATCTTGAAGAACCTGCTGCGCCCGTTCCAGCGTTCCACCGGTGCTGACGTCCTGCAGCCGATCGATCTTTGCGCTGATCGTCGCTTCGTAGCGCGGCAGATCCTTGGCAAGGCGGCTCACCTGGCGAGCCATGAAGCTGCCGAGCATGAAGATGGCGAAGAAGGCGAGAAGCACAACGGCCGCGACGGCGAGCCCGCGGGGAACCCGACGGTTCTGCAGCATCCGGACCGGCGGCGCCAGCATGAAGCTCAGTATGCAGGCGAGCGCGATCGGGAGCAGCACTTCGCGTGCCAGTGACAAGGTCGCCACGATGATCACGGTAATCAGCATGGCATTGAGCGTCGAAGACGACGTAGTCACGGCCGATCCTCCAATGAACGATGCGGTGGATTGCCGAGCGCAAGCTTGTTCAGAACCGCATCGCAGTCCTTCCGGCGCCCGCCGGCGCCGTCTTCAGGCGTCTTGTCGGATAGATTCGCGGCATCGTGTCCGTTCAGTCGCGAGCGCCGCAAACGCCTCGACTTAATTCCACGGTTGACTTGAATATAGATCTCACCACCAACGTGCGGATGCTACCGGAACAGCTTGCTGAAGGTCAACCGGCGCTCGCTGGGGTTCATTCCAAAATCTTGCCAAATCTTGCTCGCTCGGACCGGCCGCGCCCTAGCGACCGTCATTGGAACCCGATCGAGAAGGCTTCGATTTCGAGCTGAACCGAGACGCGGCAATCAGACCACCCGCCAGCAGCACCGCCACAAGGGGAGCTGCCTTTCGCGAACCAAGCGCTCTTAGGAGCTCAAGACCCGTGGAAACAACAATCGGGTCCTGCAACAACCCCGCGGCACCGACGGCGGCGCCCTGATCTGCCGCTTCCCTTCTTTCCCTTTGCCGCACGATTGCCAACCATATCCACGCCGCCAGCGCGAGAATCAGATAGGCGCCCCCAAGAACCAGTGCGGCAATGATGGTGTTATAGCGCTCGCTCATGAAAGCAAAGGCTGCCAGGCTGAAGAAGAACAATGCGATCGCAGCCGCGGCAATGGCGATCGTCGCGCATGTCAATTGCTTGAGCGTGCGGTCGAGTCTGTCTCTCAATGCGAGCGCCATGATGAATTGTCCTGCCGAAAATTATCTGCGCAGCGCGGCGCCAATGAGGAAGCCGAGCCCGACCGCGATTGAAATCGTCGCAATGGGGCGCTCCCGCAGCGACTCCTCGATGATATCCGCGACATTCTCGCTGAACTCACGGATCGCGTCACGCTTGTCATCACCGACGCCGGATACCGCGCTCTCGAACTTGGCGTGGATCTCGCTTAGGCGGTTCTTCAATTCGTCAGCCCCGCGTTGATCCGACGTTTCCATCAGCCTTGTCACCTCTGCTGTCAGCGCGCCGAACTCGTCGCGCAGTGACTGAAGGTTCTGGTTTGCTGTTACCATGGTGCCACCTCTTGCTTCTGTCCTCTGAGCCAGGAATTCTCAAGCTTTGCGCGGGCAGGGCGCCGAACATTTCATGCGGGATACCGCATCGATGCCTGCCGACGCGAGCAGCATCTCGGCACCATTATGCAGAAGAAAGCGGAGCTGGCACCGTCTCCAGTGGATGTCAGAAGGACATCAATGCTGACCTGACGGAATTTCTGAAACGCCGTGCAGCACGAGGAACGCAACGTATGATTGACGCAATGCGGACCGCTCTGTAAAGTTTTTGCCCTCGCTCTTTGGTCGCCAGGAACGGGAGCGGTGGGGCTTGCGCGAATTTTGCGACCTGAAGCGCGCGGTTCACCAGATCAACGCGAGCACCCCTTCGGTGCTCGCCTGCCCGATACGCACAGTGCCTGCCGGTCATTGCGCGCGATGGCGAGACCAACCACGTTCACCCGCATCCGCCTTGTCATGAGAGCGAACCTTGAGGGCTGAGCCATGAGGCGAGCGTTCTTCGCTTGGTTGAACAGCTTGACCGCCGCCGAGCTCGCTCTGGTCTTTTGCGGCGTCTTTCTGGTCGTCACCCTTGTCGGCATAGTGCTTGTTCATCCGCATATGCGCCGGGCGGTTCATGGCAAGAGGCAGGCCAATGACGTCGTGATTTTTGTCGCGGCGAATTATGGAGTCGTCTACGCCGTGCTGCTTGGTCTGTTGGTCGTGGCGACCTTTCAAATCACCAAGGACTTGCAGGATCACATCGAAACGGAAGCTTCCAGTCTGGCGACGATATACCGCAGCGCCGATGTCTATCCGGAGCCGTTGCGAAGTGAGTTGCGGGCGGAGCTGCGGGACTATACCCACTATGTCATCGAGAAGGACTGGCCGGCGCATCGCCAGGTGCGCATCCTTGTCGGCGGCGATCATCGATTGCAGGCGATCCGGCAGAAGCTGTTTTCGTTCGAGCCGAAGACTGCGTCTCAGGGCGAAATCCATCGCGAGATGCTGCGCTACTTCAATACCATGACCGTTGCCAGGGGGCAGCGGCAAGGCGCGGTCTTCTCGTCGATTCCCGGTGTCCTTTGGTATGTCCTCTTGATCGGCGCCCTGGTCTCGATCGTGTTTCTGTGGATGCTCCACATGGATCTGCTGCCGCAGATTCTCTTCGGCGGCATCACCGCGATCTTTCTCGGGGTCATGATTTTCCTCATCTACGCGATGGATCATCCGCTGCAGGGAGCGGTGAGCGTCGGGCCCGATCCATTTCAATCCGTCTACGATTTGGAAATGAAATGGGAGGACGTCGCCGCCAAGGCGACGACCGTGTCGCTCGGCACCGGAGAATTGAATGGCGTCTACTATCCCGTCGGCCAGGCCATTTGCGAGATCGTCGACCGTGACACGACCAGATATGGCGTGCGGTGCTCGGCCGAGGGAACGCCAGGTTCCGCCTACAATCTTGATGCGATCCGCAACGGGGATCTTGAATTTGGCATCATTCAATCGGACGTCGCTTATGCCGCCTACAAAGGCGAGGGGGTGTATGCCGACAGGCCGTTCGATGAGCTGCGTTCTGTTATGGTCCTCTATCCCGAGATGGTCACCATCATGGTGCGTGCCGATTCCGGCCTTCACGAGATCACAGACCTGGCTAGCCGGCGCATCAATGTTGGTCGCGTCGGCAGCGGCTCATCCGCGACCTGGGGCACCATCGAAGCCGCGCTGGGTTGGAAGGATCGGCAAAACAAGCAGATCACTAACTTGCCTCCCGACGCAGCGTCTCATGCGCTTTGTGCCGGCGAGATTGATGCGAATGTGCTGGTGGTCGCTTATCCGTCCGGCACGGTGCGGGCGCAGCTCTCCGCATGCGCGGCGAATTTCATCGCGGTCAGCGGGCCGGAGGTCGACGCTCTTGTTTCAAGCGCTCCCTACTTCAAAAAGGCGGCCATTCCCGGCGCTCTCTACGGGTTGGCCGGCGACACGCCGACGATCAGCACCGATGCGATCGTGATGACGTCGGCGAACGAGAGTCCAAAGGTCGTCGCTGCCTTCGCTCAGGCCATGGTTGCCCAGATCAATGACTTTAGGACCAAGCAGCCGGCACTCGCGAGCTTGACAGCCGAGCAGATGACCGGCGGCAGCATTTCCGTTCCGCTCCATCCAGCCGCCAGCCAAGTCTATAAGGACCTCGGACTGTTGAAATAGGCTGGGGCCCGGAAAAGCCTGCCGTCGCGCGCCTCGCTTAATGGGATGGTCCGGCCGTGCTCCCGCCCCGCCAGTGACAGAAGCTAACCCGGGGCAGCTAAGACAAGGAGCACGCCATGTCTCAGCAATCCAACAACTGTGCAATCGCCGTGATCGGCATCGATATTGGAAGAACTCGTTCCACGTCGTGGGACACGATCAGCGTGGT
>Ga0210406_10004296_pt1 | contig 15327 bp, 11 predicted proteins | sample IncBWC30MmetaG_FD_155454 | JGI IMG/M metagenome (GOLD analysis project Ga0210406, IMG submission 155454) | Forest soil microbial communities from Barre Woods Harvard Forest LTER site, Petersham, Massachusetts, United States - Inc-BW-C-30-M | ecosystem: Environmental > Terrestrial > Soil >... | reverse complement strand
CGCTCATCTCGTGCATCGTGCTGGTCACTTCATCGATCGCCGATGATCCCTGCAGGCTGATCTTGGCCGATTCATCGGAAGCGCCCGCCACCTGGCTCGAAGCGCTCGCCACCTGCGATGCCAGGTCGCGCACGCTGCGCACCAGTCCGCGCAGGCTTTCCACCATCTGCTGGAAGGCGTGTCCCAGCGTGTCCTGCTTCGAGCGAGGTTCGACCTCCACCATCAGGTCGCCGTTGGCGATGGCTTCGGAAACCGTCGCCATCTCCTTGAGGTAGGTGACCATGTTGGCGAAAGTTCTCGCCAGCTCCCCAATTTCATCCTGCCTCTGCGTATCGATTTCGATGTTGTGATCCAGGTCGCCGGTGTTGCCGATCTTGTGCGCCACCGTCATCAGCTTGGAGAGTGGTTCGGTGATCGATCTCGCCGTGTGGTAAGCAATGCCGATGCCGATGCCAAGCGCAAGCAGAGTGCTCACGAGCGAGGCAATGCTGGTCCATTTCGCCGCGGTATCGTCTGCTTCGCTGCGCTTATCGACCATCTTGGTGTTTTCCTTGTCAGCAGTGTCCAGGAATTCCGAGGTGTTCTTCACCCACGAAGAGGCGTCCTTCTGCAGGTAGAAGATCTGGAGCTCTGCAACCGTGGCGTTGCCGCTGTCTACGTCCTTGCGTTTGTCCACCAGCGGCTGGGCGAACTCCCTGGCCCAGTTTTGCTCCAGTTGCTGCACCTTCTCGAGCGCCGTCTTTTCTTGCTCCGAGTTCGCCAGCCCTTGGGTCTTCTCCAACTTGTCGTTCAGCACCCGGATACCGTCATTCATCTTGTCCACTTCGCGCGTGTCGCCGCTCAGCAGGTAGTTGCTCAGGTAGAGGCGGTTCTGCATCATCTGGGACCGGACCGCTTCGGTTGCGTCCTTCAGTTCCCGCGAGATCTTTGCCGCATCCTTCGCCTCGTGCTCCCGGCTCACTGCCCTGTAATTAACCAGGAACATGACCAGGACCATGAACAAGACGGCCCCAAAGGCCAAGTACAGTCTGTTGCGCAGCGTCATCGCTGTCCCTCCATCGCGAACCTCGAACCTGCCTGCGCGCCCTTGGCCCGCAGACGTTCTCTCCCCGGCTTACTGCGTGGCGACGTTCGGATCGAACTTGAACTCCACGACCCCCGTCGTCTCTTCCGACGCGGCATCGAACCGCCACTTCTTCACTGCATCCACCGCCGCATTCACCAGCAGCGGATGTCCGCCCACGACCTTCGTGCTCTTCACCGATCCGTTCGGCGCTACGATGACCTGGACCTTCACCACACCCGAAATTGACATCCGCCGCGCCAACTCCGGATATGTCGGAGACACCTTGGATTTAACTTTTCGTGTGATCTCTTCCTGAGCTTGACCCGGCAGTGGGTACAAAAGACAAAGGGCGGCGACGCCTGAAATTACGGCTCCCGCCAGCCAGCGTTGTAGTTGTTGTCGAGACACAAGTCCTCCCGTGCAAAAATCCTACCCCGGCAACTGCACAGGCCGTGCCAGCTAAATCGTTGGGAACATTACTTTGGTGACCGTGATAAGTCGCTGTGCCAGAAGGGAATGTATCGTTGGTGACCCTGTCTCAACCGCCCTGACAAATTGGAAATGTCTCATCTTCTGACAGCAACCGGCGCGATTTCTCAGGGTGAGATTTCGAGACATGACCCAATCGTGGGGGATTTCACAGGAAGACACCTGCACCCTTATTCGCTTGACTCAAAATGAGATTGCAGAGTACTTTCCCCTTATATTCAAATAACTTGTGAACAAGTGGGAAAGGTCCAGGCGGTGTTTTTCTAACCATGCGCGCGGGAGACACGACGCTCGTCCAGGGGCCGAACCCCAGGTCTGACGAAGCTTTTCAGAAGCTCCTACTGCGCTTTTCCGCCGCCGCGGCGCAAGGCACCGACGTCGCATCTCTCATCCGCCTCTTCTGCCATGAGACGCGCGAGTTCTTCCAGGTCAGCGGTGTCTACTTCTGGCAGAGCCTTTCCCCCGACGAGATGGTTGGGGCGGAAGCAGACGGGATCCGGGCTGAAAGCTTCCGCGGACTTCGTCTCAAGGCCTCAGAAAGCGCAGTTTCAGGGGAGGCCGTCCGTCGTCGCCGCACCATCTTCGTGAATTTCCTCGACTCCACCCGCTACCCCCGCGCCTTTGAATTCAACGCCCGCGCCATCATGGCCGCTCCCCTAGTCGTATCGAACGAAGTGCTGGGAGCCGTTGCGTTCATCCATGATTCCGCCCCCGGTTATTTCAGTGAAGACCTGGCTGCCAAAGCGACCATCGTTGCCGGGCAACTGGGCAGCCTGCTCGAAGCCCGCCGTCTGACCGAGGCTTCCCGCGAGGATCACCGTCGCGCCGAAATTCTGGCCGAAGTGGCTCACGCGCTGCACGGCAATCCCGACGTGGCCGCCGTCATCGAAGCCTTGGCCGACCGCATCCGCGTTTTGCTGCGCGCGCGCCTGGTCTGCGTTTTCATGCGGCAGGATGGACCTTTTGAGTTGCGCGGCGTTGCCGCCGAGACCGCCCAGTTGGGAAACTCGGCCCGGGCCCGCCATGACCGCACCGCCCTTCGCTTCGCCGCCGACGTTGCCGGCCGTGCCGTTTCCGCCGGAGAGCCGATCACGGTCTCGATCGACCCAGCCTCCCATTCCCTCGGCGATCTGGTGCCCTCCGGAATGCTTCTGGCAGCGCCGTTTCGTACATCTCGCACCCAAGGCGCGATTCTCGTCTACCCGCGTGCCGACGGCATTTTCACCAACGACGAAAGATCGTTGGTCTCCGCGGTCGCCGGATTTGGCGCAGTCGCGGTTGCCAACGCCGAGCTTTATTCCACCGCTCGCAACCAGGCGCATGAGCTTCACCAACTTCTCGAAATCTCATCGGAACTGCGCTCGGTCGGGAACCTGGATCGGTTCCTGGAAGCCTTCGTCGTGCGCGCCGCCGACTTCCTCGGCTTCGGTCGCTGTTTCATCGGCCTGCTCGAAGAAGGAAGATTCCGCGTGCGCCTGGGCGCAGAAAAGGGGCAGGCCCAGCACGTCGATCTCACGTTCCCCGAGGGCATCGCCACCAAGGCTCTGACCGCCAAGGAAATCTTCTGGACCGACGATGCCAGCCAGCTTCCCGGCACCAACGCAAAAGCCATTCTCGAGTTCGCCATCAAACAGATCCTGGCCGTGCCCCTGCTCGGGTCCGACGGCGAAGTCATGGGCATGTTCGGCGTGCTCGACCGCCTCGATCTCGCTGGCATTTCCGAGGAAGACATCCGCCGCGCCCGCGCTCTCGCAGCCCAGGTTTCGGTCGCGCTCGAAGTCATGCGCAACCTGCATCTCTCCGAGCAGCACCGCAAGCATGCCGAAGCCCTGATGGGCTTGTCCTTTGAGCTCAGCAGCCTGGTGCACCTGCCCGATTTCAACCGCCGTTTCGTCTATCGCGCCGCGGAGCTTTCCGGCGCACGGTCCGCGGCCCTTGCCCTGTTTGAAGGATCGACCCTGAGTTCCACCGTTCTATACGACGCCACGCAGACCGGGCCTTCGGATCGCAGCCTCGAACGTCGCCTGACTCACGCCCTCACCGAATCGCTGGCCCAGCACCCCGAGCGCCTCTACTCCGGGCAAGCGTCCGAGTTGCTCGGCAAAGCGCTCTCTGCGGCGCTTGGCTGGAAAGACTGCGTCATCCTCCGCCTCACCGCCGCCGGCGACGAGGCGGTCGGCGTTCTCTGCCTGGCGGATCGCGGTAAACCTCTGACGCCCGCCGACCAGCAACTCCTGCACGCCATCGCCAGCCACGCCTCCGTCGCCCTCGAAAACGCGCGCCTGTTCACGCGCATGGATAAGGCCAACCGCCACTGGATGGAGATCTTCGACGCCATCACCGATTACATCGTGGTCCACGACGGCGGGCAGAATGTCCTGCGTGTCAATCGTTCCCTGGCGGAATTCATCGGCGTGCCGCCGAGCGAATTGATCGGCGTCAACATGCGCGCACTCGTTTCGCTGGCCAGCGACACACCTGCCTCCGGATGTCCCTTCTGCCGGAACCCCATGGATGGCCCCGATGAATACGTCCACCAGGTGCTCGAGCGCATGTACTTGGTTTCGACGTCGCGCATTCACGCCTCTGCCGGAGAAGGCCAGCACACCATCCATGTGCTCAAGGACATTACCGACCGCCGCGAGGCCGAGCGCCGCTACCGCGAGCTGTTCGACAACATCCAGGAAGGCCTGTTCTTCGCCGTGCCGGGCGGGCATTTCATCGAGGTCAACGACGCCCTGGTCCGCATGCTGGGCTACGCCGACCGCGAAGAATTGCTCAAGATCGACATTCCCACCCAGCTCTACACCTCGCCCGATCGTCTGCGCCGCGTCAACGAAGTCATGCAGCAGCACGGCGTCTTGCGCAATCATGAAGAAGTCCTGCGTCGCAAAGACGGCAGCGCGATTCACGTGCTGATCAACGCATTCGCGGTGCCCGACGCCCACGGCCAGGTGCTGCAGTACCGCGGCCTCATGCTCGATATCACCGGACTCAAGACCTACCAGTCCGAACTGCAGCGTGCTCGCGACTTTTCCGAGAAGATTCTCAACAACACCCAGAGCCTGATTTTGGTCGCCGATACCGCCGGACTCATCAGCTACGCCAACCGCCGCTGGTACGACGCCGGCTACGAGCACGGCCAGTTAGTCGGCCGCCCCCTCGCCGATCTCGTCTCGACCCCGCGCCGGCCTGTGCTCGCCGATGCCCTCAATTCCACGCTCTCGGGCCATCCCGTTGACAACCTCGACCTGCAGGTCCTGCGCGGCGATGGCCGCGTCGGCCAGTTCTCCGTGAACCTTAGTCCTATGCGCGACGAGCAGGGCATCGTCACCAGCATCGTCGTCGTGATGACCGACATCACCGATTCCGCCATGCTGCAGTCGAAGCTCATTCACGCCGAAAAGATGGCCGCCGTCGGCCAGCTCGTTTCCGGCGTCGCCCACGAAGTCAACAACCCGCTCACTGCCATCCTGGGCTTCGCCGACCTGCTCATGGAAAACCCCGACATGCCCGAATCGGCTCTCAAGGACCTGCGCGTCATCCTGCAGGAGGCCCAGCGCACCAAGCAGATCGTGCAGAACCTGCTCAGCTTCGCGCGCCAGATGCCGCCTCAGCGCAAGCCCGTCCAACTCAACGGAATCCTGCGCCGCACCGTCCAGTTGCGCGCCTACGATTTCAATAGCCACGGCGTCGAGATCGTCGAGCACCTCGATGAAGGCCTGCCCCACGTGGTCGGAGACTCCCACCAACTGCAGCAGGTTTTTCTTAACATAATGAACAACGCCTACGACGCCGTGCGCGAGACTGGCCGCCCCGCGCGCATCGAAATCATGACGGCCAGCCTGGGCAACTACGTCGAAGTGTCATTCCGCGATAACGGCCATGGCATCTCGCACCCTGATCGCATCTTCGATCCGTTCTTCACCACCAAAGAAGTGGGGAAGGGGACCGGCCTGGGCCTGAGCATCTGCTACGGCATCGTGCGCGAACATGGCGGCGAAATCCTGTGCCACAACAATTCTGGAACCCAGGGCGCGACATTCATTGTTCGCTTGCCCGGCCTTTCTGAGTCGGCCTCCAAAGGTGTGGCCGCGGGAGTTCTACAACGATGAGTCTGCCTGCCATGAAGCCTGAACCCTTGCCCATTCTTCTTATCGAAGACGAGCCGGCTGTCATGGCATACGTCTCGGCCACGCTCGAGCGCAGCGGCTACCAGGTCGTCAGCGCGAAATCGGGCGCGGAGGGCTTACGGTTGCTCGAGTCAGGAGAATTTCTCGGCATCGTCTCCGACATGGTGACCCCCGGCGGGGTCAATGGCGCCGATGTGCACGCCTGGATCGCTGCCCATCGGCCCGAACTAGCCTCAAGGCTCGTCTTCATCACCGGCGACATCGCCAACGAGCAAACCGTCGAAACGCTGCGCCGCACGGGCGCTCCCTGCGTGGAGAAGCCCTTCCGGGTGCAGCAATTTATCTCGGTCGTAGAAAAGACCATGGGGAAAGCGCTGTGAGTGAAGACCTTCGGATCCGGTTGTTGATTGTCGATGACGAACAAAGCATTCGCCGTTTGTGCGTCACCGTAGGTGAGGCCCTGGGATTTGTTTGTTTAGAAGCAGCCAGCGGAGAAACCGCCCTCGCCCTGCTCGAAGAGCAGCCCGCCCACATGATCCTCACCGACATGGTCATGCCGCACATGTCGGGCCTCGAGTTTCTGGAGAAAGTAAAGAAACTTCTTCCCCGCACCGAAATCGCCGTCATGACCGGCCACGGCTCGGTCGAAACCGCCGTCCAGGCCATGAAGCTCGGCGCTTACGACTACATCGCCAAACCCTTCTCCCCGCTGGAAGAATTGCGCCTGTTCCTGCGCCGCATGGCCGAAAAAGTCCGCCTCGTCGAGGAAAACCAGTTCCTCCGCGATCGCATGGACACCGAAACTCAGTTGCACGGCATCGTCGGCTCTTCCGCGAAAATTCAAGACGTCCTGCGTATGGTCTCGCGCCTGAAAGACACCCGTACCCCCGTACTCATCACGGGCGAGAGCGGCACCGGCAAGGAACTGGTCGCCCGTGCGATCCACTTCCGCGGATCCTTCGCCAACCGCCCATTCGTCGCCGTCGATTGCGGCTCCCTCGTCCCGACCTTGATCGAAAGTGAACTCTTCGGCTACGAGAAGGGAGCATTCACGGGCGCGCTGAAATCAAGAACCGGCCTGTTCCAATCCGCCGATGGGGGCACTATCTTTCTCGATGAAATTGGCGAACTCCCGCTCGAGATGCAGGCCAAGCTGCTTCGCGTTCTACAGGAGAAGGAAGTCCGGCCTGTCGGCAGCAACCAGCGCACACGCGTCAACGTGCGCGTGATCGCCGCCACCAACCGCGATCTCGAACGTGAATACCGCGCAGGCACTTTCCGCAAAGACCTCTACTTCCGCCTGAACGTTGTGACCGTCCATGTTCCACCGCTGCGCGAGCGCCGCTCCGATATTCCCATGCTCGCTCACTGGTTCCTGGAGCGTTGCGTCCCCGGACGCAGTGTGCAGGTCACCAACGCTGCCATGAAGGCCCTGCTCCAATATGACTGGCCCGGCAACGTGCGCGAGCTGGAAAACTGCGTGGAGCGCGCCGTCGCCCTCGGCAACCAGCAGACCCTCGACGTCGACGACCTGCCGCCGGCGATCGCGTCCACCTCGCTGCCGCAGGAACGCGACACCGCCGGCCCCGGATCCAGCCTTTCCACCACCGACCTCGAAGACATCGAGCGCACCACCATCGAACGCGTCTTCGAACAAGTAAAAGGAGACAAAGCGCTAGCCGGAAAAATGCTAGGCATCAGCCGCGCCACGCTCTACCGCAAACTAAAGCGCTACAACATCGGCGCCCGAAGCCACGCGATCTCAAGCCAGGCACTGCAGTAGAAGTCATCGACCACCGGAGAGACAACGGCAAGGCGGCGAAGGGGCAAACCGTCCTCACGACCTCGGCGGAACTAAGCCAGTCGAACTTCGCCTTAACGCCCTTCTCGGCCTTTCTTTGCGCCCTTAGCGTTAAAGGTTCTTAACTGCCTCGAGGACTCCAGCGTTGACGAGTTGAGAAATCCTGAGACGAATGTCTCACACTGAGACGCCGTACGCCAGACTTCACCTCCCTGTCCACGCTCGCGAATCGACGTCATCTCACGTTTTCAGACACTTAACTTCAGGTACTTCCGGTTTTTGCTTTGGTTTCCCCCGTGCATATAGAGAGAACGTAGCAAGCGGACCCGAAGGCTCCCACGAGAACTCTTTCAAACCGGGAAGAGGGGAGCCCGTGACCGCCCATCGAGGTTGACCTTGGGAAAACGAGCCCATGTTGTCGAATCTTCGGCGCTGTTTGTCGTAGTGGCGCGATTTATCCGATTCGCTCCGTCACAGTCCTCCCCATTGATTGCATTTGAACCCGACCTCCCCCCTGCTCACCGGACTTCAAACTCATGACTGAACTTAGCCAACTGACCGCCGAGTGGAACGCCGCTCGCATCCTCTATCCGACCTACTCCGCGCTCGCACGCGAGTTCGTTATTGACCTGACGCCCTGCAACGATCTTGAAACCGGCATCGACCAGCCGCCCCAGGAATCCGTCGAACAGGCCCGGCAATGGCTGAGTGACATGGATGACCGCATCCAGATTCATCAGCTGCGCCAATTCCTGCAAACTACCACCTTGGTCACGCCGCAGCTCTTGCAGACCATGTTGCTGCATCATCTGCACAAGGACGAGAAGTCGCCTTCGGATCGCGACAAGATCGACTTCCTGATTGTGCAGCTGTTCTCCCTGGCCGCGCCCTCCCGTCTCGAAGACAGTTCCGTGACCATGGGATACGTCGCCAAAACCCTGCAACCCGTCCTCGGGCCAGTCGATGCCGCAATTCCCGTCTGGCTGCAGCCGCTCGAGAACGTCCTGCAATCGGCGCAGAAAGCGCGCACCCTCAATGAACTTCTGCACAGCGGCATTCTCGAGCAGGGCCGCAAGTTCAAGGTGCAAAGCGGCGAGAACTATTTCCTGCCCGTGGCGATGATCGCCTTCGCCCGTTTCAGCTTCCTCATGCGGCGCGTGTTCTTCCGCCTCATGCACCAGGACCTGAACGGCATCTTCGACGGACTGCGAGAGCTCGAGCAACAGGGTATTACCACCATCGACTGCCGCCGCGCCCAGTTCTCCGCCGAAGAACCGATCCTGCGCCTGCGCATGATCTGCCAGTCCTGGAAAGTAATGTTCCAGGCGGAATATTCCTCGGGACAGCCTCTGCGTATGCTGGTCGATCTGCGCGCTGCGATTGACGACGCGCTCGGCCGAGGTACGCGTTCGATGCCGAAAGCCAAGGCCGCCCCAGCCCCGGCGAAGAAGGTGGTGACCGCTTCTGCCAAATCCCCGGCTGCTGCCCCTTTGGCCGCCCGAGCAGCCGCGGCCAGCGGAGCCCCCGCGAAATTCAAGACCACGTCCGACGCGACGCCCGAGTTTGAGGTCTCCTCCGGCGAGTGGAATCCCAACGGAGAGGGTGGGAACTAGAGCCCAGCCGATGCTTACTGTGAACCAGCGAAAGATTGTCATCCTCTCCGACGACGCCAGTTTTTCGTCCCAACTCTGCGAGCGCTGGCAGGGCGAGCGCGTGGTTCCCGAGTTCACCGTGCTGCGGGGCGAGGGCGTGCGAACGCTTTCCCCCGACAGCATAGATCTCGCCGTCATCGACCTTCCTCGCGCGGAAGCCCATCGCGCCGCCCGCCGGGTCTGCGAACTCAGCGGCATGCCGGTAGTGCTGCTCTGCGGAGATCTGGAGACCCTGCAATCCCTGCGTCGGGAAGCGCCACGCTCTCTAGCCGTCATGCGCAGCGGAAATTGGGCCGACTTTGTTGTAGTGCTCGCGCACGAAGCTCTGCGCCGGGTGGAAGCCCTGAACCGCGCCGATCAAGCCGAACAGGTGAGCGCCCTGCTGAAGTGTCACGCCACCTTGGGCCAATACGTGATTGAGATGCGACACTCTCTGAACAATGCGCTCACCTCGGTTCTGGGCAACTCCGAATTGCTGCTGCTCGAACCGGGAGCGTTCTCGGCTGGCGTGCGTTCGCAGATCGACACCATTCGCAATATGGCGTTGCGCATGCACGAAGTTCTGCAGCGCTTCTCGTCACTTGAAAAGGAACTGACGTTCGTCGAACAACAGGCGATAAAGGAGCAGAGGCGGAAACCTCAAGCGGTGGCAGCCGGCTCGTAGCCAGCTCCCTGCCTTAAATGAACTCGTGGCATCGCGGCACCCATGCCCTCCCTCAAGCCGCGATTCCCTTGTGCAGAAGCAACGGACCAGTGACGTGCTGCACGGAATCGAATGAACACCAGTTCCCATCTCGGTCGATCGAATCGCGGGCAGAAAGGCCCATTCAAGTTCGTCCTCGACCACGAGCTTTCGGAACTGCGTCTGTTGCTTGAGCGGCACTCCGGCGTTCTGCTGAACAGTCCCCAGGAAGTACTGGTCTCCAAGGTAGCCGACTACCTGGAAGCCCGGCGTTTCAGTTCGGTCGCCGACCTGGTAGGACGCTTGCAGTCTTCCGATACCGAGTGCGAACGATTGCTCGAGCAGTTGCTTGACGGGGAAACCGCCTTCTTCCGCCATCCTGCGGCCTTTTCAGCCTTCGAGAAGGAGGTTCTCCCCGCACTGCGCGCGCGCAAGGGAAACGAGAGCGGCCAGAGCCTGCGTATCCTGAGCGCGGGCTGTTCTACGGGAGAAGAGGCGTACTCGATCGGGCTCACCGTCTGCAACGACGTGAACGAATATGGCGGCGCATGGACCATTCATATCCTGGCCTGCGACATCCGCCAGAGCGCCCTGACCTTCGCCGAGCGCGGGCTGTACTCCCAACGAGAGCTTGCCCCGCTCCCGGCGGCATTGCTCCACAACTACTTCGCGCGCGTCGACCAGCACTTCCTTGCGAAACCGCGCTTGCGCAACCTGATCACCTTCACGCAGATGAATCTGGCGCGTCCCGCGTACCTGGGCCGCTTCGACTGCATCTTCTGTATGGACGTCCTCCCCCAGTTCTCCACCGCGCAGAGAATCGCACTCGCGCAACGCCTGCACCTCTATCTGGAACCTGGTGGCTCCCTCCTGCTGGGCGACGGCGAAAAACTCCCCACTGCCGACCTGCCCTTCAAGGCCGACTCCAACAAGGGTCGCACGATCTACCGCAAGCCCTTCGCCGCCGCTGCCAGATCGGGACGTTAGTTCTCTTGGCTGGTGGCTGATAGCCGATGGCTCTCGGCCTGCATCTGCTCGCTGGCGTTCGATAACACATACCCGAAAGCCTAAGTGCTCGTGGTCAGTTCGAGTGCGTGGGCCAAGCTATCGCAGAGGACTGGTGATTGCGGGGATAGAGAGTGCACCCGCCGAAGATGATCTGGTGTCTTGAATAATCCTGGTTGGAGCAGAACGGGCTATTGCGGTTTGCAGGATCTCCAGATTCTGCCGCGCTTCCGGCAATCCATGCTCGGCCGCGAGGTGATACCACTTGGCCGCCTCGACAAAATCTTGTGGCACGGCCTTGCCATGTTCGTAGGCGTAGGCAATCTGATTCTCTGCAGCTGCCGAGCCATTTTCCGCCGCCTTCCACAACCAGCGCATCGCGTCTTCCAGATTCTGCGGAACGACCTTGCCCTCGTAGTACAGCAACCCCAGCTTGTATTCCGCGGGAGCATACCCCTGTTCGACCGCCTTTCCGTACCAGCGCACCGCTTCGCTGCTATCCGGCGGAACGCCCCGCCCCACGGAGTACATGAAAGCCAGATTCGATTGTGCGGGCGCATAGCCTTTCTCGGCGGCTCTCCGATACCAGCGTGCCGCGCCTACGTCATCAGGCCGCGTGCCGCGTCCCGCCGCCTTCATGAACCCAACATTATTTTCCGCCGGCAGATATCCTTCGCCAGCCGCGCGCGAATACCAGCGCAGAGCTTCGGAGTCGTCCTGCGCTACCCCTAACCCGCGCAGAAACATCCCGCCAAGGTTATTTTGCGCGGCCGCACTGCCCGCATCGGCGGCCCGCCGATACCACTTCACCGCCGCCGCATAGTCCTGCGGCGCGCCCTCGCCCGTTTCGTAGGCAACGGCCGCTTGAAACTGCGCAGTCCGATCGCCGGCCTCAGCCTGCGTCAGAGTCTGTTCAAAATGATTGGTGCGCTTTGGCGCGTGCTGGAAGATCACATCCACTTTGCACCCGGCAACCGACAGGCCTGCAAGCACGCATAGCTGACATACCAGGAAGAGCAAAGCCACGAACTTTCGCATGGACACCCCGACCGCTGCGAAACGTTCCGCAATTGCGCGCAACAATAGCGCAGTGTGCGGTCGCGGTCAAAGAAAAATCCGCGCGAGGAACTTCAGTCTGTGCCCTCGTGCCAACTCTGGAATGTCCGAACAGACGCGGTGCCCCACGTTCGCGCGTTCTGTGTAACGTGGGCCTTCGGAACTTCAAGCGATCCCGCCCAGCCCAGCGTTGGATATCCTACCGACCCACACCTTCCCCCCCACGTCCCCTCGCGGTATCCTTAGATCCAGATCCAAGGGGGCCGAACATGCATATCCGTGATTTCTGGAAACATCTGAAGACGCCGGAGCTTCGCCTCGCTTGGATCATCGCCATGGCCGCCGACGCCATCCAGATCGCGGTCATGCCCATGTTCGTGGCCGGGGGCATCTCTCCCGCCGACACCGTACTCGACGTCATCGTCGCCGCTCTGCTGATCCGACTGCTCGGATGGCATTGGGCCTTCCTTCCGACATTTGCTGCCGAACTGCTCCCCGCCTTTGACCTCTTTCCCACCTGGACGGCCGCCGTCTTCTTCGTCACGCGGCGCGAAGTCACCAGCAGCGAGCCCGAAATCCTTCCGCCTGGCCCCGCCCCAGCCGCTCGGCGCTAGCACCTCGCCCGAAAAAACGCTTGTCTGGTTGACAAAGGTATTCGGTCTGCGTCCACTCAGTTCTGTCGTTTTGCGATGGAACTCTCCATGCCCACTTTCCTTCGATTCCACCACTACGCGTGCCGGTACTCTCTAGCGCTGTCGGCCCTTTTCTTTCTGAATCTGGCTACCGCGCAATCATCGCCTGACAAACTAACCCCCGCGCAACTCCAGACCATCCGCGCCCTGATCGACAAGACGATGGCGGCGCACAAAGTTCCCGGGGCCAGCTTCGCTGTCGGCCTCGATGGCCAGGTCGCGTGGTCGGAGGGTTTCGGATTCGCCGACCTCGAGAATCACGTCAAAGCCCTGCCCGATACCGCGTATCGCACCGCCTCCATCGGCAAAGCGATGACGGCCACCGCCGCGCTGCAACTGGCCGAGCAACACAAACTCGACCTCGACGCTCCCATCCAGACATATTGTCCACGCTATCCCGAGAAGAAATGGCCCCTGACCGCGCGCGACCTCATTTCCCACACCAGCGGCATCCGCCACTACGAAGGGCCAAACGTCGAGGCCGAACTGTTCAACACCCGCCATTACGAGCACGTCTCCGACTCTGTCGATCTCATCAAGGACGAACCCCTGAAGCAACAGCCCGGCGAAGACATGCTGTACACCACCTGGGGATACGTCGTCCTCGGCTGCGTGCTCGAAGGCGCGTCTCACCAGGAATATCGAGCGCTCATGCGACAGGCCATCTTCGATCCCGCCGACATGAGCAGCACACGCGACGACGACCCGCGCGCCCTTGTCGCAAATCGCGCGCACGGCTATATCTTCGAAGACGGCGAACTTAAGAACTCGCGCTGGTCCGACATGAGTAGCAAGATGGCTGCCGGCGGCTGGGTCAGCACGGCACCCGACCTGGTGCGCTTCATGAACGCATGGATGGAAGGCCGCTTAGTCTCCTCCTCCACGATGCAGCAAATGCTCGAGCCTTACAAACTGCGGAAGGGAACGATCGACAACTTCGGCCTGGGCCTGTTCATTGATGACTATCACGGAATGAAGGCCGGCTTGTACGGAGGCGGCACAGCGCAGGTCTCTGCGCTCATTTTCTTCGTGCCCGAAAAGCGTCTAGCCGTGGCCGGCATGTTCAACCTGGAAGGTATCCCGGGTCCCGAGCGGATCGCGTTGGGCGAGGCGATCGCCGATGCAGTCCTCGGCGAGACCACGCCGAACCCAGATCATTTCAGCCCCAAGAAGTAACCGGCGGAAAACCCGAATCCCTTCGAAACTACGCGGGTGCCCCATCCTAGCGCGCCTTTTGCGCTAGGGTGGGATTCCACGAACGCATGGGTCTGAGGATTCTAGCTTTCGAACTAACTGAACCAGATGTTAGTCTTCCCGTGGCTTGAGAAACTGAATTTTACCGCTGAAGCCCTTCAACTCTTTCCATGCCCCCGTCGCCCATCGTCAACATCTCTGACTTCCGCCCGCTAGCCCAGCGCCGTCTCCCGAAAGCCGTCTTCGACTACCTCGACGGCGGCGCCGACGCCGAGATCACGCTGCGAGAAAACTGCCGCGCCTTCGATGACATCACCTTCCGTCCACGCTGCGCAGTCGCCTTCTCCGACTGCAACTTGAAAACTACCGTCCTCGGAAACGAGCTCTCATTTCCTGTGATGCTCGCCCCGGTCGGCTACAGCCGTCTCATGCATCCAGGCGGGGAAGTCGCCGCCGCCAGTGCCGCCGGCAAAGCGGGCACCGCCTACATTCTTTCCACCATCTCGGGCCACCCGATGGAAAAGGTAAAAGCCGCTTCCCCCGGCCCCGTCTTCTATCAACTCTACCTGCTCGGCGGACGCGCTGCCGCCGAAGCCGCCATCGATCGTGCACGCACCGCCGGATTCTCCGCGCTGGTCGTCACCATCGATACGCCGGTCGCGGGACTGCGCGAACGTGACCTGCGCAATGGCATCAAGGAATTGCTCGGCCTCAATCCGGTCGCGATGGTTCCGTTTCTCCCGAATATCCTTGCCCATCCACGCTGGCTGGCGCAGTTCCTGCTCGATGGCGGAGTGCCCAACCTTGCCAACGTCGTCATCCCCGGCAAAGGGCCGTTGCAGATGCTCGATGTGGGCGCGGCCTTGGCCGCCGCCGCAGTTACTTGGGGAGATCTGCGCTGGATTCGCGAGCACTGGCGCGGCCCAATCGTAGTAAAAGGCGTGCTGACGGGCGAGGATGCGAAGCGCGCCGTGGACGAAGGTGCCGCCGCCATCAGCGTTTCGAACCACGGCGGCCGGCAACTCGATTGCGTGCGGCCATCCATCCGCGCGCTCCCGGAGGTCGTCGCCGCCGTGAAAGGTCAGGCTGAAGTCTGGATGGACGGCGGAGTCCGGCGCGGATCTGACATCGTGAAAGCAGTCTGTCTCGGAGCCCGAGCAGTTTTGTGCGGACGAGCCTACGCCTACGCCCTCTCCGCCGCCGGCGAAGCAGGCGTCACCCGTGCGATCCAGATCCTGCGCGCCGACGTAGAACGCACCCTCCGTCTGCTGGGCTGCAATTCAGTCGAAGCCCTGAACGACTCCTACATCGAAGTCCCGGCCAGCTGGAAGGAGTAAGGCAAGACCAGTCACTGACGAGGGCAAAACATTTAACCGCCGAGAACGCCGAGGTCGCCGAGAGAATCAAGGATAAAGATTTCTCGGCGCTCTCTGCGATCTCGGCGGTTAAAGATTCTTAGTTTTCTCCGTGCTTCTCTGTCTCTGTGGTGAAAAAGGCTCTAAGCGAACAGAAACTCCTTAGTCCGCAACTCCTTAATCGTATCCCTCAACTTCGCCG
>Ga0210406_10004295_pt1 | contig 15330 bp, 11 predicted proteins | sample IncBWC30MmetaG_FD_155454 | JGI IMG/M metagenome (GOLD analysis project Ga0210406, IMG submission 155454) | Forest soil microbial communities from Barre Woods Harvard Forest LTER site, Petersham, Massachusetts, United States - Inc-BW-C-30-M | ecosystem: Environmental > Terrestrial > Soil >... | reverse complement strand
GTGCTTGATTTATTGGTGGGCGATGAGGGACTCGAACCCCCGACCCCCTCGGTGTAAACGAGATGCTCTACCAGCTGAGCTAATCGCCCGGCAACCGCCTTGCACTGGCGCATGTGCCCTGCGCCCGCCTTCGGCGGATCCGATAGCGTCAATTAAGCGAGTCGCGCAATCCCTTACCCGGCTTGAACTTCGCCTGCTTCGAAGCCGCGATCTTGATTTTTTCGCCGGTGCGTGGATTGCGCCCTTCGGAGGCCGCGCGCGAAGCGACGGAGAATGTGCCGAACCCGACGAGGCGCACTTCGTCGCCGCCCTTCAAGGCCGCCGCGATGGCGTCGAATACCGCGTCGACAGCCTTGCTCGCCTCCGCTTTTCTGAGTTCGGTCTTGCCTGCCACGGCGTCGACGAGTTCGTTTCTGTTCACGGGTAGCCCCCCTGAGCGAGTGTGCCGGATCGTTGCTGCCTATTCGCCGGAAAGTTTAGAGCGCGGCAGCGAACGGGTCAACTGTGCAAGCGGCGAGGAATCGAAGCGATATTCGGGCATTACGGCCCGTTCTGCATGCACCATCTCAGTCCGTTGCTGCGGCGATTTAGGACAAAAGCCGCTCAATGCGTTACTAACCCCGAGCGCTCTTCGCCAGTAGCGGGAATCACCGACTCCGTTTCGCTCTCCTCGGGCCACGCCAGAGGGGTCAGCGGCGACACCAGGGCATGGCCGAGCAATTCGTCGACCGTGCCGACCGGGATGATCTTCAATCCCCGCTTTACGTTATCGGGAATCTCGGCGAGATCCTTTTCATTCTCCTTCGGGATCAGCACTGTCTTTAACCCGCCCCTGAGTGCCGCAAGAAGTTTTTCCTTGAGGCCGCCTATCGGTAACACCCGGCCACGAAGCGTGATCTCGCCCGTCATTGCGATATCGCGCTTGACCGGGATTCCAGTCAGTACCGAAACGATCGACGTCACCATCGCAACCCCGGCTGACGGCCCATCCTTTGGCGTGGCGCCCTCCGGAACATGCACGTGGATATCCTTCTTCTCGAAGATGGTCGGTTTAATCCCGAAGGCGTAGCTGCGCGACTTGACATAGCTCTCGGCCGCTTGAACCGACTCCTTCATGACATCGCCGAGCTTGCCGGTCGCTGTGACCCGCCCCTTGCCGGGCAGCGTAACGGCTTCGATTGTCAGCAGCTCCCCGCCGACCTCAGTCCAAGCGAGGCCGGTGGTGATTCCAACCATGTCCTCGGTCTCGGCTTCGCCAAAACGGAAACGCCGCACTCCAGCGTATTTTTCGAGATTGCGCCTAGTAACGGCTATCCGCTCTCCCTTCTTCATCAAGATGTCTTTAATCGCCTTGCGGGTCAGATTCGCGATCTCGCGCTCGAGATTGCGCACTCCGGCCTCGCGCGTGTAGTAGCGAATAATGTCGCGCACGGCCTCGTCGCTGATCGCCCACTCGTTTTTCTTCAAGCCATGCGCAGACGTTTGTTTCGGGATGAGATGCCGGCGGGCGATCTCAACCTTTTCGTCCTCGGTATAGCCCGGAATCCGGATGATCTCCATCCGATCCATCAGCGGCTGCGGAATCCGCAGGGTGTTCGCCGTGGTGACGAACATCACATCCGATAGGTCGTAATCGACCTCGAGATAATGATCGTTGAACGCAGAGTTCTGCTCGGGATCGAGCACCTCGAGCAGAGCCGAAGACGGGTCGCCACGCCAATCGGCACCAAGTTTGTCGACCTCGTCGAGCAAGAAGAGCGGGTTCGAAGATTTCGCCTTCTTCATGCCCTGCAGCACCTTGCCCGGCATCGAGCCGATATAGGTGCGCCGATGGCCGCGGATCTCGGCCTCGTCGCGCACGCCGCCAAGCGACATCCGCACGAAATTGCGTCCGGTGGCGCGGGCCACCGACTTGCCGAGTGAGGTCTTGCCCACCCCAGGCGCCCCGACCAGGCACAAGATCGGACCCTTCATCTTCCTCATGCGCTGCTGGACAGCAAGGTATTCGAGGATACGCTCCTTGACCTTCTCTAGTCCGAAATGATCGGCGTTGAGAACCTTTTCAGCACCTTTAATGTCGCGCTTGATCTTGGTGCGATTTTGCCACGGGACGGACAGCAGCCAATCAAGATAATTGCGGACGACTGTCGCCTCGGCCGACATCGGGCTCATGCTCTTGAGCTTTCTGAGCTCCGCCATTGCCTTGTCGCGCGCTTCTTTGGAGAACTTGGTCTTGGTGATGCGCTCCTCGAGTTCGGCCATCTCGTCGCGACCATCCTCGCCTTCGCCGAGCTCCTTTTGGATCGCCTTGAGCTGCTCGTTTAAGTAGTACTCCCGCTGGGTTTTTTCCATTTGCCGCTTGACGCGGTTCCGGATCCGTTTTTCGACCTGAAGGACGCCGATCTCTCCTTCCATGTAGCCGAACACCTTCTCGAGACGCTCGGCAACCGCCTCGGTCTCGAGTAGTTCCTGCTTCTCGGGAATCTTCAAGGTCAAGTGCGAGGCGACCGTGTCGGCGAGCTTGCCCGGCTCTTCTATCTGATTGATCGAAACCAGCACCTCCGGCGGAATCTTCTTATTGAGCTTGATGTACTGCTCGAATTGCGAAACCACGGTTCGGGCCAGCGCCTCGGTCTCCTGCTGCGCTCCGGCTCTCTCGCCGATTGCGTCTGCGAAAGCCTGGAAGAACTGCTCGTTGTCCGCGAAGCGCTGGATGCGAGCGCGGTGCCTACCCTCGACCAGCACCTTGACGGTACCGTCGGGCAGCTTCAGCAACTGAAGCACGGTGCCGACGGTGCCCACGGTAAAGATGTCGGCAGTCGTGGGATCGTCCTGGGCCGCATTTTTCTGAGTGACGAGGAGGATCTGTTTGTCGTCCTTCATCACGTCCTCGAGCGCTAGCACCGACTTTTGGCGCCCGACGAACAGCGGCACGATCATGTGGGGAAACACCACAATGTCGCGAAGCGGCAGAACCGGATAGAGCGCACCGCGCGCATGTTCTGACATGAGCCCTCATCAGCAAAGGATCGTCCCGGGTCGCACCCGGGACAGGAAGAACACGAACAACGTCCTAACGTTGGCTTGATTTGGCCGGCAGTCAAGCCGTCCTGCCGCAGTTGCGACCGCCCGTTGCACCGCGATCAATCCCCGATGCCGACATCGCCCCGGCGATCGGAATAGATATGGAGCGGTCTTGCCCGCCCTTCGACGACCTCTCGATTGATCACAATCTCGCTGACACCGACAAGGCTCGGCAGCTCGAACATCGAGTCGAGCAGGATGGCTTCGAGGATCGACCGTAGCCCGCGGGCCCCGGTTTTCCGCAATATCGCTTTGTGTGCAACGGCCTTTAGAGCCTCCTCGTTCAACTCCAGGCGAACATCTTCCATCTCGAACAGCCGCTGATACTGCTTGACGAGAGCATTTTTGGGTTTTGTGAGGATGTCGACCAACACCGCCTCGTCGAGGTCGTCGAGTGTAGCGATGACCGGAAGACGGCCAACGAACTCAGGGATCAGGCCGAACTTCAGGAGATCTTCCGGCTCGAGATCCTTCAAAATTTCCCCTGTCTTGCGCTCGTCAGGCCCGCGCACCTCCGCGCCAAAGCCGATCGAGGTGCCCTGTCGGCGTTGGGCGATGATCTTCTCGAGCCCGGAAAAGGCGCCCCCGCAGACAAACAGTATGTTGGTGGTATCGACTTGGAGGAATTCTTGCTGGGGATGCTTGCGGCCCCCTTGCGGCGGCACCGACGCGATCGTGCCTTCCATGATCTTGAGTAGAGCTTGCTGGACGCCCTCACCCGATACGTCGCGTGTGATCGACGGGTTGTCGGACTTGCGGGAAATCTTGTCGACCTCGTCGATGTAGACAATCCCACGCTGTGCGCGCTCGACGTTGTAATCGGCGGCCTGCAGCAGCTTGAGGATGATATTCTCGACATCCTCTCCAACATAGCCGGCCTCGGTCAGCGTGGTCGCATCCGCCATCGTGAAGGGCACGTCGATGATCCGGGCCAGAGTCTGGGCAAGCAGGGTTTTGCCCGACCCGGTCGGACCGACCAGCAGGATGTTCGACTTGGCCAGCTCAACGTCGTTGTTCTTGGCGCCGTGGGCCAGACGCTTGTAGTGGTTGTGCACGGCCACGGAAAGGACGCGCTTGGCGTGGTCCTGACCGATTACGTAGTCGTCCAGCACCCTGCAGATATCGCGCGGTCCGGGGACACCGTCGCGCGACTTGACCAGCGTCGTTTTGTGCTCCTCACGGATGATGTCCATGCAGAGCTCGACACATTCGTCGCAGATAAAGACGGTCGGCCCGGCGATTAGCTTCCGCACCTCGTGCTGGCTCTTGCCACAAAACGAGCAGTAGAGAGTGTTCTTGGAATCGCTACCGCTAGATTTGGTCATCGCCACTCCGTCGCCGGCGGCTCGGCCCCCGGTCGCACAAGTATATGTGCTCCTGGCCGATCAACAACCAGTTAATCATATGGTCTGACGGTCATAATCTTGTCGTCGTCAAGCGCACGCCTGCTCCTATTTGAAGCCTCGTTCCGATTCCTCGCGGCCGGGCCGGCTCTCGACCACCTCGTCGATCAAGCCGAACTCCATCGCCTCGATCGGCGACAAAAACTTATCGCGCTCGAGCGCGGACTGGATCGCCTCGAGCGGCTGGTTGGTGTGCTTAACGTAAATCTCGTTGAGCCTCGCCCGCAGAGCCAGGATCTCGCGCGCCTGGATCTCGATATCGGTAGCCTGCCCCTGCGCCCCGCCCGAGGGCTGATGGATCATGATCCGGGAGTTCGGCAGTGAGTAGCGCTTGCCCTTGGCCCCGGCGGCCAGCAACAGCGATCCGGCAGAAGCTGCCTGACCGATGCATACCGTCGCCACCGGCGAGCGTATGTACTGCATAGTATCGTAGATCGCGAGGCTGGATGTGACGACGCCGCCTGGCGAGTTGATGTAGAAGTTGATGTCCTTGTTAGGGTTGTCGGCTTCCAGGAATAGCAGCTGTGCACAAATGAGGCTGGCGACTGCATCATGTATCGGTCCAACCAGGAAGATGATCCTTTCCTTCAGCAGGCGAGAATAGATGTCATAAGCGCGCTCACCGCGATTCGTCTGTTCGACGACCATCGGGACCAGGTTGTTCATATATTGTTCAAAATGCTCGGACATTTAGCGCCTCCTTGGCAAAACCGTGCAGTTGGATTGGATCAACCCGGTACCGCGTCTTCTCCAGCAGACTCGGGCATGGCCAGCAGTTCCTCCGGGGTGATTTTGCGTTCCCCTATCTTGGCCAGCTCCACGATAAAGTCGATGACCTTGTCCTCGAATATCGGCGCCCGAAGGGTATCGATTGCGCCGGAGTTCTGGCGATAGAAGTCGAGGACCTGGCGCTCATAACCCGGGTGTCGTCGCGCCTCGCGGGTAATGGCCTGGTTCACCTCGTCCGGGGTTACGGTAATGTTGTTCCGCCGTCCGACCTCTGCAAGCAGGAGACCGAGCCGTACCCGGCGCTCGGCGATCTTGCGGAATTCGGCCTTGGACGCCTCCTCGCTCTCGCCCGAGCCATCCGGCTCCGCCGCGGCCGGGCTTGTGTCGGCGCCACTTTCCTCTGCGGGCGCCGACGGCGCATCGATGGCAGCATCCTGTTGTGTCGAGACCTCCTGAGCCTGAGCCTGGTACTGCCTCCAGATGTTGTCGAACTCGATATCGACCATCCCCGGCGGAACGGCGAAGTCGCAACCCTCCGCCAATTTGTCGAGCAGCGCCCGCTTCAGCCGCAGTCGGGAAGCCGCATCGTAATCCCGCTGCATCTGCTGCCGAATTTCCTGCCGTAGCTCGGCGAGGTTCTCGAGCCCGACCGCTCGGCCGAGTTCGTCGTCGAGCGCGAGCGGCGAGCGCTCGCGGACTTCTTTCACGTCAACCGTGAAGAGCCCGTCCTCACCGGCGAGATCAGCCGCGGCGTAATCCTCGGGGAAGGTCACTCGTACCGTCCGGTGCTCGCCGGCTGCGGCGCCGACCAGCTGGTCCTCGAAGCCAGGAATGGAGCTGCCAGCGCCGAGCAGGATCTGTCGATCTTTGCCACCGGCACCCGCAATCTCCTTCTCGCCGATCTTGCCCTCGACGTCGACAACAATGATATCGCCTAGCTCGGCGGGGCGCTCGACTTTCTCGGATTTGCGCTGCTGTTCGGCGATGCGCTCGATCGCCCGGTCGACATCCTGATCCGGCACCTCGACGACGAGCCGTTCGACAGCGAGGTCGGCGAAGCTCGGCTCCGGGATCTCGGGCAACAGCTCGACCGCCATTTTATATTCCAGATCTGCGCCTTCACCGGCCGATACGATGTCGACCTTGGGCGGCAGAGCCGGGCGCAAATTGCGCTCGCTGATGGCTTCGGCCGAGCTGGCCTGGAGGGTGCTCTGCAGCACCTCGCCGCGCACTGACGGGCCGAAGCGCTTGCGCAAGATCTGCATCGGCACCTTGCCGGGGCGAAAACCCGGCAGTCGCACCTGTCGGCCCAACTCGTCCAGTCGACGGGTAATCTCCTGCTCCAGGTCGTCCGCCGGGACCGTAACCGTGAATTCGCGCTTCAGTCCGTCGGCGCTGATTTCTGTTACTTGCATGAAGCGGAACCCGTAGTTATCGAGTCATACCCTCCCCCGGACCGCGCTGTGGTGCGGGCGGGGGGATTTGAACCCCCACGATTTACATCGCTGGAACCTAAATCCAGTGCGTCTGCCAATTCCGCCACGCCCGCGGCTGCCTCTGCCGGAACCGACCCGCCGGCCCGACCCGGGCTCGTTCTTATCACAGCCATCCGTTGCTCCATAGACGAGGCGCATTGAATTTGACCCGACACTTGACGCGACCAATGCATGGAGCCAACCCGCATCATTCTCAGGAAGATCGCACCAAATTGCGGATCGCACTCGCCGCGACCACCCGCCCTTCTCCGCGATAGGCCTCGTGGTTCACTTCAATATCGGCGAGACGATAGAGATAGTTGACCATGATCCCGGCGGATTGCTGGAGGCCCTTGTCGGAAACGTCGCCTAGCCAGTTCAGCCGCTCGACCCGCGCTCCGTTGCTCAGGTGAAAATGGGCGACCGGGTCGAGTGCCCGCCCGGAGGATGTCTTCTCGCGCAGAAGATACCGTGCGCAGAGGCGGATCAGCGGATCCCGCAACACAGCCGCGATCTTTGGATCGGCATAGCGGTCGAGCAGGGCCGGAAGATCGCGCTCTGATGCTCCGTCGTCTAACGCTTCGATCGCCGCCCGCTCGGCCGGCAGCAGGAGATCGTCTCGCCCGACCCGACCCTGCCCCTCGAGCCAGGCGCGAAAACCGGGAACCGGGGAGAGTGTAGCGAACACCTTGAGGCGAGGCAGCTCTATCGCCAACGCATCCACGACGCGCTTGATCAGAAAGTCGCCAAAGCTGATCCCGGCAAGGCCGCGCTGGCAGTTTGAGATTGAATAGAAGATCGCGGTATCGGCCAGGTGGGGATCGGTGATCGGAGCCGCCTCGTCGAGCAGGGCATGGATGTCGCTCGCCATGCCGATCACCAGTGCAACCTCGACGAAGATCACGGGTTCGTCCGGCATGCGGGGATGAAAGAAGGCGAAGCACCGGCGATCCGCTTCCAGCCGGTTCTTCAGATCTGTCCAGCCGCGGATCTCGTGAACAGCTTCATAGGCCATCAGCTTTTCGAGCAGCGCCGCGGGTGATTCCCAAGTGATTCGTCTAAGCTCGAGAAAGCCGATGTCGAACCAGTTGGCGAGCAGCCGCTTCAAGTCCTCTTCGAGGCCGGCAAGCAGGGGATCGCGTTGTCCCAAATCGATCAATTCCGCACGACGATCGACAAGAAACTTGACTCCCTCGGGGAGCGCGTTGAACCGGCGCAGCAAGGTGATGCGTGGCGGCTCGAGGGCGGCCCGCAACGCTCGTTCGGCGGCAGTACGCTCGTCCGACCCCGCCGTGTTAGTCACCGCGCGGCAGCAGCGATCGATTTCGGCGCGATCGACATCGAATTCAGACGCGAGCAGCTGGAGAAACCGCTCGCGCCCATCCGAGTCGAGCAACAAATAGGTGCGGCCGAGATCAGCGGCGCGAGCGCGCGCGGTGACCTCGCCGCCCCGCCCGTCGAGGCAGCTCAGCATCTGGTGGCGAAGTCGATCGGTGTCGTACCCGGAGGCGTCGGGCCTGGGCGCACCGGCCAGCACACCACGCGCCGACTCGGCGATCTCGCGCCAAGCGCTCCGCAGGTTGGTCAAGGTCCGATCGAAGACGCCTTCGAAAAAACCGGAAGAAACGGGATCGGTCATGGCGCCTCGGATAGGCTTGGACGGCCCGGACGAGACGCGAGAACGCAACCGCCGTCAATCCTAAAAGAGTTTAGCGCCATGATCCGATCGGGGGCTCAGCCAGCTGTCGCCGGCCCAGCTCGCGAAGCACCGTAGCCAACTCCTTGACAAGATCCTCCGAGACGAGTGCGGGCCCGATCCGGCAGGCGGCATCGCCGTGCATCCAGGCCGCCGCGGCGGCAGCCGCGAACGGCTCCATTCCTTGGGCGAGGAGCCCGACGACGATCCCGGCAAGGACGTCGCCGCTGCCGGCGGTTGCCAGCTCGGAGGGCGCGTTCGCGTTGATCGCGGCGCGGCCGTCCGGGGCGGCGATAACCGTGTCGGCCCCCTTGAGCAGAATAACGGCGCCGCTTTGCCGGGCCGCGCGGCGCGCCCGCTCCAGCTTGCTGCCGGCCGCGTCGAACAGGCGGGCAAATTCGCCTTCATGCGGGGTCATCACGCAGGGCGAGTGGATCGCCGAGAACAATCTGTCGGGCTGGTCGGCAAACGAGGTCAGCGCATCGGCATCGAGCACCGTGCACTTTTGCGCCGCGAGCACCGCCAGGGTCTGCTCACGGGTCTCGGCGCCGACGCCAGCGCCAGGACCGAGCAGCACGGCGTTGCGTCTCCGGTCTTCGAGGAGAGCGCGGAAATCGTCGAGGCCGCCGACCGGATGAACAATGACGCCGGTCAGTGCCGCCGCATAAATCGGGAATATGGCCTCGGGTGCCGCCAGGGTGACAAGCCCGGCACCAATCCGAGCGGCACTCTTTGCCGCCAGCCGGGCCGCTCCGGTCATCCCGGCTCCGCCGAGAACGAGGGCGTGCCCGCGGGTGTATTTGTGGCTTTCGAGGCCGGGCCGGGGTAATTCGGCGAGCCACCAGGCGGGTTCATTGGCGGCGGTGTCCGGGACGACATCATCGAGAACCGCGCCGGGAATGCCGATCTGCACGAGCACGATCTCCCCGCAGCGGCCGCGGCCGGGCAGCAACAGATGACCCGGTTTCCTGCGAAAGAACGTAACGGTCACCGCTGCCCACGGTGCAGCCCCGCGCACCTCGCCGCTCGCGCCGTCCACGCCGCTCGGCACGTCGATCGCCACCACCGGCAACCGGCGCTCGTCGAGTGCCGCAATGACCGCCGCTGTCATGCCTTCGACCGGGCGTGTCAGGCCGGCGCCAAAGATGCCGTCGACGACGAGCTCGGCGCCGTCGAGTGCGGCCGGCGCCAGCAGCTCGACTGCCCCCTGCCAGCGGGCGGCAGCTTCGGCCGCGTCGCCGCGCAACGCTGCACGCTCGCCGAGCAGTGCCACCCGCACCGGCCAGCCGCGCCCGGCCAGCACGCGCGCGACGACGAAGCCGTCGCCGCCGTTGTTCCCTGGCCCGCACAGGACGACGAGTGGCCGTGCCGGCCAGCGCCGCGAGATCGCGTCGGCAATGCCGAGGCCCGCCTTCTCCATCAGCCCGATCCCGGGCGTGCCCCCGGCGATCGTCAACCGATCAGCCTCGGCCATCTGCTGCGGCGTCAAGAGCGCGTGCTTGCGCCAGCCCTCCGGCGAAATCGTCATCGGCGACATGTGGGGAGAGCGCCCGAACCGGGGAAGCCTACGCTTGACGCAATCCCTGCGAATCGCTACCTCCGGGCTCGGCGGCGGGTGTAGCTCAGCCGGTTAGAGCGCCAGATTGTGGATCTGGATGTCGCGGGTTCGAATCCCGTCACTCGCCCCAGTTTTCCAATAGCTTAAAATGAAGGCAGGGCCGCTCGCCAAACCAAAATATGCTCGTGGGTAGCGCGACGGGTAGCAGCCGAATACCAGGAACGTATCGCGACCAATCTCGACATAAGAACAAACAGCCGGTCGCAGCCTGGCTCTCGCGGTGACGCGGAGCTATTCTGGGCATCCCCCATGACCTTTGGCCGCTTGGGTTCGGGTGTCCGTCGTCCGGGTTTTGAGCGGCTGCTCTGCTCGCGACGATCTGTGTGGGCAGCCTCGGTGCCGTATTCGCGAATCGCCCTCTCACACGCGCAGCTGCCGGGTCGGCCTCGAGAGGATCTCAGCGACCGCGTCGGGGACAGCTATACGTGCTTCGAGCACTGCCGCTACAATCCGGCTCGGCAAACACATACTGAACTTCAAGGCGGCAGCCATATCTTCGGGCAGCGAGGGACAGGCATCGGCGGGGTTGATCTCGGCGATCGCCCGGGCGACAGTCTCCGTGCTCGTAGCCCGCACAGACACCGAGAAGTCGTCCCATCGGGCGGAGGCATGACCGGGCCGGGTAAGCGCTCGCGCCAACGATGCAGACACGAGCCCGCCCGCGAAAGGCCATACGCGCACCCGGCCGTCTTCGTGGGCCACTATCGGAAGCGAGCGACCATCGACAAAGGTTAGTCGTTCCCGCACCTTCGCCAGCCTTGCCGCAGCGCGTCGAGAAAGTGCGCAGCCCGGCGTAGTGCCGGCGACGATACGTTCCGCCGCATGGGAAGTTCGAGCAGACAAAGTCCGGCCGCTTCCGAGCCACCGCGACCTCCCGCCACCCTCTGCCGGTACTACCGAGACGCGTCGTCGCGGCCAGTCCACTTCAACCCCCGAGCAACAGCACCGGCGCAGAGGTGCCTGAGCCGCGTGCGAGACTAGTGGGGTACTCGGCCTCGCGATCCCGCCCCTGATCCTCGCCCGCGCTGATGAGGTGATTGAGTGAGGCGGCGTGACCCCTGTCTGGGAGGTCGTAGTGCACTTGCTCGGTGAAGCGATGGTTGCCGTCGCGCTGCTGTCGCTCGCAGTCCCCGCGGTGGGTGTCCTGGCGCGCGAGGTCATGCTTGCGCACGCCGAGGCGTACGGAAACCAGTTTCCCGCTTATCGGGAGCACCTCATGCGGGAAACGTCGCAGGGCGGTGGAGGACCTTGCGGCCGACCCCAGCTACGTCCGGCGGTACGAGGAATTTCAACGGCTGATGGTCTACGGCGCGAAAGTTCAGTATCCGATTTTGCATCGGTACGCTGCTGGATTTGGCCCAGGTCAGCTCCGCTGATGACGACGGTTTGGGACAAACACAGGCTAAGCGGTGTCGGCCGTAGGTTGGAGTACCGGTCTTACGCGGACGAGCTGGCCACTGGTAACAAACACAAGAAGGCCCTCAGGAGCACCTGTGGCAGCGAGGTAATCCGCACTTGTTCGCGATAAAGATTTATCTGCTAGGTGGTAGGATGACGTCCGTCCTCCAGTCGATGATGAGATCAACACTGCCTTCAGGCTGGTAGGCGACTTCATGACGGGTGGCTCCCCTCGTGGCGGTCTTCTCGGAAAGCCCACCTTAGGCCCCTCGATACTAGGGAGCAGGGGCCGCCTACCGCCCGCGATTTCCAAACTCCATTTCCTTATTAACGCTACTTGCACGCCGGTTGGCCTCGTGCGACAAATTCCAATGCCAAAAACTCCGCAATCACGCGCGACCCAAGAACCCACGGACCGGCCTAGAGCGGCGCCTGAGCCGGCATACGCCGGACCGGCGATGAAGCTCATCGAGATCAGGCAGGGTCTCTTTGTCAACTTCGATCACGTCGTCTGTGTCAGGGTGCTCCCGGAGCCGGAGGGAGCGAAGTTCGCGGTGCTTCAGTTGTCCAATGGCGAAAATCAGAACATTACGCGCGAAGAGTTCGCGGCAATCGTCGGGAGCGCTCCTCGCCTCGAAGGAGGGTCTTAAAACTAGGGGGATTCTGAACAACCTCACCGCTAGGTGCTCGTATGAGTTGATCGTAATCTACTCTGCAACCCCGGGGCGGCTGAAGAGCTGTACGACCCGATCATGCTTCGCGGAAAGGGGGGCGCGTGGCTACACCACAAGAGAGCGGAGGGGTGTCCGGGCCTTCGCCTTTCTCCGTTCCGGAGGTCAGTTTACCGAAAGGCGGCGGTGCCGTTCGCGGAATCGGTGAGAAGTTCGCCGCGACCGCCGTAACCGGGACCGGCGCGCTCACGGTTCCAATCGCCCTCACCCCGGGCCGTGACGGATTCGGCCCCACCCTCACACTCTCTTACGACTCAGGCACCGGCAACGGCCCGTTCGGCGTCGGCTGGAGCCTATCGTCTCCCTCGATTACGCGAAAAACCGAAAAGGGGACGCCCAGTTACCGCGATGATGTCGATTCCGACATCTACATTCTGTCGGGGTACGAAGATCTCGTGCCGGCGCTCAAGCGCAAGCACACCGGTGCATGGAGGACGGTCGAGTATGATCGCGACCGGTATCGAGTAAAGCAATACCGCCCACGCGTCGAAGGGCTCTTCGCGCGAATCGAGCGGTGGACGCGCGCCGACGACGGTGCGATCCATTGGCGGACTATTTCGAAAGACAACGTACTCACCGTATTCGGCGACACCGCCGATTCGCGGATCGCGGATCCTGAGCATCCCTCCCGCGTGTTCAGCTGGCTCGTCGCCCGCAGCTACGACGACCGTGGCAATGCCATTCACTACGAATACGCAGGCGAGAGCGAGGAGAGGATCGACTTTCGAAAAGTGAGCGAGTGCCGGAGGGCGCGCACGGCCAACCGTTATTTGAAGCGCGTGTTCTACGGAAATCGGCGCCCATTGCTTCTTGACCCCTCCGTACAGGGCTTTAGGGCGCCTCACCTCCCGCGGCCCCGATGTGATCCGGACGATTGGCTGTTCGAGCTGGTCTTCGACTACGGCGACGAAGGCTTCGCACGCGAAGGCCCAAATAAACACGGACATGTGCACGTGCGGTTCGATACTCGTGGCGAGCGGCCTGTACGCCAGGATCCGTTCTCGACATTCCGCGCCGGCTTCGAGATCCGCACCTACCGCCTGTGCCGGCGCGCGTTGATGTATCACCGCTTTCCCGACGAACTCAGCACCGATCGATACCTCGTTCGAGCCACCGGATTTGAGTACGCGGAGCGGCCATTTGGGTCGTTCATGACGCGGGTTGTGCAGTCTGGCTACCGGCGCCTGGAAGACGCGCGATATCTCGAAAAGTCGCTACCTCCGGTTGACCTGTCGTATTCGACCAACCCTCTGGCGGAAGAGAACACAAACGACTACGTCGTGCAGGAAGCGGATGCCGGGATTATCGCAGGTATTCCCGGGGGCTCGACGCATCAGCGTCTCGTTGGGTCGATCTAGACGGGGAGGGCATCAGCGGTGTGCTAACCGAGCAGGCGGGCGCCTGGCTCTATCAGCACAATCTCGGCAGCGGCCGCTTCGGTAGGCCGCAACTGGTGGCTGTGCGGCCGTCGCTCGGCGGGTTCGCAATGGGGGCACAGCAGTTACTCGACGTCGACGGCGATGGGCAGATCGAGTTGGTCAGCTTCAGCGGACACACACCCGGGTATTATGAGCGCTCGCCCGACGCGCAATTTGCCGCGTTCCGCCCCTTTCGGTCGCTGCCCTCGTGCAACTGGAACGATCCGAACCTCCGGTTTGCGGACGTCACCGGCGACGGCCTCGCGGACATACTGATCACCGAGGACGACGCGCTCACGTGGCATGAGTCGCTCGGCGCCGAAGGGTTCGCCGCGGCGGTTCGAGTTTCCCTGTCGCTCGACGACGACCACGGACCGCGGGTCATGTTCGCGGACTCGGCTCAATCGGTCTTCTTGGCCGACATGTCGGGCGATGGTTCTGCCGACATCGTGCGTATCCGCAATGGCGAGGTGTGCTTCTGGCCCAACCTTGGCTACGGCCGGTTCGGCCCGAAGGTGACGATGGATCGCTCGCCGCGCTTCGACAAACGGGAGCTTTTCGATTCTCAGCGGATACGGTTGGCGGACACCGACGGATCCGGCACCACCGACATCATCTACTTTGGCGCCGACGGCGTCAGCATCTTCCTCAATGAGTCGGGGAACGGGTGGTCCGAACCTCGAACGATCCACCACCTGCCGGCGCTCACGTCGCAACGTTCCGCGTCGGTCATGGACCTGCTTGGGCGCGGCACGGCATGCCTGGTCTGGTCGTCCATACTACCCGGCGACGCCGGGCGGCCGCTCCTTTATATCGACCTGATGAGCGGGCGCAAACCGCACCTGCTTACGCGGATCGTTAACAACCTCGGAACCGATACGGAGATCGAGTACGAATCATCCACCCGGTTCTTTCTGGCTGACAAGGTGGCCGGTGAGCCTTGGGTAACGCAACTACCGTTTCCGGTGCACGTCGTGGAGCGGATCATCACGCTCGATCACGTGAGCCACAACCGGTTCGTGACGCGCTATTCGTATCACCACGGTCATTTCGACGGCGTCGAGCGGGAGTTCCGCGGGTTTGGCCGCGTGGATCAATACGACACCGAGGAGTTCGCCGTGCGCGGCGAGGCTGCTGCCAATGAGCTGGTGGCGTGGCGTGTGCCACCCGTGCTGACTCGGTCGTGGTTTCATACGGGCGCGTTTCTTGGAGGCGCGCTCATCTCGAAGCACTACGCGCACGAGTACTACCGCGAAGGCGATCCCCACAACGGCGAGAGCGCGATAGACAGGGATGACGTCGAAGCGATGCTGCTGCCGGACACGACGCTCCCGGATGGCCTCGATGAAGATGAAGCACGCGAGCTATGTCGGGCCTTGAAAGGGTCGTTGCTGCGACGAGAAACGTATGGTCTTGATGGCAGCGATGCTGCCAGGCAACAATTCGATGGCCGACCACAGCGACCCCACTGACGCTCTCTTCGCCGACCAAAGCCAGTCTATTCTGGACAACCTACTGGAATTATTGGGCCAGATCTGAGCGCATGCAATGGCGCAACCGAGGCTGCGCGGTCGGTGGCGTCTCGAACGTCTCCAGGCCTCTTCCGCGAAGTGGTCGACCCTAAGACCAAAGAGCACCCGGCCGGATAAAGAATACCCGGCGACGGCCTCCTGGTCGAGTTTCGAAGCGTCATTGACGCGATGCGCTGCACGGTCGCGGTCCAGCAGGGCGCTACCGGGCAGAACACAGCGGTCTCGGCCAAACGTCGCATCGAGTTC
>Ga0210406_10004294_pt1 | contig 15330 bp, 11 predicted proteins | sample IncBWC30MmetaG_FD_155454 | JGI IMG/M metagenome (GOLD analysis project Ga0210406, IMG submission 155454) | Forest soil microbial communities from Barre Woods Harvard Forest LTER site, Petersham, Massachusetts, United States - Inc-BW-C-30-M | ecosystem: Environmental > Terrestrial > Soil >... | reverse complement strand
GCCGTGATCTATGACCGGGAAAGGCAGAAAGGAAATGGGAATCGGGCGACACTCGCCGTAGCCCGGAAGATGGTAGCGTATCTGCTTGCCGTGGATCGGCAGCAGAGAGTCTTTATACCTGCTGAAGAACGCAGGACTGCGGCAGCATAAATACTGCCGAAATAAACAGGATGAATAAAATGCGCAGACTGCCAGGTCCTGCCGTTAGCCGACTGAGCGAAGGAGATCGCACTCCCGAGGCTCTCTACGAATTGTTTCGGGACTGGCAGAGAACACAAACTCAATCTTCTGTGACGGCTCCTCGGAGTCTGAGACAGCAAATGGATGTCTGGTTCTGCCGAGCGCAGGAACCGATGCCGGGAGGCATACGTTGCGCGTTGAGCATCCTGGAAGTGATGACTTGCACGCTCTCCCGAGCGTGCCCGGGACACCCATGCCTCCGCTTGACAGATGACTTACATGGACGTCGGCAAACCGGAACTTATCCAGTTGGGCGAAAAGTCGCCTTCTCGGCAACTGTGCAGCTTCATTTCTACGGAAAGCCGGTTACACAGCAACCTTGCCGAAGACACAGATCGATCTGACTAGGTCAATGAGCGCCTTGGCCTGAATGCCTCAGTTGACGCAAGTAACGCGCCTGGCCATTTCTCTCAATGCAAAAGGGGGACTGCGATGATCCTCGGCATCTCGTGGCTCGATCCGTTGCGGACGACCTGACTTCGGCGACATTTGCGTTTCTCGACAGAATTTGATCTAAACCGGCACGCGGATGTCGTCTCCTCCTCACTCCATTCCACCCTTACGCCCCCTTTCGAAAGATTCCCTTGGTTGTCCACACTAGCTATTAGGAATGAGCGAGTTTGTCCGCCATTCTGACTAAGGCTGCAAAAGAGTCGGCTTGCATCTTTCGCATAATATGTCCGCGATGCAATTGAACAGTGTACTCGGTGATCCCCAACTCAAATGCCACTTGTTTGTTTAGTAGACCGCTAGCCAACAGCGGCAGCACTTCTCGCTCTCTGGGCGTCAAAGATTCATATCGGGCGAATAAGTTGGCACGTTCGGTAGCTTCTCGACGATTGGCGAGATTCTGCTGCAACGCTCGTTCCACCGAACTAAGCAGCGCGGCTCCATCAACAGGTTTTGTGAAGAAGTCAGTCGCGCCTTCCTTCATCGCGCTTACTGCTAATGGAATGTCGCCGCGCCCGGTGATGAAGATGATCGGTATGGGGCATCGTTCGCTCTTAAGATTCGCTTGCAACTCAATACCAGATATGCCTGGCATGCGAATGTCGGCAATCAGACATGCGGCCTTGTGCCTGGCTCGGGAATCCAGGAACTGCTCTGCGGAGTCGAAGCAGAGCGTGGACATCCCTTCCGATTCGAGCAGGTCTCGCAGTGCGCTTTGAATTGACTTGTCATCATCGAGGATTGCGAGAAGGCTTGAGGTGTGCTCGATCTTCATGCGCAAAAGCTAGCGCTTTTCACAAAGGCAGCGCAATCGGATCGTAGCTGAAAAAATTACTACTCAGGTGGTAGCCGAATGGAACTCGAGGAGGAGCGGAATAGCAGCTTGTGTACAGAGATTGGTCCACGCTATTTAGGAAGAACAAGCTTTAGCTTGTCGGCCATACGGACCAATTCAATTAGCGACCCCGCCTGCATCTTCTGCATTAGGTTACCTCGATGGATCTTTACAGTAGCTTCGCTGGCCCCAATTTCCGAGGCGATCTGCTTATTGAGCATTCCAGACACTACGAGCCCCATGACCTCCCGCTCTCGCGCGGTCAATGCCTGATACCTCCCATGCAGTTCGTGGACCTCCGCCTGCCGTTCTCGCGCCACACGGTCACGTTGGAGAGCCTGCTGAATCGCGTCCAGCAGATCCTGGTCCCGAAAAGGCTTCGTCAGAAATTCCACGGCGCCCGATTTCAGCGCCCTTACGGACATAGGAACGTCTCCGTGCGCCGTAATAAAGATGATGGGTATTTGCATACCAATCTCGGTTAACCGGCGCTGGAAATCGAGCCCACTCATCTGAGGAAGTCTGACATCCAGAACCAGGCAACCCGGGTCAGAGGTGGGTTGCCTGCTCAGAAACTCCTGACCGGTTGCAAACGACTCGGCGCGGAGACCGACTGACTCGACGAGATCCTGGACGGCCTGTCGCATGCCACGATCATCATCGATGATGAACACGGTGGGAACGGCCGCGGGTTTCATAAATGTGCCTCGGTTTCTCCGGGGAGTATGAAATGGAAGGTTGCGCCCGCACCCTGATTGGCGGTGGCCCACACCCGCCCTCCGTAAGATTCCACGATCGAGCGGGTAATGGTCAGCCCCATACCCGTCCCCTGCGGTTTGGTCGTATGAAAAGGGTCAAAAATCTGTTCGGTGCTTTCCGCTGGCAATCCTATGCCGGTATCACTGATGGAAATAATTAGACGACCTTCGGGATTCGCTCGCGATCTGATCGTCAAGTCGCCGCCGGTATCTTTCATGGCCTCGATCGCGTTCAGCATCAGGTTCATGAAGACCTGTTGAAGTTGTACCCTATTTGCCAGGGTTTTAGGCGTATCGTCCTCGAGTTCGGGATGGATCGTGATGGAGTGCCGATCCGCTTCGACCCTTAGCAGAACAGTCATCTCTCCAATTATTTCCTTCACGTCGACGATGTGGCGTTCTGCAGGTGTTCCCGTTCTGTAGAAGGACTGCAAACTGTTGATAACGTCGGCGGCACGGTTTGCGTCCTGCTCGATCCTTGCAGCTGTCGCCTGCGCTCTTTCCAGGTCAGGTGGATCATGCGCCAACCAACGACGAAGGGCATTTGCGCTGGTGATTGAAGCGGCAATGGGCTGCTTGATTTCGTGCGCCAGTGCGGCGGCCAGTTCTCCCATCATGTTGACGCGGTTGATGTGTGCGAGATCAGCCTCCAACTGACGCAACCTTTCGCGCTCCTCCTCCGCGCGCTTTCGGTCCGTTATGTCCATCGTGATGCCGACGTATTCGCCGACTTCCTGAGAGGGGTTGTGATGTCCGATGCCACGCAGCGATCTGATGGCGCCATCGGTACGCTGAATCCGAAATTCAACGTCGTAATCCGTCCCGGAGCTGATCGCATTCTCAAGCTTTGCCTTGAGCGCTGGTTCGTCTTCAGGAAAAATTGTACTGTAATAGCTGTCGAATGGAATTGGGCCTTGGCTCGGATCGAAGCCGTATATGCGAGCATTTTCGTCCGATGAATGGAATATCTCCCGTGTGACCAGATTGCACGCCCAACTGCCACTGTGGGTCAGGCTTTGCGCCTCAGTCAGGTATGCTTGCTGCCGGCGCAACTCCTGTGTCAACAGCTCATGCTCGGTGACATCCATAGTGGTACCGTGGAAGCCCTGAAAAACTCCGTCTTCTACCACCGGAACACCAACACAACGGACGTACCGTATTTCCCCATCTGGACGAACGATTCGGTTCGTGACATCGCAGTCGCAATGCTGCTCATGCATCTTCTTCATCGCTTCAGTCAAGGAGGCTCGGTCCTGGGGATGGATCGCAGCCAAAAACTGGGGAAGTTGCGGAGTGCCGTTTTTCGGGTTAAATCCAAAAATCTTATAGACCTCGTCAGACCAATAGATATCTAAATCGTCAGTCCAACGGATACCCAAGTCTTTTGACGCCCAACTCCCCATATGAGCGAGGCGCTCTCCTTCGCTTAGGTAGAACTGGCTTCGCTCTAAAGCGTGTTCTGCTCGCTTTCGTTCAGTGATGTCTTGGGTAGTGCCAAACATTTGGTATGGCCGTCCTGAAGAGTCTTTCCTTAAGTCGCCCAGGCTGTGAACGACACGCATTTCCCCGCTTGGACGAAAAAGTCGATGTTCACAATCGGCGCGGGCACCAGAACGAATCGACTCTTCCGCTCTTTGAAACACATATTCACGATCGTCCGGGTGGATCATTTCTCGCAGCGTCGCTAGGTCGATAAGGCCTTCCTTAGGCGTCAGGCCAAATATTCGATAGGTCTCTTCTGACCAGATTAAGCGATTGGTCTCAAGGTCCCATACCCAATAGCCGATGTGAGCCACGCGCTGGGCTTCTTCGAGCCAGGTCCTGCTTTCTTGCAGGTTGCGCGACAGGGCCTCACGTTCTTCTTCTGCGCGCTTGCGTTCTGTGGTGTCCTGGCTTACACCGAACATTTGGTAGCGCCGCCCCGATGAGTCCTTCTTTAAATCGCCCCGACTATGCACAATGCGAATTTCTCCGTTGGGACGAAGAATCCGATGTTCACATTCAGCGCTTTCTCCAGAAAGAATGGCCTCTTCTGCGATCCGAAAAACATATTCTCGATCGTCAGGGTGGATCATTTCGCGCACTGTCGCAATGTCAATGGGACCTTTTCTTGGGGCCAATCCAAAGATGCGGATATATTCGTCCGAATAGGTCACGTGATTCTTCTCGAAATCCCATACCCAGGAGCCTACGTGGGCTACGCGTTGGGCTTCTTCAAGCGAGGCCTTGCTTTCTTGCAAATCGCGGTACAGCACTTGGAGTTCTTCCTCTGCCTGCTTTCGCTCTGTGATGTCCTGGCACGTACCGAACATTTCGTAGGGTCGCCCCGATGCGTCTCTAGTCAAATCGCCGCGACTGTAAACGATGCGTATCTCACCGCTGGGACGAATGAGGCGGTGTTCCGTTTCGATGTGTACCCCGTCACGAACCGCTCGCTCTGCGTTCTCGAACACATACCCTCGGTCTTCAGGGTGGATCAGCTCTCGAATTGCCGCTAGATCAATGGAATCTTCCTGCGGGTTAATCCCATAGATGCGGCAGGTTTCGTTCGAAAAGACCACTCGATTTGTCTCAAGATTCCATATCCAGTAGCCCAGGTGGGCGATGCGCTCGGCTTCTTCAAGCCTGGCGTTACTCTCTTGTAAGTTGCGTGACAGGGCCTGGTGCTCTTCTTCATCGCGCTTGCGTTCAGTGATATCGGTAACTACGCCCATGTACTCGAGATTTCCGGAGCTGTCTCGGCCCGCATGGGCAACCGCGTGCAGGTACTTGATGTCGCCATCGGGCAGGAGAATTCGATGCTCAACATCCAGATCCATGCCGTTCTGTGCGGCACGATCCCTGATCTCTCGCATGCGATCCAGGTCCTCAGGGTGAATTCTGTCGAATACCAGGTCGAGCGTAGGATTCGTTTCTCGAGTGAAGCCCAGAATTCTGTAGGTTTCGTCCGACCAAAGCAGTTCCCCACTGTTGACCTTCCATCCGAAAGTTCCCGAATGACTCAGCCTCTGAGCCTCCGCCAGGTACTGCCATCGTCGTTGCAACTCCGCCTGCGCTGCTTTCAACTCTTCATTGGCCTTCTCAAGTGCATCCGTTCGCTCAGCTTCCCGAGCATTCAAGATGTCATGTGTTTCGCTAGGCTGTTTTCGGGCTCGGCGTTGTATCATTTGCGCCCTTTCGCTGGGGCATCCCGTTGCGCATCAAGCGACTGTATCAGAGCTCGGATGTCACGATTCTCGAGAACCATGCTTGGAGCGACTCCCGTCCCGCTAACCACGACATCCACCATGGCTCGGGCCAAGTCATCGGCCCTAATTACTTGATTGGGGAATAGCGCACGAAACGCCGGGTAGATCCCTCGCAAGACGCGGTAGCTGAAATTCGGTTCCTTCCGCGGCTCCACCGGGTAGATGTAGGCGGGCCTGAAGACGTAAAGACGTGGGACTCCCGACGCGCGGAGTCCATTCTCTGCTTCTCCCTTGTAACGTGCAAAAGCCATTCGGCTTCGTCCCGTGGGGTCGGCGCCACTCCCGCTCAGGAACGAGAACGCCGCGTCGGGACTACTACTGCGAAGAACTCTCGCAAACTCTATCGGGTAATCGACGGTTATTGCGTGGAGCTGAGCGTCTGGCACGGTGCCCGTATATGTGCCCAGGCAAAAGACCGCTGCGTCCTGATCCGAGAGCGCCTGCGTGAGTGCTGAGCAATGACCGAAGTCTTGGTGCAGGACTTCATGCAGCTTGGGGTGCGAGATACCGAGTTCCCTGCGCCCAATAGACGTCGCGCGTCCGATGGCGGGGTGTTCGAGCGCATAGCGAAGAGCGTATCCACCAACCATTCCAGTCGCGCCCACGATTACCAGGCGCTTCTTACCCGCGCTGGGAACATTCATTGCACGGCTCCAGTCACTGCAAAGGCGCTCGTCGAGCTCAGGTGGCTCCTCGCTGTCATGATAATGCGCGTTCCTCCAGCCAGTCCACGTACAGCAGACGCTCCGCAAACAACCACTCGCCATCCATCTTCACAAACGTGTCGTGGTAACGGAGCGAAGCCAGCATCATGCGTCGCTTTTCACCGTCAGCCGTGACGTGATGCGCCAGGCAGTAGGTTTCCCCTATAGCTCGACCGCCTGTTAGCGTGTAGATTGTGCTTTGCCCGATGAAGTGCGTGGTGACATCGTACTTGGTCAAATCCGCGAACACTGGAGCGAGCGCTTCGCGCGAGTGCAGCTCCTGTGAGGGCATCGGATCCTTGGCGTTCATGTACACCACGAAGTGCGTGTCTGCAGTGAAAAGTGCCATTTGCCCCTTCGCATCACGACGGTCGGCGCAGTGCGCGTAGGCCTCGACGAGCTCGCGTATAGCGAGGCGATCGGCGGCTTCCTCGGAGGAGATGGTAACGTGTTTGCCCATTGTCTGGTCTCCTTGTTCAATTCATCCAGGCATTCCAAGATGCAGTCACTCAAGGATGGCCTTTGGCTCAAGAAACGCCTCAATCCCGTACCTGCCATATTCGCGGCCGATGCCAGAGTATTTAAATCCGCCCCAAGGTGCCTGCGGATCGTCCGTCATGCCATTGATCACGACGCGACCGGCCCGCAGCTGAGAGGCCACTCGGCGTGCGCGCTGGATGTCAGTCCCGAGGACGGCGGCATGAAGACCGTATTTGGAGTCGTTGGCAATCCGGATCGCTTCGTCCTCGGAGTCGTAAGCGATCACACTGAGCACCGGGCCAAAGATTTCTTCCTGGGCGATCGTCATGTCGTTCTTCACATTGACGAACACAGTGGGCTTCACGAAGTAACCGGCTTCGAGACCTTCTGGACGACCTTCTCCGCCGACCAGCACCTCTGCGCCTTCTTCGATGCCTTTCCTAATGTAGGACTCCACGCGCTCATACTGTTTTTGCGACACCATTGGTCCAACAGCGATGTTGGGATCGGCCGGATCGCCGACCGTGAATGCGCGCATTGTATCCAGTATGGCCCGCTTCACTTCGTCTAGCCGGCTCATCGGTACGAGAAGCCGCGTTCCGGCGGCGCAAGCTTGACCGCTATTCATAAAGGCCATGGTGAGAGCTGCCGGGATCGCCTTGTCGAGTGCGGCGTCGTCTAGCAGGACCGTGGGCGATTTTCCACCTAGCTCAAGGGTCATGCGCTTCATCGTCGCGGCGCCGTCGCGCATAATCTGCTCACCGACGGCGACAGAACCGGTGAAAGAGATCTTAGCGACGTCCGGATTCCGCACGAGTTCAGCGCCAACGACATTGCCGAGGCCTGTGACGACGTTTAGAAGCCCCTTCGGCAGTTTGGCCTCGTGGAGAGCCTCGACCAAAACCTGTGTCTGCATGGAGCTCAACTCGCTGGGCTTAATAACGACGGTGCAACCCGCGGCAACGGCCGAGGCTATCTTGAGGCAAAGAAACAGCGCGTTTGCATTCCACGCGGTAATTAAACCGGCCACGCCGACCGGTTCCAAGGTAACCGTCGTCTTGTCCCAACTGCGTCTCCACGGGATCTCCTGAAGCGCCTTTTCTGCTGCCTGAAACGCGCTGATACCAGAATCCACAATGAGCCCAGCGAACTGAATGACCCCACCGTACTCGTCAACCATAGCGGCCGTTAGATCATCGCGTCGTGCGGAAGCAGCCGCATGCAGCCGGCGCAGAATCTGCGCTCGTTCGTCCGTTGTTGACCGGCCGTACGTCGCGAACGCGCGCTTGGCGGCTGCGATGGCACGCCGTGTATCCTCTTCGTCGGCCAAAGTGACGCTACCGATTACCTGGCCGTCGGTGGGACGGATAATGTTCATGACCTCGCGGCCATGGGATTCAACAAACGCCCCATCGATGTAGTGCGTCGTGATTACTTTGATCGCCTCTCTCTCTGTAATTGCTTTCATCGCGCATCTCCTTGTGTGAGTATTTACAGTCAGAACGAAGTGACAACGACACGGTTGAGCGAGCCGTCCTTTAGTGCTGCGTACCCCTCATTCACATCGCGCAACGCAATCCTTTTGGATACCAGGTCATCGAGGTTCATCCGGCCCTGCAGATACAGCTCGGCGTACATTGGGATGTCCCGCTTGGCATTGCTTGAGCCGAAATTCACGCCTTGAACCCGCTTTTGCCCTCCGATTGCGTCAAAGATATTGAGATCAAGGTTGACCTCAGGTTCGGCTACTCCGACGAGATAGAGCCCACCGCCGACGCCCAACATACCGAGCCCTTGCTCGGCCACCGATTTCAGCCCCACGAAATCGAAGACGTGATCGGCTCCTCCCGACAGGAGGTCACGGACGGCCTCGACGGGTTTCGTCTTGGTGGAGTCAATAACATCGGTCGCACCAAATCGTCGGGCCTCTTCGAATCGCTTCTCCTGGATGTCGATGACGATGATTCTCGACGCACCAGCGATACGCGCCCCGCTAACAGCATTGAGCCCAACCCCTCCTGCCCCGAAGATCACGACAGTGTCACCGGCGCTAACGTTCGCAGTATTCAAGACAGAGCCGGCACCCGTTACCACGCCGCAGCCGAGGAGCGCAGCCTGGGCGAACGGAAGCTCCTTGGGTACGAGGACAAGCTGGTTTTCATGGATGAGAGCTTGTTCGGCGAAGCCGCCCAGCCCGAAGCCCTGGAACAAGCCACTCCCATTGCGGCTAATGCGCGGAGCATCGGTCGGTCTGCGCACCGTCGACTCGGGATGTTTGCACTGGAAGGATCGCCCAGATAGACATCGATCGCATGCTCCGCACACCTGAGCTAGAGAACCTACGACGTGATCTCCAACATGGAATTGTGCGACATCCGGACCTATTGCAACTACGATCCCGGCAACCTCGTGACCAAGCACTGCTGGGAAAGGGACAATATTGTGAGTAGCAAATAACAGATCGGTGTGGCACAAGCCGGACGCTTGCACATTGACGAGAACTTCCCGTCCTATCGGCGCGGCAATCTGAACGTCCTCGAAATCGAAGCCCCGACTGAGTGCATTAACCACAAGTGCCTTCATTTGACCCTCCCTTCACACGTTGAGCGCTTCTGGCAGTGCCGTTATTTCATGCTGCGTCTGCCGCTCGGTGCTCTCGGCGAGGAATCGATGCACCAGATGGACCGCCATTGCGCCTTCGCCAACTGCCGACGCAACGCGTTTGACGCTGCCGGCTCGTGTATCACCAACCGCAAATATTCCGGGCACGCTGGTCTCAAGCAGAAGCGGAGAACGGCTCAAGGGCCACTGAAGATCTTCGTTTCCAACAAGGTCCGGTCCGGTAACAAGGAACCCTTTTTTGTCCAGGACAAAGGAATCTTCAAGCCACTCCGTGCGAGGCGCGGCACCTGCCATCACGAACACGTGGCGAATTGGCCTGTTTACCTTAATCCCTAGTGAGTCGTCTTTCCACTCGATTCTTTCCAGATGCGCGGTGCCGGTGACAGCAACAATCTGCGTCAAGTAGTGGATTTCAATTCTGGGATGCGCTCCTATCCGCGCGATTAGATACTGCGACATCGATTCCGAAAGTTGCCTCGAACGCACTAAGAGATGCACCTTCGATGATGTCTGAGCAAGGAAAACGGCCGCCTGCCCCGCGGAGTTTCCCCCACCCACCACTGCTACTTCTTCCGAGTCACAGAGCTGCGCCTCCATATACGTAGCGTTGTAATAGACCCCTCTTCCCGTAAAAGCTTCCGCTTCCTCGACAAGCAATCGGGCATATTGCGCGCCAGTTGCGATCACGACGCTGCGCGCATTGAACTTAAGGCCGGACTCCAAAATCACCTTATAGGGTTGTCGGCTGGAATCGATATGCACGACTGACTGGGCGACCATCAACTGCGCGCCAAATTTCTGCGCTTGAGCGATGGATCGATTCGCAACCTCCTGTCCAGAAAGTCCCGTGGGAAAGCCCAGGTAGTTTTCGATCTTTGAGCTCGATCCTGCCTGGCCGCCAGGCGCTGACTTCTCGATGACCAGCGTCTTCAGTCCTTCTGAAGCGGCGTACACTGCCGCTGCGAGGCCTGCTGGGCCAGCGCCGATCACTAGAACGTCGCGCACACCTTTGTCGATATTGATGTTGAGTTCAAGGCAGGCCGCTAGCTCGGCAATTGACGGGTTTCTCAGCACATATCGCCTGTTGCAATAGACAACTGGAATTTCGCCACTACGAACGGCGAGTTTTTCCATCAACTCGCTGGCACAGGAGTCCGTGTCAATATCGATGTATGTGAACGGATGCCCATTTCTGGTGAGAAATTCTCTGAGCGCAAGAGTACGTCCGGAACTCTTGGTGCCGAACAGGACGACGTTGCCCTCTCCAAGCTGAATCGCCAACAGGCGACGTGCGACGAATGCCCCCATGAGGATGTCGCCAACCTCTGTATCCTTGGCCATCAGTGAAAGAACTTTTTCCCGCGTAAGCTCAAGGACGGCACCGTCTTGAGTTACCCGCGCTGTGAGGAGCGGTCGATTGCCGGAGATTAGAGACATTTCTCCTGTGAACTGTCCTGACTCGCGGATCGCCAGGACCTTTTCATCCTCGCCGGATCTGCCGATTGAGACTGTCCCGTCCAGGACAACAAAGAGATGAACATCGGGACAAGAGGGTTCATAGAGAACCTCTCCACTACGCACGGAACGCAGCTGCGCCACTGATCTAATCCGATCGATGTGCTCTCGATTAAGTGTGGGATTGTCTTGCATCGTCGCGACTCCTCGCCTTCTCTTCTGCCGAAATCGGCCCTGAGTACAGCGCGATGTTATCCCCACTTCGTGCACAAAGAAACTAGATGTTCCTGTAGGTGTGACCCAGGTTTTGCCGGCGAAGAGGCTCGGGCATGGAAAAGTCCTAGTCGCTGCTGTAGCGTGAACGGAAGGTGTTGAGCTGGCGAACATCCGCCCAATCTATTTACGTTCAAGAGCCCTCGCTCCACGAGGGCTTTTCAAGGTATGCCTCCTTCCTTTCGGGGAGGCTTGGCGTCAATGGCACCACTGGAATCTGGCTCAGCAACTTTTCAAGGTGCATCTCAACAAGGGGAGAAATCTTCTCATGGTGCACATCTTGACGAACGGGAATATGAACCTGGCCTATTTCGATTTCAAACAGGCCCCATAGATGGATGGAAGCTGCCCGGAATTTTGCCGCTGGCAGTCTGTGCGGACGCTGCGCCAACAGCGCGCTCATCTGATCATCCCTGATTTCGGCACGTAGAGACCCGGCTCGGTCGTACCGACGAGTCGGCGACCTCAATCACCTAGTCACGGCGGACCAAGGACCAATCAGGGAGAAGATGTCCGCGCAAATTCGCTGGTGTTATTGGTCCCGGTAGGAACGCTCATCGCTGAGCGTCCCCCCGACGGATCCGTACGTGCGCGTCTATGTGGCGTTCAGCGAAGCAGGCAGCCAAATTCGCTCCGTTGGAGTATTTCAACGCCACATAACCGGACTACAGGGCCTGAAGGAACCGGAGTAGCCCGGCGTTTGCTCTCCAGTGTTTTTGTTCCTTCTCAGTCTTGATTTCACAAGGAGATGGCATGAGAGGCAAGATTGTGTGAACGTATCTCTCGACCATCGTGTGACGCCAAACCGGGTGACAGGTTCGCCCCGTGGATTGAGGAACACGTGTCGTTTTCGGAATCTTTTGGCGTATGTTTCAGCAATATTTGGCGTAACCACCCCGGAAACAGTGATCATCGCGTTCGGAGGGCATAGCTGCTCACGGAGTTCAATCCTTTCTCATTTCACTGGGTTCGCGCGTGAAGCGCCGAGCCCCGGAAAGACTTGTCGCGAGAGCTGCGACGAGTCTTTCCTTGGAGAGGTGGATTTCTATCGTTTATCTGCCGGAGAAACCGCCGATGCCAAATCCGGCGGCGAGGCCTCCGAGGTTAAGTTCCGCATTGACGTAATTGGCCATGGCTTCAGCGAGGGACATGACCGGACTGCGTGGCGGGATGGGAATGATGCGGCCATTGAGAATGAGCCAACCACCGCCATCGGACGCAACGCCGCCAAATATCTGGCCAGGGCCGACAACAATAGGACGCCTTGCCGCAAAACGCACACTGATGCGTGCCTTCTTGGCATTGAGGTCGAAGCTGAGGATGCGGACTTGGGTGCCGCCGTTGATGGCCATCGAGATATCGGATGGGCCGTACACTTGCCCTGTCTGCCAATCGTCGACGTAGTTCGTTAAGTCTGACGCGAGGATGATGGCATTAGGGTCCGACATGACGTGCAGCAGAACGCCGGGGCGAGGAATAGCGGCGTCCCAATGTTCCTGGGTGCGGAACTCAATGTAGAGGCCGCCTATTCTTGCAGCGAGGAAACCGGGAATCTCCGGATGGCTCATGGAGACGAGATCAAAGACATCGGACCAGGAGCTATTGGCGCTCTGTCCGGACCAGACGCGAGAGGAATCCAGCCAGCCCATGCGATCGAGATTAGCGGCGCAAAGAAGCGGGCCCTTCTGCTGAAATTTAGAGTCGTAGGTGGAGTAGACATTCATGGCGCTCATGATGTCGTACATGTCGTAGTATTCGCCTGGCGCCGACCAGGTAGCATCCTTGCGAGTGGATTGATCAAAGGAATGTTCCAGGCCAAAAACATGGCCGGTTTCGTGACCGAGGAAAGTGACGGACATCCCGGTCGGGGAAGCGAGCACACCGTTGTTGGCGTTACCGCCATCGCCGACGTCGGTGTTGTACATGGCGATGACGCCTTTGTACTTCGTAGTGTCGACTTCGGAAAAGGCAGCCATAGCGCCGAGAATCTTATCCCAGCGGCCGGGCCGAGCGGCAAGGAAATCGGCCTGCTTCTGCTGAATTGTTCGCCAACCGAAGATGTCGCTGCCATCAAGATTAATTACGCCCTGGGAGGCGGCAATCCAGTAGTCGTTGAGGCCCCCGGTACCCCGCTCGGCAATCAATTGTCTATAAAAATCCGGCGTGAAGGGTTCGACGTTGCTGTTATCGCTGAACTTGCAAAGGAACACTGCAAACTTCTGACTGCCCGTGAGTCCCATAGTCGTAAACCTCCTTATTTGCTCGAGGACGCAGAAGCGATTGCAGACAAAGCGCCGTTGCGTGCGTTGGCCCGCCGGAAAGGCGAAATGAGAACACAAACCAATTGGAGAGATAGTGCGGCAGGAAGAGAAAACGTTACAGGCAAAGGGATGGGCAGCGCCTTGGTTCTTCGTAACTGAGCGCAGAACCTCTAGCGGAGGAAATGGCAAGCCTTCGCGATCTTCTTTGCTTTTATCTCTGCCTGGTTCGGTTTGCACCGCTTGCACGGGCGAAAGCCGGTCTTTTCGGGGTTCTCGCACTGTCAGATGAAATCGCACATTTTCTGGACGCGCCACGCGCGCCGCGCACCAGGGACGGTAGTATACCGTCGTCCTGACCGAGTAGTAGAACTTCCGGTCGGTAGCAACATCTCGATTCACGATGGATTGCCAGTATGGAGAGTTTGGCGTGGAGATTGCATTCCGATATTCAGAGCCGAGTGAGAAGATGATGCGGTCTCATTTCCATTGGGAAGGAACGCTCAGCGTTGCGACTGCTTCCTTCAGGCCCTGTAGTCCGTAACTTGACTGGGTATTCAGGGCGAGATTCCGCACCTGCATGTCTTCGGTCATGCGTCGGCGAAGGCTTGTCATGATGGGCTCCTTGTGCGAAATGGGGGTGTGCTGCAAGCAGCACATCCATCCTGCCGTAATGGAGCACGGGCAAGAAACTCACTCGGGCGACGAACCCGCATGACCAGCCTGGACTCGGGACACAGAACTTCGAGCTACATCAATACCGCGCAGCGGTTTAGTCCAAGAACTCTTATGTTGTGTCGCGGTTTATGTTGTGTTGTTAGCAGACGTCTTTCATGGTGGGTCCTGATGTGCTTTGGCGCAACATAACAGATACGGGGTTTCCGGAAACTCGGCTTCCCGAATCGCGCGCTGAGTGAACTTGCCGAAAATGTGCGGGCAGTAGACTTAGTGAACGCAATGATTCCACTGAAGAGGGAGCAACCATGCGCTCGTGCGAGCGGACGGAGATGACACGGGTACGCAGCCCGGCTGATCGCCACCCCGGATTTCTGAACTCGGCACCGACGTTGGGCGTCCGACAGCGCCCCATTAGTAAATGCCCCCCCAAATGGGGACAGACGCAAATCGGAGGTCCAGCATGAAACGCACATATTTTCCCGGTATCACTGACATTGTCGACGTCACGGATCCGGCAGAGATCCGGACAATTTCAAACGATTCAAGGTTCGACCGGGACTTCGTAGGACATGGTCCTGTTCGCAACATGCTGCGTCTCCGGAAAATGCTCCGTATTTTCTCGCTCAACGGCAGATTATTCCCAACTATGCTGCCGCACACCAACCCCAGCCGCGCCGCCGCGCAACACGAACTGTGGTCGAGACTAAACGTCAAGGCCGACGAGGTGAAACACGGACCCGCTCAATTGGAGCCCCTGGCCGAATGGGTCAGAGGGATCGGAACTGCGGAGAAGCTCGGTCTGCTTGTGCAGCAGAGCATAGGAAGATTGTTCGTGGAAACGTTCACGGCCACTGAGGAGAGTTTGGCAGCGGCCCGTATGGTGCTTGAGGCTGCAAGCTCTTCCAATGTCCTGAGAATGCTGGGGTGGCGCATCAGCGGCAGGCTGGAGCGGGCCAAAACGCTTCTTGCTTCCATGGTGAATGGCGATCTGAGTGGCGTTATCGCGTTAATTGCAGCTCGGCAGCTCATTGATGATGGCCTGCATAAAATGCGGCAACTTGCTGCCGACCCAGCGCTTCGATCTTCAATAACGACGGATGCTGCCGTGGACGAATGCCTCTTTGCACCACCCACCGTTGTACGCCAGGCGAAAACCTCCGGCGAGGTCGGCGGTTGTCCCTTTAGAAGAGGCTCGCTCTTCATCCTTGAGCTGGGAAGCGCGAGCAAAGGCGCAGCGAATCGTGACCTCGTCTTCCTCAGTCAGAGTTGGAGCCGCTGTCCCGCCGAAAAGTGGGTGCCTGCGCTATTGGAAGGCGTGTGGACGCGTGT
>Ga0210406_10004292_pt1 | contig 15332 bp, 19 predicted proteins | sample IncBWC30MmetaG_FD_155454 | JGI IMG/M metagenome (GOLD analysis project Ga0210406, IMG submission 155454) | Forest soil microbial communities from Barre Woods Harvard Forest LTER site, Petersham, Massachusetts, United States - Inc-BW-C-30-M | ecosystem: Environmental > Terrestrial > Soil >... | reverse complement strand
TTCAGCTTTGCTGGTTTCGGAACTGACAGGCTTCGTTGCCGACAGGCGATGAAAACCGCTGGTAGAAGAATCCCAAATCGCCGGGCGCACCCGCCCGGCAACCGAGCACATGGCGCGGAAGATCAGAACAGATCTTGCTTGATCAGTGGGGCTGTGAAGCAAGAAAATTTCCAGCCGCAAGGGGCGTTTTTTCTCTTGACTTCTACCTTTATAGAACAAATCGGGAGTTGACTCTCTCGCGGACCCCACGAGCACGTCTCTCCTACTCTCCTACCCATTCTCTTGCGGTTCTAAAATGAGGGGAGTAATCGTTCGACTGACCGAAGCAAATGAAAAACATTTGGTACGTTATAAATATCGCGCTGGTCGCACTTGCGTTGCTGGGTGGCTATCGTTCGCTATCGCCTGAAAAGCTGCGAAATACGAATCCCGATGCGATTCTTTGTGGCTTAATTCTTTTGCTCATGCCGTTGTTCGCCATCGGCAGCGTTGGCTACTCGATTCGGCGCTGGAATCACAGCAGGCTTGCTCGCCCCTCATTGAGCAGAAACCCTCTGAATTGGTGGCACGACCCTTTACAGTCGTTGTTTATTTCTACGTGCATCATGGTATCCATGGCAATCGGCAGTGCGTTGCGGCGTCCCGCAATTGGTTCGGTTGGGTTCTGGACGCTCGCGGTGTACGCTTGCCTCGCTCTCGGACTCTTGATCGGTCAGATTCTCGTTTACCGGATATATCGCCAAAACATCATTGCGGCCCGATGTCGTTCAGAAGCTTCAAATGAATTGCCATACAATGTAACGGGGCGACGATGCAAACCACGTCGGACCTTCGATAGGGGGTTTACAGTACCTGGAAGCCTTTTTGCGAGGGATAAACATGCAAATTGAGCAGATGGCTATTGAGGGCAGACGGCCGTTCGTAACTCAACTGTACTATTATGTTCTTCTGCTTAGCTTTCTTTGGGGACTATTCTCGTTCTTATACGTGATTTGGACAACGCACAAGTGGCCAAGCATCCGTCGGGGTAGATTCGCAGACTTACTGGACGCCCTGCGCCAAGGCCAGGTCCTTCGAACCACCACGTTGGCAACTGAGATTCCACCGGACTGTCCAGAGTCTGGTCTTCGCCAACTCAGTGCTGTTCAGCTCGGGACGCCTGGTGAACTGCTTAGGGAAATCGTCAGTCGGGCCGACCTGCAATTTACGTATGCAATCTCCGGAATTAGCAACGCCGCGACGAATCTTAGAAGACTTGCAGCTCTACAGCTAATCCTGACAGCTGCCTGGGGTTGCTACGGCATTGCCAATATTTTTAAGGGAACCCCAATTTGGATGGCGGACGGAATCGTAGTGTTTTTCAGTTCACTATCGGAACTGTTTGGAATGATTGTCATCGGTCTGGTGATTTTCGCGTTTCTCTACATCATCCAGTGGTGGATGCTCGCTCTTCTCGCTCGCCGCGAACGACTCTGGCACAGCCTCAAAGGGCATCTCGAACTGCTCCCTCACCCCTAAAATATTTCCGCCTATCGGGGCAATCTCACTAAAAATATTGCAATCCTCTGCACTTGAATTAGCCTAGGTCCTGAGGAACGCGGAAATCGTACAAGTGGGTCTCGGTACCCAAGTTACCGGTTTCCGGACAAACCAGGGACAATCAGTCTGCACGGTTGCTGGAATCAGACGGTTTTGCGAATCTAGGGGGCACAGTTGGTCGTGCGATAGTGTCCAACCAATGAGAACGAGACCCAGCATGAAGGACATTAAGCCGTGAGGCTTATTCTCCAGCTCTTGCTTGCAACTCTTTTGGCCTTGATGGCTTTGCCTCTATGTGGACAGGACCTGTCGCCGCGAGCATACGTCATCACGCCAGTAGGGTTTAATGCAGTTACGCTGACATGGTCGTATTTCAACGGAGGAGTAAACTTCAACGGCGCTGTCCCCATCACAGGGGCGACAGGAATTTACAACATCTCTAGTTTCACCTACTACCATCGCTTTAGCTTCTTCGGTAGATCCGCCAATATAGCCGCTTCGCTTCCTTACGCAGTCGGTAATTTTCAGGGGAAGTTACAACAAGAGCAGCGTTCGGTGTATCGCTCCGGCCTGGTGGATTTCGGTGCCCGATTTTCCGTGAACCTGTTAGGAGGCCCTGCGATGCCCGCCGACAAGTTCGCCAAGTGGAAGCAGAAGGTTCTCCTCGGTGTGAGTCTAAAGATCATCACTCCAACGGGGCAATATGATCCAGCAAAGCTAGTTAATTGGGGAATCAATCGCTGGGCTTTTAAGCCGGAGCTCGGTTATTCGGAGCAATGGGGAAACTGGCTGGTCGACGCCTACGCCGGGGCATGGTTTTATACCACCAACCCAGCTTCTTACGCCGTTCCGCTACCCAGACCACAATCAGAGCAACCTATCGGCGCTCTGGAAGGCCATCTGAGCCGCAACTTCAAGTACGGGACGTGGGCTTCTTTGGACGCCAATTTCTGGTGGGGCGGTGTCACGAGCCTAAGCGGCATACAGAATCTGGCAACCAAACAGACGGGCTCACGTATCGGCGCGACGGCTGCGTGGCGCTTCTCCAAACACCAGTCGCTGAAGATCAGCTACAGCAATGGCACCTACATTCGTTTCGGCGGCAACTATCAGGTTGTGCAAGCGGCTTGGCAGTACTCTTGGCTTGGCTGGCCGAAGATCAGGTAGCACATTCTATTGTGGCCTACGGCTTCGAGTAGGCGGTCAAGTCCTGGGAAACATCCATATGGGTACTAGCCCCCACATCTCCGGTAACCCGACAAATCGGGAGTTTGGGGTCTCAATTCCCAGATTATTTGTCTGCCTTCAATTTCCTCAGGACTTCAACAGCGTTCTGGTTTTTGGGGTCGAGTTGCAACGACTTTTCGTAATTCGTGATAGCCATGTCTTTCTGGCCCGCTTTTAAGTATGCCTCGCCGAGGCTATCGTACACATTCGACGATTGCGGGTACTCTTGGACATTTCGTTGGAAAACAGTGATGGCATCTTGCGCCTGTCCGTCTTCCAGTAACGTGTATCCCAGCACGTTCAATGTTGATTCGTTGATTCCGGCATCCTTTCCGCTGGAAGTCTTGACTTCTGTGTATCGGCGCAGCGCCGCTGACGTTCCTTTGGTCTTAGCGATCAGCAGAAGCTCTGGAACAGTCTGTGGACCCCAAGTCTGGTTCCATTTGTACTCGTCGGCCACAGTACGCAGTACGAATTGCCCCGCAAAAAGGCCGCGATCAGAGTTGGCCATGAAAATCAAACCTTTTCCGGTTTTCGCATTCATCGTCAGCATCGCCTGAAATCCCTCGTCGGCACCGCTGTGACCAAACACTCCTGGATTCGGTTTGTCGAGAAAGAAGCCAAGAGCGACCTCATCCTTAACAGGTGTGAGCATCTCATTGGTCATCTTCTGCGAGAGAACATGGTTGGCTTTGCCCTGCTCGGAAAGCGCAATCTCGATGGCGAACTTTGCTAGATCGGTTGGCGTCGTCCACAATCCTGCCGCAGCCATCTCCGGGTAAACGTGCCAGCGACCCTGGACAGGCTTACCGTCCGGGTATGTGCCCGCGGTTGTGCGATGAGCCCAGTTTGCCGGGAGTGGTTGCTGGTAACTACTGTCGTTCATGCCGATCTTTTCCAAAACCGCCTCACGCATAAATTCCGGAAAAGGTTTTCCGGTCACATCGATTACGAGCTGTTGCTCGATGGTTACACCGCCTCCCGAATACCGTTCTGTGGTCCCGGGCACAGTATCCACGCGGATAGGTTCTGTGTTGGCTGGCTTTTCTCCGTTGAGAACCTGCACAAGCGTAGGTAGCGGAATGTCCACGTCATAACCGGGAAAGCCATGTACGGTCAGTCCAGCTGTGTGCGACATCAAACGTCGAAGCGTGACTTTCTGAGTCTTTGTATATTCGTTTTCTGGCACTTTCCAAGTTTTCAGTTTGAGGTTAACGTCTTCGTCCAATGACAATTTACCTTGTTCGACTAGGAACAAAGCACCCGTTGCGGCCACCGGTTTGCTGATGGACCCCGCTTGAAACAGCGTCTTTGTAGTGACTGGCATCTTCGATCCGGCATCGGTCACTCCATAGGCTTTGGCCCACGCAATATTATAGTTATCGATCACGGCGATGCTGAGTCCCGGAATTTTGTAAAGCTCCATGAGCTTTTGCAGGCTCAGTTGCAGCGGAGGTTCGTTTGCGCCTAGGACAAGGTAGACAGCGTTGGCCTCAATTCTCTGAATGTGTGCTTCCTGATCCGCTGAATTCGATTGCGACGCTGCCCGCTGCCCAAACCAAATCAAAATGAGCAGCAGCAACAGAATTTGCCTTCTCACTTTGGTCGCAAGCATGGTGGGATTCCTTTCGGAGGAGGACATAGATGGCATTCGGAACGAGGGAAGATTAACACGATTTCTCGCCAACGATAGTCTCGGCTCGCCAGCAGAAATCAATCTTTGGGTCCAGTTGACTGCATGCGGCGTTTACTTGTTTGAACGTCTTGCGCTTGTATGTGGCGACTTAGCTTGAATGGGTCGGTAAGTCCCGATTAACGCGGTAATCGCCGAAGTTCGTACTGGAACGAACCTATACCTGCCACCATGGCGCTTCTCCGTTTGACCTCATCCAGGGTTATCGGACTTTCCTGCGAGACACATGATCGTCGCGAGCATCGTCGCGCAATGAACGTCCTTGCCATTCTTCCTAGCGTATACGTCTGCCGCGCAGACCTTCAACGTCTTTCCCGATCGCAGAACCCGGGCCCGCGCCGTCAATTCATCCCCCTCGGCCGGCGCTAGTAAGTTCAGCTTATACTCGACCGTCAGCACGGAGCTTCCCGTCGGCATCAGCGTGTACGCCGCATAGCCGCAAGCACTGTCCGCAATCGCTCCGGACACCCCTGCATGAAAGTAATTGTGCTGTTGCGTTAATTCGCCTCGAAAAGGCACACGAATTGTTGCCTGGCCCGGCTCCACTTCTACGAGCTCTGCGCCGAGATGCTTCATCAAGCCTTGTCGGCTAAAACTCTCGCGCACCCGGGTTTCGAACTTTTCGTCAGTAACGGAGAAGCTTGCATGTTCTTTCATGGAGGAGAAGTATACCAGTCGCTATGCCGCCTAAATTGACGTGGGGTATATCCCTCGGGTCTCATCTGGTAAACGCGGAAACCGGTAAAGTAGCTCACACTACCGATACCTCCAAGGGCCAACTCAAGCATCCAATCCCAAAGATGAGCAATTACTATAAGAACTGCCGCTTGAGAAAACACTCGGCTCTCATCTGCCGGTGGCGGAAGGATGACACAAATTCATCGAATCCCCATGATGATCCCGTTGGCGGCAGGCTTAATTGCCTTTGCAGGTACGATCTTTGTCCATGTGCTGCCTTTGGGCGCGACGACTACCATTGTTCGGCGCCAGAAAAGGCTTGGTCAAGCGGGAGCGAGTTTCTGGACCGATTTTGCAATCGTTGCGTTAATAATTTTATTGTCGCTGGTGGCCCACCTAATTGAGATCGCCTTGTGGGCGGCAGTATTTATGATCTGCGGAGAATTTCACGAGTTCGGCATGGCGTACTATCACTCCGCTGTCAACTACACAACCCTAGGCTACGGTGATCTGATCATGTCGCCGAAGTGGAGATTGCTGGGACCTCTGGAAGCAGCAAACGGAATTCTGATGTTCGGCGTTTCGACCGCGATGATTTTTACCCTCATTCTACGGTTGACTCAGGCGAGGTTTGTAGATCTCAGGGACTGAGAGCCTCCATCCAGTCTCGTTTGGTTAAGTCCCGATCAGCGTAACCGGAAAAGTAGGTTCCGGTAGCCAATTAGCACCGAGAAGTTCAAAATTCGGAAAAAATTCACGCACCCATACTCGTTTGCGGTGACCCCCGGGGTGGGTCCTTTCCTACCCCATACCCGGTATCGGGGGTGGCACGATTCGTTCGCGCGTAAGGGGAAAGCGTGTCTGAATTGCGCGTGCCCAGATTTGCGCGAGAGAGCATAGGCGGCATCCCTGCTTTGAGTGAGAGGAAAGGGATGATGAGAGCAGCAATTTACGCGAGAGTGAGCACGGTGGGGAATGGGCAGTCGCCTGAGATGCAGGTGCGGGAAATGCGGGAGTACTGCGAGCGGCGGGGATGGACCGTCGCCGGGGAGTACGAAAATAGACACCCATTCGTGGCAAGAGAATATGATGAACGCGGGTTAGCGTAACCAGCAGTCAGGCGCAAGTATTTAAATCTAAAGGGTTAAATAGCACGGTTTCACGGGGATTGCACAGGAATGAGTGAAACGCAGGAGACACCGGCAGTCAAGATCAAGGGCAAGCGAGGCGGTCCGCGGCCTGGACCCAGTCGCAAGCCGACTTATCTGAAGCGCTTGGGGATCAAGACGATCACCGCGGCTGAGATCTTGGCCACTACGATGAGCCCAAGCTTTGGTACGCGCTCCTGCATCACAAGAGTCCGATGAATGGAGCAAGTGCGTGCGTTGAAAAATGGCTGAAGGCGCGCAATGCCCCTACAGAGATTATGGAACGCGCTAGGGAACACGTGAAGGAGCTCAAACAATACATGGATGCCTCTCCAGGGAAGGTAAGGTTCGGCAGGGTGGGCAGGTAATGGCCGGGACGCGTAAGCCCGAGAGTCTGCTCAATTGAGCTATGGGCCTGGCCGAATGACCGTTCGTTTTGAAGTACAGGCTTAGACACCAGCTGCGAGGCGCAATTCGAAGGGGTCAGTTATTGTATGAGCTCCAAGCTGTGCCAGTAGCTCCAATTGGTTGTCCTTTTGAATCCCCAGCGTGCGGATCAATTCCTGTATCTCTGGCCGACGCATGTCCGGCAGTCGCTCTTGAAAAAAAGCCGGGAGTTGTTCGAACGGCACATCCCCCTTGCCAGGCGGTAGCCCTGGAAAAGGCGATAGACTCAATTCGCGGAAACGTGGAAGATAACGAAAAATGTATCCCTGACGAAATTGCTCAAGTTCCGCAACCGGTTCGCCATGATAGAACACTCGCAAGGTGGGTGGCGGAGCATGGTATTTGTACTTCCACATAGCTTTCATAGTGAACCTCCTTTCGCCAGAGTCTCTTTAAGACAGATGGCGCGCATACCTAGAATCTTTAGAATCAGGCGCTTACGGGCCGAACTAAATGCCCTGTCAAACGGGAATTTCCGCACGAGCTTAGCACCAATCGCGTCTACCGTGTTAGATAACTTTAGTACTACTTTAGTTGCAATTTCTGGGTAAAGCTCTACAAGATTTATAACAAAATTGAAGTGGTTACACTTATTCACCAGGGGGTGATTGCGCACTGGCCCCATGCAGGGTCGTGCAAAGTTTATGTATCTCATAAGAGCGTACTCACTTTTTGACAGTTTCTCGATCTGAGTTTCGTCGAGGTTCCAAAGGAGGGCTCGCGAGCTATCAAAGATGGGTGCAAACCTGTACCGGACAGGTTCGACCGCCGTCGCTAGCACTCCCCAATTTTGTGAATGCCGGTCCATTGATCCCACTAACGCATCAAAAACTAACATTTCGACAAATGTTGGAAAGACGGCTGGAAAATCCTGACCGCAAAATGTTTTCAGAACGTCAGCGACGAAGTCAATGCTGTAAAATTCCTGTTCTGCCCGGCGCTTAATTTTGTCGAGCTCTTTGTCATCTACTGAATTTTGTTTCTTAAAGCAGTCCTCTATGATCAGGCTACCGTGAATTAGCGTTTCGTCCGATGGTGTGAAGATGCGCGTTAAGAATGCCGCAGTTCCATCCAAGAGAACTAGTCCGCTGTGTGCCATCGGCAATCCAAGGGCCGCTCCAAGCTGATTAATAAAAAATTCGGTGTACGTTTCGCGCCTTCCATTCAACTTCTGCGGATATTTCACCAAATATTCGGGACGAGAGGTGTCATCAGTCCGTAGCACATACTTGGTTGCAGCCCCTAACATTTGCTTCTTTGGATCAGCGAAATATCCGATAAAGCTACGTGGGATTTCCCATGTAAAGCCTCTCTTTGCAATTCTTCGAAACTTCGTTGGTAAGACAGGCGGAGTCACGGACGCTTTAGTTCTAGATGGCCGGATCTTGGTAGTCGCGTCATCTTCGTGAGAAACGTTTGACGTCAAAAGAATATCCTAGGCGGGATGCGCAGTATTGCCATGCGGCATTTGTCGCTGCTCACCAATGGCACCAATCACAGACAATGTACTCCCCATTTCACGGTCCTGTCAGACCGGGAAGCCGCGTTGCACAAATGGTTGCACAAAAACCGACCAACTCTGCCCGATGAACCCAACGGTTGCCGACTACCGCACGCCTAACCTGCTCATTCTGCGTAGGCCAGCTGCTGAAAAGCCATCTCACACGCGAGAGGTCAAAGGTTCAAATCCTTTATCGCCCACCACTCTTTGCTAAGTCTCTATTGAGTCTCTCATCTTAAAGCCCAAAGAAGACAGGCGCAGCATGTATTTTGTGCCGAAGTTGCTATTTGGCCGAGGGAGCAGCTAGCGACTGGAGCCAGTCGAGGATGGCGATCTGCAAGGCGATGCGATGGTCGGAGAAGGAGTGGTCGGTTTCGGTGAATTTTTCGGTGACTCGTAGATTGCCGGCTTTGCGGAGGGCTTCGGCCATAGCCTGGTTATCGCCTCTGTTGCGATCGTTTGATTCCATAATGAGTACGGGGCGATTGTTGAGAAGTGCGGCATGGTCGACGTAGTTCCACTTGAGTGCATTGTTCTTCGCCTCTGACATCAATCCTTCAGGTGTGGTGCCCGCCAGGCGAGGAGAAGAGTTCTTGTAGTTTTCGGAACGGCCATTATCCGCGGCACGCAACGCGGTCGGGCCGATGTTCCACGCACAGATCATGACCAGAGCGGCAACTTGCGGGTCGTGAGCAGCCACATACGCGGCCATAAAACCACCCATGCTGTGGCCAACCAGCACAATGCGTTTCGAATCGATGCGGTACCTCTTGACGTTCGCAGGATCGCGCAGAAAATCAACGGTGGATTGAGTGTCCTCGATGGCATTGGCGAAGGAAAAAGTGCCGGCGCTTCCCCAAGAGCCGCGATAGTTCGGGAACAGGACATTCCAGCCGGCACGTTGCAGGACGTAAGCCAAATCCATGTTCTTTTCGTTACCCGGGAATCCGTGGAGAAGGAGTGCCGTCGGATGTGGTCCGCTACCGGAAGCGACATAAAAGACGGCGTTGAGCCGGGAGCCGTGGCTCAGAATGTCAGGGGCTTCCATGATTGCCGGGGAGGCCTTGTCTGGCAGGGGATCGGTGGTGATGGCGGAAGGGAGTTGCTGCGCTGAGGCGTTGCAGGCGACGAGGAGAAGCAAGACGGAGAGAGGCAACGAGAATTTGTAAGTTCGCATGGCGGCATTTTGTTCTAGTTGGAGGGGTCTTGTATAGTGGCGGCATGCAAACTTTTTTGCGAGCGATTGAGTTTTTGAGTTTGAGCTTGTGGCTGGGCGGCGATGTGTTCTTGAGTTTTGTGGTGGCGCCGGGGGCGTTCTCGATTCTGGGGAACCGGGACGTGGCGGGGATGATGGTGGGCTACGCGCTGGGGCGACTGCACTATGCGGGAATCTTTTTGGGATTGCTATTTCTGGTGGCGCGACTGTTGCGGACGCGGGATTTTGGGAGTTTCACGACGGCAACGGCGTTGTGCGTGGTGTTGATGGTGGTGTTAACGGTGGCGTCGCAATTCATGGTGAGCAATCGGATGGCACGGTTGAAGAGGGAAATGGTGTCGGTGCAGAACGCGCCAGAGAGTGATCCGCGACGAGTGGAGTTCAACCGGCTGCATCATGTGTCGGTGGGATATGAGACGGCGGTGTTGGTGGCGGGATTGGTGGGGATGATTTTGTTGGTGAAGGAAACGGTGGCGAGGCCGTAGGAAATCCAAGACCAGAAACCTAAGGAATCTGTTCAGGTTTGGCAGATTTTGTAGGGACCGCATTCTGAGGCGGTCCGCCACGCTGACGAGTTTTCCGATCAAGGATGGGGGCAGTTCCGTCTCTTCCATGGTGGACACCAATTGAACCCACTCCATGCCGTTGGCATCTGTACCTGTACAAGAACCCGCAAACGGATATTCGTGCGGCCTCTCGACCAAGTCTTTTCGCACCGAATTCAACCAGATGTGCCAGGCGACGGGTTCAACGGATTCCAGTGCGCGAAGAACATGGTCGTAAAATTTGTTTTGCCCCAGGACGCCTCCCGGTTGAGCAGCGTACTGTCGGCTACTTTTAATTTTGAGAATCTCTACAGAGTGGAACAGGTCACTGGTGGGTTCGATGCCCTCCGCCAGGAAATGGAAAGGATCGGGCATAAGGCAGTAGGCGTGCACATGGAGAGATCTATGTAGCAGATCGTTACGAAGTAGCAACAGCTCGGAAAGTCAACTTTGCTTGCGTTTGGGGGGCTTGGACGATGCGGGCTTGCGTTTGCGGGGTTTGCGGGGGCGGATTTTGTTGGTGACTTTGTAGCCGGCACGTTCGAAGGCGCGCCACATATACCAACTGGCAACAGTGCGGTAGGGACGCCAGCGTTCGCCGAATTTGAGGAGTTCTTTGGGCGTGGGCATGTGTCTCTTGCCGTAAGCTACGGACCAGCCCTTCTTTACACCGAGGTCGTGGACAGGAAGCACGTCGGGGCGACCGAGGCGGAAAATCAGAAACATTTCGACGGTCCAGGCGCCGATTCCGCGGACGGAAACCAAGCGCTCGACGAGTTCATCGTCGGAGAGCAAGAGAGCCTGCTCGTGCGTGGGGACGATGCCTTCGATGGTTTTTTTGGAGAGATCCTTCATGGCGGCGACTTTTGCGCCAGAGAGACCGGCTTTGCGTAGTTTGGCACTGGGGATTTTCAGCATTTTTGTCGGCGTAGGAGGGCGGCCGTTTTCGCCGAGGGCCTTGATGCGACCGAAGATGGTGGCGGCGGCTTTGCCGGAGATGGATTGGTAGGCGATGGACTCCATGAGGACTTCGTAGGGAGATTGCGCGTCAGCGACATCAATTTCGAAGGGGACGGTTTCGGCGACGAGGCGCTTCAGGCATTCATCGCGCTCGCAGAGATGGCGAACGGCTTCGGGAAGATCGAAAGCGAGATTGGATGGGAGCGCGTTGGTAGTCATGGCGGCAGAAAACCATAGCACGGAGGCGGTGGAGTTGGTAAGAGGGCGTTTGCGGAGGCGAATTGATCGAAGAGAGACCCTTCGCTGCGCGACCCGGCGCGCTAAACGGCGGCGCGCAAGAAAATGCCGGGTTGCTCCGTTTGGGTTGACAATTTGGGTGCGTACCGAACACCGTGAGGGCTGGCATAAAAGCCAGCGCTACATCGCGGAGAGAATTCCGTGGGGCGTGCGCGTTGGGATATCCGGTCGACAACTTGGGACGCCCGAATGGCAGGGATGCGGGTGTGGTAAAATTTGGCGTTTGGGTGGGCGAGAAATAGTGAGCATGGCGAGTGAGTGCGGAGCAGAATGCCTTCCTGAAGACCGCAGCGAGCGAAGGAACCCTAGTTAAATGCAAACAGGAATTATTGGACTACCACAGGTAGGAAAGACCACGCTGTTTCGGATTTTGACAAAGGCGAACGTCGAGGCCAAGGGTGGTCAGTCGACACACGTGGGCGTGGCGAAGGTGCCGGAGCCGCGGCTGGTGGAGCTGGCGAAGCTGTACAACCCCAAGAAAATTACCTACGCCACGGTGCAGTATGTGGACTTACCGGGCGTGCAGAAGGAACGCATGCGCGAGAGCCTGGCGACGTTGCGCGATGTGGACGCCATCGCGCATGTGATTCGCGTGTTTGATGACCCCAGTGTGCCGCACTCGGAGGGAAGTATCGATCCATTGCGGGATGCGACCAACCTGGATCTGGAACTGATTTTGTCGGACCACGACCAGATCTCGAAGCGGCTGGAACGCGTGGAGAAAGACTTGAAGAAGAAAAAGGAGCCGTTTCTGGAGCACGAGAAAGGCGTGCTGGAAAAGTGCAAGGCGCACCTGGAAGCGGAAAAACCGCTGCGCGAATTGGAATTGACCGCGGAAGAGCGAAGGCCGATCAGCGGATTCCTGTTTCTATCGCAGCGGCCGATGCTGTACGTGTTGAACCTGGGCGACGATGAGGCTGCAGAGATGGACAAGGCCATCGAGAAGCACAAGCTCGGCGCGCTGCAAGGACGGCCGAACACGGCGCTGGTGGCGGTGTGCGGACGTTTGGAAGTGGAACTGGCAGAGATGGATGAGAAAGAGACGACGGAGTTGTTGGCGTCGTATGGATTGAAAGAGCCGGGGCTGAACCGGATGATTCGGGCGACGTATGATTTGATGGGGCTATTCCCATTTTTCACGGCGGGGGAACCGGAAGTGCGCGCGTGGACAATTCGCAAGGGATCGACGGCGGTGAAGGCGGCCGGCGAGATTCATAGTGACATTGAAAAGGGATTCATTCGCGCCGAGGTGGTGCAGTGTGACGACCTGTTGGCGGCGGGAAGTATTGCGGCGGCGAAAGAAAAGGCGCAGGTGAGATTGGAAGGGAAAGAGTACATCGTGAAGGAAGGGGATGTGATTTTGTTCAGGCATAGTGGCTAAAAGAGGAGTTGAGTAAGGAAGTAACGAAACAAGAAACCATATGTGTGCCCGTTGCCAACTGTGAGAGGAGTCGTTTCGGTGTTGCCATGATTGCTCCACTCCGAGCCGCGAAAGCGCTGCTCTCCGGTCGGGATGACAATTTTCCAATTGGAGCCGCCAGACTGAACCATGAGGCTGGCATGAAAGCCAGCGCTACAGTGAAGAGAAAAGCGGTCGCCTCCCTCTTGCGGTAGGCAAGCGGAACGGGAACGGCACAAAAAATCGCACTGCCCCACCGCTGAAGGGATGAGCTACGGGCGCACGACGAGCCGCTACACAGACAATGACTCATGAGCTTCCATTCCGGATTGCGTTGGCGGCGCTGCTGGGGTTGGTGGCAGCGGGAGGCAATCTTTTGGGCGGGTACTTTGTGGTGTACCGCGAATGGCCGCGGAGATACCTGCAATATTTTCTGGCCCTGGGCGCGGGGTACATGCTGTCCGTGGCGTTTGTGGAAGTGATTCCGGAGTCGTTGCGGCTCGCGGGAGAAAATGCGCTGCTGTATGTGCTAGGCGGATTCTTCCTTATCCATTTATTCGAACACACAATTGCCCGGCACTTTCATTTTGGCGAAGAGACGCACACGGAAGAGATGCACGGGCACCACGCGCGCAGCACGGTGCTGTTGGGGCTGGCGATTCACACGTTTTTCGATGGCGTGGCGATTGCCGCAGGCTTTTTGGTGTCCAATTGGCTTGGAGCGGTGATCTTCGTGGCTGTGTTTCTGCACAAGCTGCCGGAAGGGTTCACGGTGGCTTCGGTGGTGTTGGCGAGCGGCCAGGGGAAACGGCGAGCGGTGCAGGCGGCAGGACTGTTGGGAGCGGCGACGCTGGCGGGGGTATTGCTGACGAGCCTGCTGCAGGGGCAATTAGAGTATCTTTTGCCGCTATCGGGAGGGGTAACTGTGTACGTGGCGGCCACGGACCTGTTGCCGGAAGTGAACCGGGAGCCGGGTTGGCGGATGCCGCTGCTGGTATTTGTGGGAGTCGCCAGCATGTTGATTTTAAGAGGGTTATTCAAGCTGTAAGCGGGCCGCGTGACGGCCCGTTGCCTACCTTGGTTATGCCGAACAAACTGCAACTTTCTGAGGACAAACGTGTTTGTTAGAGTGTGGGTGCTATGGCCAGGACCGACGTCCAACTGATGCTGGACGTGAAAGCTGGTGACGAAGCTTCGTTTGAGCTTCTATTGCACCGGTATCGCACGCCACTCGTCAACTTCCTGTTCCGGATGGTGAGGAACCGGGAGCAAGCGGAAGACCTCGCGCAAGAGGTGTTTTTGCGGGTGTACCGCGCGCGAGCGGATTACGTGCCAAGCGCGAAGTTTACAACCTGGATGTTCCGAATCGCGACGAATTTGGCATTGAATTCCGTGCGCGATAACCGCTATCACAAGCGGGAAGATTCGATTGACGCGCCGGTGATGGTGGATGCCGAAGGGGGAGACGAGAAGGTGCTGGATGTTGCGGACAAACACCCCAACATCGAGCAGCATCTCGTCGAGGATGCCCGAGTGAAAATGATTCGTCGCGCGATCGACAAGCTCCCGGAGAAGCAGCGTGCGGCGGTGCTGCTGCACAAATACCAGGAGTTGGATTATGCGGAGATTGCCAAGATTCTGAGTTGTTCCGAGAGCGCGCTGAAATCGCTGCTGTTCCGGGCATATGAATCGCTGCGAGTGGAACTAGCCCCGCTCGTGGCCGTTCAAGGCAGGCCGTAGGGCAGGGAAAGAGGGAAGTGTTATGAGTTGCGAAAAAATGGAAAGCCGGATCCTGGCATACGTGGATGGACGGCTGAAAGAAAGTGAACGGCCGGATGTCGAGAAGCATGTGGCGGCGTGCGCGCCGTGTCGTCGGCGTGTGGAGGAATTTCGCGCGGTGTCCGGGCTGCTGGAGGAACTGCCGGTGTTCGAACCATCGCCGGCGTTCGATGCGCGGGTACGGGCGCTGGTGGCAGCCGAGCCGGCGAAGAGCAATTGGTGGGCGTGGCTGAGGGTTCCGCCGCGCGTGGCGTTTGCGGCATCGGCGCTGCTGGTGGCCTCGTTGTTGTTTGGGTATCGCTCGCGGATGGTTGAGCCGGTTGTGCATGTGGACGACGCACAAATGATGCAGGATCTTCCGGTGCTGGAAGATCACGACGTATTGACGAATTTTGAGCCGCTGAAGGAATTGCCGCCTCCGGCAGACGATGATTCGGATTCGGGCAGTGTGCCGCAGCAGATGTGAAAGAAGCATTCAGTTATTAGTTTCAGTTTAAGCAAAGAGGCGGAAAGAAGTAAGGAAGCAGCGAAGAGAGAGCGTGAAGAAGAGATTCCAGGAGGGATTGGCGGTGCTGACGGTGGCGGGTTGCACCGTGCTCACCGTGTGTGCCTGGGCGCAACAGAAGCCGAATCCGAACAGGCCACCACAGCAACCAGCGCAGCCGCATGTGTCGCAACCACATGTGTCGCCGCCGCCGCACCCGCAGAATCAGACTGCCAATCGGCCTCCGGTGAATCAATATCATGGTGGGGACCGTCCGCCGGCAAACAACTTCAATAATGCGAATCCGCCTCTCAATGGCAATGGCGCGCAGTTGACGCCGAAACGACAAGTGGGTGGGGCTGCAGCGCGGCCCTGGGTGGATCAGATGCGTTCGCTGACTCCACAACAGCGGGACAAGG
>Ga0210406_10004287_pt1 | contig 15335 bp, 11 predicted proteins | sample IncBWC30MmetaG_FD_155454 | JGI IMG/M metagenome (GOLD analysis project Ga0210406, IMG submission 155454) | Forest soil microbial communities from Barre Woods Harvard Forest LTER site, Petersham, Massachusetts, United States - Inc-BW-C-30-M | ecosystem: Environmental > Terrestrial > Soil >... | reverse complement strand
CATCCTGAGCGAGTTCCTGTGCAATGCCGATATCGCGGGTGACGCGGGCAATCCCTGCGATGAGTCGCGTGGACTCGATCTTCCACACGGCCTCGATCGCTTTATGTGTGTCGCTCATGCCTGAATGTCGCTCACGCCTTTGCAGCAGCCGCGTTCGAATGCTCCTCGAAGCCTTCAGCTGCTTTCTGCACGGCTGCTTTCTGCACGACTGTGGAGAAATCGACCCTCTCGTAGATTGGGCGCACTTCGATGATCTCGTTGTTGGCCATCGGTGCTCGCCTGGCCCATTCGAGCGCCTCTTCCCGCGAACGCACCTGAATGATCCAATAGCCGCCGATAGCCTCTTTGGCCTCAGCGAACGGTCTATCCGTGACGGTGGCTGTGCCGTCTGCATAGGAAACACGCGCTCCAGTTGACGGCGGAAAGAGCCCATCGAGCCCCAGCAGTGCGCCTGCTTTCTGCAGGCTCTTGTTGTACCTCATCATCCTGGCGACGGCCTCCGCGCCAGGGGCCGCGTCCGCAGCTGCCGTTTCAAACCCTTTGCGGATCACCACCATCATGAAGCGCATCCACATCTCCTTCATCATCGATGCCCGCCAATATTGGCTGGCCCATTTATAGCCAACATTAGCTGTTCTTTAATGCGTCGAACATGTTGCACCGATTTCTACCACTTAACCATAAAAACTTCCGACCTTTGGTAACGACAAGTCGGTCATCAGCCACTGACTCTCCTGTACGTCGGTTTTTCTACCTGGCAGATTCTTCGTCTCCCGGGCATTGACCAAGTACACTTCCAAACCCGCAGCTTCGAGAATGTCGTATACGGCGATCCAATACACGCCAGTTGATTGCATCGCGACGGTCCGAATCCCGCATTGCTTCAGCCAAGCAGCCATCGCCTTCAGCTCGGCTGTGGTGCACCCGAAGCGTCGTACCGGTTGGCTGTTCCGGCTCGGCGGTACGGCTACATAGTGGGATTCGTTGCCGATATCAATGCCCGCGGCATCGGGATGTACCACCTCCAAGCTGATATCTTCGCTTTGGATTTTCCGCATGGTCTCCGGCCGTTGCTTGCGGTTCATCTCTCGCCAATGGCGCTGCGTTGGGTGGTTGGTTGCTTTCTTGGTTTTCTCCTGTGTTTTGGGTTTCATGCTAACCTCTCCACGTTGAATTCAACTTCGCCCGGCCCGGTCGGCGAAACCTACTCAGTCTCCCCAGCGGGGTCGGGACGCTCTCCTTTTCAGGACAACGCCGCCACCATCTACACAATCGCCAATACCGGAGCCATGCTTAGGGTGGGGCAGAAACGCTCCAAAGAAATTGTGGCCTTAGCTGCCGAGCCAGGTTGTGACTGAGGTTGTGACTGAGGTTGTGACTGAGATTCTAACTGCGACGAGGCCGCGCCTGCCCGACGCCATCGAGCTCTGACAGAGTTTCAGGGTCACATAACCACCCCAACGGGGTGGCTCGTGCTTAGGGCTGTATCGGAAGCGCGAGTAGGCAAGCCGAATTGGCGGACGCGGTTTTGCCCGGTTTTGCCCTGCTCTTATCGTTTATCGTTGGCGAATTGTGCTATGGCTGTTTCTTATTAGCGCGATCTTTTGTCTTTCCGAAAAAAGATCGTACCCTTCGTAAGCCGGAGTCCTCATGAAGCTGAGATTGGTCCTGTTTTCATCTTGTATTCTGCTGTTCTCGTCCTTGTCGTCGTTGTCGTTGAACGCGCAGCAGGAACCAGAGGCGCAGGTGAGGGTGACGACAGCCCTGCCGGCCCTTGCGGCGAACGGCGCGAAGCCGGAGTTCGGACCCAATGTGCTGATCTTCGATCCGGCGATGCCATCGCAGGCGATCCAGAAGCAGATCGATGCGGTGTATTCGACACAGGGACACAGCGAGTTTGGACAGCAGCGGAAGGCGCTGCTATTCCTGCCGGGTAACTATTCGGTGGACGTGCCGGTGGGCTTTTACACTGAGGTGGTGGGGCTGGGCGCGTCGCCCGATGCAACGCGGATTGCGGGCAACGTGCATGCGGATGCGAATCATGAGCACAACAATGCGACGACGACCTTCTGGAGAGCTGCGGAGGGGCTCTCCATAAAGCCGGCTGGCGGCACGATGCAGTGGGCGGTCTCGCAGGCAGTGGCGCTGCGGCGCATGCACGTACGCGGCGACCTGGTGCTGCACCAGAATCATGGGTGGGCAAGCGGGGGCTGGATGGCGGATTCTCTGGTGGACGGGAATGTTGACTCCGGCAGCCAGCAGCAGTGGATCTCGCGCAACTGCGACTGGAAGAGCTGGACGGGTGCGAACTGGAACATGGTGTTTGTCGGTGTGGTGCATCCGCCGGAAGGCGCATGGCCCTCGCCACCGTACACGAAGGTGGCGCATACGCCAGTGGTGCGCGAGAAACCGTTTCTGCAAGTGAATGCTGCGGGCGAGTTCAGCGTGCGGCTTCCGGAGCTGTACAGCGATAGCGTAGGGATTACGTGGCGCGGCGGGGAAACGCCGGGAGAGACAATTCCGATTACGCGGTTTTATATTGCACGCCCGGATGTGGATACCGCGGAGACGATCAACGCGCAGCTTGCCCAAGGCAAGAACCTGATTCTGACGCCGGGGATCTATGAACTGGCCGCCCCGATTCGCGTGACACGGCCGCATGCGGTGGTGCTGGGGCTGGGGTTTGCGACGCTACGTCCGATGAAGGGCACGGCGGCGATGACGACGACCGATGACGACGGGATCGAGATTGCGGGGCTGCTCTTCGATGCGGGGCCGAGCGAGTCTCCGGTGCTGCTGGAGGTGGGGCCAGAGGGAAGCCGGGCGCGCCACGCGAACGACCCGATCACGCTGCACGATGTTTTCTTTCGCGTGGGTGGCGCGGGCGTGGGCCGGGCCAAGGTGAATTTGAGGATCAACAGCAACGACACACTCCTGGACCATACGTGGATCTGGAGAGCGGACCACGGCGCCGGAGTGGGCTGGGCGCTGAATACCAGCGAAAACGGGCTGGTGGTGAATGGAAACCAGGTCACGATCTATGGCCTGTTTGTGGAGCATCACCAACAATTCCAGGTTCTGTGGAATGGCAATGGCGGGCGAACGTATTTTTATCAGTCCGAGATTCCTTACGATCCTCCGAACCAGGCGAGCTATACGAGTGCGCCGGGGGTGAACGGCTGGGCATCGTACAAGGTGGCGGATGGAGTGACGACGCATGAGGCGTGGGGGCTGGGCGTGTACAGCGTCTTCATCTATCCGGATGTCAGGCTGACCCGCGCAGTCGAGACGCCGAAGAGTCCAGAGGTACGGTTCCACGATATGATCACCGTGGCGCTGGGCGATCACGGCGCGATCAGCCATGTGATCGACGACACGGGCGAAGCGACCGCGATACATCCTCGAGTGACGCCGAAGGTGACGGATTTCCCCTGAGATGCGCACTGGCGCGGCATTCGTGGAGCGGGCAACGCTTGACGCTAAATGCCTTTGATTTCGCCACCATCCATTCGAAGCGATTGGTCCAGTCATCCACTTTGCGCCCGAACAGACCATGAAGCCGAGGAGTTCGGCAATCTCTAAAGCATCTCGATCGGCCCGATGCATTAGCCGGCCCACGGTCGTCAGGGAGTAGTATTCGACCATCGGCGGGACAGCCGCATAGACTTTCCGATCAATCAGCCTGTCCCGTTCCATCTTGCGTAGCGTCTGCGTCAGCATCTTCTTCGAGCACCCCGGTAGGCTCCGCGCCAGGACGCCGGTGTTTTTTTCCCTCCCGCGTGGTCGTGAAATCCCCTCGGCCATGATCGCCGATGACGTCCTCATAGGGCCGCTCCATGCGCTATGAAACGTTCTTAGACCGCGTGGCGCCCCGGCCGTCTGCCGAATATCTTGACAACGATCCCTGCAACCGGCCAAATCCGTATCCCGTTCATGTGCTCGATTGCGTTACTCTTCCGAAGGTGGCTATCTGCGCCCTGGCATGATGTTTCGCGCTTTCGGAAACTTGCCGCGGCCCGACTTGTGGCTTCCCTACGTCTTTGCCTCGCCTAGAGACGCTGCTGCGGCTGGCTTTATTGAAGTATCTGAACCGGGGAAGAGTATGGAGTCGGAATCGGAGACGCGGAGGAATGACTAAGAAAAAAATCGACATGCTGGTTTTCAGCACGATGCTGTTTGTTCTGGCGCTCTCGCCTGCTCTCAGCGCGCAGCAGCAACCTGAGCCCAAACCACCGCGTTTTGATTTCACTCCATTCATCGGTTATCGCACGAGCATGAGCTTTCCGATTGAGCCCCATGTCACAGGGACGAACCCTAGCCTCGTTCTGAACGCGAGCCCGAGCTATGGAGTTTCGTTCGGTGTGCGCCTCCGTAATGAAAATGACCTGGTCGAAATTCGCTGGGCAAGGCAGGACTCCTATGTCCACTCGGAGAACATCACACCCCAAACCCCCCGTCAACGCGTGATTCTTGATCAGTTTCATGCCGACTTCAGCCACGAGTACCGTATGGAAGAGTATGGCTGGGGCCCCTGGGCGCGACCGTTCGTAATGGGCAGCGTCGGTGGCACACATGTTTCCAGTAGTACAAACGTCAATTTCACACGGTTCTCGTTTGGGCTTGGAGGCGGGATCAGGTTCTACGCCAGTCGCCATTTCGGCTTCAAGATTCAAGCAGAATGGTTGCCGGTTTTTGCGCACCCACAAGTGGCTTTCATTTGCGGCTCGGGTTGCATTGTTCATATCGGCGGCACGCTAAGCTCTCAGGGCGAAGTCGTGGTGGGGCCGCTACTACGATTCTGATTCTCCAAGGGCCTAACCTGTGGGTCAGGCAAATCAGCTGTCAATGCCGGCCCGTATCGCGCAATATCTTCGCGAAATCAAAACCGGAGTTCAGGCCGGAATTCAGCCTTAGATCTCTTCAGGTATCTTGCGAAACAGCAAACTCCTGAAGGCGTGCGGCGGCGAGGAGAACCGAGGACCTTCACCATTTGACAACAGAATGGAATCATCTCCAGTCTTCGATCTGCAATCCAGGCACCTGCGCGAACTCCTTAGTGTTGCTTGTGACCAAGGTGGCTCCCAAGGTCAGCGCTTGGGCGGCAATGAAGGTGTCCAAGGCTCCAATCGCCGTGCCTGAGTTTTCTAGGACTGTGCGGACCTTTCCGTAGATCTCCACCACTGCGTGGTCTATTGAAAAGACGTCAAACGGTGCGAGGATGGCAGAGAGAAGATGTTGTTCCTTCGCGCGCAAGTGCGGATGCTTGGCTGCTCGACGCTCGAGACCATACTGCAGCTCGCACGCCGTAATGATGGAAAGGCCGATGACACTCTTACTGTGCGCGGAAAGCTTTCGGCGGATCGAGGGAGAATTGGTTCGCAGCAGATCGATCCACACCGTTGTGTCGAGCACGTACATGTACTCAGTCCGTGATCTTACCGAGGAGTTTATCGAGGTCGGCACGCGGCGCCTGGTGCTGGTGGCGCTCAAGCACAAAATCGCGAGGGAATTCTTCGAGGGCTGCGAACAGGCCCGCCCAGCGATCGTCTGTTTTGGGGATGAGCACGATCGAATTGCCGAGACGCTTCACATAGACGCTATTACCCGTGACGCGGTACTCCTTAGGAAGCCTCACGGCCTGGCTGCGTCCGGTCATAAACACCTTTGCTTCTGCGACAGCGGGGCGAGTTCCGGCCTTCTCCGGTCGAATGCGGCGTTTTTTGGTTGACCTGATCATATTGTCACGCCTTGCTGAGCGATACATATCAGATGATAGCTATCCGTCGACCTCTCGTCAAGCCACACGGGGATGGGTTTTGTGGACAACGCCACGGCTGCAGGGAAGTTAAGCCGGCAACACGGATGCGTAAGTCATTGATTTATTTGGTGGACGAGACCGGCGACCTCATCGTTGCGAACGATGTGAAACAATTCATAAGGCGCGGTGCTGCAACCACTTACGTCTTTTGAATACCGCCTGAAATGGGCAACTTGGGCAACTTCGTTTGCGAGTGATTGTTAAAGATCAAACTTCTGAAGGTCGTCGTGCCGCGGGGGAGGGAAGCTGGGGTATTCAATTGCTTCCCAACTTTCGGACTTGGGTTCAATTCCCATCGCCCGCTCGCTGATGATTCAAATGGCCTTACCTGCAAAGTTGGCTGAACCCGGCCATAGAAATGGTCCGTTTTAAACTGAAGTTGGACAGTTGCACTGGTATCTCTCGTTGACGTTGTCCTAGTCTGTCGGCAGAATCATCAAAGACCCTGAGGTCGTGCAGCCGTGGCGACAAGGATGTCCTCCATCGCGGGGCTCTCTGGGTACGTGCTTGAGACCCTCCATACGGGCGCGGATTTCACGCTTTACCGGGGTCGGAAGCACGGCAACCCATCGCCTGTCCTCGTTCTGGCGCCCATCTCAGAACAGCCGTCGCCTCAGGTTCTCCGGCGGCTCGAGCACGAATACTCGCTCGCAGGCGAACTTGATCCCGCGTGGGCGGTCAAACCTCTGGCGCTCACCCGTCACGAAGGGAGGACAATCCTCTTACTTAATGATCCTGGCGGTGAGCCGTTGGATCGGGTTGTTGAGCGGAACCAAGGGCAACCCGTCGTTCTGACTCGCTTCCTGCGCATCGCCATAGGCTTGACGACGGCACTCGGTCAAGTCCACCGGCGCGGCCTCATACATAAAGACATCAAGCCAGCTAATGTGCTCGTCGATAATGCCGGAAACGCTTGGCTCACAGGCTTCGGGATTGCCTCGCAACTGCTGCACGAACGTCAGGCACCCGCCGCGCCTCCCGAGGTGATTGCAGGCACGCTCGCCTACATGGCGCCCGAACAAACCGGTCGTATGAATCGCTCGATTGATGCCCGCAGCGACCTCTACTCCTTGGGCGTCACCTTGTACCAGATGCTTACAGGCGCACTGCCATTTTCTGCCGCTGACCCCTTGGAGTGGGTCCACTGCCAAATTGCGTGTCTGCCGATACCACCTATTGATCGCGCAGCAGTCCCCGAGTCGTTGTCTTCTATCACTATGAAACTCCTCGCGAAAAACGCCGAGGAGCGCTTTCAAAGTGCCTCCGGCCTTGAAGCCGATCTTCGGCAGTGCCTGCAGGAATGGGAGTCCAGTGGTCGCATCGGTCCATTCCCGCTGGGCGCACATGACATCCCGGACCGACTGCTAATCCCCGAGAAACTGTACGGGCGGGAGCGCGAGGTCAACGCGTTGCTCGCAGCTTTCGACCGGGTCGTGGCCCATGGCACAGCGGAACTGGTGCTCGTATCCGGTTATTCCGGGGTCGGCAAGTCCTCGGTCGTGAACGAACTGCACAAGGTGCCTGTCCTGCCGCGCGGGCTTTTCGCGGCGGGCAAGTTCGACCAGTATAAGCGCGACATCCCATACGCGACACTGGCACAGGCCTTCCAGGTCTTGGTCCGTCAAATCCTAGTCAAGACTGAAGCTGAGGTGGACCAGTGGCGAGGCGACCTGGCGGAGGCCGTGGGTCCGAGTGGCCAGCTGATCGTCGACCTCATCCCAGATGTGGAGGTCATCATCGGGAAACAACCGCCCGTTCCAGACCTGCCGCCGCAAGATGCGCAAAACCGATTCCAGATGGTCTTCCGGCGGTTCGTCGGTGTGTTCGCGCGGAAGGAGCACCCCCTCGCTCTGTTCCTCGATGATTTGCAATGGCTAGATGCAGCGACGCTAGACCTCATCGAGCGTCTGATCACGCACTCGGAGGTGCGACACGTGTTGGTCGTCGGAGCCTACCGCGACAACGAGGTGAGTTTGTCTCACCCGCTCATGCGGATGCTGGACTCAATCCGCAAGGCCGGAGCGAAAATGCAGGAGATCGTTCTGATGCCCCTCAGCCTGGACGATGTCGGCGCGCTCGTCTCCGACGCCCTGCATAGCGAGCCGGAGCGTGTGCGTCCCTTGGCGCAACTGGTGCATGAGAAGACCGCCGGAATTCCGTTCTTCGCAATCCAGTTCCTCACGGCGCTGGCCGAGGAGGGTCTGCTCAGGTTCGACCCGGAAACGGCCGCTTGGATCTGGGACTTGTTCCACATTCGCGCCAAGCGATACACCGACAACGTGGTGGATCTCATGGTGGGGAAGCTAAAGCGATTGTCCAGTGCGACGCAAACCGCCCTGCAGCAACTCGCTTGTCTCGGGAGCGTGGTCGAATTCGCCACCCTTACTCTGGTTTACGGAAAATTGGAAGAGGAGATCCACGCGGCGCTCTCGGAGGCCGCTCGCGCAGGGTTGATCCTCCGCCAGGAGAACTCCTATGCGTTCCTCCACGACCGTATTCATGAGGCGGCCTATGCCCTCATCCCCGAAGGCGACCGCGCGGGGGCACACCTTCGGATTGGCCGAGTGCTGCTGGAAAGTATGACGGCGGATCAGCTCGCCGTGCATCCGTTCGATATCGCAAACCAGCTTAATCGGGGCGCCGCAATGCTTGTCGATCGGAACGAGAAAACGCAGGTGGCGATGATCGATCTACGCGCAGGGCGAAAAGCCAAGTCGTCGGCGGCCTATGCTTCGGCGCTCGCGTATTTTTCTGCCGGCATGGTGCTGCTGGACGAAAGGGACTGGGTCAGCCAGAACGAGTTGACATTCAGCTTGTGGCTCGAACGTGTGGAATGCGAGCTTCAGACGGCCAACTTCGAAGCGGCCGACCGATTAATTGGGGAGTTGTTGCTGCGCAATTTGTCGAAGGTCGACCGAGCGGCCGTTTACTATCTGGCTGTTCAGTTGCATGAAATGAAGGGGGAATACTCAAAGGCCGTGGCTAGTGGGTTGGCGTGTCTGACCCTGTTCGGCATTGACATACCGGCACACCCGACACAGGAGCAGATTCAGGGAGAATACGACGCGGTCTGCCAGACGCTCAATGGGCGTTCGATCGAAAGCTTGATAGATCTCCCCATGATTACCGATCCGGAAGTGCGGGCCGCCATGCAGGTGCTGTCGATCCTTGGTGCCCCCGCCTATCTTACCGACTTCCGATTGTGTTGCTTGCTAAGCTGCCGCATGGGAAAGCTCAGTATGCAGCATGGCACGAGCGGCGCTTCCGCGCTCGGCTATGCTTATTTAGGAAACTTCCTCGGACCCGTTTTCCATCGTTACGCCGACGGTTATCGTTTCGTTAAGGTCGCATGCGACCTTGTCGAGAAGCACGGCTTTATCGCCTGCCAGGCCAAGATTTACCACGCCATGGGAAACGTCGCCGTCTGGACGCAGCCGATCGCGACCGCAATCGATTTCATGCGCGCCACCTACCGGACCGCTATTGAGACAGGTGACCTGGCTTTCGCTTGCTACGGTAAGTCTCAACCTATCACAGGTTTCCTCTTCCGGAATGATCCACTCGACGCAGTGTGGCGTGAGTCGGAAGTCGCGCTGGACTTTGCTCGGAAAGCAAAGTACGGCGACGTTGCGGACATCATCCGTAGCCAGCAACGTTTCATCGCGAACATGCAAGGCCGAACCGCCACTTTTTCCACTTTCGGCGACGCGCAGTTCGATGAGGTGGCGTTCGAGGCGCAGCTAACAGGAGATCGGATGCCCTTAATGATCTTCTGGTACTGGATGCTGAAAATGAAGGCCCGGTTCCTGTCGGGCGACTACACCGAGGCTCTAGCGGCAGGCGGCAAGGTGAAGTCGTTGCTTTGGACTTCAGCCGCCCAGATGCAATTGCTGGACTACTTTTATTATATGGCGCTGACTGTGGCGGCACTCTATGACAACGCCTCGGCGGACGAGCAACAAGACTGGCGGGAACTTCTGACCTTGCATCGGGAACAGCTGCGCGAGTGGGCTGAGAACTATCCACCGACTTTCGCTGATAAGTACACCCTGGTGGCTGCCGAGATAGCCCGCCTGGAAGACCGTGCCTTCGACGCGATGCAATTGTACGAGCAGTCCATTCAATCGGCTCGCGAGAATGGTCTCGTACAGAACGAGGCGCTGGCCAGCGAAGTGGCTGCGCACTTCTACGCGACACGCGGCTTCGAGACGATTACTCACACGTATCTACGCAACGCGCGGAGCTGCTACGACCGTTGGGGCGCGCTCGGCAAAGTGAAGCAACTCGACGCACGCTACCCGCACCTGTACGAGGAACGCGTTCCTACTTCCACCATTGACACAATCGGCGCGTCCGCCGCGCGATTAGACTTCGAGACCGTTATCAAGGCCTCGCAGGCGCTTTCGAGCGAGATTGACCTCCCTAAACTGATCGAGAAGCTCATGCGAATCGCGGTTGAACATGCAGGCGCCGAGCGGGGGTTGCTCATTCTTCTCCGGGGTGACGAGCCGCAGATCGGGGCGGAGGCCACCACTGGTCACGGCAGAGTTGAGGTCTTCTTTCGACAGGCAGCCATCACGCCATCTGATCTCCCCCGGTCGGTGCTTCATTACGTGACGCGGACGCTGGGGAGCGTGGTGCTTGATGATGCTTCAGTCGCGAACTTGTACTCGGAGGACGTGTACGTGCGGGCGATGCGCGCTAGATCGGTCCTATGCCTGCCGATCGTAAAGCAAACGAAGCTCATTGGCGCGCTCTACCTCGAGAACAATTTGACTCCGCGCGTGTTCACGCCGGACCGGGTCGCAGTCCTGGAAATGCTGGCTTCGCAAGCGGCGATTTCGCTAGAGAACGCCAGCCTTTATTCTGAGCTGCGGGAGAGTGAAAAGAGTGTTCGCCTGATCGTCGATGGCATCGCCGGCCTGGTAGCCATAATGACGCCGGAAGGTGCGGTCGAATTCGTCAACAATCAAGTGCTGGAATACTTCGGCAAGACTCTTGAAGAATTGAAAGGTTGGAGTACCAGCGACGCGGTCCATCCAGATGACCTCCCTCAAGCGGTGACCGAGTGGACCCACTCGGTCGAAACCGGCGACACGTTTGATCTTGACGAACGTCTCCGGGGCACTGATGGTGCGTATCGATGGTTCCACATACGTGGCCTCCCGCTGCGGGACGCTGAAGGGCGCATTCTTCGTTGGTACAACTTGCTAACTGACATCGATGAGAGGAGGAGGGGAGAAGAAAAGCTGCGGAGGAGTGAAGCTTACTTGTCGGAAGCGCAAAAACTGAGCCACACCGGCAGCTTCGGCTGGAACGTTTCGAGTGGAGAAATCTATTGGTCGGAGGAAACCTACAAGATCCTTGAGTACGATCGAGCGGTTAAGCCCAGGTTGGAGTTAGTATTCCACCGAATTCATCCTGACGACCGAGATCGCGTGCATCAGAGTATCGGCCGCGCGTCCGAGGCGAGGGCAAATCTTGATTTTGAGCATCGTTTGTTGATGCCGGACGGTTCGGTCAAGTACATCCAGGTTTTAGCTCGCGCATTGGAGACCTCCGGCAACTTCGAATATGTAGGTGCGGTGACGGACGTTACCGCGGCAAAGCAGGCGGAAGAGCAGATCCGGCAAAGCGAAATCGAGCTTCGACAGATCCTGGACCTCGCACCGCAGTATGTCGCCGTACTAGGGCCTGATCGCGATCGCACTCGTCTTTATACCAACCAAACCATGCTCGATTATTTCGGGTTTACTCTTGAGGAGTGGCGAAGCTCCGACCGTCGCAAGTATTATCATCCCGATGATTGGGAACGCTTGACCAGCGAAACTCAAAGCAAATTCTTAAGTGGCATCCCGCACGAATACGAAGCACGTTTTCTGGGAAAAGACGGGAAGTATCGCTGGTTTCTCTTCCGCTGGAGCCCGCTACGAGATGAACAGGGACGCGTCGCACGTTGGTATGCAGCAGCGACCGATATCGAGGATCGCAAGCAGGCTGAGCAGCGACTCCAAGACGAGAACGTCGCGTTACGCGAAGAAATCGATAAGGCATCGATGTTCGAGGAGATCGTTGGAGTTTCTCCGGCCCTGCGCGCGGTGCTCTCTCGTGTCTCCAAGGTTGCTCCAACCGACTCCACCGTTCTGATCACCGGCGAAACGGGGACGGGCAAAGAGCTGATCGCGCGCGCCGTCCACAAACGCTCACAGCGTTGCTACCGAGCGTTTGTCAGTGTTAACTGCGCCGCAGTTCCACGCGACTTGATCGCATCAGAATTGTTCGGCCATGAGAAGGGCGCCTTCACGGGGGCAACTCAGCGACGCTTAGGGCGCTTTGAGCTGGCTGAAGGAGGCACAATCTTCCTTGATGAAGTCGGCGAGCTTCCTGCCGAGACCCAGATCGCTCTCTTGCGTGTTTTGCAAGAACGCGAATTCGAACGCGTTGGCGGAACTGGCTCTATCCGAACGAATGTTCGCGTGATTGCCGCTACCAACCGTGACTTGCAGGCGGCCATCGATACGGGCACCTTTCGGAGGGACCTCTTTTATCGGCTTAACGTTTTTCCGATCGAGGTGCCTCCTCTGCGGGAACGACGGGAAGATATTCCCGTGCTGGTTGAGTACCTCATCGATCGATACGCGAGGAAAGCGGGAAAGAACATTCGCGGGGTAAACAAAAGGAGCCTGGAATTGCTTCAGTCGTATCCTTGGCCGGGCAATATTCGCGAATTGCAGAACGTCATCGAGCGATCCGTAATCGTGTGCGACGCGGAGAATTTCTCGGTCGATGAGAGTTGGCTTTCGCGGCCGCCGCATGCAGCTGCACCCAAAAGTTCCCTGGGGCTATCTCGTAAGCCCGCTGCCGAAGAGAAAGAGATGATTGAGGCTGCCCTGCGCGAGAGTGGAGGACGTGTGTCCGGACGGTCAGGCGCCGCTGCCAAGCTCGGTATTCCAGGATCTACCCTCGAGTCCAAGATCACGTCGTTAAAGATCAACAAGAGTCGCTTCAAAACTACAGGTCCCTCAACAGATCACACTTAGATACTCTTCAGCGAGCCCCTGAGCGCGCGGCTACGAAGTTCGCAAATTTGCGAAACTCGCAATCTAGCTCTCTATGTAAGCGGCCTACCTTCAATTGCTTAACATTGGAGTTGTGATTGCCAGTAGAGGAGTGTGGAACGGACCTCGCGGAGGCAAGAATTCTCGGGAGAGGTGGATGCTAAAGATCACCAGGACGGCGAATGCTTTTCGGCTCAGAAGTACCGGTAGTAGCCGACCACATCATAAAACGCGCCGTAAATCAACCGTTGTGGTGCCCAAACATTGCCGTGAGCTCGAGAAAAAACCTGGTTTGGATCAAACGAAGCTTCCTAAGATGCAGATACTTGACGCAAAGCGACCTTTTGAGCACGCACCTCGGACGCATGATCACACCGGGGATGAAGCTCCCGCGGCGGCAGTTACGAAGAGCCGGGCTGCGCAAATCGCGCAGGCCTCCGCGAACCCGGACACAGGAATCTTCTTCGATGAGTCGCTGTCTCCGATCACGAGCGTAGACTTGAACGAAATCCACGAGTTGGCGCGCTTTCTTCCGGTGATAGTCCTTATCCCTAGGTCCATGGGCGCGCATCAGGTTGCTCCGCACAAAATTTCCGTGAAGAAGTCGCCGAGCGAACACTCCGAGACGACAGCCCTAATTGGATTCCTCGGAAAAGCGGTGGAGCGCTTCAAGAGCACCAGCGGGTGGGGTACGGTCGCGTTTGGTGACGTGACTATCAATTTTTCCGCCATGGAAGCTCTCCGCAAAGGCGAACCCGTTGTGCTAACGACCATGGAGATCAAGATGTTGAGATACCTGATTCAGAACGCGCCCCGCGTGATTTCACGGGACGAACTGCTCAACGAAGTGTGGGGCTATGAAAACTATCCCTGCACACGAACAGTTGACAACCACATTCTGAGGTTGCGCCAAAAGCTCGAACGCAATCCTTCACGCCCGGCGCACTTTCGTACAATGCATGGCGCCGGCTACAAGTTCTTACCGTAGTGCCGCCACATTCCGTGTTGAGATGTGTGCACGATCGTCCGGCACATGCGCAGGTGAGCGATGCTGAACGCCCACGAAGGAAGGCTTATGTCGGAGTTCGTCGGCCCCATTTTCATCCCACTCAGGGAGAACATGGGCCACTACGAGGGCCAAGCTTCGATCGCCATCTCAGGAGCTTATGACGTCCTCGGTTACGGCAGCAAGAATTCTCAGGCGAGGGAAGACGCTCAAAATCACCGGGCAGAGAATGCTTGCCGATCCCAATGCGGGAAAACTTTGGTTTCGTAACACACACTCTCGCAGCTCTCGGAACACTGTGACATCGATCTCGATTGCTCAATTACAGCGATTGGTGAGAAAACTAACCGCATCTTGATCCGAGGGTGTTAGGTCTTTCAAGTCCAAGACGAAGCGGCGACCTCCGCTTCTGAGCGAAATAATGCTTTCAACTTGGCCACGTTTTCTGCATCCACTCGACTGCTCACCGTAAAGACCACCTCTCCATTCTTTCGCCTATGAAATTGTCTGGATACCGGAACGGCAGTGCTGGCGGAGTTTCCTGTGCCCCATCAGCAAACTCGGCTAAAGATTTGGCAGCTGTAAAGGGTTTTCGAGTCTCGTGATGGAGCCACGGAAGTGTCGCATCGAGGCTGCCAGACGAAGAAGACCAATTGGGTAAGCGACCGCTCTGAGGACTCGTTGGAGCAAGTGGGTCTCTCCGAAGGTACTGGAGCTCGTTCGGATAGTCGCGTCGACTAATTCCACTGCTCTCATCGAAGACGAAACCGGGACAGGCATTCATGAACACAGCACACGCCGGGGTCGCCTTTCGTGAAACTGAATTGTGCGGCGATACCGCTTGGATTATCTGGAAAGCGAGCTCGCCGGCCACGAGTGAGGAGCGGGAACCCCAGAGTGCGTGATTACGAAGCTCGCAAATTTGCGAAACTCGCAATCCGAATTTCTACCTAAGCAGCCTATTTTCAATTGCCTGACATCGGAATTGTGCTTGCTATCACAGTGGAGCGTATGACTGCCTCACTCTGCAGCACAGATCGAAATTTGTAAGCGACGGGAGATGCTCAAGCAATAGCCGTAGTGAATTCTTCTGTGAATCGATGTGGCAGTCTATCGGCTCAAATCCGTCTTCCGTGTTATGCGCATATCTCCGCCGCAGCACGTAAGGGTGAATTTCAGATTCAAAGGCTGGCGCAGCGAGATTCTTGACCAATATGAAGGAGAGAAAAACCGATGAAAGCTTGGAAATTACGTAGTTTTGCGTGGGAGAACGGGTCGTTGCCAACGATGGTACTGACCATTATCGTCCTGTCAAACTCGCCGCTGCGCGCGCAGAACCACTCACATGAGTCCCGATCTGGCCAGTGGCGAATCGCCGGACAGAATCTAGGAAATACTTGGAGCCAACCGGCAGAACATTTGATCGGTCCAAACAATGTCAAAGGTCTAAGCC
>Ga0210406_10004286_pt1 | contig 15340 bp, 14 predicted proteins | sample IncBWC30MmetaG_FD_155454 | JGI IMG/M metagenome (GOLD analysis project Ga0210406, IMG submission 155454) | Forest soil microbial communities from Barre Woods Harvard Forest LTER site, Petersham, Massachusetts, United States - Inc-BW-C-30-M | ecosystem: Environmental > Terrestrial > Soil >... | reverse complement strand
CTTTCGATGGTGGCGGCGGTTCCTTTCTCGCGGCCAAGGATGCGCAACAGGATTTCCGCGTGCAGGTTCTGGCTCACCTTGTTGATTACGCGGATGTCTTCAATCAGCGGATGCGACTCGAAGGTTGCCAGCACCAGTTTGCTGGGCAAGCCGGGGCGGGGCGAATCGCCGCCGCCCCCGCGGGAATCCGCAGTCGCCGTCACGCTGAACGTCGAGAGGCCCGCGAGTTCCGTGTGATGGGTGCGCTCATGACCGTAGACGGTGATGCCGCGCTTCTCCAGCAGGCTGCGGAACAGCGCGGAGGCAAAAGCGGCCGGATCTTCGATGGCAAGTGCCTCGTTGGCTCCCTTGTCATCGATGGGCATCTCGCCCCAGAGGGTGAGCGCAGTTGAGCCGGGCTCGCGACTGAAAAAGATGCGGCGCGCGGTGCCGGCTGGAGTCGTCATGATGCGGTTGTCGACGTGGTAATAATCGGCGAAGGGCGCGATGGTCACAAAGGCGCGTTCGCCCGCCCGGTCGGCGGGCAGAATATTCACGAAGACCACGTTGTCGTTGATGGTGAGCGCTGAAACAGGAGCGCCATCGCCCCACACCAGGTCGTCCTGACTCCAGCCCTCGCCATAGCGTTCGAAGGCGAAGTAGGAGTCGTCGGCGACGAGGTCACCGTCGACATATTTCACGCCCTTTTGCACCAGGCTGTCGGCGAGGTCCTCGAGCACTTTGATGGGATGGTCGTTGCGCTGGGTGTGCAAGTCATAAGGCAACTCGCGGCCGGAGAGGTTGGGGTCGCCGCGACCGATCAGCACCAGGTCGCCATTGAGGCGGCCGTGAGTGTCGAGCATCCCGTTGGTCTCGACCGAAGTTCTGAATTTGTAGTCGGGGCCGATCAAGGCCAGGGACGCGGCGGTGGTAAACAGCTTGGTGTTCGAAGCAGGCGTGAAGAGCTTGTCGGCGTTCTGCGAGTAGAGAACGACTCCCGTGTTCAGGGATCGAATTTCGATTCCCCAAAAACCGCGAGCCAGGTCGGGCCCGGAAAGAATCTCGGCGATGCGCGCCGGGAGTCTTTTCTTCCGGGCGTGCGCCGGCAAAGACAGCGCCAGGCAAACGGCGAGCAGCAGCACGGAGCAGGACCGAAACCGGCGCATGTTGTTTCCCAGGGGGAGATTTTAGCATTGAAAAGAGGGCAGAGCTGCAGGCTCATTCGATGCCGAACTTGACACTCCAGGAGTGTTGAGGAACGGTCTTCCCCCGTCGAATAATGGCCGGCAACGTGCCCCGAGCCAGCGTTTTGGTCAGCGTCATTTAGAATCTCGTCCGCATGCGTCCTGTCTTCGACTGGAACATCGGCACCCGTTCCTTGCCATTGGGTAAGCGGACACTGGTGATGGGCATCGTCAACGTCACGCCCGACTCATTTTCGGACGGTGGACTCTTTCTCGATCCGGGAAAAGCGGTCGCACACGCGGTCCAGTTGCTGAACAACGGCGCTGACATTATCGACGTTGGCGGAGAGTCCACCCGGCCGGGAGCCAGGGTTGCGGGATCGGTCGACAAGAAGCCGGAGGTCGCCAAGGTAGTCACAGAAAAGGAAGAACTCGACCGCGTGCTCCCGGTGATTCGGAACCTGAAAGCGTTGCGCCCGGATGCGGTCATCTCTGTCGACACCTACAAGGCGAACGTTGCACGCGCCGCCGTGGAGGCCGGGGCCGAGATCGTAAACGACGTGAGCGCGTTCCGTTGGGATCCGGCGATGGCGAAGACCGTGGCCGGGCTCAGGTGCGGAGCCGTAATGATGCACATGCGCGGCCGGCCCGAGGAATGGCGAACGCTCGAGCCCGTGTCGGATATCGTCGTGCTCGTGAAGCGCGAACTGCGTGAGTGGGCCGATGCCGCGCTGCTCGCGGGAGTCAAGCGCGAGCGCATGGTGCTCGACCCGGGATTCGGCTTTGGCAAGAATTTCGAGCAAAACTATCCCCTGCTTCGGCGCTTCGACGAACTTCACCAACTCCGCTACCCGTTGCTCGCCGGCGCTTCGCGGAAGTCGTTCGTGGGAAGAATGCTGAACCGCAACGGGCAGGATGCCGCGGTCGATCAGCGACTGTACGGGACTCTTGCGACCGAAGCGGCCGTCATCCTGAAGGGAGCGCACATCGTGCGTACGCACGACGTGCGCGCCAGTGTGGACGCTGCGCGAGCGGCGGATGTGGTTGCCTGACTGAGCGAATCCAAACAAGCGTTGTTCGCGGCCCGAAGCATCTGTGTCTGCGGTCCGAGCCCGAATTGTTCATGAGATGCCAAGATGAACACGCTGCTTGAACTCAAGAGAAATCCTCGCGTAACGGTGCGGCGCGACGGAGAGCCGGACGTCGAGGGCACATGTGTCGTGTACTGGATGCAGCGTGCCCAGCGCGGAGCCGAGAACGCGGCGCTCGACGTGGCGGTTGAGGCAGGGAATGCTCTCGGCAAACCGGTGGTCGTGTTTTTCGCGCCGCGCCCATTTCCTCCGGCTAATCTGCGGCACTACGCGTTTCTGGTACAGGGAATTCCGGATATCGCGGAGGCTCTGGAGACACGCAACGTGAGCCTGGTGGTACGTCGTTTTCCCGACCACAGCTTGATGAAATTCTGTGCGGAAGTGCGCCCGGCTTTGGTTGTGGGTGACGAGAATCCCATCCGCCAGGCTCGCGGTTGGCGCGAGACGGTCGCGAAGAAACTGAAGATTCCGCTGTGGACGGTGGACGCCGACGTTATCGTCCCCTCGAAGTTGCTCGAGAAGGAGCAGTATGCCGCATTCATCATTCGCCCGAGATTGCAGGCACATCTCAAGCAGTTTCTGGTTTCGTCTGCGAATCCGAAGGCTAGAGTGGCTTGGACCAGGCCGCGCTTGATGAAAGTTGCGGCCGCTGACATCGACGTGGCGGAATTGACCGAGGGATGGAAGATTGATCGCGCGGTTCAGCCGGTGGCCCTGTGGAAAGGCGGTTCGCGCGAGGCGCACCGCCTGTTGAAACAATTTGTGCGGGGTAAGTTGCCGACCTACGGAGAAGACCGTAATCGTCCGGAGCGGGAAGGCACAAGCCGGCTTTCGCCCTACCTGCACTTCGGTCAGATCAGCCCGGTCACCATCGCACTCGCGATCGAAAAAGCCGAGGTGCCCCGGCCCGTCAAAGAAGCCTTTTTGAATCAAATAATCACGTGGCGCGAGCTTTCGGTGAACCTCGCCCATTTCAATCGGAACTACGACAGCTTCGAGTGCGGGGAGGGTTGGGCGCAGCGTACGCTCGCTGCGCACGCGAGGGATACGCGGCCCGTGCTTTATACCGAAAAGCAACTGGAAAATGCCGAGACGCACGATCCCCTGTGGAACGCGGCACAGATGCAGATGGTTTCGACCGGATGGATGCACAACTATATGCGCATGTACTGGGGGAAGAAGATTCTGGAATGGACCAGGTCGCCGGGGCAGGCGCATCAGATTGCCGTGAACCTCAACGACAAATACGAGCTCGATGGCCGCGATCCTAACGGCTATGCCGGAATCGCGTGGTCCATTGTGGGGAAGTTCGATCGACCCTGGTTCGAGCGGCCGATCTTCGGGCAGATTCGCTACATGTCGGGTGCGAGCACAGGGAAGAAGTTCGATAGCAAAAATTACATCGCGCAACACACGCAGTAGAAGATGTTCGGCGACTGCATTTGTCGACGGCGGCCCTCGGCGAAACATTACAGTTTGCCCACTCTTGCCTTAAGATATCGGTGTCCCAACGCACGGTCGTTGCTGCTAAAGCAAGTCAGCGTAAACTTGGGACGGATACTTCATCATGCTGATTAAAGAAATCTCTACAGAAGAATGTCTCGATTCCGTATCGCGCGCGGCCGTAGGCAGGCTGGGCTGCTCGCTCAACGACCAGCCGTACGTTGTGCCCATCTACTTCGCCTACGAGGGTGAGTGGCTTTACGTCTTCTCGACGCCTGGCAAGAAGATCGAATGGATGCGGGCCAATCCCAAGGTTTGCGTCGAGATCGAGGAGAAGGTAAGCGACTCCGAATGGATCAGCGTGCTGGTCACTGGGCTCTACCAAGAGATGGCCGAGCCGCAGTTTACCCAGGAGCGTGCTCACGCCCGGAAGTTGCTGGCGAAGAGGCACCACTGGTGGTTGAATGCCATGGCGGAGCGGAGGGTCGGCGCCGAAGACCAGCAAGTCGAACCGCTGTTCTTTCGCATTCACGTCGATTTGGCGACCGGGCTGCGTTGGGGAAGCTGAATTTTGAAAACTCCGCGCTAGAAGCTTTTGTTGGAATCGAGCAGGATTGTCACCGGTCCTTCATTCACCAGTTCGACCGACATCGTCTCCTGGAATCGGCCGGTCTCACCCCGCACTCCCGCGGCGCGAATCTTGGCCACGAAGTATTCGTAGAGTTCGCGGGCTTTCTGCGGAGGAGCAGCGTCATCGAACGAGGGCCGCTTTCCCTTGCGGACGTCGCCGTAGAGCGTGAACTGCGACACCACCAGCATTGCGCCGCCCACGTCCACGACCGAGCGGTTCATCTTGCCGCCATCGTCCTCGAATATCCGTAGACCCAGAATCTTCTCGGCAAGATGGTCAGCACTCCCTTCGGAGTCCTCCTTGCCGACGCCGAGCAGCACGAGCAACCCCAGGGCGATCTCACCCGCGGTTTCTCCCGGCACCGTAACTTTTGCCCGGCTGACTCTTTGAACGACCGCTCGCATAACGTGTCCTGTTGTGTTGAATTGAACGCTGCTCAAAAGCGCCCTGCAGATTGACCCTGAACCGCCGCCCGCCTACAATCGCACGTCATTCCCGCCCTTAGGAGCGCAAATGCGTCGTAACACGATAATGCTGCGGGCCTTGCCGATGTTCTTCCTGTGGCTTACGCGTGCAGCGTCAGGCCAGCAACCCCCCGACGCAGCTCATAACGAAGTGGTCATCAAGAATGCCATCGTGATGACGGTCACGCACGGAAACCTGAAAAATGGCAGCGTCTACGTCAAAGACGGAAGGATCGCCGCGGTCGGCGAGTCCGTCAACGCGCCAGCCTCGGCCACCGTGATCGACGCGGGCGGAAAGTATCTCACGCCCGGCATCATCGATTCCCATTCCCACATCGCGCTCGACGACGATGTAAATGAAGCAACCAGCCCCGTCACGCCGCAAATGATGATGATCGATGCCTTTGACTACCAGGACAAGGCCATCTATCGGGCCTTGGCGGGCGGCGTCACGACGTCGCTACTGCTGCATGGTTCGGCGAACATGATCGGCGGCCAGGCCATCGTCATCAAGCACAAGTACGGTGCGCGCCGCGATGCCATGCTCTTCCCGGGCGCTCCCCGATCCATCAAGTTCGCGAGCGGAGAAAATCCCAAGCGCGTTTACGGCAGCCGCAACGAACTTCCTTCGACCCGCATGGGGAACTTCGCCGTGCAGCGTGACGCGCTGGTGCAGGCGCAGGACTACATGCGCTCCTGGGATGACTACAACGCGAAGGTGAAACGCGGCGACAAGGACGCGACTGCTCCCAAGCACGACCTGAAACTCGAAGCACTGGCCGACGTGCTTCGCGGGAAACTCATGGTGCAAATTCACTGCTATCGCGCCGACGAGTTCCTCAACGAGATCGCGATGGCGAAGGAATTCGGCTATCACATTCGCGCGTTCCATCACGCGCTCGAGGCGTACAAAGTCCCGGAAAAACTGGCCGCGGAAAACATCGGCATTGCGACCTTCGCCGACTGGTGGGGCTACAAGCAAGAGGCATGGGATGCGATTCCATGGAACGCCGTGATGTCCATGCGCAAGGGTGTGCGCGTGGCCATCAAGAGCGACTCCGACGATTTTGCCCGACGCTTGAACCAGGAGGCTGCCAAGACCATGCACTATGGCGGCGCAACCGAAGAGGAAGCCTTGAAGATGATCACCCTGAACGCTGCCTGGATCGTGGGTGTTGACAACAAGGTGGGCTCCATCGAGGTGGGCAAAGATGCCGATCTCGTGCTGTGGGACGGCTATCCGCTTTCGTCCGCCGCGGTTCCTAACAAAGTGTGGATCGACGGCGACGTCTACTTCGATCGCTCCCTTCCGGGATACGGCATGCCGCACTACACGGAGGGACAATGAAAAAGCAGGGGTCAGGTCACAGGTCCCAGGTCCCAGGAAAATTTTGCGCTGCGACCGTTGCGGCTGTGGTCACGCTGCTCCTTTGGATTAGCGCGGTCAGCTTCGCCCAGCAACAACCAATGGTGCTCAAAGGCGGCAAACTGCTCACGGTTTCCCACGGCGTGATCGACAATGGCGTGCTCGTGATGCAAGGTGGCAAGATCAGCGCGCTGGGAGCTGCTTCGTCGGTAAAAATTCCGAACGATGCCAAGGTCATCGATGTGAGCGGGATGACCGTTTACCCGGGACTGATCGATTCGGAAACATCGCTCGGCCTTACGGAAATTTCCGCCGAAAACATGACCAACGACCGCATCGAGCTGAGCGACGAGATCATGCCGCACATGCATGTCTACGATGCGTTCCATGCGGAGTCGGAACTCATCCCGGTCACGCGCTTGAATGGCATCACCAACGCGATCGTCGCACCCGATAGTGAAGACACGTTGCCCGGACAGGATTCCTTCGTGCAACTTGCCGGACCTTCTGCCGCCGACATGCTTCTGGTACGCGACATAGCCATGCCGCTGAATTTCACCGGCGCCCAACGCCGCAATGAATCGCGGGAGAAGCGCAAGTTCCCGGAAACACGCATGGGGATGGCTTCGCAACTACGCCAGGCTTTTCTGGACGCGCAGGATTACCAGCAGAAGGCCGCCGACTATGAGAAGAAAAAAGCCGACGCCGAGCGCGACAAGAAGCCGCTTCCGACAACGCCGAAGCGCGATCTGAAGTTGGAGGCGCTTTTGCCATATCTGCAAGGCAAGAAGCCGGTGGTGCTGGCCGCCGAGGGGCCCAGCGATCTGGAGACGGCGGTCCGCCTGGCGCAGGAATTCAATCTGAAGATCGTTCTCAACCACGTGAGCCATTCGCGGCCGGTGCTCGACTACATCGCAAGCCTGAAGGTGCCGGTAATCGTGGGTCCGATCTACGAAAATCCGAAAGAATACGAACGTTACGACGCGGTTTACAGTTTGCCCGCCGAGTTGCACAAGCGGGGCGTGAAGATGGCGTTCGCCAGCTTCGACGCGCACAACTCCCGCAACCTGCCTTACCAGGCGGGATTCGCCGTGGGCTTCGGATTGCCCACCGACGAAGCGCTCAAGGCAATCACCTTGAATGCGGCGGAAATTTGGGGAGTGGCAGATCAACTGGGATCGCTCGATCCGGGGAAGACGGCAAATGTGGTGGTCGCCAATGGCGATCCGCTGGATGTAAAGACCGACGTGAAGCACGTGTTTATTGCCGGGCAGGAGATTCCGCTGGTGAGCCGCCAGACACGCTTGCGCGACGAATATTCAACGAAGTAGTTAGGGAAAATCCAGGCTCCGCAGCATCGATCGCGGCCAGACGCAGCCAGACGCGGCGAGGCCGTTCGCGTTGACCCCTTTTCGCATAACAGTTAGGATGCTTTGGGTTCCCCGGATCAAGTCGGTGCGGGTCACAAACGAAACAATCCACGTTCCCTTTACATAAATTTATAGACGCCATTAGACTGAAAGTTTCCATCCAATGAATTTGCAGTCGGAGGAATTCCTATGGCAACAGGCGACAAGCAGAAAGAAATCGTAGAGAAAGTGAAGCAGATTATTTCCGAACAGCTTGGGGTGGAAGAAGCCGAGGTCACGCCCAGCGCATCGTTTACCGACGATCTGGGCGCCGACTCGCTCGACCAGGTGGAGCTGGTGATGGCGCTCGAGGAGAACTTTGATATCGAGATTCCCGACGACGCCGCCGAAAAGATCCGCACTGTGCAGGACGCCATCGACTACATCGACAAGCACTCCAAGGTAAGCAAGTAGCCATCATGAACCGGGCGCGCTGCGCGCGGCCGGATAGGAGAAACAATGGCAGCCGTTGACGAAAAAGTAAAACAGATCATCGTCGAGCAACTCGGCGTGGACGAAGGCGAAGTTACCACCAACGCGTCTTTTGTGGATGACCTGGGCGCCGACTCGCTCGACACGGTCGAATTGGTCATGGCCTTTGAGGAAGCCTTCGACATCGAAATTCCCGACGAGGATGCGGAGAAAATCCGCACCGTGCAGGATGCCATCGACTACATCGGCAAGCACTCGAAAGGCGGAAAGTAAGTTTGACGAGGCGGGTCGTAGTCACCGGCATCGGCTTGATCTGTGGCGTCGGAAATACCACGGAGGAAGTCTGGAAGAATCTCCTCGCCGGCAAGAGCGGCGTCGGTAAGATCACCCAGTTCGATGCTTCCCATCACGCATGCCAGATTGCCGCTGAGGTCAAGAACTTTGATCCGCTGAATTTCGTCGAGAAAAAAGAGCTCAAGAAAATGGGCCGCTTCATCTACTTCGCCCTCGCCGCGGCGGATGAAGCAATGAAGTTGAGCGGGCTGCAAGTAACCTCCGAGAACGCCGAACGCGTGGGCGTGCACATCGGCTCTGGCATTGGCGGGTTCGACGTGATTGAACGCGAGCATCGGGCGCTTCTCGAAGGCGGTCCGCGGAAGATCTCCCCCTTCTTCATCCCCGCAGCCATCGTGAATCTCGCCGCTGGGCACGTCTCCATGCGATTCGGGGCCAAGGGCCCGAACGAAGCGACGGCCACGGCGTGTACCACCAGCGCGCACTCGATCGGCGATTCCTTCCGCATCATTCAGCACGGCGATGCCGACGTGATGATTGCAGGCGGTGCTGAAGCGGCGATCACCCCCATGGGGGTCGGCGGATTTGCCGCCATGCGCGCACTCTCCACCCGTAACGATGATCCCGAAAGAGCAAGCCGCCCCTGGGATACGGAGCGCGATGGATTCGTTATCGGGGAAGGCGCGGGCATCCTGATTCTCGAGGACCTGGAATTTGCGCAGCGCCGGGGCGCGCCCATTCTCGCGGAACTGGTGGGCTACGGCATGAGTGGGGATGCTTTCCACATCACGCAGCCCGCGCCCGAACATGAGGGCGGATTCCGCGTAATGAAGAACGCCTTGCGCGACGCCAAGCTGCAGCCCAATGACATTGGCTACGTCAATGCGCACGGAACGTCCACCCCCATCGGCGACGTGCTGGAAGCGCACGCGATTCGCAACTTCTTCGGAGACCGGAAGGTTCCGGTGAGTTCGACTAAATCGATGACCGGACATTTGCTGGGCGGTGCGGGCGGGCTTGAAGCCGGCGTGTCGGTGATGGCCTTACGCCAGCAGATTCTGCCGCCGACGGCCAATCTCGTTCACCAGGATCCCGATACGAAGGACATGGACTTCGTCCCCAATCAGGCACGGAAGGCGACGCTCGACTACGCCCTGTCGAATTCCTTCGGTTTTGGGGGCACCAACGGCGCGCTCATCTTCAAGCGCTGGTCCTAGCGCGTTCGGCTGCGCAGATCGATTTCCAGTCTCATTTCCCAGGCAGCAATCCGAAGTAACCTGCCAGTCCCCCATTTGCATGACACTTTTGTACCGTGCGATTGGCCGAAGGAATCTTTGCCAAACCGTGTTTCGCACGCCAGAATAGGGTTTGCAAGCGAGGATTCGCCCACTCGTTTATGGACAACGCCCTCGGCACCACTCTGGCCCCGATCGCCCCGCCCAAAAAAGCCGCGGCCCGTATCGCCATGATTGACCTAAAAGACGGCAGCCAGACGATTCTGACGGAGTGTTTCCGGCAGTTTGGCATTGAAGCCGTGACGGTGACCGATAACGCCGCCGACCGTCTTCGCAAGGAAAAGTTTGAAGCCTGCGTGGTGAAGTTGGGTCCCGCGGCGCAAGCTGTGATGGAAGCCGCGCGTACATCGCCATCGAACAGCCGCATGGTGATTTACGGGGTCGGCGGGAGCGCGCAGGAAGCCATGCGCTACTCCAAGTACGGCATCAACGCTATTTTCCAGGAACCAGTGGAACGCTCGGCGGCGCTGAAGCTGGTGCGCGCGACCAACACCCTGGTGCTGCATGAATTCCGGCGCTACGTGCGCATTCCGGTCATCACCGAGGTCTCCGTCCAGGTCAGTGAAGGACGGAGGTTCGCGGCGACCAGCATAGAAATCAGCTCCGGCGGGATGTCGTTGAGAAGCATTGAAGGGGTCAGCGCCGGACAGCCAGTGGAAGTTTCGTTTGCTTTGCTGACTTTGCCGCGTCTCTGGATTCGCGCGGCTGTTACCTGGAGAAAACCCAAGCACTCTTTCGGCGTTCGCTACGACGTTACCGACGAACGGCGCCGCAAATTGAAAGAGTGGATCGATGCTTACCTGGAGAACTAGCTGATAGCTGATGGTTGACAGCTGGTGGCTCATGTCTCATGGGTGGCCCAGGTTCCCGTCCGCCTTTTGGACGCTAACCTGGGAGCCTCTCAGGCCCACACATTTACAATAACGGCGTGAGTGCCGCCCCCTCCCCCGTCACCGATGATGCCATCGATCCGCTGACTGGGCGAGTTCCATTCACACGCTGGCAAAGAGTTCTCCTCACGCTGATTTCATGGGCCACCACGATCGCTGTGCGGCTGATCGGCCCTACCATGAAGTTCGCAGTGTCCTGCGAGGAGAATTCCCCGATCAGTCTCGAGCAGCGCCCGTTCGTCTATTCCTTCTGGCACCAGTGCACGTTCGCCGCGACGTATCTGTGGCGCGATCTCGACATTCGCGTCATGAGCAGCACCAGCTTCGACGGCGAATTTACGGCGCGCATGATCCGGCGCTTCGGCTTTGTTCCCGTGCGGGGATCGAGCAGCCGGGGAGCGGTGCGCGGCCTGCTTGGCATGCGCAAGGAAATCGAAGCAGGCTATACGGTCGCGTTTACGATTGACGGACCCCGAGGGCCACGTTTCGTCACCAAGCCCGGGCCGGTGCTGCTGGCGCGTTCTTCGAAAGTGCCCATGGCGGTGTTCCACATCGCGATCGATCGGGCCTGGACGCTGAATACCTGGGACCGGCTGCTGGTCCCGAAGCCGTTTTCGCGAGCCTTGATGCGCGTCGGCAGCCTGATCCCGGTTCCGGCAGATATGCCTTCGGAACAATTGGAGCACTACAATGCGTTGCTCCAATCATCTCTGGATCGGGTCAAGGCCTTTGCGGAGGCGAATGTGGAAAAGGCCGGCAGCGCGGAATTCCCATTCTTCTGCCGGCATGCGCAGGGTGGTGCGTTTTCGATGCTTTCAGCCAGAGGAACGCGTTAGATCCAGGAAGCCATCGCCCTCGGTCGCTTCAACCCACCGGCGAAGACGGATCAGAATACCCTCGAACAGTTCGGGAGAGTCGAGTTCGGAAACAGACATTTTCACCCCAAGTTCGCGTGTCCGAAAATGCTCTTCGTCTATGTCTTGCTCCATAATCAGCTCCAGAATGATGACGTCGCTTCCCTGCGTTTTCGCAGCGCTGTCGACCGCAATGAGCCACTCCCCAGCGGAAGTATCAATCCGGCTCAAATGAAGTGATATCTCCTCTGGACGAATCGACATGTTATGAAGGGTAGCATCGGTTGACTCAGTTTGAGTACGTGCTCGAGATACGCGGGGTACCGGGTACCCTATGTTTTCGGAGTCCCTGAATAAACTTGGAACGCACCCACGTTGCTCACCCCGCCGCGTTGACATCCCCGCTCATCCCAATTAGATTTTCTGAACACATTTCCCGCTCTTTCAAAATTCTGGTTCGCGCATTTCCGTCTGCTTGGACGGGAATTGGGAAGCGGGTGTGAATCCCGCGCTGCCGCGCAACTGTAAGCGAGGAAATCCGCCGCTGGTCACTAGGAGTATTCCTGGGAAGGCCGGCCGCAGAAGTCCGAACGTCTGACGTTCTTACTCGCAAGCCAGGAGACCGGTGCGAACCGCCACCACTAACAATCCCTTTCGCGTGTCAAGGAGGATTGCATGCGCGTACTTCGCATACTAGTTGCCTGGTTACTTCTATCGGCCACGACGTGGGCCACAAGCCTCAAGATATGGGTCGTCGATCCAAATTCTCACGCGGTTGAAGGTGCGCAGGTGTCCGTGTTTCCCGTTGATAGCGCGACTCCGGTAGCAGTCCTTACGACATCGGGAGAAGGCGCGGCTGTAGTGAACGCCATCCCAGATGGGCATTACCGGGTTCAGGTACTCGCCCCTGGGTTTGCGTCAGAGACAACGGATGTGCCGGTCAAAGGAACCTCTTCATTTAGGGTAAATCTAGCGCTCGCCCGTACATCGGAAATCGTGGTCGTCACTGCCACCCGCACGCCGGTATCAGAGCAAGACTCCGGCGCGAGCGTCTCCACCCTCGAAGCCGGCCAGTTGCAGGTGATGCAACCGGTGGCCGCAGCCGACGCGATTCGCTTCCTTCCCGGAGCCGTGGTCAACACGGTGGGCCAGCGCGGCGGCCAGTCGTCGCTGTTCGTGCGCGGCGGCGACTCGCGCTACAACAAAGTCCTCGTCGATGGCGTGCCGGTGAACGATCCGGGCGGCATCTTCGATTTCGGCGTCGTGCCGCTGGCCGGAGCCGACCGACTCGAGTTCCTGCGGGGAGCGCAGAGTACGCTCTACGGCTCCGACGCGATGACCAGCGTGGTGCAGATTTTCACGCAGGCCGGCTCGACCGAATCTCCCGAAGTCCGCTTCGGCGCTGATGGCGGGAACTTCTCGACAGCGCACGGTTATGCTTCGATCGCGGGAGCGATGGATCGGTTTGACTACAACCTCTTCGGCGACCAGTTCAACACCCAAGGCTCCGGGATTAACGACGACTACTCGAACTCCCTGCAGGGAGCAAACCTGGGCGCGAGGCTGAGCGAGCGCGCCACGCTCCGGCTACGCGTTCGCCATTCCAATAGCCGCAGCGGAGTGCAAGGGGAATGGAAATTCAACGGCCTCCCTTTACTGCCACCCGACGCCGACGCTCGTGCGCGCCAGAATAATTTGATCGTGAGCGCTGAGTTGGCTTACGTCGCCTCCCCGCATTGGCAGCATCGCGCCACTGCCTTCGAGTACAACCATCGGACGCTCAACGAAGACACGCTTGCCGATCGCGGATGCGACGTCAGCGTCTTCGACTTCACGGACTGTTACTTCCGCGACACTGCACACATCAACCGCGCCGGCCTGAATTATCAGGGCGACTACATTCCGCGCGACTGGGCGCAGAGCACATTGGGTTACGAATTCGAGGATGAGAATGGATTCTTCGACACGGCCTTTACCAATATCGATCCCGTGAATCCCGGCAATCCGAATGGGGTCGTCGCCACGCAGTTCACCCACGGCCTGCGCCTGAATCACGCCCTCTTTGCCCAGCAGCGCATCTCCCGTGGCCGGGTCTCGGTTGTTGGAGGATTGCGCTACGTCCATAACGACAGCTTCGGCGATCGCGCCGTACCGCGAATCGCGGTGACGTTTCTCGCTCTGCGCGGAGGGTCGCGCTTCTCCGGGACGCGCTTGCGCTTCGGATATGCCCAGGGCATCAAGGCGCCACGATTCGAGGAGTCGTTCGGAATTTCGGGAGTCTTCCCGTCCGATCCCAATCCAAATCTAAAGCCGGAAGAAAACCGGGCCTTCGAAACGGGCTTCGAACAGAGCCTCTTCGGCGGCAAGTATTCGCTCAGCGCGATCTACTTCAATAATCATTTCCGCAATCAAATCGAGTTCACGACCAACCCGGTGGATTTCAACGGGCAGTATGTCAACGTGAACCGCAGCATGGCGCATGGAGCCGAAGCCCAGTTTCAGGGAAGGATCACGAGTCGCGTCTCCCTGAATACCGCCTACAACTACACCTCTACGCAGATTCTCGAAGCACCGCTGTGCACGCCGCAGAACTTCTGCGATCCGTTGCTGGCAGCCGGATCGCCGCTGATCCGCCGGCCCCGCCACTCGGGCAGCCTGCTGTTCAATTACCTCGGAAGCCGCTGGGGAGCAAACCTGGGAGGGAGCTTCGTCGGACGGCGTGCCGACTCCGACTTTCTCGGCTTAGGTATTACGCACGCCGCCAGCTACGCGCGTGTCGACCTCGGCGGATGGTATGCCATCCAGTCGCACGTTACCGCGTACGCGAATATTGAGAATGCCCTCAACAAGCACTATGAAGAGGTTGTCGGGTATCCGGCGCTTGGGATTAATTTTCGGGCTGGGCTGAGGTTTCGGTTTGGGGGAGATTAGAGGCTGAGAATTTTGAGCAGAGTATAGTCTGTGCGCTGCGGACACTCCTGTCCGCGAAACTACTGCGAAACGCGCCGTCGCGAAATCGTTTCCAGTCCACTGGACTCGGCCGGTGCTTTTTTTCGCCCGTTGCCATTGCTGGATGCCGGCCCGTTCACGGTTCCGTTGGCGCCGCCCATGTACTTGGCTCGGGCCACGACCAACTTTTCCAACTCCGCACTGCCCAGAGGTTTCTGCTGCCCCAGTTGATGGGTCACCAGCGCGATGCGGGCGAAGTGTTCAACCGTTTCCATCTTCATGTAAGCCTGGTCGAGATCCGTTCCGTACGCGACTACGCCATGATTCGACATCAGGATGGCATCGAATCCGGGCACCAGCGGTTCAAGTGCGTCGGTCAACTCAGGCGTTCCCGGAGTGCCGTACTTTGCGAGCGGAATCGATCCCAGCCCAATGACGACTTCGCACACCAGTGGCTGGTTCAGGGGCATCCCGGCAGCAGCAAACCCCGTTGCCGTCGGCGGATGCGCGTGCACGATGCCCTTGATGTCGGAGCGCAGCCGATAGATCAACAGGTGCATCCCGATCTCGCTGGAGACGTTGCGCTTGCCGGAGACGACGCGTCCTTCCATGTCGACAATGACCAGGTCTGAAGTCCGCATGGCACCCTTGCTCATGCAGGTGGGCGTCGAGAGTATCCGGTTTTCGCTCAAGCGCACCGAGAGGTTGCCATCGGTGGCGGCCACGAACCCGCAGTCATGCAGCATGCGGCCGTAGCGGACAATCTGGTCCCGATATTGGCGCTCAGTGGCCATGGGGATGGACAGGACAGAAGGGGGGCCTGACTGCCTCATGGTATCGCACCCTTTCGCATTCCGACAATCGGATTTGTCGAATTTTTGTTACATTTTGCAAGCTTCGCGCGATCTGCGAAATTGAAGGTCCTTCCCACCGCATGGACTCTGTCAGCAACGCCCTATAATCCCTCGCAGTGCTCGTCTCCGACTTTCACTTCGACCTTCCAGAAGAGCAAATCGCCCAAGAACCTCTGGCTGACCGGGCTGGCTCGCGCATGCTGCA
>Ga0210406_10004285_pt1 | contig 15341 bp, 17 predicted proteins | sample IncBWC30MmetaG_FD_155454 | JGI IMG/M metagenome (GOLD analysis project Ga0210406, IMG submission 155454) | Forest soil microbial communities from Barre Woods Harvard Forest LTER site, Petersham, Massachusetts, United States - Inc-BW-C-30-M | ecosystem: Environmental > Terrestrial > Soil >... | reverse complement strand
AGGTCTTGAGCATCGAGGTGAGGGCGCCGAGCACGATGAACAGGCGTTGCTGGGCCGACCAACGGAGCAAATGAAAGTCGATCAACTTCAATGATTGCAGATCGAATCGGATTATTTGGAGGGACAGGCATCCCCGGGGCGAAATATCAACTACATCGCCCTTTGGGCCGGGTACAAATTTTGAGGTCTTTGTGATGGAACGACTTTCTCGATACGGAATTCTGATCGCGCGCATTATGATCTCGATTGTCTTTTTGCTGAATGCTCTCGGGGTCATTGACCAAACGGAGGCTGCGCGTGAGCTGGCGGCGCGTGGTGCGCCGTCCAACCTGGTTCCGTTCCTTATGCTGGTGGGCCGGAGCGTTGAGTTCATCGGAGGGCTCGCGCTGGCTTTCGGCATATTCCCGAGGGTGGCTGCCCTCGCTCTAATCGCGTTCCTAGTAGAGGCGACGCTAGTCGGGCACGCATTTTGGCTTGCTGCGGCAGGTACTCCAGTCTTCGTGGGACAGCTCATTAACTTTTTGAAAAACCTCGCGATGATGGGCGGTCTGTTGTTTGTCGGATCTACGCAGACTCAACCCGCGTTGATCCGCAACATCTACGCGAAGGTGAGAAACGGCGCCGTCCTAACCGCTGTCCCGCAGCCCCAGCCATGAGCGAAGTGCAGCAGGCAAAGCTTCTGAGTACGGGTGCGCCACCCTCGATCCTTCTAAGCATGACGGCTGTGACCGGAATGGTCGACGCAGTAAGTTTTCTGGCGCTCGGCCATGTTTTCACGGCCAACATGACTGGCAACATCGTCTTCCTCGGATTCGCGATCGGGGGCGCCGCAGGTCTCTCTGTTTCCGGATCACTCATGGCGCTGATTTGTTTTGCGGTGGGTGCCCTTCTTGGCGGGTGGATGACGCGGGAGATGATCCCACAAGGTTCGGGCGCGACGCTGGCGCGTGCTCTGGTCATCGAGACAATCTTTTTCTTCCTCGCCGCGGCGGTCTCCATCGGATTCACCGCGCCCTATGCGGACCACAAGCAAAAGATTTTCTCGGGTCATCGCCCTAACCGCGGTCGCGATGGGGCTCCGCAACTCCGTCGTGCGGAAACTAGCGATTCCTGATTTGACCACCACCGTGCTGACTTTGACGATCGCGGGGTTAGCTGCGGACTCAAGCCTTGCCGGCGGAGACAACCCTCGCTGGCAAAGGCGCGGCACGGCCATCCTAGCGATGCTAGCCGGCGCGACCGCCGGCGCCTCTATGCTCCGCTATTCCATCGCCGTTCCGCTATTGGTATGTGCTCTGATGAGCGGACTCTGTGCACTAACCCAAATGCATCTTGAATCGAAGAGGAGTTTATAATGATACGAATTGCAATCGGTTTTGTATTGAGCTTTGTGATCGGCGCAGGGTGCCGCTATTTCGACATTCCTGCGGCAAGCCCTCCGGTGATCCCCGGGGCGCTTATCGTTTTGGCCATGACCTTGGGTTACAGTTCGATGGACCGAATCGTCAGCCGTAAGGAGCGTGTCGCTACTACCAAGCATCTGTGCGGCGGTCCGACGGGTCTACCCGTCGCGACGACGAAGTCCTCACCGGCGGCTCGAAAAAGGGCATAACGGAAAAGTCTCGGCTTTCGCACTTTGAAGCGATCGCGGACAACCTCGACGCAGTATCGACTTGAATCTCCATACTGTCCTTCGCCATTACTCCATCCGCCCCTAACAGATTGACTTCACAGCGGATGAAGGCGAACAATCGGTACACATGCCAGGCGTTCTTTTGTCTGTGATTCGATTCGCCCGACTCCTGCTGAGCGGCCACCAAGCTGTTGCCATTGAAAACGCTGCGCTCCAACTGCAACTCGCAGCCTTCCGGCGCAAGCGCAAACGACCGGTGCTTACCTCCTTCGATCGGCTGTTCTGGGTCGGTTTGTCCCGGGTTTGGCGCACCTGGCGCGGCCCGCTGTTCTACGTGCAGGCCGACACGGTTGTCCGGTGGCAGCGGGAGCGCTTCCAGAAGTTCTGGGCGCGTCTGTCCAAGGTGGACCGCCGGCGCTGCGGCCGGCCTGCGACCACCGTCGAGATACGCCGACTCATCGAGCGCATGGTGGCGGCCAATCCGCTGTGGCGTGCGCCCAGGCTTCACGGAGAATTGAAGATGCTCGGCATGCGGATCTCCGAGCGCACGGTCTCCCGAATTCTCCGCACACTCCGCCGGCCGCCGACTCAGACCTGGAAGACATTTCTTCACAACCACATCGGCCAATTGGTGTCGATTGATTTCTTTACCGTGCCGACGGTCACCATGCGGGTGCTCTTCGTATTCGTCATGCTGGAGCACCGCCGTCGTCAGGTGCTGCATTTCAATGTGACCGAGCATCCGACGGCAGCCTGGACGTCGCAACAAATCGTCGAGGCCTTAGCCGATCGGGATGCGCCGCGATATCTCATTCGCGATCGCGATAGCATCTACAGCGACGACGTCAGTGTGCGGATCTCGTCAATGGGCATTGAAGAAGTACTCACCGCGCCCAGGAGTCCCTGGCAGAATCCGTATGTCGAACGACTGATCGGCTCGATACGAAGAGACTGCTTGAACCATTTCGTCATCCTGAACGCCAGGCATCTGAAGCGAGCCCTGGCTTCGTATTTCGGTTACTACCATAGGTCCCGAACCCATTTGGGGCTCGACAAGCAATGTCCATTCCCTCGGCAAGTGTCGAGCACAGGAAGGATTATCGCAATCCCTCAGGTGGGCGGCCTGCATCATCGCTATGAACGCGTTGCAGCGTAGTGACATGGGTGCGGACGCAGTTTTGGCGAATGACAGTAGTCGGATCGGCATACTAGGCTGTGTCCGTCACTAAGCGTTTGTGGGCTGATGCGACTTTCTAGGCGACCAGCTTCTTCGTGAATTCGTTTTGTCCATGGACGTCGGTTAGGCGCTGATCGCGACCCTGGTAGAAATAGGTGAGCTTTTCATGATCGAGGCCGACTAGGCGCAGTAATGTGGCGTTGATATCGTGCGCATCCACCCGCTTGTCGACGGCCTGCACACCGAATTCGTCGGTGGTGCCTAACGCCTGTCCTCCCCGGACGCCCCCACCGGCCATCCACATAGTGAATCCGTATGGGTGATGGTCGCGGCCATTCTGGCCCTGGGAAAGCGGCGTGCGGCCGAACTCGCCGCCCCAAACGACGAGCGTCGACTCCAGCAGCCCAAGCGTCTTCAGGTCTTCGAGCAGCCCGGCGATTGGCCGGTCCGTCTTCCCCGCCATGCGCTCGTGGGAGCCCACCAGGTCAGTGTGCGCGTTATCCCAGTCATCGCCCACGTTGGTGCCGGAGTAGATCTGAATGAAGCGCACGCCGCGCTCGACCAGCCGCCGGGCGAGCAGGCATTTGTGGCCGAAATCAGCGGTCAGCTTCTCGTCGAGCCCATACAGGTTGCGCGTGGCTGGGGACTCCTTGCTGAGATCGACCGCTTCGGGCGCTGCGCTTTGCATGCGAAACGCCAGCTCGTAGGAGGCGATGCGCGCCTCGAGCGTGGAATCGCCGGGGCGCACTGCGTCGTGCATCCGGTCGAGCTTGCCCACGAAGTCCAGGGTTTCGCGCTGTGTTTCGCCAGACACGCCCTCCGGGTTTCGAAGGTAGAGGATGGGGTCATCGCCGCCACGAAACACGGTGCCCTGGTAGACGGCCGGAAGGAAACCGGCGCCGTAAGCCGGTGGCCCGGACTTGGTCGAGCCGTCCGACATGACCACAAACGCCGGCAGGTTCTGATTTTCGGAGCCCAAGCCGTACACGATCCACGACCCGAGACACGGCCGCCCCGGAAACTGCGAGCCGGAATTGCGCAGGTAAATCGCCGGCGCATGGTCGAACACATCGCCGAAACAACTACGAATCACCGCGATATCGTCCATCCGCTCGCGCACATGCGGAAACAAGTCGGACACCGGCGTGCCGCATTTGCCGCCCGGCCGGAACAGCCAGGGGCTGCCACGCAAAATGGCCTTGGTCGGATCGTGGATGAAGCTGGTCTTGATGGTTCTTGCCAGCTCGACCGAGAGCGGCTGCCCGGTGTGGCGCGTGAGCTCGGGTTTGGGATCAAAGGTATCGACGTGGCTTACGCCTCCGTGCATGAACAGATAAATGATGCTCTTGGCTTTGGCGGGCACGGGCGGCCGCTGGGGCGCAAGCGGGTTCGATTCGAACGCATCGAGCAGACCCGCGAGCGCCACGGCGCCGAATCCCCGGCCGGCTCGCAGCAACATCTCTCTTCGCGTCATCATCGTCTCCTCAATCAACGTAGAGAAATTCGTTGGTGTTCAGAAGGCCACGCGCGAGCTCGGCAAAGGCAGCCGACTTTGACCCGAGGCGCGCGGCCTGCTTCTCGATAAACTCGTTGGCTGGGGAGCGCTCTTCGGGCGTTGGGTCGCGCACAAGAATGCGCCACCACGCCTCATCTACGCTCGCGACTTTCGATCCCACGACGCGCGCCTGTTCCAGCATGAAGCGACTGTTCAGCAACGCGAGCGATTGCGGTGCGGTAGTGCTTTCGTTCCGCCGCGAACAGGAGAGCACGCCATCCGGCGCGTCGAATGCCGCGAACATGGGGTGCTGGAAGGTGCGGCGCTGCAACAGGTAAACGCTGCGGCGTGTATGCTCTTCCGGGTTGGGCGTCACCACCCAGGCGCTTTCCGGCATGCCGATGATGCCGTATAGCTCCTCGGGCTCGACCGGCGAGACGACTGGCGCTCCTCCCATCTTCAGATTGAGGCTGCCTGACGCCTGGAGGATCGCGTCGCGAATCTCCTCGGCCTCGAGCCGCCGCCGGTTCATGTGCGAGAGCAAGGCGTTCCCCGGATCGTTCCTGCGCGCAGCGTCGGGGGCATTAGAGCTGAGCCGGTACGCAGCCGACATCATGATCAGCTTGTGCATGGCTTTAACGGACCAATGGCGCGCGCTGAACTCGGTGGCCAGCCAGTCCAGCAGCTCGGCGTGGGACGGAGCGCCGGAGCGCGTGCCGAAGTCACTGGGTGTCCGAACCAGGCCTGAGCCGAAGTGGTATTGCCAGATGCGGTTCACCATGACGCGCGAGAACAACGGATTCCCGGCACTTGCGACCCATTCCGCGAGGGCTTTGCGGCGCCCGGTTGATTTGGCGTGCAGTGGCGGATCGGGCACATCTCCGCCGCCAAGCGCCGTCAGAAATCCTGGTCCGACTTCTTCACCAGGCGCCTCCGGATTTCCGCGCAGTGCGATGTAGGTCCGGGGCGCTTCTCGGCCTACGTCAATGATTCCTGGAGCCCTGGGCGGCGCCCGGTAGCCGGCGAACATGGAAACCAGACGCTTCTCAATCGCGTGCAGCCGCTCGGCATCAGCCTGCGAAAAGGCGGCCCGGATCTCATCTTGCGAAACCTTGACCTGCTCTCCCGCTTGTGCGGCTAGGGCTTCCTGCTCGCTCGAGCGCTCGTCGGCTTTGAGCTTGAGCGCGCTCTGCACTGCGGGCGCAAGTTGGGCGGTCTTCGCGTCCCGCAGCCGGTCACGATACGGCTTCTCAATGCGGTCGATTTCTTCGCCGATCTGCCGCAGCCTGAATTCCCGGTAATTCGCCTCGATGTCGTAGAAGCGTGCATCGTTATATTCAAGGGACACGCGGTCGTTGATAGCCGGTGCGAAGATAGCCTGCATGCGGTAGAAATCGCGCTGTGGGATAGGGTCGAACTTGTGGTCATGGCACCGCGCGCATCCGACGGTCAGGCCCAGAAATACGGAGGACGTCGTATCCACGTAATCCGTCAGCTTCTCGACTAGGTTCAGGTCCTCCACCTTGAACAGCATGTCGCGGTTGGTTCCGACGCGGTAGTAGCCGGTCCCCGTGCGCGCGTCCGGATTATCCGGCCAGAGTTCATCACCGGCGATCTGTTCTTTGGCGAATTGGTCGTAGGGCTTGTCATCGTTAAACGACTTGATGACGTAATCGCGGTAGCGCCAGGCTTCGAGCGTGTAAGGATCTTGCTCGAAGCCGGCGGTGTCGCCGTAACGGACCAGGTCCAGCCAGTGCCGTCCCCACTTTTCGCCGTAGCGCGGTGAGGCCAACAGGGAATCGATGAGATGTTCCCAGGCATCGGGCGAACTGTTCTTCAGGAATGCGCGGACCTCCTCGGACTTGGGCGGGAGGCCAAGCAGATCGAACGAGGCGCGTCGGATCAAAGTGAGCTTGTCGGCTTCTGCGGCGGGTTCAAGGCCGGCAGCGTGCAGCTTCTCCAGCAGAAAGTCGTCAATGGGCGTTGTGGCACCGGCCACCTGCGGAACGGCCGGACGTTTCGCTTTGTGAAAGGCCCACCAGTCGCTCGAAGCCGAACGCGACGAGCCTTCTGGCCACGCGGCGCCCGTCTCGATCCAGACCCGCAGGACCTCGATCTCCGCCGGATCGAGCTGGCCTCCGGGCGGCATGGAGATTAGGCCGGTGTGAGAGACCGCCTGGAACAGCAAGCTCCCGGAAGCACTGCCCGGCTTGACTGCGGGCCCGCGCTTGCCACCCTTCAGAATCTGCTCCCGCCCTGTCAGCCGCAGGCCCGAAATGGCTGTCTTCTCGCTGTGGCACTGGAGGCAGTGCTTCTCGACGATCGCGACCGCCTGCACGGCGGTGGAATCATTGGCTGCCGGCATCGGCGCCGCAAGCACGGCCACGAGGGTTGCCAGCGTGGGAAATTGAGCTCGCATTCCGATTCCCTTGTCTGACGATCTTACCGCGGGACGGTGCCAAAATGCCGGAGTCTCATCGCTTCACCAGGTATTTGCGCTGCAGTAGTGTTCTTGGATCGCCCTGTCAGACGGGCTGGCGCGACTCACTCCGATCACCGCGCACTGAACTTGCCGATCGCCGAACGACGCCGCCAGTACGACAGTTGCACCGGAAAAGACAAAACGTTTGACGAGTTATGGCGTTGTGGCGGACAACCTACCGGGTGTGAAAGTATACAGGTATCGAGAAACCGCATGACCCATGAAACCGCCGTTTCGCGTGCCCGAGAGATCGCCGATGGAGTGCTGACGCCGACCGCCGGGCAGAACGATAAGGCAGGTCGATTCTCGACGGAGGCTGTCGACGCGCTTGGGCGGGCCGGGCTGCTCGGGCTGACTCTGCCGGCCGAAGTCGGCGGCTCGGGTCTGGGCCCGCGTACGTTGGCGACCGTCACCGCGACACTTGCCGAAGCGGACGCATCGGTCGCAATGGTCTATATGATGCACGCCCTCGGCGCCGCTACGATTGCCGCGGCGCGGCCTAGCGCGGCCGTCGCCCCGACGCTGCGGGAGATCGCCGCCGGCCGGCACCTGTCCACGCTCGCATTCAGCGAGGCCGGCTCGCGTAGTCACTTCTGGGCACCAGTCTCTCGTGCGCGCGGGAACGGCACGGTCGTGCGTATCAGCGCGAAGAAATCGTGGGTGACGAGCGCCGGCCACGCGCAGAGCTACATTGTCTCATCGCTCGCGCCCGAACCGGCAGGTACCAACGATTCGACGCTCTACCTGGTTCCAGCGGGGACGCGTGGCCTTTCGGTGGCAGGCCCCTGGGATGGTCTGGGAATGCGGGCCAACGCCTCCGCGCCGATGTTGCTCGACGACTGCGAGGTCCCTGCCGGACTCCAACTTACAGAAGATGGTGCTGGGCTCCAGGCGATGATGAACGTGGTGCTGCCGCTGTTCAATCTGGGGACGGCCGCCGTGGCGTTGGGCCTCTGTCGAGCCGCGGTCTCGGCGACCGCGGTGCATCTCAAGAGCGCTCGATTCGAGCATCTGGGGCAGACCCTTGGCGAAAGCCTGCCGACGCTACGCGCACAACTCGCAACAATGCAGATCGATACTCACGGCCTCTCGGCGCGCATCGACGACTTGATCGATCACCTCGAGCGGCCGCGGGACACGACGCTGCTGCGCGTGCTCGAAACTAAAGCCGCGGCGGGCGACGTGGCGATAGCCGTCACCTCGGCGGCGATGCGCACATGCGGGGGCGCGGCGTTCTCGAAACACATGATCATCGAACGACTCTTCCGCGACGCCCATGCGGGTGCCGTCATGGCGCCGACAGGCGACGTGCTGCGCGAGTTCATCGCGAGGGCGATCCTGGGAATGCCGGTCTTCTAATGAATTGCGAAGGGACGAGAATCTAGCGGAGAGGGGAGCAACGAGCAAAGGACCATGAGCCAAACGATTTGGGTGGGGGCGGTTGCGTACGACCCGAAGGTCGTCACGATCTGGGAAGGCATGCGGCGCTACTTTCATGAGGAGGCGCGTCTGGCGATTGAAGTGGTTCTGTTTCAGAACTACGAGGCGCAGGTAACGGCGCTACTTTCCTCGCCCAGCGATGCCTTGCCGCGCATCGATATCGCCTGGAACACAAACCTTGCGTATCTTCAGGCCGACGAGTGGAGCGGCCATCGGTGCCGGCCGGTCGCCATGCGCGACACCGATCTCGCCTGGACGACGAAGATCGTCGCCGTCACCAGAGGTCCGGTCGCCGCGCTTGGCGATCTGAGAAATCGCACGCTGGCGCTCGGGAGCCGCGACAGTGGCCACGCCGCGATCCTGCCGGTTCACTTTCTGGAGCAGCAAGGCTTGGTCGAAGGGCGCGACTACCGCGCGTTACGCTTCGACAGCGATGTCGGCAAGCATGGTGACACCGGTACGAGCGAAGTCGAAGTCGTTCGCGCAATCCTCGACGGCCGCGCCGACGCCGGCGCTATCGGCAGCCCGTTCTGGAAGGCGGTGCGGAGCCAGCGCCTGGTACCGGAAGGCGCACTCAATGAGATCTGGACATCACCGCCATATAATCACTGTATGTTCACCGCTCGGCACGATCTCGACCCGGCGCTGGAGGAGCAGTTCGTTGGAGCGCTGTCCGCGATGAGCTATGACAATCCGATTCACCGTGCCGTACTCGATGCCGAAGGGCTCCAGCGTTGGGTGTCGCCACACCTTGATGGGTACGATGCGTTGCGTGACGCGTCCCTGCGGCAAGGGTTTTTCAGACGACCCGCGAAGTCGGCTGAGGCGTAGCCGAAGCAAACTCGCGGCATGGTGCTTTCGGCGGAGGCGCCGTGGGGCACGCGGCGCGCCGCAGGTTACGCGCAGTTGAAGATTGTCGCTAACCGGCGCGGGTGTTCGCGTTCCCGGTCGAAGGCGCGACGCACAGCAGCGAAGGACTCGGCGAGCGGAAAGATCTCACGGATCACGAGTAAGTCCGCATCCTCGGCCCCCACCGGATGCCAATAAACGCCTTCAGCCGTGATCGTGACTTCAGGCATCAAGTCTGCGCGCGCGAGGGCGACGCCCTGCGTCGCGAAGCCGCGCAGCGCAATGTGGCGGATCACCCGATCTTCTTCGTCGATCTGGTGCGCATCGAGGAAGCGGCGGAACTCTTCCGCCTCCACGTCGGTGGACACGGTGGCCGCCAATCGCACCCGAAACCCTTCCGCGCGACCGCGCTCGACGCCTTGCCACGCGCGCGCCCATGTGCCTTGCCCGCGATGGCGATCGTGCCGCTCGGGCGTGGGGCTGTCGAGGCTGATCTGCAACGTCACACGATCGTGGGGCAACGAGCGTAGCGCCCGCAACTGCCGCCCTGCGAACAGCATGCCGTTGGTGAGCACGGTCGTCGGCGCGGCGACGGCACAGGCAGACAGGATCTCGGCGATGTCTACAAGCAGAAAGGGCTCGCCGCCAGTGACGAAGATTTCGCCAACACCGAGTTGGGCCGCTTCACCGGCGATGCGATGGACATGATCGAGGCCGAGCGCCCTTCGTGGCGCAGAGGGTGACGAACGCACACAGCAGTAGTCACAACGCAAGTTGCAGTCGAAATTCGTATAGAGCCAAAGGCGCGAGCCGAGAGGGCGCTCGGCGTCAGGATTCGCGGGAGTCGCGCCGCACCGGATCACCCAGCGGGTGCGGCCTGCCTCGACGCTGGATGCGACCAGCGAGTTACCGGTGAATCGGCACCAGGCCTCGAGGTCGCTGCCAACGCTCACCTCGCTGCTGGTGATGGCCAGAAGGTCGCCCGGGCGACTGCGGCGCAGTGCCGCGATCAAGTCGGCCAGCAACCCAACGGCAAACGTCCTGCGGCCAGCGTCGATCTCGATGTTTGCCTTCATTCGCAACGAGGGTGTTATTATAACGCTGTCCGCATGGCCACCGGACAAACTGCGACCTAGTCGGAGGTTGTGCATCGAGGGTGTACACGATGACCATGAGCGGGACTCATCCACGAGACAATACATCGCAAGCCGTCGACCAACCGCACGCGCGACTCGGCCTGGCGCTGGTGCGGCTAACGATTGGCGCGATGTTCGTGTGGGTCTTCTTCGAGAACCTGGGGAAAGGTTTGTACACACCCGGTGGCTACGCGGGACTCATCAACTATTACATCCAGAAGGGTCATGCGCCAGCCGTGTGGAAGGCCGTCATGGCGCTGGCGGCGGGCCATGCTTCGATGGCGGCGCCCATGCAAGCGCTGACGGAAAGCCTGCTCGGCGTCCTGCTGGTGCTGGGTCTGCTCACGCGCCCGGCTGGCCTCGTCGCTTGTGCGTTCCTCACCAGTCTCTGGGTATCGGAGTGGGGCACGGCGTGGATCTGGGAATTGCTCGTTCCCGTACTGGCCTCGCTTGCGCTCGCGGTCGGATGCGCTGGCCGCACGTGGGGTGTTGACGCGATCCTGGCGCGCTGGCGGCCGTCCGCTATCTGGTGGTGACGTAAACCGAGGTCGAGTGCGGGTCTCTGTCATCATTCCCACACGCAACGAGGCGGGAGCAATCAGCCGCGTCCTCGCTGATCTTCCCGCTAATCTCGTCACCGAGGTCATCGTCGTCGACAGCAACTCGACGGACGGAACGCCTGAGATTGCCGCCCGAATGGGCGCCCGGGTCATCCCCGAACCTCGCCCCGGATACGGCCAAGCCTGCTTGACCGGGCTGGCCCACACCAGCGCGCCCGACGTTGTCGTATTCCTTGATGGCGACTACAGCGATCGACCGGCTGAACTTCCACACCTCCTCGCCCCAATCGCCGATGGGCGCGCAGACATTACGTTGGGTTCGCGCCTCGCGAGGCCGCGCGCACGCGGCGCGATGCCCTGGCACGCTGCGTTCGGCAACCGCATTGCGGCCCGCTTGATCACTTATCTGTATGGCATAAGGATTAGCGACCTCGGCCCGTTCCGCGCCGCGCGTGTCGATGTTCTTCGCGCGCTTGCGCTCGAGGAGACAACCTTCGGCTGGGCGGTTGAAATGATTCTTAAGGGAGCCGTCCGAGGATTCCGGATCGTCGAGGTGCCGGTCAGCTACCATCCGCGGATTGGAAAATCGAAGATCAGCGGTACGATTCGGGGCACTGTTGGAGCGGCGTGGTTCATTCTAAGCGGCATAGTGCGCTACTCATTTCAGCAGGCGGCGGGCCAGCGCGTCGCAGCCGGTGTGAAGGCGCGCGTGGCTGCGTCGCAGGAGTCCTTGGACGAGAAGAATGGCAGCAAATAGTGATTGCACACTGGTCATCATGGCCAAAGCACCGAAACCCGGAATGGTGAAAACCCGTTTGGCTCAGAGCCTTCCTCAGCCCGCCGTAATCGAGTTGTACCGCTGCCTTCTCGAGGACACTATGGCTTTAGCGCAGTCACTCGGGGATGCGGACGTCGCCATCATGTGCCCAGAGTCCGACGTCGAAGACCTGTTGCGAATAGCGGGAAAAAGAGCGCGCGTCGTGGCGCAGATAGGTGACGGCCTTGCGGCAGGCCTTACGTCGGTGTTCAGGCACTTCGCAGCGGCTGGCCCCCGGCGTATCATCGCCTTCAACAGCGACAGCCCGCACTTGCCAGCGTCCGTGCTTAAGAACGCATTCGAGGCACTTGCCGCTTGTGACGTCATTGTCGGACCGACGAACGACGGGGGCTACTATCTCGTCGGTGCGAAGGCATCGCATCCAGGGCTTTTCACGGGCCACGAGATGGGAACGACGAATGCGCTCGAGGCGCTGCTGGCGCAAGCCCGGGCCCTGGGGCTTTCGGTGCGCCTCACGGATCCGTTCTACGACATCGACGTGGTGGCCGACCTCAGCCGGCTGGCCGCTGAACTGTTGCGCGTTCCAGCAAGGGCGCCAAAAACGGCGGAGTGGCTGCTGAAGTGGGGTAGAGCGGCGGTGCAGCCGGGACAAAGCGGCGGACACCCGTGATGCTCAGTCCATCTTGCAGACTCTACGGGCTTGGCGCCATCATGCTTGCCGCGCTGGTAGCCTGCGCCCGTGCTCCGGGCGATGTCGGGGCGCCCCCATACATCTTTACATTGGCCGTTGCGTGCGCCGCGTACCTCCTAGCCATCCGCGAGTTCATTCAGACGCGAAGATATCCGCGCCACGCCTTGTTCGCCTGCCTCGCGTTGGCCGCCCTCTGGCGTGTTCCCTTTTTTTTGATACCGCAGGGAGCAGAGGCTGATATTCGCAGGTATGTATGGGACGGGCGGTTGCAGCGGCTCGGCTACAACCCTTACACCGCCATCCCCGGGGATCCCACGCTCGCCGCGCTGCACACACTCGAAACCCGCGGACTGAACAACCCGGACGTGCCAAGCCCGTACCCCGCCGGCGCGCAGCTTTTCTTCCGGGCCGTTACGGCGATCCGAGAGTCCGCTTTTGCGTTCAAGGTGGCGTTCGTCATGTGCGACGTGGCCATCGTTCTCGTGCTGCTCGACGCGTTACGTCGCGCCGGCCAAGGGGAGCATTGGGTTCTCGCATACGCCTGGCACCCACTGCTCGCTACTGACGTAGCAGCCAGCGGCCATCTTGATGTTCTGGGCGCGCTCTTGTTGCTGCTCTCCGTCGCGGCGCTCGGCAGGCGTTGGCGAGCGACCGCCGCCATCGCGTTCGGATTGGCCGTCGCGGTGAAGTTTCTCCCTGTCGTCTTGACGCCACTTTACTGGCGACGCGTGCGCATCCGCGATGGATTGATGGCCTTGCTTATTATCGGAATGCTGTACTTGCCGTTTCTCGAACGCGGACGCATTCCGATCGGATCGCTCGGAATCTTCGTACAGCGGTTCCGCTTCAACGACCCGGTCTTCGCCACCGTCGAACGAGTGACAGGCCCGTCTGTCGCAGCGGGTCTGGCGGTGCTCGCCGGCCTGGTTACCGCAGTGTGGCTCCGACGCAAGCACCCGAGCGGTTCGCCTGACGGGTGGGCGTGGCCCATGGCAGCGTCATTGGCCTGCGCGCCAGCCTTGTATCCCTGGTACCTGCTGTGGCTAGTACCGTTCCTGCGCTCCCTGCCGACACTACCTCTCATCGTTTGGACCGTCAGCGTCCTCTCCACCTATGTCGTCTGGCATCTCCACGCGCTCGGTCATCCATGGCACGTTCCCGTGTGGATCACGATGCTGGAGTACGGACCTGTGGCGACAGCCGCCGCTTTCACATGGCTTCGGAGGTCTGCGCGAATTGGGACGCTGGACATGAAAGCAGATTAGGTGATCTGCCAATTCGATCCGAATCATCTTGAAGAAGGAGCGGGGAGACTCAGAAGTTTTGACATCCGCCTTCCTCTAGCTAAACTGTTGGGCCTGGTAATGCCGGATCTGCTCCCGGCCCGACTGTTCCAGGAGAACTTCGTGGCTGGCGATTTGCGCGAAGGAGGTAGACATACCAGCCACGGATAGAGTATACCGAAACAATCCGGCACTGCCTGCCTGATGCATTCTAGGGAATTGGCTTATATTTGAAGGATCGCTGGAGTAAAAGGATAACGCCAGAATAGGAGTGCTGCCATGGCAATTGCTTGTCCCGTTGATCTCGACACGCAGGTACTGCGTTCAGAGGTATCCAAGGTTTACTCGCGCGTTGCGAACGATCCGAACGGCGACTTCCATTTCCACCGCGGTCCCGCTTATGCGGCGCAGTTCCTCGGCTATGATCCGGTTGAGTTGGCCGCGCTGCCACCGGAATGCACAGCGTCTTTTGCCGGGATAGCGAACCCGCATGCGATTGCCCCGATTCTTCCGGGCGAAACAGTTCTGGATATCGGCTGTGGCGCCGGAACGGATCTGCTGCTGGCTGCCCGCAAGGTCGGCCCTGGCGGCCGAGCGATCGGCGTTGATATGACAGAAGCCATGCGAGATCGAGCACGCGTTTCCGCTGCCGCTGCCGGTCTGACCAACGTAGAAGTGCACCGGGCTGATGCTACGGCCCTCCCGTTACCGGATGTCAGCGTCGATGTAGTTATCTCCAATGGTGTACTCAACCTGGTCCCTGAAAAAGAGAAAGCCTTCATCGAGATTCGCCGCGTACTGCGTCCGAGCGGCCGGCTGCACCTTGCCGATATAGTCCTCGACGCCGAACTCGGGGAAGACGTTCGCCGCAACATCGACCTGTGGACGGGTTGAATCGCGGGTGCTCTGCCGGAGGCAGAGCTCATGTCGTTCTTGCGCGATTTGGGATTTGAGGACGTACATGTATCGGCCCACTTCGACTGCTTCCATGGCACCAAGAAAGAAAGCACGGCCAGGAAGTATGGCGTGCGCGGAGCCAACGTGTTCGCTCGCAAGTCGAACAGGCTATGAACGGCTCTTTGAATCCTGCAGGCGAGTTGAAGCATGACAGCATTTGCGTTGCGTCTCCTAAGCTGTGTTTTCCTCGTCACGGCTGCCGCAGTTGTCCAGACGGAACTCTTGACAAATGCCGAGTTGGTCGATCCTGAGCAACTGGCCCGATTGAAAGACACAACCCGCCCCAGGCCCATACTGTTGACGTTGCGTTCGCGTTTTTACACCGGAGTCGGCTACCGAGGGCTCTGAACACCACCGCTGCCCTTCATGTGCTCCTGGCGCGTGACTTCAATCAGTTTCAGCCTCAGCGAACAACGGCACTCTAACTGTCCCTACAAAAAATCCGCAAGTACGTGACAAGGGCGGAAGCATTTCAGTCGGCTCGCCTATTGAGAGGAGTGGAGAAGTGCCGAGTGGTACATAGATCGCGGCGTCGGCGCACTACCACGCGAAGCCTGCGGATCTTCTGCAGGCACTCGATCCGGTGCTGGCGTCTGATCGGATGCGCGTTAGGCGGCGCGGCGTTCGTAGTGATGATGCAGACCGCCCACTTCACGAATCTCCACCACAGCACCCTCTGCTGGAGGCTGTATTCTTCGTGACTGCGGTGCATCTTTGCCGAGCGCCAAGTGAGTTCTCCACCTATGGTAATGGGCGCAGTACGCCGTGAGTGTCCGATGCAGAGAGCGTTCGCCGAATACTATGACATGATCCAGGCACTCGCGCCGAATGGGCCCGATGAGCCGTTCGACGTAGGCCCT
>Ga0210406_10004282_pt1 | contig 15354 bp, 14 predicted proteins | sample IncBWC30MmetaG_FD_155454 | JGI IMG/M metagenome (GOLD analysis project Ga0210406, IMG submission 155454) | Forest soil microbial communities from Barre Woods Harvard Forest LTER site, Petersham, Massachusetts, United States - Inc-BW-C-30-M | ecosystem: Environmental > Terrestrial > Soil >... | reverse complement strand
ACGGAGCGATCGTTAGGAATGAGCTCATGGTCCCATGTCAGCTTGACGTAGGGGCTCCAGATTCCGATGTCGACGCGCGCCTGATAACCGAGCCTAGTCACCGCGGAGTCGCGGACTTGGCTGGCGCAGGACAACGCCGTCACGCCGCCGAGACTGTCGGTTTCGGTGAATCCGTCCACCCAGATTCGCTGCAGCAGGATGCCGGCCACGGGACCGTGCACCAGGTAGAGCGGCGCACCCGGGTGCGGCCTTGACGGGCATCGGCGCTGACGCCGCGGCGCCGCCGAGCGGAAGCTGGAAATTATAACCGATTTCCGAGGCAAAGGACGCGTTGGTGCCGTTCGTGCTGCCGGCATTCGACACCTGCACGATGCCGAGCGGAATGATCCGGTTCACGTCGTAATGCAGGCCGCCATAGGTGCCGACCATATCGAACCAGAGCCGCCCGTCGGCATAGGCGGAGTAGCCGCTCAACGCCACTTCGTTCTGCTTGAAATTGCCGCCGAGGCTAAAACTCTGCGTGGTGGTGCCTGCAGACAGGGCGCCGCCGACGAGCCAATTGGGCGCGAACAGATAATCGGTCCCCACCGCCACCATCGCAGGTGTGCCGGGATCGGTCGGGAATCCGGGTTCATTGCCGATGCTCAGATGTGAAACATCGCCGCTGACCCAGGTGTTGAACGTCCCTACCCTGCGGTTTCGTTCGGAAATCGCGATTTGTTCAAAAATGGAATCAACCACCGCGGTGCGCGTCTTCACCGGAGCTTCGGCCAGGAAGGAAATCTCGCTCGGCGCCGTGATCAGGCTGTAGAAATAGTCCGCCTCGATCTGCTGGCCGGCTTGGGTGAGGTGCGTGCCGTCCATGAGCAGATGGGTCTGCAGGGCGTCCGCCGACACGAGGTAGCCGTGGTTCGGATCGGGTATGGTGGTCGGCGCGCATGTTTCTCCGTAGCCGGTGCCGCCGAAGCCGACGGGCGGGATGCAGGCAAAGGAAGTCACGGGAAAGGTGAATCCGAACTTGGCGAGGTTGTTTTCCACGTAAGTGAAAACGGAATTGGTGTCCGCCGTGATGAACTTGACCCCGGCCGCGGTGAGGTCGTTCCGCGTCGCCGTCACAACGGTGCTGCCGTAGAACAGCGTTGCGGCGTTGGTGGAGGGAGTCGGATAGTAATTGCTCAGGATGATGTAGCGCGCTCCGCCGGCCTGGAGCCGGGCAATGCTGTTGGACAGGATTTGCGCCTCGCCGAGCAGGTAGTTGACCCCCGCCGCCGAGAACGCACCAAATACCGTCAGCGCCGCGGTGGCATCGTTGGCGCCGCTGCTCAACACATAGAGGGCGTTAGGATTGGCGTGGCCGCCCACCGAAGCTAGGTAGTTGCCGATTTGGGTGGCCGTGCCGGGAAGCGCGGGGTTCGGAAACACGGTTCCGGTGGCCGTTGCCGCCGGAAAACCCGGCGGCACCAGAAAGTCGACGGCGCCGCCGATGGCGAAGTTGGTGCCGCCGGGCGTATTGGCTGGGTTCGCCGACACGCCGAAAAAGCCGCCAAGAATCTGTGAGTAGTTGGTCCCGGGGCCGGTGAAGTGGGCATTTCCGCCGGCAGCGATCGAGCTTGCGATCGCGAGGTCGACGGCCGCGCTTCCAGTCGATGCATGCGCAAACCAGCCTGTGTCGGTCGTGCTATCGCCGAATCCGATCAGCTGGTTGAACTTTTGCGCCTCGGCAAGCTGTGTCGAGCACAGCATTAAGGAGCCTATCCAAAACGCACGCTTTAACTTCACGCGGCCCCCCGCCCCGATTTTCACGCCCCAGGGTACGTTATGGTACCGCCACGGTATGATCTCGTACCAGTCCTCCTGGATGGTGTCTAGATACTGCCCTGACGATTGCAGCGCGACGCATCACCCTCGCCACGGCTGGCCGGCCCAAAAGGCTCCGGGTGTGAACACTTTAACATCCAGTCGCATCCGGTTCTTATGTTTGTAACAAAACGCGGGCAATCCTCCGTCCGATCGCTTCGCCCGGGATGTCGGCAGGCGAAACCTCGGAGGAATTTCCAATGAATATTGCGGGATCGCGCCTGGTTTCCCAGCGGCCGGCGTTTCGCACGCGTCTGGCCGTCACAATTGTTTTGTCCGGCGTCGTGAGCACCACGGGTGCCTTTGCCGACGACGATGACATCGACTTCAGGCCGGGGAATCTGCTGGTCAGCCGCTCCGTATACGACAACAAGCCGGCGAATGTCGTCGTAGGCATGTCGTTGCCGCCCAATTGCGTGGCTCCCAATTGTGTGACCGCGACGGACGACGGCTCCTATCCCACTGTCTGGAACAATTCGCTCGTCGACGCCAGTTTCGGCATCACCGCCAAGATCGTGCTCGATCAGCTCAGGCCGTCCGGCAGGTTCATCAACTCGCTTGAGGTCGAGGTGCCCCGCAGCTCGGAGCACGGCGACCGGCCGACAGGCGATCGGGTGGTCACGAGCTTCCCGTCTAAATCGGAGATTGCGCTCAATCTGTCGACCGATGGCCGGGTCGTGACCTTCATGGGCTATCTTGCGCCGCTCAATGCGCTCGACGTCTCCAATTCCAATACGCCGGCCGTGGTCGACCCTACCGATCCCGTTCCCGGGAGCAATTTCCGCATCGTGGCGGAAGTCGACGCGCACGGACGGTTTCATTTCACAAAAACCAATGCATATAGCGGCAACAATGGCCGTGCCGCGCTCCTGAACGACAAGAACGGCGCCAACGTCGTCTATGCCGCCGGCAATGCCGGCAACGGCGCAAATCCCCAGCCGAACGGGATCATCATCGGCGCGGGCATGCAGATTTTGACCCCCGAGCGGACGCCGCTTGCCGCGCAGAATCCGGGTTTGCCGACGCCGGTCGGCAGCTTCAACATCACGCAACTGGGATTTAAGGCGGACAAAATCGGCAAGGACACCAACTTCCGCGGTCTCACGGCCTTCAACAACGTCGTCTATACGACCAAAGGGAGCGGCGGCAACGGGATCAACACGGTCTACTTCATCGATACGACCGGGTTCGATGCCAGCGGCAAGCCGCTGGCATGCCCGAGCGGCGTCGGTTTGCCCGGAGCAAGCGCGAGCCTTCCGACCACGCCGATCTTCTTCGACGCCACGCAGCTCCAGACGAAGGGTGTCGTTCCCTACAACATGTGCGTCCTGAAGGGCTTTCCGACGAATTTGGCAAAGGCGACGACGTCGTTCCCGTTCGGGGTCTGGTTTGCAGACGCCAAGACGCTCTATGTCACCGACGAAGGCGATGGCACCAATAGCTTTGATCCGGCATCGGGCAAGTTTGCCGCGGCTGCCGCGCAGACCGGAGCGGGACTGCAGAAGTGGGTGTTCGACTCAAGCCTTGGCGCGTGGAAACTGGCCTACGTGCTGCAGGCCGGGCTGAACCTCGGCGTGCCCTATACGGTGCACGGCTATCCCACCGGACAAAATCCTAAGACCGGCCTGCCCTGGTCGCCCGCCACCGATGGCCTTCGCAACATCATCGGTCGCGTCAATCGCGATGGCACCGCGACGATCTGGGCCATCACCTCGACCGTCAGCGGAAACGGCGACCAGGGCGCCGATCCGAACCAGTTGGTAATGATCACTGATAATTTGGCGGCGACTAGCCTTCCCGCGGGCGAGAGCTTCACCACGATTCGGACGGCGCGCTTTGCCGAAGTCCTCCGCGGCGTTTCGTTCACGCCGGGAACCGATCGCGATCGGCTTGTCGACGCTGACCGCGATCGGGATGATCGGGACGATCGATAGGTGATGCGGTGACGGGTCAGCCGGCGCCAACGGACGCCGGCTGGCTTTCGAGGTTGATCCGTGGCGGCGCCCGCGCATCCCATCATGCTGCGCTCGGCATGGGCTAAACTAGCCCAAAGATTTGGAGTAGCCTGCCGCGGTGTGATTTTACAGGGGTGCAATTCTACAGGGGTGCAAGATGACCACGTGGAGAACGATACTGGCGCTGCTTGCCGTTTTCGCAGCAGCGGGTTTCACGCCGGTCGCGGCGCAGACGCCGTCGCCGGAGGGGGCCAAAGTTTACTTCATCAATCTGAAGGACGGCGACACCGTCAGTAGCCCGTTCCTGGTGCAGTTTGGGCTATCCGGCATGGGAGTGGCTCCAGCCGGTGTGGAAAAACCGAACACCGGCCACCATCACCTGCTGATCGACGCCCCGGCTTTGACGGACGAACAGATGAAGGAGCCTATTCCGGCCGACGATAATCACAAGCATTTCGGCGGCGGCCAGACGGAAACCATGGTTACCCTGCCGGAGGGCAAGCATACCCTCCAGCTCGTGCTGGGCGATTGGAGTCACATCCCGCATGTGCCACCGGTGATGTCCGAGCCGATCACCATCATGGTGCAATAAACGTCATACGGAGCAAGGCGGTCCAGCGAGTGGCCGGGTCAGTTCGCTGCTTTGCATTTATTCCCGCACCGAAAGCGAAAATTTTTTGTTGAGCGCGACAGGCTTTTGATCGACGCTGCGGCCGCAAAAATCCGTATCGTCAGCGGAGACACCGATGAAAACTCCAATCGTCATCGTAACCCTTGCAGGTTTGGTGATTGGCGCCAGCACCGCCACCGCACAAAACGCGCCACCGGTTTCAACGAAAAAAATTGACGGCACCGACAATGTCTACGTGTTCCGTTATGGCGGGCATCAATCGATGTTTGTCGTGACATCAAAGGGCGTCATTGCTACCGACCCGATTTCCTACGAGCGGCCGGCCAAGCCCTACATCGACGCCATCAAGGCCGTCACCGACAAGCCGATCAAATACGTGATCTACAGCCACCACCACTACGACCACATCGCCGGCGGCAAGCCTTTCAAGGATCTCGGGGCAACCTTCATTTCGCACCGGCGGGCCAGAGAGCGCCTGCTCGAATTGAAGAAACAGAACGCGCTGCTCGCTGACGTCGTGATGCCCGATCAGGTGGTCGACGGCAAGAAGACCATCACGCTCGGCGGCACCGCGCTCGAACTCAGCTATCTCGGCCGCAATCATTCGGACGATTCGCTGGTGATGCGGCTGCCGAAGGAAAAACTGATCTTCGTGGTCGACTTCGCGCCGATCGAGACGATTCAGTTTCGCAACATCCCGGACAACGCCTCGCCGCTGGAATTTATCGACTCGCTGAAAAAACTTGCCGCGCTGGACTGGGATCGGATGATCCCCGGCCATCCCTATGCGGGCGGACGCTTTGGCACGAAAAAGGATGTCGAGAACGACATCGCCTACATGGAAGATTTGTCGGCGGAGGTAAAAAAGGCAGCGGACGCCGGCAAGTGCTTCGACACGGCGATGAAGGAGGTGAAGCTGCCGAAATACGAAAAATGGGCAAACTATGAAAGCGGCCTGCCCGCTAATGTAGAGCGCTTCTGCTATTGGTGGGGACGCGGGTATTGATCAGGCAGAGGCAGGACTGCGCCTTCGCCGTGCCCGCCGCTAAGCATCCACCTCTAGCCGCATCCCGTCATAGGCCGGCACGACATCCGCCGGCAGGCTTTGGCGCAGCACCTCGTAATCGAGGTCCGAATGCATGTTGGTGATGACGGCGCGCTTTGGCTTGAAGCGATCGATCCAGGCGAGCGCATCGCTGACGCTGAAATGGCTCGGGTGCGGCGCGTAGCGCAGCCCGTCAATGATCCAGAGGTCGAGATTTTCCAAAGCTGACCAGCTCTCGCGCGGGATGTCGCTGACGTCGGGGGTGTAGGCGGCCTCTCCAATGCGATAGCCGAGCGCCGGAATATTACCGTGTTGCGTGATGAAGGCGGACAGCGTCACCGCACCGCCCTTCCCTTCGATGCTGCGGCTCTCGCCGGCTTCGATCGAATGTTGGGTCAGGATCGGCGGATAGTCGCTGCCCGGCGGCGAGACAAAGCAATAGGAAAACCGGTGCATGATGTCTTTCGCGGTGGACTGGTTCAGATAGACCGGAATCCGCCGGCGCTGATGCAGCACGACCGAACGCAGATCGTCGATGCCGTGGGTCTGATCGGCATGCTCATGGGTCAGGAATACCGCGTCGATGTGATCGACGTGGGCGTCGATCAGTTGCTCGCGCAGGTCGGGCGACGTGTCGATCACGATCCGCGTGGTGCCCTGCTCCGAAATGCGCTCGACCAGCAGCGAGCAGCGGCGGCGGCGGTTTTTTGGATTGTCGGGATCGCACTTGCCCCAGCCGAGCGCCGGACGCGGCACGCCGGCCGAGGAGCCGCAGCCGAGGATCGTCAAGGTCAGCGTCATGCGGCTGCTTTCGCACGCGGCACTTTGGAAAACAGCCGGAAGAAGTTTTCCGTGGTCTGGCGCGAGATGTCCTCAAGCGAGACCCCGCGCGTCTCCGCCAGCACTTTTGCGATCTCGACCACGTAAGACGGCTCGTTACGCTTGCCGCGGAATTTGCCGGGCGCCAGGTACGGCGCGTCGGTTTCCACCATGATTCGATCGGCCGGAAGTTCGGCCGCGAGATCGCGCAAGTCTTGCGATTTCTTGAACGTCAGGATGCCCGTGAATGAAATCGAAAGTCCGAGGCCAATCGCTTTCATCGCGAGCTCTCGCCCGCCGGTGTAGCAGTGCAGGACGGCGCGAAACGGCCCCTTGGCCGCCTCGTCTTCGAGGATGCGGCCGCAATCCTCATCCGCGTCGCGGGTATGGATCACGAGCGGCAAGCCGGTTGCTCGGCTAGCTGCGATATGGGCGCGAAAGCCGCGCGCCTGCGCCTGCGGCGAGCCGTTGTCGTAGAAATAGTCGAGCCCCGCCTCGCCCAGCGCCACGACCTTCGGATGTCTTGTGAGTTCGACCAGTTCGTCCGCGGCAATGCCATCTTCCTCATCGGCGTGATGCGGATGGGTGCCGACCGAGCAATAGACGTTGGGAAATCGTTCCGCGATGGCGAGTAGCTCGGAAAGTCGCCGTACCCGCGTCGAGATCGTGATGATACGGCCGACGCCGGCGGCAGCCGCGCGTTCCACGATCGCGTCGAGATCGCCGGCGAAATCGGGAAAATCCAGGTGGCAATGGCTGTCGATGAGCATGCTCTTAAGCCGCTGACGGCTCGATGTAGCGCGGAAACACCGCTGACGGTGCCGGCAGCGCCTTGCCCGGCGCGATGCGGCTCGCCCCGCCAAGTGTCGAGAATTGCCGCGCGCTCTCCGGGATGCCAAGCGCGTCCAGGAGTTTTGCGGAAGCTCGGGGCATCACCGGCTGCGTCAGAATCGCGATCTGGCGCACGACTTCGGCCGTGACGTAGAGCACCGTCTTCTGACGCGCCGGATCGGTCTTTGCCAGCGCCCACGGTGCCTCGCCCGCGAAATAGCGGTTGGCTTCGGCGACCGTGGCCCAGACCGTATTGAGCCATTGATGAATCTGCTGCGTCGCCATCGCACCACGGGCCGCACCAATCATGGCGTCGGCTACCGCCAGGATAGCCGTGTCATTCTCGGTGAACGCGCCGGGCTCGGGCAGGACGCCGCCAAGCTGCTTTGAGATCATCGACAGCGAGCGCTGCGCCAGATTGCCGAGGTCGTTGGCGAGATCGGCATTGATGCGCGCGACAATGGCCTCGTGGTTGTAGTTGCCGTCCTGCCCGAACGGCACCTCGCGCAGGAAGAAATAGCGCATCTGGTCGACGCCATATTGATCGGCAAGGTTGAAGGGGTCGACGACGTTGCCGACCGACTTCGACATCTTCTCGCCCCTGTTGAACAGGAAGCCGTGGGCGTAGACCCGCTTTGGCAGCTCAATTCCGGCCGACATCAGGAATGCCGGCCAGTACACCGCGTGGAAGCGGATAATGTCCTTGCCGATGACGTGGACATCGGCAGGCCAGTAGCGCCAGCTCGCATCGCTCTCGTCGGGAAACCCGACGCCGGTGATATAGTTGGTCAGCGCGTCGACCCAGACATACATCACATGCGCGGGGTCACCAGGCACCTTGACGCCCCAATCGAATGTCGTGCGCGAGATCGACAGATCCCGCAATCCGCTTTTGACAAAGCTGATGACTTCGTTGCGGCGCGAATCCGGTCCGATGAAATCGGGCTGACTTTGATAGAGCGCGAGCAATTTGTCCTGATAGGCCGAGAGCTTGAAGAAATAGCTCTTCTCTTCCACCCATTCGACCGGCGTGCCCTGCGGACCCACGCGCACGCCATTGTCACCGATCACGGTTTCATCTTCGGCGTAATAGGCCTCCTCGCGCACCGAATACCAGCCGGCATAAGTGTCGGGATAGATATCGCCGTTGTCGGCCATCCGCCGCCAGATTTCCTGGCTGGAGCGATGGTGCTGCTCCTCCGTGGTGCGAATGAAGCGGTCGAACGACACGTTCAGCCGTTGATCCATCTGTCTGAAAAGCGCGGCGTTGCGGGTCGCGACCTCCCTGGTCGGCAGCTTTTCGGCTTCCGCGGTCTGCACCATCTTCAGGCCGTGCTCGTCGGTGCCGGTCAGGAAAAACACACCCTTGCCGTCGAGCCGCGCAAACCGCGCCAGCGCGTCGGTCGCGATCGCCTCATAGGCGTGACCGATATGCGGCACGCCGTTGGGGTAGGCGATGGCGGTCGTGATATAATATTTGTTTCCGCGAGCCGCCGCTGGTGCGGCTGCAACGGGCTCGGGCTTTTTGCCGGTGCCGGCGGCCGGCTTTCTTTCGGCTTTCTTGGCCGCCTGCGGTTGCTCCGGCGCCAAGACGGGTTTGGTTGCCGTCGATGGTTTTGCTGGTTTCTTCGCCGTCTGCCTGGCCGCGGTCTTCTTTGCCGCCTTTTTCCCGCTCGGCTTCTTCGCTTTATTGGCTTTCTTCACGACGCCTTTGTTCGCTTTCGCGCGCTTGTTGGCGGCCGACGCCGTGGCGCGAACCTTCTTCGCCTTTCGCTTTCCGGATTTTTTCTTGGCTGCGGTCGCCACCAGGGATTCCTTTATGACCCAAGCACAATTTCTGTCGGGGACGATAAGCGCAGCGTCTCAGCGCGTTGCTTCCGCAAGCATCCCGAACACCGAGAAAACCAGCGGTTTTCGTTCAAGATTATAATCTTGGATGTCGCGTGCGGCGCGGACGGTCTTTTCCCATACCTCCGCCAGCCGTGCAAGGCGGGGAAGGTTGGCGTTGGCATCCTCATCGGCCCTCATGCGATCGCCGATCCAGCGATCGACGCTGTCGACGAAGGCCGCAAGCGCCACCCGGTCGCTGGTGCCGAGTGCATCACCCAGCGCGTGCAGCTCGCGCGGATCGACCTGCGGCAACCTCGCGAGCAGCGCCGCGGTGCGCTGGTGAAGTTTTAGGGCGTCGCCACCCAGCAACGTCAGGGTGCGGGCGACACTCCCCTCCCCAGCTTGCGCGGCCTCCGCGAGCGCGGGATCGTCGGCCGCCACACCCGTGGCCAGCGCGGCGGCACGGATCACATCGGCTGTCGCGAGCGGGCGCAGGGGCAATCTGCGGCAACGGGACTGCAGCGTCGGCAGCACCCGCCCCGGCGCATGACTGACGAGCAGGAACAGCGATTGCTGCGGCGGCTCCTCGAGGATCTTCAGCAGCGCGTTGGCGGCATTGGGATTGAGTTCATCGACGGTGTCGACGATGCAGACCCGCCAGCCTTCCACCGCCGCGGTCGAGCCGAAGAACGAAATCGTCTCGCGCGTTTCGTCAACCGTGATCACCGTGCGCATCACGCCCTTGTCGTTGAGAGTGCGTTCCAGCGTGAGCAGGCCGCCATGCGAACCGGCCGCCACCTGGCGCGCCACCGGATCGGATGGATCGACGGCAAGGCTCTCGGCACGTTGCACCGAGGGCAACAGCGGGTTGCGATAAGCGAGCACGAAGCGCGCCATGCGATAGGCCAATGTCGCCTTGCCGATGCCTCGCGCACCGCCGATCAGCCAGGCATGCGGAATGCGCCCGCTGCGATAGGCATTCAGCAGCGCCGTCTCGGCCTCGCGATGGCCGAACAACTCCGCCGTTGCGCGCGGATGAGGGGCTGCGATCTCGTGTTCGACCTTTCGGGCGCTCATGCTGACGTGGCCGTGCCGGCCCTGGCGAACAGATGATCGCGCAGCGCCGTCCATACATGGGCCGCAACCGTCTCCGGGTCGGGGCTCGCGTCGATCAGCACGCAGCGCTGCGGGTCTTCCGCGGCGATCTGCCGATAGGCGTCGCGCAGATCCTGATGGAATTTGAGGTCTTCCGCCTCGAACCTGTCGGGCGCGCCATCACCGCGGCGCTCAGCCGCGCGCGTGAGCCCGACCTCGACCGGCACATCCAGAATGAACGTCAGGTCCGGCTTGAGATCGCCGATCGTGACCCGCTGCATTGCGTTCAACACGCCCGGCGAAACCTGCCCCAGCCTGCCCTGATAGACGCGGGTTGAATCGGAGAAGCGGTCGCACAAGACCCAGGTTCCCTGGTTCAGCGTGGGCTGGATCACCGAACGAACGTGATCGTCGCGGGCAGCGGCAAACAACAGCGTCTCCGCATCGGGGCCGAGCAGCTTGCCCATCCCCGATAACACCAGGTGCCGGATGATCTCGGCCCCCGGCGATCCGCCTGGCTCGCGCGTGACAATGGCGCGCAGCTTGGCGGCGGCCAGACGCTGCGCGAGTATCTTGATTTGCGTCGACTTTCCCACGCCCTCACCACCTTCAAAGGAGATGAATCGTCCGCGCCCGGAAGGTCGCTTGACCAAAGTCTCGGCCATCGTCAGAGCTTCTCGGCGCCGGCGCGGAACATGCCGATCACAAGTTCGCTCGCCCCGTCGACCGCGCGGCGTATCGTAGATCCCGTGCCGATCGATTCCCCTGCATACACTGGTTGCTCCACCGCGATGTTGGTGCCGCGCCAGACCCGGACGACGCCGACGCGTTGGCCGGATTGAATCGGCGCACGCACCGGCCCATTATAGACAATGCGCGCGATCAGTTTTTCGCTGGCGCCGTTCTTGGGCACCATCACCTTGATCGGTTCAGGGCTTGTCAATTTCACCGATCGGCTTTCGCCGCCAAATACCTTGGCGTAGCCGATCGTCTGCTCCGCCGCGATCAGGGTTCGCACCTCGAAATTGCGAAATCCCCATTCCAGCATCTTCTTGGCTTCGCTCGCGCGATCGTCGGGATCTTCGAGGCCGTTGACGACGACAATCAGCCGTATCCCGTTCTGCACGGCGGAGCCGACCATGCCGTAGCCGCCCTCCTTGGTATATCCGGTCTTCAGGCCGTCGGCGCCCTCGAGCGAATTCAACAGCGGATTTCGATTCTGCTGCCTGATCTTGTTCCAGGTGAATTCCTTCTCGCCGAACAATTTGTAGAAGTCGGGGTAGGTCAGGATGACGTGGCGCGCGAGTTTTGCGAGTTCGCGCACCGTCATCTTGTTGCCGGGGTCGGGCAGCCCGTTGGAATTACCGAAGGTCGATTTCGTCAAGCCGAGCTCGCGCGCGCGCTTGGTCATGAAGTCGGCGGCGAAGATCCGCTCATTGCCGGCCATGCCCTCCGCGAGCGCGATGCAGGCATCGTTGCCGCTCTGGATGATCGCGCCGCGCAAGAGATCATCGATCGAGATCTTGCTGTTGAGGACGGCAAACATCGTTGAGCCGCCCGCCGGCGCGCCGCCTCGCCGCCAGGCATTCTCGCTGATCCGATATTCGTCCGATAGTTTGACCGTGCCCTCCTTGACGGCATGGAACACCACCTCGGCGGTCATCAGCTTCATCATGCTGGAGGGCGCGCGCAGCTCGTCGGCATTTTTCTCGAACAGCACGGCGCCGCTGGAAGCTTCGGTCAGGATCGCGGTCGGCGCATCGCCGTCGAACCCGCCCTCCTCCTTCTTGGCGCCTTGCACGCTTTGGTTGGCGGCATGGAGCACGCCGCCCCAGCCGATCGCGACCATCACGAGGACTGCGACCAGGACGCGCCAAAAGCGTCCGGTCGTGACCTTGGATCGGCGGAAACGCGATAAGTCGAGTGCCATCGGCAGCGCCTTTAGAGAGGCCGCGTTCTAACAGGTGGAACTATCGCAAACAACACGGGTTTTGCGGACAAATCGGGGCAACCACCGAACCGTTGGCGGGCTCGCGCAAACAACCTCATGGTCGTGCTGGTGGCGGCGCGCTTTTCAAGGAGAATGCGGTGTAAACCGGCTGCTCAATAAAGCCCGCGCCCGCTCAGGATTTCGCGCGGTCCGTTCGAATCGATCGGCGCATAGGCCGATACCGGACTGACCGGCGCCTCGTAGCGGCTGTCGTCTTCGTAGGAGACGGCGCGCGGATTGTCGGGCCCACGGCCGCGCGTTCGGCTGGAGGCCGACATTTCCGAGGTCGCGTTGATGGAGGCGTAGTCGGCCTGGGTATTGCCGAGGTCATAGGGGCGTCCCTCCGGCATCGGTATCTCGCCGCGGATAGGACGCCCGTAGGATGGGCCCTCCGGAACGAATGGGCGGGCGGACGCGACCCTGACCAGAGACGGCGAAGGCGCCGGCGTGCCGGTGCGCAAGGTCGCGATCAACTGGCGGTCATCGGAGCCTTCAAGCGGCGCACGGCCGACATATTCGACCCGGACCCGCGCCACGCCATTGCCCTTGAATTCAAGCAGTTCGGCGGCCTTGTTCGAAACATCGATGAGGCGGTTGCCGTGGTAGGGTCCGCGATCATTGACGCGAACGATCAGCGATTTGCCGTTGGAAAGATTGGTCACGCGCGCATAGCACGGCATCGGCAAGGTCGTATGGGCGGCGGTCAGCGCGCCCATATCGAACACCTCGCCATTGGCGGTCAGCCGGCCGTGAAAATCGTCGCCATACCAGGACGCCAAGCCGTCTTCGCGGTAGTTGACGTCTTCTTCGGGAACGTAAATCCGCCCCGCGACAATATAGGGCTTGCCGACACGGTAGGTCCCCCCGCCCTTCGGCACGGGTTCGCCGAACTCGACAACGCGGGGGCTAGTGGAGACGCCGTACTTGGGATCGACGCGGCTGGCAAATTTGTTCGACGAGGCGCAGTTGGCGAGCATCAGGCAGGCGACGGCGACCGCGGCAACCCGCGTCGTCGGTACCAGCCGTTCTGGCCTGAGAATCCCCATTCGCCCCAATCACCATTGCACCCTAGCGTCCCGATCCTAACATTCGCATCCCGTTGCACCGGGCTCGCTTGCGTATGTTGGGAATCAAAGGGACCCTAGCAAATACAAGTCTCGGCTTTGGATTTGGCATTCGCAACCACAACTAGCGCAAACATCGAAGCGAAGGCCAAATCCAGCGCACTCGTTCGGCCCACCTCCGCACGAGCGTGCAAAGATATCGCATCCGGAACACGGCGGAAATGGGGAGGCCAGTGACATGGTTAATCAATGGTCTTCGTCGGTAATCCGTATCTTTACGGGACACATGCGGTACCTCATTCAGCTTCGCCGCCGAAAACTGTTGCAGCAAATCCTCAGTCGACGCCGACTTTGAATCCCAGCATGGAATCTTTTTGACTGTGCAAGTGCCCCATCGTTTGGTTGGGCCGGGGTGCAAGGGAAATTTTTCGATGCTCGAGGCAATCACGGCAGTAATGGGTCTGGTGAGCGCAGGGGTTTTCCTGGCCCATGCATTTGAAGGTGTCCTCTTAAGGGCATGAGCCCAACTGAAGCACGCATCACAGGCTTCAGTGAGCTCGTTCCGAAAACTTTAATAAATTCGGACGAGCATCGAGATTCGCAGGTGCACTATGCGTAACCATGACTTCGTATCGGATGGGTTTCTGGCGGTAACTGCGGCGGGCCTCTTGCTCTTGTGCTCGAGCCTGCTCGCTTTCGCTTTGGCCTGACAAGGCCGGTCTTTGCGAACCGAGATGAGGGTTCGCTGGAGCAGCCGCGTCGTCTTTTCAGGCGCGCCTGTCGCCTCCCCGGCTACTGTCCTGCATCGTCCCATTCTTTCTGCTTCGGGTCCGAAATTGGGCTCAGAACGCACTGTCTGAAGCCAACTCGACACTCCCATCACCAAGGCGTGAACTGACTTCTTCGGCCATGGCCGACGAAGCCATTTTGCTCGGCCGACGAAACCGTTTTCAGCGGGGCGAGACGCCGGCTGGAAACGATCGGTGCCCAGCATGCGTGCTCACTGATCAAACAATGGAGTTCGGTCATGTCGACGCTGATCAATCTGTTTTACCGGGAGTACTGCAGGGCGCGTTTGATGGAGATGCGCAAGCATCATCTCATCGCGACCAACTGACCCCCAGGACGAAGGGGATTTCAAATGCGCAAACTGATCATGATTGCTGCAATCACTCTGGCGTCCACCGCCGCGAACGCGGGTCCCTCCAGAAGCCTAAGCCTGGCTTCAGCCGATGCCGCCCAGCCGGTCACGGAGCAGCCGAAAGCGCAAACCGCAGAGCCCGCAAAAACATTCGAACGTCCCAAGCCTGGTGCTCCTCAAGAGACCGCAAAGGGGCACGCTACCGGAGATAAGCCGGCTGAAATCGTCAAGCCAAAACGGCGGCCTCTATCGACCGAAGCGCGCGTCATCGACGAACTGCACAGGCACGGCATCTACTGGTAGATAACGCGCTGGTGCGGTGGTTCAGAAGTTCGCTTCATTGTTGCCGCGAGTCGGTCATCAGCGACGGCTTTTTGCGCGGCGTTTGGTTAATTCGCGATTGCACCACAAAGCCCGCCAAGTTCTGCCTTGCACTGATCGAAGAGTTGCCTTTGTGGCGTCCAGTTCCTCTTGCGTATGTCGGTTCCATTGTTGCTCAGAGCAAACAAGGGAATTTCATCATGAAGAACGATACTGCTGTTTTTGCCGCGATGCGTTTCGACGCTTTGGCGGGAAAGAACGTTTGGACCGGCCTCACCGGCACCCGCCAGGCGATCCGCCGAGATGGTTACTGCATCGATCCCTTGTCCCTGAACTTCTGCCCGCACCAGTGGATCGACAGTCAGGGCTACGTTGATCTGGAATTCGTCAGGGACGCGCCCGCCGAGGCTGACGTGCTGCCGCACGGCGCTCGCACGCTGTGAGCGCTCAATAGTCCGGGCCGGCCGGCATTGAAGCGAGCGACACGCGCCGGTAGCGATGGCGACTGGCAGCCAAGCCGTTCGATTGATGAAATTCAACCGATCGGAAGCCAACGGCATCCGTGGAAACCCAGCGGTAACAACGGAGTTCAGGGCACGTTCACCGGTGGCATCGGTGCGGTAGGGCGCGGCACGAAGTGAGGCTGCCGCCGCGGCAGTGCCGAGAGCGCCACCATGGCGACCGTCAGAATTGCGAGCCAACGCATCCAAACAAAATACGACGGAATTCATATTGCGAATGTGAAGCACCTCACCCCGCTGACGCCTCGGGCTCG
>Ga0210406_10004281_pt1 | contig 15354 bp, 13 predicted proteins | sample IncBWC30MmetaG_FD_155454 | JGI IMG/M metagenome (GOLD analysis project Ga0210406, IMG submission 155454) | Forest soil microbial communities from Barre Woods Harvard Forest LTER site, Petersham, Massachusetts, United States - Inc-BW-C-30-M | ecosystem: Environmental > Terrestrial > Soil >... | reverse complement strand
AGAACTTCGCGTGCTGGCAGAACGCTGGCGCGTCCACTACAACACCGTTAGACCACACTCCTCGCTGGGATATAAACCACCAGCACCGGAGGCATGGCTGACCCTAACCAAAAAGGGGCATGGAGAACTGGAAACCGCTTCGCGCTTCCCACTTCCCCACACCCCCGACGGCGGCTATCCCAACACAACGATAGCTGCGCTACACTAACTCCTCACTGGTACAAAACATCGGGCAAGCCATGGAGCTGGACCAGTCAAACAGTCAAGACAAAGCATCGGGGACCATTTGACACACTCGTTACTCGGGACGGATTGGATGCGCGCGCATACTCTCCGAAACCCGCGTTTAAGGGGTCGGTCGTCGGAAATTGCAAAAGACGGCGCGGCCCTGCAACTAACGTTTGTCCATTTTCTGGACGGACTTCTTGGCCTTTGCCTTATCTTTCTTTAGCTTGGCGCTCAATTCCTTGACCGTCATGGGTTTCATTTGGGTCATTCGGCGCAATACCGCGTCAAACTTGTCCGCGTCTACTTTGATGTCTTTATCCAACTGAGTCCGCCTAGTATTCTTCGGGCGGCAGAGATACCCCAAGTTTCTGGGCTTCGTTGGTGACTTCAGTTAGCTCACCCTGCGCCTTCCGAATATCGCTTTCGATACTTGCGATCCCATCGCTACGAAGCCAAACAAAAGCATCTTTTTGGATGTCAAATCGTCCGGCCCGCAGTAAACCTGCAACCTCTTCCATTTGGAATGGCTGCGTCTCTGGCTGCGGCTTCCGAATGTGCCAAGTTGTGCTTTAGACGGACATATTTACCTAAGACTGGGTTGTTCCTCGTCTGTTGGTCTTGCTCTGTCATGTGGTATCCCCGTTCCCTGAGTGTAGCGCGGCGAGTTTGGGGGAAAGATGTGTTTGACATAAAGATTTTTCATTTCTAAATGTCAACACAATTCTTGATAATTTGAGCGGAGTTCGCTCATCCCTAAGTGAAAGGGATGATCATTTGAATATCTCAACAGCATGAAGGATGCTGGCTCATCTGGGTGTGAGTATTCCTGCTCTGCTTCAATGAATTCCAACAAGGCTTCTCGCTCACGGTCCGCCTGCTTGAACGCCGTTAGCATGTCAAGCAGGGCTCTGATCCACCTTTGATATGAGCGACAGTGACCCAACGGGAGAGCACCAAACCGTTCGGCGGAACCTGCCCATTGGGTGTGTAGAGCGGCCCCCATCCACGCACAAAGTCAATCAATTCTTGATCCGATTTGGCGTTTGCAAATCGAATGTGAAGGTCATCTTCATAGGCTTCAGTTAAGACGTATCTCCGCTTAGGCTCCAAAGAGCAATGTAGCACGCCATTTCGAAGCGTCACGTTCTTGCATGACGCCCATCTGCCATCGCCCACGTCGATACGATGTTGCAGTTTCATATCTACGCAATTCTGCGACACTTAAAAACAGAAAGCACCATCTTCGGATGGGACCTTTTCAAAATTGTGCTGGCGATCACTTGATCTCCCGCTCATCGGCCCAACGATGCGGGGAGAAGGAATGCTGACATCCTGCTATCAATTGTGAGTGGCAACAACCTCCACGGCAGCGTAATTCCAACGGTCGTTTGTTGGCGCGGTGTCATGAATATCCACGAGCGCGTTTGCAACTGAAGGCGCTGTCGTTGATTGCACCCAATAGGTGTCGCCGACTGCAGTGTCCACCTTCTGATGCACGAGCACCTGGCCACTCACGGGCGTTCTTGCGGTGGCGTTGTCCCAATCATTTCCAACGGCGAAAACCCAGTCACCCGCAATCACACCAGGAACAGGTATATCCGGAGGCCCGTTCAGCGCGCCGGTTCGGCCCACAACGCTGGTACCGGCCGCATCGGTGAAGGCAATGACCGTCAAGGATCCGTGGTAACTGCCGCCTGCTCCAGTGGATGCGCTCACATTGACACTGGACAATAACCCATCAGCTCGCGCCGACCATATCTCGGCCGTACCGGACTGAGTATTGCTTCGTTCCAGAAGTGTCCAGGTAAGTCCTGCACCGGACACGAACGCTGTTTGAGGCGAACCAGCCGGACCATCATACGAGACGAAAGCAATTAGAAGGTCGCTCGGCGTCGAGGTAGAAAAGGCAGGCGTCGTAATCGTGCGGTTGCCGTCAACGGAAATGCTGACATCCTTTCCGACAGGTTCGCGGGGTGGCTATTATTCACTGTGAGCGTAACTGGTGCCGAATTCCCCAAATTTCCTTGCGAATCGACGACAGTAACGGTGATTGTGTGCTGCCCGTCCGCCACCTTTGTGGTGTCCCACGTAACCATATAGGGCGGCCCTGTGACTGGCGCTCCGATTTGGGTGAAGTCGACGAGAAATGTCACGCTCTGAATCGGCAGACTGCTCCCAACCTGTGCATACAAACTGACGGTCGCCGAGAGGATCGCACCATTCGCTGGGCTCGTTAGCTGAACCACGGGACCAGCACTCACACCGTTGGCCACCGTCACGATCGCGACAGATGAGGTGCCAATCACTCCGGTCGAGTCCGTGGCCTGAGCAGCAAGCCAATGAGTCCCGTTGGGAACCGTCGTTGTATCCCACGAGACGGAATACGGAGATGTTGTAGCAACACTGCCGAAGAGTTGCCCGTCGACCAGGTATTGAACGCCGCTGGTCGTCGCCGTCGTTGCGGTCAATTGAACAACATTCGCGATCGTCGCCCTGTTTTGCGGTGAGTTCAAAGTGATGGCTAGAGGATTGTTGATGACCGGAACGACCGTCTTCAGCACCTGAAGATTGGTGCCCGTAATCGTAAGTTCGACGTCACTCTCATTATTTGTCTTGTCAGCTTCAAATAGGAAGTTGTTTGGGTCGACAATCGCGCGCAGCCAATAAGTTCCGTCCTGTAAGTTATCGATCGAAATCGCCTGGCCGGCATCAGTTTGGTCGTACTCGTCTACGGCCCCAATGTTCAGACCACGCAAGGATGTTGGGTCACTGCACGAGCCCAGGTTTCCGAGCTGCCCCGCATTGGGGATATTCGTTAGGTAGATGAAAGAATCGTCGATGCAGAAAGAAACTTTCTGACTGACTGCAACCGGCGTGCCCGGGCCTCCATTCGCGCCAACGGTGTAAAGCCCGTAGGTTACAAGCGGGAAGTGAAAGTGTCCGTGATCTGAGTCGAAGATGAAGGCGCCTGCTATCGGAAGCTGCTGAACAATCGACCAGGCACCGCTTGCGCTCTGCGAATAGATATACTGCGTCCCCTGGTAACTGCCGGACGCCGGATTAAACACCGGCTGGATCACCAGAGGTCCCGGCCCGGCGTTGAGCGTGTCGTGAGTGTACTGGAATTGTCTGCCGCCGCCCGGGGTTTTTACCACGGACATCTTGCCCGGTGGCAGAATGTCCTGCAGATTCGGGAACAGCATCGCCCCGTTGGATTGCGCGCTGAAGCTCGGTGCCGTGACATTTCCGCCATTGACGGAGACGTTTTCACTTGCGGGTGCGAAAGTAAATCCGATCTTTGATGGGGTCAGCGTATATGACCCATTTGAGATGCCGGAGAAGCTGTAAGCGCCTGTTGAGTCCGCAATGGCGCTACCCACCGAAGCGCCATTCTCAGAGAGCGTGACAGTCGTAGCGCTCCCGCTGGCTGCAGGAGTGATGGTTCCATTGATCGTCCAGGTTTGGGTCTGCGTTCGCGTTGCTGTAAACACAGCCGCGGTCACAGCGTTTCCATTCACCGTTACGGTTTGACTTGACGGGCTAAAAGTAAACTCGGTTTCGATCGGAACCAGAGTATAAGTACCATTCTGGAGGTTGGAGAATGTGTAGCTGGCCGACGTGCCCACGCCCGTACTCGCGATCACCGTGGAGCCCAGCAACAATTGCACCGTTGCGCCGTTTGCACTGCTCGCCGGACTGATCGTTCCGGTAATGCTTCCCGTACTTCCGACGCTCAATGCCGGAAGCACTTCAACGATGCTTAGGTTGTATCGGTCACCGCTAGGAGCCGTGTCGTTAATCGTTACGCTCGTTCCCGATAACAGATTGATGCTACTTTGCATTTGCACCCAGTAAGTGTCTCCAACCGGTGGAAAGAACTGGTGCACGAGCATCTGACCAGCGCCAAGCTGACGCGGAATTGCGTTGTCGTAATCGTTGCCCACACCGAGAACCAATGAACCGCTGCGGGTAGTTGCCAGCGAGGCTGTCGGTGCTCCAGGGTTGGCGTTCCCAGTTCCGACTTGACCGATCGCGCCAGAGCCGTTTGTCCCCGTGGTGTCCACGCCGGCGAAGGTCATCACCGTAATTGACGCGCACACTCTCTGCGACAGAGTTGCACTTGCGCTGACTCCGGCCAAAATCGATGGCGCGAAGGCACGCCAAATCTCCGCCGTTCCGAACTGCGCGTTCGTACGTTGTACGAGTACCCAGGTTAGGCCACCACCAGTGATGTTCGTCACCGTGGTCTGTGCTGACGAGACTTGGTCTGCCGACACAAACGCTAGCAGCAACTCGTTGTCGAAGGCGGTAGAAAAAGGAGAGGTGCTGACGCTTGTGTTGGGCGAACCTTGGTCGCCCGAAGCCGTTACATCGATTGCAATGGCTCCCCATAAAGGCATTGTCGAGAAGAAGCTGACAATCAATAGAAAGAGAGGACTTAGAAGAAACCTTCGCACCTTCATGATTATTTGTCTCTCACACTGTCACGTGACTGCTCCTGTAACAGCCTTCTGGAGGTGGAAACGATGTACTTGCGGAGTGACTCTGTAGCCTAAAATCGGGACCACGCAACGTGCATCACCAAGGCAACATCTTGAGAACTCTGGGGGCCCGGGGCCGAAATTCCGAGTGAAAGGGAGGTGCCCCATAGATTCTGCCAACGATGCTTCCATGTCAGTGGTCTCCTTCTTAATCTCTGGTAACCCAAAAGCGCTACTTGAGTAGACCCCGAGAACGAAGTAGAACAGTGGGAGCAGATTTGTTGCTCAGATGGCAGCGATCCGAGGCGCACCCAACTAGCCATAGAACTTTTTCGGATTAGACCAAAATATGGGGCTTCCCAATTTCCCAGGAAATGAAAAAGCCCCATCCTCGAAAGGATGAGGCTTCGAAGAATCTGCCGGCGATCACCCGATCTCCCACACACTTACGCGTGCAGTATCATCGGCCCAACGAGGCGTAACTTCCGTGTTCGGGATGGGAACGGGTGTGACCCTCGCTACCCAGCCGTGCGTTGGCAAGACAACTGGCTTACCGAAGAGCCACTGGCCCACGGTTGCATGGCTCACACCGAATCTGTCGCCGATTGCCTTCAACGTTTCACCTGCGTCCCCGGCGAGCCTGTAACCACACTGCGAATTGGGAGTGAGTCAGCATAAGGAGTCAGATTCAAGCATCCAGCGCCGAATGACCACCAGCGACTCGCTGCTCATCGCCCCCCCTTTCTCGATTCCGAGCAAGGTGCTCGGCGGAATCCCGACGCGTTCGGCAGCTTCACGGACGCTCAGGTGTTCGTGATGGCGCCATGCCGTCAGGAGATACGCAATCCTCATAGAGAGTTATGCCTCCGCCTGGGTCTGGAACTTTCCACCACCACGATGAGGCTCATTTCCTTCGGGCCGGTGAGATCGGCGCGAACCTGTTTCGCGGGTCGCTTCGAGTCTGCGCCTCACCGCCCAGCTCAATCCGCATCCCGTCGCCTGTCCTTCTCTGTAAAGTTCATCCACGAGCTCGGATGGCAACCGGACTGTCACATGTTCCATGCGCGGCATAACTGGATAGTCCCACACTGTTACACACAAAGCAATGGATTGTCCCACGGTGTCCCACACTTACATGTGAGAGCCTAAGTCGATTGGGGAAAAGTAGTCCTAGACTTCGGCGCGGTCGTATCACGGACAACCAAGTCGACGCGAGATAGAGCGCTGGAGTACGGGCTCCGGCCAACCGCGGCCGTCCACTGCGGCGGGCCGCCAGGGGAGCGTTGAGCACAGAGGGTCTTGGGCGTCCGGACCGAAGATCCACCGCAGCGCAGGTTGTGTCGTTGTTTGTGTCGTAACTGTGTCGTCCCTGCCGGTATTCCTCCAACTCGCTAGGTGTTGCTCAATGTCGCTCGAATGTCGGTATCACGTTGAAAAGCAATAGGCGTATGCTCACTCGGCATCATCCGGTGTCTCTCCGTCTAAGGGTCGTTCCCTGAATTCGCAACGAGGAGGTCAGCGGTTCGATCCCGCTCAGCTCCACCAAATAAATCAATGATTTACGTGTAGAATCTGGGTCCATTTGGCCAAAATGACACTTTATTTTGCGTCTTATTGGACCCATCCTCTCGCAACTTGTTGATTTGACCTGCTCCGCTAGGTCCGCACATAGCTCGTTCGGAAGGTTCAAAATCCGGAAGGAGAAGACGGGCGGGAGTAACTCCGGAACTCCAAGAGTTTGGGTGAATGTTCCGCGCAAGTCGCCATCAATCTCATTCACTGGAAAATGGAAGACACGGATTCTGTCGCAACTTCAGCAAGCACCGGCGCTTGGGTGAACTGCGGCGGATGTTCCCACAGGCATCCAAGAAAATGCTCGCGCAGCAACTCCGTGAAATGGAAAGGGACGCGCTCCTTAACGTGCGCAATGTGAACGGTCCAGATGGGACAATCATCCCGGTGATACCGATCAACTTTTTCTTCGTGGCGGTCCATCACGGCGATAAATGGCTGATCGAAGATGGGCGCGCGCGCATTTCGCACCTGCGCCGCCTTATAGGATAACCGCTCGAAAATAACGTGGACAATACGTGTGCCACATTCCACCCAGCTCGATAAGGAACGAATCGCTACAGGACGCCGGACTCCGAAGCCGGCGTGCTCGTAGTTCGCAAGGAACAATGCAGCGAAGACTCTCGACACACCGCGGGTTGCCAAGTGTCCGAGATGCGACTATCCGCTCAAGTTGATTTCCGCAACGAAGTATGCCAATGCAGTCCTAAACCCTGGCGCGTTTGTGAGGGCTCATCTCGCCTAGTTCGCGAAAAAGACAAGAGCTCGCCTATTACAGTCATCGCGCTTTCACCACCTGTGCCGTTTCATCTGGCAAAGTGAAGAGCTCGACGAGCGTCCTCACGCGCTCTTTCTGACGGCTGCGCGGAAATGCGGACATTTGAACTTTGCAGCAACAGAATTTGTTTCGTTAGGATCGGACGTCGGCTGTTCCGATTGCCAGCGTCAAACCCTTGTCGCCTTCCGTCCTTGATCTGATGCCTTCTCCTTCGACGACGATGATGTATTTGTCAATTGGCAGGTCGGTGAATCTTTCTGTTGTACCGCCGGGCTCCGGCCACTTCACCTCCAGCCAGTCGATTTTGGTCCGCTTCCCAATGCCAAGCACCACACGCGGGTCGTGGGACGACAAGAAACTTCCGCCACCGACCTTTGTTCTACTGCGCTTTAGGTCTCCAGTCTGGTAGGTAATGCGCGCGCCGATTGCATCGCGGTTCGATTTCTTGCCCACGAGCCCAACTCCCAGCCAATGGTTGTCCTTGGCCGCTGTGTTGCGTAACAGGAGCGGTGCAGAATCATTCACGGAAATAAGAACGTCCAGAGCACCGTCGTTATCGAAATCGCCGATGGCTAGCCCTCTTGCAGACAGATGCCGGGCGAAGATCGGTCCACTTTCAGCGCTCACGTTCTGCAGCGTTTTCCCGTCACTATGAAACAGCAGCAATGGCTCGCGGTAGGTCACATCCTTCTGCATGGTTTCGATCAGATCGTCGGGATTGCCGTTTGCGAGGAACAGATCAAGATTGCCATCGTTATCGTAGTCGAAGAACTTCAATCCCCAGCCACTCATTAGACGCGTCGCTGCCCCGATCCCGGTAGTGCCAGCCTGGTCATCAAAGGTTTCGTCGTGGTTATTTTGGTAGAGCGAAAATTTTTCGTGATCGATGTTGGCCACAAAGAGGTCCATCCATCCGTCTTGATTGAAGTCCGCTGCATCCACTCCCATGCCCGAGCGAGGCCGGCCCATCTCGCTGAATCCTACTCCTGCAAGGGCACCAACCTCTTCGAACCTGCCACTTCCTCGATTCATGAAGAGAAAGTTCGCTGTTGTGTCATTGGCGACGAAAAGGTCCATCTTGCCGTCGTTGTTGAGGTCAGTCGCAACAACACCCCAGGCTTTTCCGAGATACTTTCCAATACCCGACGACTTGCTGACGTCAGTGAAGGTCCCATCGCCGTTGTTATGGAAGAGCCAACTGGGTGTCGGCTTGTAAAGCCGCGGAACGCAATACCCTGGTTTGTTGTTGTAAGCGATGCAGGGAAGGTTCTTCGATTTGGTGAATTCGACGAATTGGCAGACAAACAGATCGAGCCGCCCGTCATTATCGTAGTCGAACCACACCGCGCTCGATGCCCATCCTGGAGCCGCCACGCCAGCCTTTTCCGTAACGTCAGTGAAGGTCCCGTCGCCGTTGTTGTGATACAGAATGCTTCTTCCATACTGCGTGACATACATGTCCGGGAAACCGTCTCCGTCGTAGTCGCCTACTGCAACGCCCTGCCCGTATCCCTTGCCCGCAACTCCCGCCTTCTCTGTGACATCAGTGAAAGTCCCGTCGCGATTATTGCGATACATCGCGTTGCGCAACGGGGGATTCGGATTGTAGAAGTCACATTTGCCGCTATTGACGAGGTAGATGTCCATCCATCCGTCATTGTCGTAGTCTAGAAACGCGCAGCCTGCACCGGTGGTTTCCGGCAGGTATTTCTCGGCCGATTTCCCGGCCGTGTGTACCCACGTGATCCGGCTGGCGGCCGACGACACTTCTTCGAACGGATACGACGAAGGAGCAGTCGATGCGACAGCAGGCAGGCTGCTTAGCTTTGCGTATCCAGCTGTGCCAGCGAGGGTCCGGAGAAAACGCCGGCGCGACATTGCTGCGCAGTTAGCGATGAAAGAGGTCACCGCGGATTCTGGCCTCCGCCTGAGTGTTCCTCGATCTCCTTTTGCAGTGCTAATTCACGCTCCGCGTCTTCTTTACGCCCTGTACGCGCGTATGCGGTAGCAAGGCTGTAGTGCCCTGCAGGGTTCCCAGGCTGAAGTTTCACTGCCATTTCAAGTGGGGAGACTGCCCCCGTATACTTCTTTTCGGTCAATAGCGATACGCCCAACCCCAGGTAGGCATCCGCGAAGTTTGGATCGAACTTAGTGGCTTTTGTGAAGTGTTCAACCGCTTCGGGAAAGGCTCCTGCCTGGCGCGACAATTCACCCAGGATGTATTCCGCGCCGGCGTTCGCTGGATCGATTTCCAGTTCTTGTTGTAATTCCTTCTTGGCTTGCTCCTGAAAGTCCGGAGCCGGATTCGGCTTAGACAGTATCAAACGCGCCAACCGGAAGTGAATCCCCGAATAGTGCGGATTTTCCTCAAGTATCTTTCGATAGTCCTTCTCTGCCTGGTCCCACTTGCCCTGCACTTCGTTCGCCTCGGCATCCATTTCTAGAGCAGGGATAGAATTCGGCGCTGTTCGAGCTAGTTCCTGTGCTGATCGATTGGATAGATCGGAATAAGCATGCACTGAAACATATAGCACCTCAGGATCATGAGGAAACTGCTGATTCAAGAGTCGCACGAAGTCTAACAGCAACCCTGATTGCTTCAGCAAGGTGGCACAGCGCACGCCGTCGAGGGCGACTCTCTTTTGAAGTTCTTTGTCGGTGAGGTGCGGCGCAGCCTTTGCCAGCAAAGGTAATGCCTCAGAACAACCACCACTCTCCGCAAGAGCCGCTGCATGTTCGGCTGCGTTCGAGCTCATGCCGGCCGTCTTGCTGGAGACCTGCGCTGTGGACGACACACTAATCGCAATTGTTAAGAAAATCGAGCGACTTAGCTTGGAGAATTTACGCATAATGAGTAAAGGGGCAGCCGCGGTGAGCGTCTGCCCCTGAGTCTATCAGTAGTGTCTAGTAATAAAGCTTCAGCGCGAATTGTACGTTTCTTGCAGGCTGCGAAGTATTGACAAGCCCGAAGCTGCCAGAACTACACTGCTGTCCAAAAGGACATTGGTAATTGGTATTGGGATGTCCCAACTGCACGTTGTTGAATGCATTCAGGAAATCGCTGCGGAACTGCAGATACATGGATTCGGTGAAGTGGAAGTTTTTCAGCAGGCCGATATCCGTGTCGGTATATCCGGGTCCCGTTACAGGTCCTTGAGCTGGGCAATTGCCAAAAGTTCCAGTAGCTGGTTCCGAATATCCGGAAGCGCTCATCCACTGATAGCCCTGGAACGCGGTCGCAGAAAAGCTTGGTTTTCGTCCAAACACTTGTTGCGGCCCGCAGTTCGGACGAGGTCCTCGCGAATTTGTACCTGAGCTATCGGTCGCGTTGTAAACGGCCAGAGGGAAGCCGGCGTGAACCGAAACAATCGTGGACGCCTGCCAGTTGCCCACAACTGCATTGACGGCCCGATTCATGTTGGCACCGAACTTCTTGCCTCTGCCAAAAGGCAGCTCGTAAGTAGCATAGGCGGACAGGTTATTTTTGGCGTCGTAGTAGCAGCTGGCGTAGTCGGCGCCTGGGTTGTAGAGGTTCTGGTAGTACGGCGACGCCGGCGTGGCCTGTGTGGCCGATCCCCACGTGCCGTAGTATCCGCTGTTGTTAGTCATGCAGTGCGACCACGTATAGGCAACCTGCCCCTCTAGCCCGTTAGCCATGCGTTGTTGCAAGACCGCCTGAAGTGCGTTGTAGTTCATGTAGCCTGTCGATGCGGTCCCGGATACCTGCGAGATGTCCGCAAGCAGGGCAGGATTACCCTGGAAGTAGATTCCAGGTACTGGTTTCCCGTTTATGAGCTGCTTCTGCAAATATGGCGTAGGGACCATCAAATGTGTTCCATGCTGGCCGACGTATCCAATCTGGACCGAAGTCGAGTTGGTGACTGCATCCTGAACCGTGAAATTCCACTGCTGGTCCATTGCGGGCTGAACGGTCTTGTCCCAGACGTACATGACCGCTCCCTTGAATGGATCGCCACTAACACTGCCGCCCGGGCCTTGCTGGGTTGTGTAAGTTGGGCCGGTGTACAAAGCTGTAACCTCAGCCGGCGTAAAAGGAGGATTTCGTGGAAGACGCAGGTTGGTGCCAGTCCCTTCCAGATACGAGGAGATAGTGTATGCTCCCCGAATAACGGTCTTGCCGTCGAAATACCCCGGTGACCACGCGAAGCCTAAGCGAGGCTGAAAAGCAGGCTGTCCGTATACGGAGTTGTAAAGCGACCGACTGTTGCCACCGACTCCCGCGTAGAGTACTTGCCCGGAGACGAGATCAAGATTGTCCTGGCGATTGTTGAGTTCCACCCAGGGGGTGTGCGCTTCATAGCGCAGCCCGACATTCAAAGTCAGCGTCGGAGTAACGCGCCAGTCGTCCTGACCGTATCCCGCAAACGTCCACGAGAACTGGTGCCACGTTCCACCAGTGCTGACGCCCTTGCCTGTTGCCACCGGGTAGCCAAGGTAGAAATCGGCTCCTGCGTCACCGGTGAATGAACCCCCGAATAGGATTGAGCCATATTCACCGCTGTTGCCGCTGTAAAAGGTGTTTACCCGGTACCGCCACATCTGGAAGCCGGTCTTAATGACATGCTTGCCATGGGTATACGTGACTCCATCGTCGAACTGGATAACAGTGTCAGCAAAGTCCTGGTTGACAACGCTACTGCCTACGTTGGTAAGAGTGCCAGTGCCTGGCGCGGGAGCCGTACCGCCTCCAAAGCCAAGCAACAGCAAGCCCGGCCCAACGCTGTTTGCGTTGGCGATTCCGAGCGTCGTCCCGAGGTTACCAATGCTGCTGTCGAAGGTGGTCCCGTTTTGAAGAGTGACCCAGTTTGCACCAAAACGAGCTTCGTTCAAAATGCTGGGACTGAACGTGTGGGTCCACGTCCCGACAACGTTGTGAATCGGAGCATGTGCAAAACCGTTGCCCAAAATCAACAGTGAGTTGCTTGACGGGTCGTCCTGATATGCCTGCGAGTAGCGGCCGCTGAGACGGTCCTTTCCCGTCATGTTGTAATCAACCTTGGCATCGCCTTGGTTCGTGTTGAAGGCCTGACTAAACGAATTGATCGCGTTGTTGATGGGCTGATTGTTGATCGGTTTGGGATAGAAGCTGGAGGCAAACAGATTCTTTGCCACCACGTTGATCGGCGTTGTGATCTGGTTGTTTGCATAAGGCTGCTTTGTGATTGGATTTACCAGCTTGGCTGAAACCTGCGAGAAGTCACCGTTGCGCTCGGCATTTGTGAACACGGTGATGAACGAGCTGGTCGCGGGGTGATCGAAACGCTGTCCCTGATAGTCGACGAAGAAGAACAGCTTGTTCTTCAAGATAGGGCCGCCAAGTGTGCCTCCAAACATGTTCCAGCGCAGCGCCGCTCTCGGCAGTTGCTGTCCGGTAAATTTGTGCTCCCACTGGTTGGCATTCAGAACGTCATTGCGGAAGAACTCCCATACATCGCCGTGGAACCGGTTGGTCCCCGACTTGATCGAGGCATTCACGATACCGCCCTGAAAATTGCCGAACTCTGCGGCGGCGTTTGAAGTAATCAGGTTGAATTCCTGGATTGCATCCGGCGACGGCGTGAAAGCCAGCAGGTTATCGGATGTCTGATTGTTATCCATTCCGTCCAGAATGAAGTTGTTGGATTGCTCGCGATTCCCGTTAATATATGGACGGCCGCCACTGGCTGTGTTGTCACCGTTGTTGAAGGTGGAATTGTCGGGGGAAACGCTACCCGGCGCCAACAATGTCAGTTCCACATAGTTGCGCGTCGCCAACGGAATGTTCGTGATCGCAGTCGAATTGATGAGAGTACTGACCTGTGTTGTTTCCGATTGCAGTTGCTGAGATTCAGCCGTGACCTCCACGGTGTTGGTAACCGCGCCGACGCTCATTTTGAAATCGAGGCGCGCCGTCTGATTCAGCACGAGGGTGACGTGGGATTGGACAGCCGTTTCGAAGCCCGCGGCCTCAACCCTCACACTATAGTTCCCGATCGGAATTTGTGCGAAGTTATATATGCCGTTGTCATGCGTTTTTGCAACGTAGACCGTGCCGCGATCGGTGTCGGTTACCGTGACGGTGGCGCCATTGAGAGTTGCGCCGGCCGAGTCTACGACTTCTCCCGTTATCGCCGCGGTGATCTGTTGGCACCATGCAGGTTGGTGAATAGCCAGAGACACCAGAAGTGTCCCAAGAGTAAAGCCCCATAAGACGACTCGCTTCATACTGGCCTCCAAGTTTTAACTCGTCGGCTCCTGCAAACAATGTCGCCACATGCTCAAAGATTGGCAATTTGCAGAAGACCGTGGACCCTGAAACCAAGTAACCTGTCTAGACAACCATAGGGATCGGATTATCCTAGATCAAGATTTCTAGAAACGCAATCCAAAACAGAGGAAATATTTTGCGCTTCGGAATTTTCGCTGACCGTCGGTACTTGAATATTGGTCAGGCCACCGCAGATAAGTGTTTTGCTCGCTGGAATTCATCGTCCGTCTCTTCTCGCGGCGCGGCCGCTGATCGGTTTGTCCGATCCGGAGAAACCGGCGACGAACGATCTCGTTGCGGCGGAGCAACAGTTCTCCCCGGTAGAGAAATCCCAATCCCTTTGTGACGAACTGGATGTACCGCATGAACCCCACACGGTAGAGGTGTGGAAGTTGCGGCCTTCCTCAGTTCCCAAGCTCGGTCACTCGCCATAGGTGGTGCTATGCACGAGGTCGGCGCTCCCTTGCCGATCGAAGCTACGATCGCGGTTGCGACCAACGGCAGGCAGCATCGCTCGAGGCGATCCGTTCTACTTCGTCGTTCATCTGCACAATCTGAAGCTCCAACTCCTTCCACTCGCTCCACAGCATCGCGACCAGGTTCCGCATCCTTGGGGTGAGGTTCTCGTTCGCGTTCTCAAGCACCTCGGGTATGGCTTCCCTCAGCCGAATAGGGCTCTTCGCAAAGACTATGCCGTGTTCCAACAGAAAGGCACGAATCTGGTTGATCACAGTAGTTCTTCGAGCCATCAGCCGGTCACGCACTCGGTGCAACGCCTGCAGGTCGAGCTGATCATCGGTCTTGATCGGGACGAACCGCATGTTGTGCCGATCGACTGCCTCGGCAATGGCTTCGGCATCAAGGAATGGAATCACTGCCATAGTATTCACTGTGCAGACTCTCGGTTCACTTGGTTGAAAAGGTGAACGAATTCCTCATTCTCCACTTTACGCAGCAAAATGAAACAATACTTCCATCTCACCCGGAGGCATCTGACTAATGACCAAGCACCTCATTCGCGCTGCGCTGGCTTTACTACTGACCGCGCCCTTCACCGTTCACGCTCAAAACAAGCCCATCGACTTCAATCCGAAGATGCCCTTCTCCAATGGCTTCGTCGCAGGCAACACGCTCTACGTCGCAGGCCAGCAAGGCCCAGATGATAGTGGTAAGGTCACCGGCACTACCATTGAGGTCCAGACCGAGCGAACCATCGCGGCCATCAAGGGCGTCGTCGAAAAAGCGGGCTTCAAGATGACCGATCTGGTCAGTGTCACCGTTTATGTCACCGACCTGAATGATGTTCCCAAGATGAATGAGGTCTACAAACGACTCATGCCCAATCCCAAGCCCGCTCGCGCCACGGTCAAGGTCGCCGGGCTCATCGGTGATGCAAAGATCGAAATCTCAGCCATAGCCGTGAAGCAGTAATCAATCTTGAGCGGCCCCATCCATCGAAGCGAAGGCTATAGGTTCCGGTCCACGTAACAAAATACAAGAAGTGGCCTACCCGGAAATTAGAACTGCGCCTCAGTTTCGATGTGTGATAAATCGCTCCGTGACCTTCGTGAAGAACTCCAAATTTCTGGGTTGCGGATGACCGGCCATCCGGAAGCAATCCCGTAGTGACCGAAAACACTGCCCATCCCATTTATCGGCAAGTTCACTCTGTAGCGAGTCGTAGTTTCCGAAACCCCGTTAATGAGATGGTCCGCCGCTTGATCTCCACAGCGAAGTGAGTGATCTTTTGGCAGGTTCAAGGAGGATCATCGACATGCAGATACGTTCGGTTGGCATCGATCTCGGCAAGACGACGTTTCACGTCGTAGCCCTGAACGCAGCGGGCAAGGTGCTGTTGCGGAAGAAGTTCACCCAGAAGCAGCTCATCACTTTTACCGCCAACATGCAGACTTCCTTGATCGGGATGGAGGCGTGTTCAGGGGCGCACTTCCTCGGACGTGTGCTGCGCGAACAAGGCCATGACGTGAAGCTGATTCCAGCCCAGTTCGTGAAGCCATTCGTGAAGT
>Ga0210406_10004279_pt1 | contig 15359 bp, 13 predicted proteins | sample IncBWC30MmetaG_FD_155454 | JGI IMG/M metagenome (GOLD analysis project Ga0210406, IMG submission 155454) | Forest soil microbial communities from Barre Woods Harvard Forest LTER site, Petersham, Massachusetts, United States - Inc-BW-C-30-M | ecosystem: Environmental > Terrestrial > Soil >... | reverse complement strand
TCTCCGATCGCGGCGTGCTTGTTGCGTATGCCTCCGCCACCGGTCAGCCCCTCGCGATCGACGAGCTTCAGCTGATCGGGAAGCATCTGACGGTTAAAGGCTTCTTTCTAGGCGACTACGACCATGTCTCCAAGGTGCTCCCCGCGCAGATCGAGGCAGCTCCGCTCGTCGCCTCCGGCGCGCTGACCGTTCCGGTGGCCGCGGTCTATCCGATGGCCAAAATCAAGGAAGCGCTTGAGCACCTCCACAAGGGCGGGAAAATCCTTCTCGATTTCTCGCAGCCCCAATAAGCCCTACCTACTGCCCGGAGGCCGGCTGTTTCGCGGCATCGCCGGCCGGAGCGTCGGGCGGTGGAGTGCCGGGAGCGACGGCGGGCGCCGGGTCGGCTGCGGGTGCCGGCGCGGGTTCGGGTGCGTTGGGATCATCGGCAGCGAGCGCCACCGTGGCGATTACCCCGTCCGCTTTCTGAAGTACTTCCCGGGCGTAGTCCCAGTGAATCGCAACGGTGGTATCGCCCACCGCCGCACGCAGCATTTCGGCGAACTGATCAATGTCGGGTTCGAAGCTCTGCCCCTGCGCATCCACCGGCGGGTGGGCCTCCAGCAGCAGCTCGCCGTCGACCCAGGCGACCTTCACCGGTTGGTTGATGAGGCGCACCTGTGTGCCTACCGCAATCAGCGGAAAGAGAGAGGCAACATCGTCCGGATACATGCGGATGCAGCCATGCGTCACCGCAAGTCCGACCGCGATCGGGTTATTCGTTCCGTGGATCAAATAGGTGCCGTTCCCCGCTGCCAGGCGCATGGCGAACAATCCGAGTGGATTGTCCGGACCCGACGGCACGGATGCGGGCAGCGGATCGCCCGCCGCGGCATGTTCCTTGCGAACGGATTCCGGCGGGTACCACGTGGGATTCTTCTGCTTCCCGATCACGCGGGTAGTTCCGAGCGGCGTGCGCCAATCCATCTTGCCGATGCTCACCGGGTAAGTGATGACCTCGATCGGTCCGCCTCGCTTCGGTTTGGGATAGTAATAGAGGCGGTGCTCCGGGAGATTGACGACGATTCCCTCTCGCGGTCCGGGCGGCAGTATATGCCGGCCGGGAACGATGAGTTTCTTGCCCGCGCCCGGCAGCCAGGGATCGACGCCCGGATTGACCCGAATCAGTTCCTCGGATCCCAAGCTGTACTTTCTGGCGAGATCGTACAGCGTGTCCTCAAAGACCGTCTCGACCGTCTGGTCCTCGCCGACCACAGTCGCGACAGGGGTCGGGAGCGTATATACCGTGGCCCGTGCGCGGTCCGCGCCCGAGAGCGCCAGAAGAGCAACCAACGCGGCTGCGACGCCGCTATACCCGCTCCATCGAATCAATTTCTTTCCAACGACTATGCCTTCCACGCGGCTAGCGTAACACGCGCGGTCGCCAACGAAGAACCCGATTTCGCGCGGAGACTTTCATGCAAACTGCGGATCGCCCTGTATTATCGGGCGGATCGTAGACTACGGCGGTATGAGCATGACGGTACGGAGTAAGACGGTTCGGGCCGCGGCGGTCGTTATCAGCTGCCTATGGCTGGGAATGACCTGCGCCGCCGCGGACCGCGCGAAAGTATTGAATATCTACGCCTGGTCCGAATACTTTCCCGCCTCGCTCATCGAGAAGTTCCAGGCCGAGACGGGAATCCACGTCAACTACGCCGTGCTCGATTCCCCGGAAACCGCCGAGACCATCTTGTCCGTCGGCCATTCGAACTACGACATCGTCACCATGAATGCATCGCCTGAACTCGCGCGCGAGATTCCGAAGGGCTTCTGGAGAAAACTCGACCCGGCAAGCCTGCCCAACGCACGCAATGCCGACCCGCAAATCATGGAGCTGTTGAAAGCCGTCGATCCCGGCAACCAATATGCCGTGCCGTGGATGTGGGGAACGACCGGGCTCCTGTACAACAGCGACAAGATCAAGTCGATCATGCCGAACGCGCCCCTCGACAGCCTCGACATGATTCTGAAGAAGGACGTCGCCGCTAAATTCGCCGGCTGCGGAATCACCATGCTCGACTCATGGGGCGATGTCTTGCCCATGGTGTCGCGCTACCTCGGGCAGCCGCGGCTCTCGGCCGCCAAGGCGGACCTCGACGCCGTCATGGCAAAGCTGCAGGAAGTCCAGCCGTATCTGCGGCGAATATCCACCTCGGGATACTATCAGCAGCTCGCGGAGGGCGATCTGTGCCTCGCCATCGGCTATTCCGGCGATGCCATGGTCGCGCGCCGGATGGTGAACGAGTCTCATGGCAAGGTGAAAATCGAATACTCGTTCACCCGCGAGATGGTGCCCTTCTACATCGACAGCATGGTCATCCCGGCCGACTCGCCGAACCCGGCCGCGGCGTTCGCGTTCATCAATTTCGTCATGCGGCCCGAGATCTCGGCCTCGGTCACGCGCTTCATCGGCTTCGCCACGGCGAATGCAGCCGCGGTACCGTTTCTCGAGCCGGCGGTCCGCAACAACACACTGATCTATCCGCCGCCGGCGATTCGCAGCCGTTTCGAGCTGCAGCGGGTCTACACGCCCGAAGAAACACGCGCATTCACGCGCGCGTGGCTGCTGTTCAAGTCGGGACTCTGACCAGCACCGGCCAGGCGATCCAAATGGCGGTCAGCACGACGAGCAGCGCCATGAATCCATCGAAGATACGGCGGGTACGCGCATCCTCGAGCCGGCGGCGGATGACCTTGCCGCAAGCAGCCCACAGCGCGATGCACGGCGAGTTGACGATGGCCGTCGTCAGCGCCACCACCGTCATGCTGACGGCCGGTGAAAAGGGAAACCGGGCGGCGATGCTGGAGGCGGCGACCGCCATCGTCCACACCTTAGGATTCACGAATTGGAACATCACCGCTTCGTGCACCTGCATCGGCCGCGATCGATCGGCCGGGTCGCCGGCGGCGGCGGATCTGGCGCCGAGCCCGAGAAGCCGTGTCGCCATCCACAATAGATATAGGGCACACGCTATGGTCATGCAGTCGACCGCGCGCGGGTGACCCAGCATCAAGGTACCCAATCCCGCATAAGTGATGCAGATGACCAGCACGGTGCCGCCGGTCACGCCCAGCAAATGAGGCACCGTCTGGGCAAACCCGAATCGGGTTCCTGCCAACATCAGCATGAGATTGTTCGGTCCCGGCGTGATGGAACTCACGAACATCATGACCATCAGCGGCGAGACTATGATCAATGTCTGGCTCAAGCGCGTGCACCGAGTGAATTGGGATCGTGCTCGGACGATATCAACCGTGACAACTAGAGAACAGATACAGCGTTCGCAAGATGTATGCAGTACAGTTGCAGAACTGCACTACTGTGCTGCATGCTCACGGCCGATGGCCGCCCATCGGCTGTCGAAATTCAGTGACGCCTGAGAAATACATGAACCGTGAAATTTCCCGGCGAGCGACCGGGGCGACGACAAACGACAGCCGTCCCATCTATGTCAGGCTCGCCGACGAGCTCTCCGAATTGCTGGAAAGCGGCCAGCTCAAGGCCGGCGACCGGCTGCCCTCGGTACGCCGTTTGGTCGCCCAAAAAGGTGTCAGTGCGACCACGGCGATCGCGGCGCTGCGCGCCATGGAGCACCGCGGCTTTGCGGTGGCGCGGCCTCAGGCGGGTTATTTCGCCAAACCTCGTCGCGTCAATGCGGACGAGCCCGCCACGACGCGCCCCTCACCGGCCCCGCACGCGGTGGGGGTCGACAGCATCATGGTGCAGGTCATCGACGCCAGTCAGGATCCGCTCATCGCGTCGCTGGGGACCGCGGTGCCGGATCCGGACCTGTTTCCGGTACGCCGCCTGCAAAAGGTCTTGTCTACTCTGGCGCGGCGCAATCCTCAGCTGCTCGGCGGATATAACTCTCACTACTATGGCGTCGAATCATTGCGCCATGAATTGCTGCGTCGCTACGCCGATCTCGGGTGCAGCGTGCCGCCCGGTGAAGTGGTGGTGACCAACGGCTGCACGGAAGCGTTGAACCTGGCCCTGCGCTGCGTGACCCAGCCCGGCGACAGCGTGGCGCTCGAATCGCCCGTGTTCTACGGCGTCCTGCAGGTGTTGCAGAACCTGGGCCTCAAGGCGCTCGAAATTCCGACACACCCGCGCGATGGACTGCGCATCGACGCACTGGAAGATGCACTGTCGTCGCGCGCCGCACGTAAGGTCAGTGCATGTCTGGTCAGTGCAAATTTCAGCAACCCCACGGGCGGGTGCTTGAGCGATATCGACAAAGCGCGTTTGGTGCGCCTCTGCGCCCATCGCAACATCCCTCTGATCGAGGATGACATCTACGGTGACTTGCAGCACTCGGGCGCGCGTCCGCTGCCTGCGAAAGCGTTCGATACGTCGGGAAACGTGATCCTCTGCTCTTCATTCAGCAAGACACTGGCCCCGGGCGCGCGGATCGGCTGGCTGTGCGGCGGTCGTTTTGCGAAGACGCTGCGACTGCGCAAATTTGCATCCTCCGGCCCAACTGCGGCGATCCTGCAGGAACTGGTCGCGGAATTGCTGCGCTCGGGCGGCTACGAGCGGCATCTGGTCAAGCTGCGCAATACCTATGCGCGGCAGGTAGGACAAGTGGCGACGGCGGTTTCGCGCGACTTCCCGCAGGGCACGCGCATGACGCAGCCACGAGGGGGCTTCGTGATATGGGTGGAGCTGCCGCGCGGGTTCGACAGTTTGTCGCTATTCAACATTGCGATTCGTCAGGGCATCAATTTCGCGCCCGGTCCGCTGTTTTCAGCAACCGGGCGCTATCGAAACTTTCTGCGGCTGAATTGCGGACGCCGCATGACGCCGGAACTCGACGCAGCGGTCGCCCGGCTCGGGCGCCTCGCCGTTCGAATGGCTTAAGCCAGCGCCTTCACGCGCGCCCGGCCGCCGACCGAGTCCGCACTCTGACCTGCATGCGTTAGGCTCGGATAGTCCGTATAGCCCTCCGCGCCGCCGGCGTAGAACTCCGGCGTCCTCGGTTCATTGAGCTGCGCCCGCAACTCAAATCGCCGCGGAAGATCGGGATTGGCGATGAAGAGCTTGCCGAACGCCACCGCGTCGGCTTCGCCGGCTTCGACTGCCTGCTCGGCGGTCTCGTACGTGAATTTTTCGTTCGCGATATACACACCGCCGAACGCCGCTTTGAGCTTCGGACCGAGGCGGTCGGGACCGATGTATTCCCGTGCGCAGATAAAAGCGATCTTGCGCTCGCCGAGCCGGCGGGCAACGTACTCGAAGGTCCGCGCCAGATCTGAATCGCCCATCGAATGGGCATCCCCGCGCGGCGCCAGATGCACGCCGACTCGCCCGGCGCCCCATACGGAAACGGCCGCATCGGTCGCTTCCAGCATGAGCCTCGCCCGGTTCTCGATCGAACCGCCATAGTCGTCGGTGCGCAGATTGGTGCTGTCCTGCAAAAACTGATCCAGCAGATAGCCGTTGGCGCCGTGCAGTTCGACGCCGTCGAAACCGGCCAGCTGCGCGTTCAACGCGCCCTTCCGAAAAGCCTCGACGATGCCCGGAATTTCCGCGCGATCGAGCGCCCGCGGCTCGACGAAGGGCGTCGGCGGGCGAAGCAGGCTGACATTGCCTTGGGCGGCGACGGCGCTCGGCGCGACGGGAAGCGCACCGTCCAGAAAACGCGGATCGGACACGCGGCCCACATGCCACAGCTGCAGGAAAATTCGGCCGCCGGCTTCATGCACGGCTCGGGTGGTGAGCTTCCAGCCTTCGACCTGTTCCGGCGACCAGATGCCCGGCGTGTCCGCGTAGCCGATTCCCATGGGCGAGACCACGGTGGCTTCCGAAATGATGAGACCCGCGGAGGCGCGCTGCGAGTAGTACTTGGCCATCAAATGGTTGGCGATGCGGCTCGCGCCGGCGCGGCTTCGCGTCAGCGGCGCCATGATGATGCGGTTCGGAAGCTTGAGATCGCCGGCTTGGATTGGATCGAACAGTGTGGGCATGGTGGGTTCCGTGTTGATGCGGGAGTGGGCGCCCGGTTCATCCGAGCGTTCCGTTCCGCCAATAGTTCAGTAATATTGAACTATGGAATTATGAAGAATGCAAGTTTTGCGCTATCCTCGGAGGCGTGGCACGTCCAATCACACACCCGCACATCGACGACGTGACGGTTGCCGGCATTTTGCACGCCCTCTCCGACCCGGTGCGCTTGGGTATAGTCAGCAAGCTGCTCAAGGCGCCGGCCGGCATGAATTGCACGGAGATGACGCAGAAGCTCAAGATTGCGATGCCGAAATCGACCTGCTCGCAGCACTATCGCATTCTTCGAGAGGCGGGGCTGATTGCGAGCGAACGCCGCGGCGTGGATTTATCGAGCCACGTCCGCGCCGCGGAATTGGAGACGCGCTTTCCCGGTCTTTTGGCGTCGATTCTCAAATCGTACAAGAAGGAGGCATCACGACAGGCGCGGTGACGCCACGTCTTGATCGGCTCAAACCATGCGAGGCCCCTGCCGTAGATGAACAGACTTTACATGGTGCGCCACGGCCGGGCGGCGGCGGGTTTTGCAGAGTCGATGGACCCGGGCCTGGACGAGCTTGGCCGTATGCAGGCAGAAAGCGTGGCCAACCAATTGAGCTCTCTCGATCCGATGGCGCTTGTCACCAGCCCGCTGGCGCGAGCCCGGCAAACGGCGATGCCGCTGGCGCGGACGTGGCAACGCGAGCCGAAGATCGAACCCCGCGTCGGCGAAATTCCTTCGCCGCCGGGGATGAGGCTCGAAGACCGTGCGGATTGGCTGCGCACCTTCATGCAGGCCTCCTGGTCGGGCTCCGGCACCGAACTTCTGAGCTGGCGCGAAGCATTGATTGCGGCCCTGCTCGCCCAGACGCGAGACACGGTCATTTTCTCGCACTTCGTGGCCATCAATGCCGCGATGGGCGCTGCCATGGGAGACGACCGAATAGGGTTGTTCTCACCCGACAACTGTTCGGTCACCGTCTTCGAGGTGACGGACGGCACGCTACGCCTGGCGGAGAAAGGCCGCGAGTTCTCGGGTACCAGAATTCGATAGGCCGATAGCGGCCTCATCAACCTTCGAGCCACGTTGTCCCGAGCGATGCGGTGTGCAGTTCGGCGCGGTCGAGTTCGCCTTCGAGCAAATGGTAAGTGTCGTCGAAGATTCGGCCCTGCTGCCGCCATTCGGCGAGCAGACGGCGCTCGGCGGCGATGGCGAGCACGCGCAATTCATCGTATTGCGTCACGGGGCGGGTGGGATCGCTGCTGCTTGCCGCGCGCGCTTCACGGTACTCGCCGCGCACCGCGTCGGCAGCTTCGCCCGAATAGCCCGCCAATTCCGCGAGCGCAGCGTCGAGCATGGCCCTGCGTGCCTCGGCCACCTCGAGATCGAGCGACCGATCGGGCGCGATGCGCAACAGGGCAATCAGCGGCCGGATCGTGAATCCCTGCACGACGAGGGTGCCGAGCACGACGGTGAAGGCGCTGAGCACGATTACATTGCGGCCGGGAAAGTCCGGGGGCAACGAGAACGCGGTGGCGAGCGTCACCAGACCGCGCATTCCGCACCACGATACCAACACACCGATGCGTGTCCGCGGTATCGGTGCGCCCATCGCGCGAGGATTGAAAAAGGATTTCAAAATGCTCACCCCCGCGCCGTAAGTCATTACCCAGAGAAAACGCACTCCGATCACCACACCCAGCACGATCGCGGCAAATACCAGGGCGTGCCGGAGCTCATCGGCCGGCAGCTGGCTCAAGATGATGCGCGCCTGTAAGCCCATCAGCAGAAACGCCAGCACATTGAGCACGAAGACGACGGTAGCCCACACCGCATAGGAGTTGATGCGATCGCGTGCGCTGGTTCGCGCCGGCATATAGCGCGCCGCCACGGCTGCCAACGCGACCACCGCGACGATGGGCGACAATGACAATCGTTCGGCCAAGATCCAGGTGCCGAAGGTCATCAGGAACTGCACGATGATGGACGACAAGGTACCTGCCACCTTGCGGGCCACGCGCATGCTCAGCACGCCCGACGCCACGCCGAGCAGCGCGCCGCCGGGCACCGCTAAGCCCAAGCGCGGCAGCAACGCATTCCATTCATTGCCGGGCGACACCGCGGCGCTCACCGCCAAACCGAATGCCAGCAGCGCCACGGCGTCATTCAGCAAGCTCTCGCCCTGCAGGACCGCCATCGTACGCCGCGGCAGGTTGAACTCCCGAAGCACGGCCGCCGCCGCGGCGGCATCCGGCGGTGCGACGATGGCGCCGAGCGCCACCGCGGCAGCCAACGGCAATCCCGCGAGCGCCCAGCCCGCCCAAGCAACGGCGGCCGTCGTCAGCAACACCAGCACCACGGCGAGCGAGGTGAGCGGCAGCCAGATGCGCAGCATTTCCCGCGGCGGCATGTCGAAGGCAGTGTCCATGACGGCCGGAGCCACGAACAAGGCCAACGCCAGGCGCGGCTCGATGCTCAAGTGCGGCGCGAAGGGCAATGCCGCCACACAGCCGCCGGCGAGCGCCAGCATGGCTGGATAAGGCACGCGTATGTGCCGCGCGATTTGCAGCAACACCACGGCAATCGCCAGTAGAATCAGCGTGATTTCGAACAGCGGCATACGGGGCTCCCTGGTTCGGAATTCTGCGGGCGACTCGCGTCTCATGCAACCTCGCAGGTGCCCCTGGATTCGTTACGCGATAAAGTGCGGTAATGCCGTATGTCGGGTGGTATGCGGCGCGAACGCTTGTCGAGGAGGAAGAATGCGACGAACTTCAGTCACGGTATGGTCCGGAATCGGTGTAGGGCTTCTTGCCGCCGCCGTCCCCGCACTCGGCGCCGATGCAACCGCGGGCAAAACATTGTTCCGTCAGCAATGCAGTATCTGCCATACCGCGGAACCCGGAGACAACGGCGGCGCGCAGGGACCCTCTCTCGTCGGCGTATACGGCCGTCCCGCGGCGGGCGCCGCGGGGTTTTCATACACCGGAGCACTGCGTGCCGCCCATTTGACCTGGGACGCAGCGACCTTGAAGCGATTTCTGGCGTCACCGACGACGGTCGTTCCCGGCTCCGCCATGGTCGTCTCCGTGCCGAACGAGTCGGATCGCGACAATCTGGTCGCCTATTTCGAAAATCTGGCGCGCACCCAATCCGGAGCTGCGTCGAAAGCCGGCCCGGAGGGCGGCGCCCCGAGTATCGAAGTGCCGATCGCGAGCCTTCGATCGGCCGATTGGAGACAAGACGCCCCGGGCCGCGTACATCACATCGACCTCGCCACCCTACCCCCACCCTTTGCCACTCCCTCCGCCCGTAACGGACCCAAGCTCATTGCGCGACCGCCCAATGCGGCGCTCGCGCTACCTCCGGGATTCCAGATCGAGCCTTTCGCAGCCAATCTCGAAGGTCCTCGCAAGATGCTGGTCGCTGCCAACGGCGACATTTTGGTCACTGAAACTGTTGGCGGACGCATATCCGTGCTGCACCCGGCGCCTGACGGATCGCGTGCGGCGAGCGCCGATGTTTATGTGCAGGGGCTGAAGCAACCGTTTGGTCTCGCGTTCTATCCGAACGCGGATCATCCGCGGTGGCTGTACGTCGCCGAGACCAATCGAGTGACGCGCTACGCCTATCGCGTCGGCGACGTGAAGCCGGGCGGCGAGGCGGAGGTGGTGATACCGCAGTTGCCCAGCGGCGGCGGCCACTTCACGCGAGACATCGCCTTCTCGCCCGACGGCACGCAGCTGTTCGTGTCCGTGGGTTCCGTATCCAATGTCGCCGAATCGATGGCCAAGAAGTCGCCGGACGAAATCAAAGCGTGGGATATCGAACATGGCGTAGGTGCCGCCTGGGATCGGGAGACGGATCGAGCCGCGGTGCTGGTGTTCGATGCGGCCGCTCCGGCCGCCGCCAAGATCTACGCCACGGGTCTGCGCAATTGCGTGGGCCTCACCGTGCAACCCGCCTCCGGCGCCCTGTGGTGCACGACCAATGAACGCGACGCGCTCGGCGACGATCTGGTGCCTGACTATTCAACTCGCGTGCAGCGCGGCGGGTATTACGGATGGCCCTGGTACTACCTGGGCTCGAACGAAGACCCGCGGTTACAAGGCGAGCGGCCGGATCTGCGCGGCAAAGTGCTGGTACCGGATGTGCTCTACCAGGCCCATTCAGCTTCGCTCACCATGACTTTCTATACTGCGAATAGCGGAAAATCAGCATTCCCTGCAAGCTTCGTCGGCGACGCTCTGGTCGCGTTTCACGGCTCATGGAACCGCAGCCTGCGCACGGGATACAAGCTGGTGCGGGTGCACATGAAGAACGATCAGCCGACAGGCGACTATGAAGACTTTCTGACGGGCTTCATCGCCGACAACGGCAACGTCTGGGGGCGGCCGGTGGCGACGGCTCAGCTCAAGGACGGATCGCTGCTGCTGAGCGACGACGGCGGCAATGTCATATTTCGCATTTCGTATGCACGTTGAACTGCGCGATCCGGAGCGGTGCTTTGCGGAACTACAGCTTTTGCACGATCACCCGCCCTTGTGCGTTCACATAGATGTGATATCGATTGCCGTCCTTGCATGAAGCCGTGTAGTCGCTGTCTCCGTTGCGTTTCGACTCCACCAACTGATCGCAGGTCATTCCCTGCAGGGCGATCGTCGCCTTGAGATCTTTGCCGAGCGATGCGTCATCGGCGGCGGCGAAGGGAACGCCGCCCGCCAGAGCGACTACGGTCAACGTGAAAGCAGAAATGTGCGGTGCCATATTTTCTCCTTAGGGTCCTTTTAGATTTTTGCGAACTTATCGGGATCCGCGAGAATGCTCCAGATGGCTTCTCGCGAGGATGAGATCGCCGCCGCGAGCGGCGGGTCGCCGTCCTGAAGCAGAGTGAGCACCTTGAGCAGCAAGAGATCGTAGCGCTGCCGCAATTCCGCGGACGGGTGCTTGTCGGGTCCTCGATACAAATCCCGAAACGCATTGAGCAGATCGTCAACCTGATTCTTGAGCGAGAGCTTCGTGAATACGCCGATGGCGCGGGTCTCCCGGAGGCGTTGCTCCAAGTCCGCCAGGTTGAGCGTCGGCGGCGCGTTGGGTGTAGAGGCCGGGGCCGGTGCAGGCGAGGACGAGGACGGCGGCAACGGCGCCGGCGACGAGACCGACTGCCGAGTCTGGGCCGCAGGGGCACCAGCCACTTTGGCCGGGCGAGTGTCGCCGGACGATCTCGCCTTCGCGGAACTCGGGCGGCTCGCCGGGTTCAAGGGTGGCTGTGGCGGCGTCGGTGGCGGCGGTGGCTGCGCTGCTTCCGAAGCCTTGGCCGGCGTCGAACTTCGCTGAGAACCGTTGTCGGTGGACGACCCGGCCTCAGTTGGTGGTGTGGCTGCCGGCGATGGTGGTGTAGATACCGGCGTTGGTGGTGTAGATGCCGGCGGCGGGGTTGTTTGAGGCGCAGCGTTTGGCGGTAGGGGAACTTGTGCGTCGCGCCGCCCCTCGCTCGTCGCAGTCCCCTTCATCCAAGCGCAACCCGAGACCGAGAGGACCAGGAGAAATCCAGCAATTGCCAATCGGCGCATCGACGGCTCCCGTACACCCTGGCCGGCGGCTCGAGATCGACCGCGCCGTGCCGGCCTTGCGGCCCAAGTCACGGGATCCTACACCAAGAACCTGCGGCACGTACCGTCTCGGAAGTCGCTACGGCGCAGGACATGCGCTTGGTTCATGTCGGCCAGTCGTGTATCGACGTGCAGCGGATGGAATTCACGCCGATCCGGACGGATAGTCGAACGAAATCACGCAGCGCAGACCCGGATGATTGTCGCTCGGCTCGATTTTCGCATTGTGCAAATTGGCGATCGCGGCAACCAATGCCAACCCAAGGCCGTAGCCCGGTGTCGATCGGCTGCTCGTGAGGCGATAGAAGCGGCGAAACACTTTGTCATACTCGCCGAGGGGTATTCCGGGACCGTTGTCTTCGACGGAGGCGGCCACGGTGTTGCCCGACACTGCCAGGCGAATCAGGATCCGCGTGCCCGAGGGCGTGTGCCGGATCGCATTCTCGATCAGGTTGCTGAACATTTGCGTCAGCAATTCGCCGTCGCCGCGAATCCGCACGTCCTTCTGGATGTCGTGCTGGAGCACGTGGTTTTCATCCTCGGCCACGGGTCCGTACATGTCGTAGATCCGCTCCAGAATATCGGTCAGCGACAGCGTCGAAAACGCGGCCAGGCGCGATCCCGATTCTATCTGCGATATGCGCAGCAGTGCGGAGAAGATGACCAGCAGATGATCGGTATCGTCTATCGCATGCGATATGACCGCGGCATAGTCGTCTGTGGTGACCGATTTCTGACGCGCCTCCTCGAGACGATTGCGTAAATGCGTGAGCGGGGTGCGCAGGTCGTGCGCGATATCACTGGACACCTGCCGAAGGTTGTCGAGCAGGGTGGAAATTCGATCCAGCATGTTGTTGATTGCGACGGAAAGTGTGTCCAATTCATCGCCGCTGCCGCGCAACGGGATGCGATCGGTGAACTTTCCCGCGATGATCGACTGGCAGGTGCGCGTGATCGCATCGATGCGCCGCATGAATTGCACGCTGAAGAAAATCCCTCCCAGTCCCGCGAGAACTATGGATACTCCTTCGATCCACGCGAACGCCTTGATGATTCGCACGCGGGTGGCGCGAATGTGGCTTGTGTCTCGGCCGACGAACAAATAGATGCCGTCCGCGATGTACACGCCGCGACCGAGCACCGTCACCGGGTGGTGCTTTTTCTTGCGCGGCGGCGCGGGAACACTGAACAGACCCAGCCGGAACTCCGTGAGTTGGAGATTGCCTTCGAACCTTCCGCTGGCCTCGTCGCGTATCAGAATATAACCGCCCGGAAGATCCTCGCCCGAAAACGTCTCCGACCCCAGCCGCTGGTGGATGACTTCGATGGCCTCCGGCAGTCCCTCCCCTCGATAGCCGTTCTTGATGGTGCTGATGTCGGCGTCGATCGCTTCGACCAGCGCCGCGGTCTGAGTGTTGTTCACGATCCAGTACACGACGCCGAGCAGGACCCAGGAAAGAATCAGAAATAGAGTCGCGAAAAGCGCCGCCGACCGAAAACTCTCGGTCTTGAATACTCTAGTGGGGCGCAAGGAATTTGTATCCGGTGCCGCGCACCGTCTGAATCACATCGAATTCAAAGCCGTGATTGAGCTTGCCGCGCAGCCGGCTGATGTGGCTCTCGACGACGCTGGTTTGGGGATCGAAATGGATGCCCCACACGTTTTCCAGCAGCATGCGCCGCGTGAGCACCCGATCCGGATTGCGCACGAAATACTCCAGCAGGCGAAACTCCTGCGGCAACAATTCAATATCCTTCCCGGCGCGCACGACGGTTCGTTTCAACAAGTCCAACTCTATCGATCCCGCGGTCAACCGGGTCGCCGGCTCCTGCGAGTGGCCCGGCCTGCGCGAAAGCACCCTGACCCGCGCCAGCAGTTCCGCGAACGCAAACGGCTTGACCAGGTAGTCGTCGCCGCCCGCCTCCAGTCCTTGTACGCGATCGTCGATCCCCCCCATGGTGGTGAGGTAGATCACCGGCGTCGTAATCGCCCGCTCGCGCAATTTCCTGACGAAATTCAGGCCATCCAGCCGCGGCAGCATGCGATCCAGGATGATGACCTGGTAGTCGGACTCGCACGCGCTCGAGAGCCCGTCGACGCCGTCGACGCGATGATGGAGGGTTATCCCATGCTCGCGAAAATAATCGCCGAGGGAGCGCGCCAGCTCGAGGTCATCTTCCACCAGCAGGATGTTCATTGGGCCGAAGATTACGCCACCGGGAAACGCATGACATCAGTCGCCGACGAATATTACAAAAATACAAAACCGGCCGGCCCCGCGCGTGCTACTTTCCCTTGGCTCCAACGTAGAGTCAGGTACCGTGCACTCAAGAACGATCCTTGCGATTTTCATAGGCTTTGCATGCAGCTCCTGTGCTCTGCATGCGGTGGAACCGGCTGCGCCGGTCGTGCCGCCGGCCTTCGAGCAGGCCGTGAGCGCCAACGCGCCCTGGCCGGACGGGACTTGGTATCACGGATTCGGCAGCGGCGAGCTCGATTCGCTGATTGCGCTCGCCCAGGACAACAGTCTGGATATCGTCGCGGCTACCGCGCGGGTGAAGCAAGCCGATGCGCGGGCTCGGCAGGCCGGCGCGGCGCTGTTGCCGCAAGTCGACGCCAACGGCACGGCAACGCGTTTCACCGGCGGAACGCACGGCACCACGGCGAATGAAACCGATTGGTCAGCGCTGCTGTCGGCCAGTTACGAAATTGACTTTTGGGGCAAGAATCGCGCGGCGAGCAATTCCGCGAAGGCGCTGGTAAACGCGAGCCGCGCGGACCTCACGACCGTGCGGATCACGCTGTCGAACGCCGTCGCAAGCACCTATTTCCAAGTTCTGTCGCTGCGCGAACGCATTGCAATCGCCCGCCTGAACCTCGAGGCCGCTCAGGGCGTACTGCATTTCACGGAAGCCCGCTACGATGCCGGCAGCATCGGCGCGGCGGAACTCGCCGCGCAGCGCGCAGCGGTCGCCACTTCCGAGTTGATTATTCCTCAACTGCAACAGCAGGAAGTCGAGGCGCGCGGCGCACTGGCGTTGCTCGTCGGCCATGCGCCCGAAGGGTTTACGGTGGCCGGCGATCGCTTGGATGCACTGGCCGAGCCGCCCCTCGCCGCAGGCCTGCCCTCGGATCTGCTGCGGCGGCGGCCGGACCTGATCACCAGCGAATTCAACTTGCAGGCGGCCCACGGCGATCTGATCGTGGCACGCGCAGCATTGTTTCCGTCGTTGAGCTTGACGGCGAGCGGGGGCGTGGCAAATCCCGCCGTGAACGCCGCAGTCAACGTTCTGGCGGGAACCGGCTGGTCCTTCACCGCGGGCGCGACGTTGGTGCAGACGATATTCGACGCCGGCCGCCGCCGCGCGGCAATCCAGGAGGCCACGGCAAAGCAGGAAGAACTGGTGGCCAACTACCAAGGTTCGATTCTCGCCGCACTTCTCGACGTGGAGAAGTCGCTGGCCGCCATCCACTATCTCGAGCTGCAGAAGGAACCTCAGCAGCGCAATGTCGACCAGAGCGATCTCGCCTACCAAGGCACGCAAGTGCGATTTCGCGCCGGCACCGGGGAGTACCTGGCCGTCCTCGAATCACAACGCACGCTGTTCGCCGCTCGCGATCAGCTCAGCCAATACAAGCTGGCCCGGCTTCAGGCGCTGCTCGGCTTGTGCAAGGCGCTGGGCGGCGGCTGGCAGTATCGAACACCTTCGCAACAACAAT
>Ga0210406_10004278_pt1 | contig 15361 bp, 15 predicted proteins | sample IncBWC30MmetaG_FD_155454 | JGI IMG/M metagenome (GOLD analysis project Ga0210406, IMG submission 155454) | Forest soil microbial communities from Barre Woods Harvard Forest LTER site, Petersham, Massachusetts, United States - Inc-BW-C-30-M | ecosystem: Environmental > Terrestrial > Soil >... | reverse complement strand
TATATATATATATATGTATATATATAACGCTCGAAGCGGCGACGCGGGGCGACCAAAGGGCGCAGCGCGCCAAGGAAATCTCCGCGGTTGTGGCTTTGACCCATCAGGGAGGATCGGCGTGGCGAAGGTGATTTGCGTTCTTTATGACGACCCGGTCGACGGCTATCCCAAGTCCTATCCGCGGGATGATTTGGCGAAGATCGATCACTATCCGGGCGGACAAACTCTGCCGACGCCGAAAGCGATCGATTTCAAACCGGGCGCATTGCTTGGCAGCGTTTCGGGCGAACTGGGCCTGAGGAAGTACCTTGAGGCGAATGGCCACACGTTCATTGTCACATCTGACAAGGACGGCCCGAATTCTGTCCTGGAGCGCGAACTCCCTGATGCCGAGATCGTCATTTCGCAGCCCTTCTGGCCGGCCTATCTGACGGCGGAGCGGATCGCCAAAGCCAAGAAGCTCAAACTCGCGCTGACCGCAGGCATCGGCTCCGATCATGTCGATCTTCAAGCGGCGATGGACCGCGGCATAACGGTGGCGGAGGTCACCTATTGCAACTCGATCAGCGTCGCCGAGCACGTCGTCATGATGATCCTCGGTCTGGTCCGCAATTACATCCCCTCCTACCAATGGGTGGTGAAGGGCGGCTGGAACATCGCGGATTGCGTCACGCGTTCCTACGACGTCGAGGGAATGCACGTCGGTACGGTTGCGGCCGGGCGTATCGGTCTTGCGGTGCTGCGCCGGCTCAAGCCCTTCGATATGCACCTGCACTATTTCGATCGGCATCGACTGCCAGAGGCGGTCGAAAAGGAACTGAATCTCACATGGCATCCCAATGTCGAGGATATGGTCAAGGTTTGCGACGTCGTGACGATCAACGCGCCGCTTCATCCGGAAACCGAAGGCCTCTTCAACGACAAGCTTCTCTCTAAAATGAAGCGTGGCGCTTATCTCGTGAACACCGCGCGCGGCAAAATCTGCGACCGCGACGCCATCGTCCGGGCTCTCGAAAGCGGCCAGCTCGCGGGCTATGCTGGCGACGTCTGGTTCCCGCAGCCCGCGCCGAAAGACCATCCGTGGCGGACAATGCCGCATCACGGCATGACGCCGCATATTTCAGGGACATCGCTTTCGGCGCAGGCGCGCTATGCCGCGGGCACGCGTGAAATTCTGGAATGCTGGTTCGAAAAACGGCCGATCCGCGAGGAGTATTTAATCGTCGACGGCGGCAAGCTTGCGGGCGCAGGCGCGCATTCCTATAGCGCTGGCGACGCGACCAAAGGATCGGAAGAGGCGGCGAAGTTCAAGAAATCCAACTGACGCCGGGCGAGGTTGGCGACGCTTGCCGCGGTGACCTCGCCAGCCCTCGGATCGTTTCAAACCAGGATATCCCTATGTCACCGCCTGACGGCGATCGGGAAGCCGCGCCACGCAAGCTCGTGGCGCGCGCATGGGCTCTACTCGCGTTGCCGGCGCTGGCGGCTTTCTTGCGATTCTGGCGCTGGCGAGCGCGCGCGCCGGGCTCGGCGCGAACGTGCTGATCGCTCCATTCGGAGCAAGTTGTGTGCTCGTTTTCGCGATACCGCAGAGCCCTCTCGCGCAGCCGCGAAATGTCATCGGCGGTCACATGATCTCGACGGCCGCTGGCCTGTTGGTGTTTTACCTGTTGGGGCAGACGCCATTGGCCTTCGCCTTGGGTGTTGGCCTAGCCGTCACCGCCATGTTGCTGACCGGAACGGTTCATCCGCCAGCAGGCGCCGATCCGATCGTGGTGATTTACGCTAGCGCCTCCTGGTCGTTCCTTTTTGCGCCCGTGCTGGTCGGAACGATCTGCATCGTTCTGCTAGGAGCGGGCTTCCATCGCTGGGTCACGCGGAAGTCTTATCCGCTCGGCGCGCTTGGCGTATCGGCCCAGCTCTTGGGCGGGACGAAAGCGAAATGACCTTGCGGCGCTCCATCAGCCAAAGCCGAGAACAGACCTCTCTTTGAAGCAGCTCTCGAAGAGGCGCTCTCCCAATCCATGCGCGATGTTCGAATCCATTGTATCAACAAAACCGACCGAACCAGCGCGGACGACCGGATTCATCATGTCGGCGGGATCAATGCCGACGGCTCGCGATGGAAAATGTCTGAGGACGAGGCGATTGCGGCGATCAAAGAGGGCCGATGGACATTCTGGACGACCTGCAACGGACGGAACGCGCGGGTCATGATTGCAAAAAATGGTCAGAGCCGCGAATTCTTGAGACGGAAATGGACGCGGACCAGCCCGACAGTCTGCTCGCGCTTCCCGAATGTCCGTGAATGCCGAGCCATGAAATGTTCGCTCCAACGCAAACACTTTCGCTACCGCTATCGACCCGTGGTCGGAGGGGCGACGGCTGGAGCAGGGCCCGCGACGTCTCCCGAGGGCCAGGTCGCGGCGGCGGAAGCAGGACGCTCACACCGGCGGCGGGGCCTAAGCAAATGCGTCAGCTCGTCTTGGCGACCCACGTCAGTCTTGCCAATGGTGGCCAACGAAACGAACATGGGACACGCATGCCGAAGCTTTTCTCCTACGGAACCTTGCAGCAGGAGGACGTGCAGCTCGCGACTTTCGGCCGCCGCCTTACAGGCGTCAGCGATGCGCTCGTCGGCTACCGGCAGTCCATAGTTGCGATCGACGATCCCGAACTCGTGCGCACGAGCGGCAAGACGCATCATCCGATCGTCGCTTTCACGGGCGTGAACGAGGATCGCGTGCCGGGCGCATTGTTCGAGATCACGGACGCCGAACTTGCGCATGCCGACGAATATGAGGTCGCGGCTTACGTGCGGGTCAAGGCGCCGCTCGCCTCGGGCCTGGAAGCCTGGGTCTATGTCGACGCCCGCGGCAAGCCTCCACCCGCATAAGCCGCCGAGCTTTATGCCGGCGCCGATTGGGTCAGAAGTGGTAGTTCACGCCGGCGGTGATCACATTGGCGGTGAAACGCGACGCGTTCGAGATCGGCGGGTTCAAGAGAAACGTCGTCGTGCGGCTGCCCAGATCGACATAAAGATATTCGATTTTCGCGCTCCAGCCGGGCGCGAGTTCGACTTCGACGCCGCCGCCCAGCGTCCAGCCGCTTCTCGTCTGGCTGCGATTGTCAGTGGCGACGAATGAGCCGACATCGGCAGTCGCGTTCGTGTCGACTTGGCCGAGGGCGCCACCGCCCGTGGCGTAGAGGAGCCAGTTCCCGAACGCATAACCGATCCGCGGTCGCAGCGTTCCGAACCAGGGCAATTTCTGCGCGTAGCTTGCCGCCAACGCTCCGCATCGGGGCGCGAGGCAGGGCGCCGTGCGGCTGCCGCTGAGCCCGCTCCCCTCGAAGCTTGCTTCGAGCCCGAGGACCCAAGGACCCGTCTGCCAGTTGTAACCGGCCTCGCCGCCCCCGACGACGCCCTGAAGCGGCGTGTTGAAGGTCGGAAGCCCAAATCCTGCGATGCTGAAGGCGTTGCGGCTCGAGCCGAAAGCGCCGCCGACATTGAGCCCGGCGTAAAAGCCAGTCCAGGCCGGCGCGGCTTCAACGGGCGGCAGTTGCGGCGCGGGCGGCAAGTCGGCCGCGGCCGCGGCGCTCCCTAGCGCAAGCAGCGACAAAGCAGCGGTGAATATGCGGCGCATCGGAATTCCCTCTCGCGCCCAAGTTACGGGTCGGAGGCTTAAAAGTTTGCAAATATGGCTAACGAATTGCGAAGGGGACGGCGGAGCTCAGGCGTTTGGATGAAACGGATCGTGGTCCCCCCAGACCTCTGCCTCAAGGAGCCGCGCCGCAGGCGGCGCGGCTCGAAGGGCGGTTCAGCAAGAGGCGCGCGCTGGATCATCCTTCGAGACGCCTGCTTCGCAGGCTCCTTGAGGCATGAGGCGCGGTTCAGTACGTGAGCCTGATCGGAACCGACTGGGCGCCGCCCGCATAGTCAAAGGCGGCTGACGCGAAGGCCGGGGCGCCCATGTGCGAGGGCGGATTGCGGGAGAATCCATAGCCTTCCTTCGGCTTGCCGAACATGCCGTACTGCATCTCAGTCTCGCTGTTCTCGGCGTGGAACGCGGCGACCGCATAACTTCCCGGCTTCAGGCCATTAAAGACGCAGGTCGCCTGTCCACCTTTGATCTTGGCGATGACGCCTCGGCTTTCCTGTCCGGCTTTGGGGAAGGCCTCGGGCCCGGCGTAAAGCCCGCAGCGCACGACGCCGTCGTCGTTGCGAAGCCCTGAAACTGGCACCGAAACCCGATCCGCCGCTTGAGCGCTCGCCGCGCCCGTGACGGCGGTCAATCCGAAAAGAAGGGAAGTGATGACGAAACTGCGCATGGAATGGCCCTTGCCTAAAGCCCAACCTGCACTTGTTCTAACCCGCCCCGATTTCGAAACCGTGAAGAAGGCTTCAACAAACGCGGGCGTCACTGACGCCAATGCTTCAGAGGCGCACGGGCGAATACGAGGTCGCGGCCTACGTACGGGTCAAGCTGCCGCGGCGGCGTGAGTGATCGCTGCTTCATTTCAGTCTGGGCAAGCTCAGGCGGTCCGGCGCCATTGACCCCTCGGATGTCGGTTTCCCAGCGGCCGCGCGTGCGTCCCGTCGGAAGCCGTCGAAAACGCTAAGCCGCTGGTAATTAACCCGCCGCAACATGCCAAGCATCCGCGACCTGAGGACGCACTGGCTAACCCTCGTTTCCGGCGAGAGGCTCAGTTGAACAAAAGCCCTACGATCCTGAGCCAAACGGAAAAAGGGAACGGCTTCACGGCTGGATTTGACTATCTTCGGATCGGACTAGCGATCGCCGTGCTCGTTTGGCACAGCTTTATTCTCAGCACGGGGTCGGGCGACCTATATCGCACCGCGTGGAGCGGGCCGTTTCGCTTCCTCCTCGCAATCATTCTGCCCATGTTCTTCGCACTGTCGGGGTTTCTCGTTGCCGGCAGCCTTGAACGAACCCGCGTACACCAGTTTGTCGTGCTTCGTGCGCTGCGGCTGATCCCGGCTCTTGCCGTCGAGGTCACGCTTTCCGGCCTGCTCCTGGGCGCTTTCTTCACCACCCTGCCGCTCGGGCGCTATCTGACGAGTCCGGAACTCATCAGCTACTTCGGCAATATCGTCGGTCTCGTGCGTTTTACCCTGCCTGGCGTCTTTGAGCACAATCCAGCCGGCGCCGTGGTCAACTCTCAGCTGTGGACGATTCCGTTTGAGCTGGAGTGCTACGCCGTGTTGCTCTTCGTCGCAGCAGTCCTGCGGGACCGACGCGCCTTTGTCGCGCTCGTCGTCCTGCTCTCGCTCGTTGCGACCGCCCTGGCGTTTTTTCTTGATCCTGTCAGTCCGTTTCAGCCTATTCCGGGGCGAGCGCTTGTCGTCTCGTTCCTTGCCGGGGTTTGCCTCCATCTCTATCGCGACAAAATCCCATGCTCACCGGCTTTTGGGGTGCTCGCAGCGCTTGGGGCCGCGGTGCTGCTGCAAATTTCCAACACCTGCTATCTCGCGGCTTTCCCTGTCGCCTATCTGACTGTCTGGGTGGGGCTCATGCGCCCGCCGAAAATTCCTTTCGGCGACCTGTCTTACGGCGTCTACCTCTTCCACTTTCCAATCGAGCAATCGTTCATGCAGATCTTTCCCGGCATCGGACGCTGGTGGCAGCTCGCTTTCCTGGCGCTGCCATCAAGCGCGCTGTGCGCCTGGCTGTCGTGGAACTTGGTTGAGCATCCCGTCCTGGCCCGAAAGAAAGATATTCTGGCGGCGGTCGATCGCGCCTATGCGGCCCTCGCTCGTCAGGTGCGTCCTGCTCTCACACGCGGCGAGACGGCGCGATGATCATGCCGGTGGTCACGCGCTGTCTGCTTGCGCAAAACTCCCGCTCTCGCGGTTAAGGAGCGGCAGCGAGGGCTTTTGGCAGCAGAACGCTGACGATAAGTCCGCCCGAACCGGGGGAAGCGTTGGCGAGCGAGATCTGCCCGCCATGCGCAAGCGCAATATCGCGAGCGATCGATAAGCCGAGCCCCGTGCCGCCGGTCTCCCGGTTGCGCGAGGATTCAAGCCTCTGGAACGGTGCGAAAGCCTGCTCGAACGATTCAGGAGGTATCCCTGGCCCGTCATCGGCGACGACGACGATCCAGTCGGTCGCATCCTCCCTGAGAGACACACGCGCCGCGCCGCCGTAGCGCACGGCATTGTCGATCAGATTCGAGAACATCCGCCGGATCGCGGTCCGCTTGCCGAAGGCCGTCACATGATTAGGCCCGTCATACTCTGCCTGCGCGCCTGCATCGGACGCCTCGTCGCAAAGGCTTATGAGGATGGACGCGAGGTCGAACGAAGCCGACGCATCGGTGCTTGCATCGCCTTCCGCGAAGCTCAGTGTCTCCGTCAGCATGTCTCGCATCGCATCGATGTTGGCGAGCATGCCCTCGCGCAATTCGCCGTCGCCAATGAACTCGGCCTGAAGCCTGAGCCGCGTGAGTGGCGTGCGGAGATCGTGTGAGATCGCGGCGAGCATATGGGTACGCTCTCCCACGAAACGCTTGAGCCGCGTCTGCATGGTCTCGAACGCGCTGTGGATCGCTGCAAACTCGCGGATCGCCGGGCGTGGCGTTTCAATGATTTCGGGTGAGCGCCCGAGCGCGTCGGCCGCCGTCGCCAGCTGCGAGAGAGGCGCGATGAGGCTCCGTGCGGTGAGAACCGCAATCGCGGCGATAAGAAGCGTGCCGATGAATATGAAAGCTAGCGACCGCATCAACCGTCTGCGTTGAGCCCTGAAGCTCGGCTCAATCGTAAGCCAACGGCCGTCATGGAGATCGGCGGCGATGAGGAAGATGGGAGGCGCCAGCAAATCCTCTCCGGATCGAAGAGGTCCGCTCGGCAGAGCTGCGGAAGCGTCGGCCGGCACCACCGGAATGGCCTCGTCCGACGGCCCCATTCCGACAGCCTCCACGGTGGGACCGGCTGGGCCGCCGAGTCCGCTTCGAACGGTCGCCAGCACCCTGTTCAGCGGCCAGGGAGGGTCGCTCGTTGCGCGACGAGGCGGCGCATGGTCGAAGCGAACGGAAAGAGATTCAGCGTTCGGTAGATTTCCCAAAGCGCTAGATGGCTCTGCCGCCCCCGCCATCGCATTCTTGATGATTTCAACCGCCGAGCCGCTCAGCCAACGCGCGCTATAGAAGGGATGAAAATTGGGCGGGTGCATGAGGAACACAAGGGTCACAAGCACCTGAATGGCGATGACCGCCGCTGCGATCGCGGCGCCGATCCGTGCGGCGAGACCAAGCCGCCCAAGCAGTCCCTTGATCACGCTGTCGGCCTTATCGCCTGAACCAGGCTGGTGAAGAGGTAACCCCCGCTTCTGATCGTCTTGATGATCGCAGGTTCGCGCGGATCGGCCTCGATCTTTCGTCTGAGCCGACTGATCTGCACGTCGATGCTCCGATCAAAAGCGGCGCTCGACCGCCCCTTCGCGAGATCGAGCAACTGGTCTCGGGTCAGCACGCGCTGAGGCCGCGCGACGAAGGCCATAAGCAAGTCGAACTCGCCGCTCGTGATGTCGACGACCGCGCCGCTCGGGGAGCGCAAGACGCGGCCGGCCGGCTCCAAACGCCATCCATTGAACTCGTAGGCAAGCGGCAGATCTTCGCCGTCCGGCGCGACCTTGGCCGCGCGGCGCAACACGGCCTTGATTCTCGCGACCAGCTCGCGCGGACTGAACGGCTTGACGACATAGTCGTCCGCGCCAATCTCAAGGCCAATGACGCGGTCGACCTCGGAACCCATGGCGGTCAGCATGATGACCGGGGGCCCATTTTGCTCGCGCAGCTTTTGGCAGAGAACAAGCCCGCTTTCACCCGGCATCATGAGATCGAGGACGACGAGGTCGAACCGGCCGACCTCGATCGCCTTCATCATTTCGCGCCCATTGGCCGCCTGGGTGACCCGAAAACCGTGTTCGGCAAGATACTTGCCCACGAGCGTGCGGAGCTCACGATCGTCATCGACAACCAGGACGTGACAGGCGGCGCCTGCGCTCAAGAATACGCTCCGGACCCAACAAATTCCGGCCGCAATTAATCGATGCCCGACGAACAGGCCAGAAGGAATTTGTAACCGAACATTTCAGCCGCTCGCGCGAGCCCGTGTTTTGTCATCGTCTGCAACAATAAGGATATTTGCCGGAAACATCCCGCGGCTAGTCAAGAGGTTCACGCACTTGTCTGAGCCGGAGAGGTTAGCCATGGCATTCGTATCAACCCGGGCGACGCGAACCGCAGTCTGTGTCATCGCTCTTTCCGGCGCCGGACTTTGGGGTCTTCGCGCCATGGATGCGAAGGCTGATCCCCCGGCCATGGATGACGCTTCGCCATGCACGGAAGGGCGCGCTCTGTTCGCCGCGAAACTCGCTTATCTCGAGGCGAAAATCTCTCCCGAACCCAGCCAGGAGGAAGCCTGGCGGACGTTCGCAAACGCAATGCGAGCCTCGGCCGGAGCGGTCGACCGCGCCTGCGTCGAAGACCCTCCGCGCCCCCTCTCCGCTGATGCGGGCGAACGGCTGAAACGGATGGAAAGGCATGCGGCCGCCATGCAGGCCATGTTCGGCGCAATGGCGGACGCCTATGTGGCGATCGCTCCCAATCTGACAGAAGCGCAACGCGACATCCTGTCGCGCAACATCGTTCCCTCTCGGCCATTCGGGCCACGTTTTCTTGGCGGAAAACCTCACCCCGGCGACATGGCCCGCAACTGCGGCCAGGGCGAGCCGGAATCGCACGGCTCCGCGCAGCCTCATGGAGCTTCGCCGTTCTGATCGCCCTGAAAAGTGAGTGATCCGCTGACGGACTCGCTGACGCCGAGCAACGACCCCATCCGAAGGGCGGAACAAGTCGAAGAGCGCGCTGAGAAAATGCTGGTCCGCGTCGCCGGGAGACGCTGATCGTGAAGTCCTCGACGATCTGAGCGGCGGAGGCGAGCGGCGCCGTCGCAAGAAGTCCGGCGGTCAGCGTAATGAAAGCAAAAGCGCGCATTTTTCTCCCTGTTTCGCGCATTAATTCAAACGAATTAGCGCCCAGGCGGTGTCGATCACTAACATTTGAGTGACTAATTCCAGATTGCCAACTAATTCCCTTGGCTGATTTGGGGCTATCCGTCACAACGAAGCAGTGACCGGGGCAATAAGATGGTCGAAACTGTCAATAGTATTATCAACCGCATTCAGCCTCAGAACACGGTGTTAATGTTTGGGGCGGGCTCCTCAATTCCTTCGCGGGCACCCACCTCTCAGTCGCTTAGCGACTTCTTCGCAAGCCGCTTCTCACTGCCGCAAACCGGCTTCACGTTACCCGAGATCGCAAGCCTCGCCGAGCGCAAAGTAGGTCGAAATACGATGATAACCGCTCTGCGCGAACAGTTTAGGGCGCTCAAGCCGACTGGGGGTCTCCTAAATCTGCCCCTCTACGAGTGGAAAAGCCTTTATACTACGAACTACGACGACTTGATCGAACAGTGTTACCGACGTCGAGAGCTCCCGATCAACGTTTACTCGACTGATTTCGACTTCGGAAGTCAACAAAATCCACTCGCACAGAAGCTATTCAAGTTACACGGAACGATCGAAAAGGACGTAATTGATGGTCAACGATCACGGATTATCCTAACTGACCACGGCTACGATGTGACGTCACTATATCGAGAACAGCTGTACAGCAGATTAAAGACAGACCTCGCTGGGTCGATGTTGATAATCATCGGTCACTCGTTGTCTGATCCGGATATTCGTGATATTGCCAACAAAACGGTCAGCCTTAACGCGCAGATGGAAAACGGTGGGCAGATTATCCTCTTCCTATACATGCGAGACGACGATCGGGCCGCTCTCTTTGAGGGTCGAGGCCTAGTTGTCTGTTTTGGCGGGATTGATGAGTTCTTCGCCGGGCTTCTGTCCAAGGAATTTGGCAGCCTCACGACGAAAGTGCCCGATGACCCGCTGGATCGTCATCCCGCGCTTCGTCCTGTTACTCTCGATGTCGCGCACGCGTCCGATCCGAAACGATGCGACGTCCGCTCGATGTTCAATGGCCGGCCTGCGACGCATGCCGACGTTCTCGCCGGCTTGACGTTCGAGAGGTCTCTTGGGGCGAACATTCTCGCGCAACTGAACGCGGATGCCGCACAAGTGGCCACTCTTCTCGGCGCCAGTGGTGTCGGTAAGACCACCACCGCTAGGCAAGTGCTTCAAAAACTGCGCAACCAGGATATTTTGTGTTGGGAACACAAGCCTGACATGCCACTTGTCGTTGACGAGTGGTTCAAGCTTGCCGCGGATTTGCGTGAGCGCGGACTTAGGGCTGTACTGCTAATCGATGATGCACATCAGTATCTCTTCGAGATCAATGAGCTTTCCGATCGGTTGCTCGGGGCTGATAACCCCCATCTCAGATTGTTCCTTGTGGCCACACGCCATCAATGGGGCCCGCGGATCAAATCTGGGACGCTCTACAAATATGGCAAGGAATTCAGGCTTTCTCAGCTATCGAGCGAAGAGATTGAGCGGCTTTTGCAGCTCGTGGAAGTGAACTCTTCGATTAAGAAACTGATCGAGCCGGAGTTCAACGGCTTTTCCAGGGCTGAAAAGCGTGTTCGACTCGCCGATCGCTGCGAAGCAGACATGTTCGTTTGCCTACGAAGCATTTTTTCTTCAGAGAATTTCGATGATATCATCCTCCGGGAGTACGCAGACCTAGACATAAAATACCAGGATATCTACCGATACGTCGCCGCGATGGAGAACGCGGGCGTTAAGGTGCACCGACAATTGCTAATCCGCTTATTGAATATTCCCGCGTCATCAATCGCCTCTGCATTGGACAACCTGACGGACATCGTTACGGAATATGACGTGGATGTTAAGGAGGGAATCTTCGCGTGGCGAACGCGACATAGTGTGATCGCCAGTATTGTCAAACGCTACAAATTCAACGAGGTCGACAAGATCGTTGCGCTTTTCGAGCAGGTGATCCAAAGCCTTCAGCCAACATATGACATTGAAATCCGAACTATCCTAGAGCTTTGCAATATCGATACTGGCATTCCGTCTATCCCAGACAAGCAAATTCAAAATCGTCTGCTGCGAATGGTGATCTCGACCGCGCCTGGCGTGCGTGTACCCCGCCACCGTTTAATTCGGAACTTGATCGCCAGCGGCGACTACGATCGGGCCGAAACTGAAATCCGCGTGTTTGAGTCGGATTTCGCGCTCGACGGACCGGTCTATCGCTACAAGGTCGATCTCATAGTAGCCCGCGCGACCAAGTCTCCCGGATTAATGCGGGAGGACCGCATTATAATCCTTGAACAAGCTCGCGATCTCGCTCTTCAAGCGATGAACCGTTTCGCGTGGCATAAGTCACTCCTTAATGCATATGGGGAGCTAGGTCTCGAATACTACAAAATCGTTGGAAGTTACTCGGTCTTCGACGACGCGATGGAACGACTTCGAGAGGCCGAAGAGAAGCTCGGCGAACCCGATATCAGCCGCATCATTTCTCGCCTTATGCGACGCGTACAGGGGCAGCAAACAGAGGCGGCGGAACTCGACGCCTAGGCGACTCCGAAATAATCTTTAGGTCTCCGCCCGGGTCAAAGGACGGCCCTGCCCATTTCAAAATTCATGCGGGGCGATGCGACCCGAGTAGAGCAGTGCGTGGAGCTATTGCCGTGGCGCCGGCCCCGTATCAAGGCGTCGTCCGGATCTGCCGCTCAACAATCCATTGCATAAAGCAGAATCTCTTGCTATCATCCTCCGCGATGGCAAACTCTATCGACGGTCAACGCGCGTCGGCGTGGGTGGCGGAATGAAAGGAGCGAAAAGGCTGTTGATGACCGGGCGCGGGGCCGGCTCAAACCCCAGCATACAACCTCAGATAGAAGCGGGGAATTTTTTTATTTGAATCGGCCGTAACCCATTGAAAAGTCCCGATTCGAAAAAATAAACGCTAGTAAACGCTAGCACTTTTACTAGCGTTTAGGCGCGTTTAAGAGCGTTTAGGAGCGTTTATTTGCGCGAGTGCGCTGCGCCAGGTTGTATCGGTTGGCGTCGCTCGGCGTCAGGCGGCGGCGCCCAACACGCTCTCCGCCGGCGTGTAGGCAAGCCCATGCGCCGCCGCGACCGGCTCGCAGGTCAGCTTGCCATCGTGCACGTTGAGGCCGGCGCGGAGATGCGGGTCGTCCTTGAGCGCCTTGACCCAGCCCTTGTCGGCGAGCGCGAGCGCGAACGGCAGGGTCGCGTGGTTGAGGGCGAAGGTCGAGGTGCGGGCGACCGCGCCCGGCATGTTGGCGACGCAATAATGGACGATGCCGTCCACGACATAGGTCGGATGCGAGTGGGTCGTCGGCTTCGAGGTCTCGCAGCAGCCGCCCTGGTCGATGGCGATGTCGACGATGACCGCGCCCGGGCGCATGGTCTTCAGCATGTCGCGGGTGACGAGTTTTGGCGCGGCCGCGCCAGGCAGCAGCACCGCGCCGATGACGAGATCGGCGTCCCTCACGAGATCGGCGATCGAGGCGCGCGTCGAATAGACCGTCCGCAGCGCCGAGCCGAACTCGGCCGACAGGCGCTTCAGCGCCTCATGCGAGCGGTCGATCACGGTGACGGAGGCGCCCATGCCGACCGCAATCGTCGCCGCGTGCGTGCCGGACACGCCGCCGCCGAGGACGAGCACATTGGCCGCCGCCACGCCCGGCACGCCGCCTAGCAAAACGCCGCGCCCGCCTTGCGCTTTCTCCAGCGCATGCGCCCCGACTTGTGGCGCGAGGCGCCCCGCGACCTCCGACATCGGCGTCAGCAGCGGCAGGCCGCCATAGGGGCTGGTCACCGTCTCATAGGCGATGCAGGTCGCGCCGGAGGCCATGAGGTCGCGCGTTTGCTCGAGATCGGGCGCGAGATGCAGGTAGGTGAACAGGATCTGTCCGCGTTTCAGGCGCTTGCGCTCGTCCGCCAGCGGCTCCTTGACCTTCACGATCATCTCGGCCTGAGCGAACACGTCAGCTCCGGTCGCGACGATCTTGCCCCGGGCGCGGACGTATTCCTCATCAGGGGAGCCGGAGCCGATGCCGGCCGCAGTCTCGACGATCACTTCATGTCCGTGATGGACGAGCTCGGCGACCGCGGCCGGGGTCATGCCGACCCGGAATTCGTTGTCCTTGATTTCCTTGGGAACGCCGACGAGCATAGGCCTCACTCCGAAACCGCGCTTAAAACCAACTTGAGGAGGTTATCGCAGGAAATTCGCCGCCGGGACACTCGCTTTGGCTCTTCACCTTTCCCTCTGTTATAAACAGGGTCGACTCGCTGCGGCGCTCGAAGGGCCGTAATCTGCGAGAATTCAGGGGGGCCAGCGCATGAGTTCGACAGGACGGCTCAAAGCGTTGTCCTTCGCGGCGGCCGCAGCGCTGGCTTTGGGATCAGCTGACGCGGGCGCTCTCGACAAAGTGCGGCAGGACAAGGCGCTCCGCATCGCCTACCGCGAGGATGCGCCGCCGTTCTCGTTCACCGACGAGGCGGGCCTGCCTGCCGGCTTCATGATCGATCTGTGCGGGTCGGTCGCGAAGCATATCGGCGAGCAGCTCAACATCAACGATCTCAAGGTCGCTTATGTGCTGGTGACCGCCGAGAACCGGTTCGACGCGATCGAAAACGGCAAGGCCGATCTTCTCTGCGAGCCGACTTCGGAGACCCTCTCCCGCCGCGAGCACGTCGATTTCTCGATCCCGACCTTCGTCGACGGGGCGAGCCTGCTCGTCGGCGGCGATGGGCCCAGCGACTTCAGGGGGCTCTCCGGCAAGAAAATTGGCGTCCTGGCGGGCACGACGACCGAGCAAAGCCTGCGTGACACATTGGCGAGCGCCAATATTGCGGCGGAAGTCACGCCTGCGAAGACCCACCAGGACGGGCTCGCCATGCTCGACAAGGGGGAGATCGTCGCCTATTTCGCGGATCGGGCGATCCTCTCCTATCTCGCTTCCAAAAGCAGCGACGCGAGCAAGCTCCGTCTCGCCGACAATTATTTCTCTCTCGAGCCTTATGCTCTCGCGCTGCCGCATGGCGACGAGGATTTCCGGCTTGCAGTCGATCGGGCGCTGAGCCACATCTACCGCTCGGGCGAGATCGGAGTCGTTTTCGCTCACACTTTCGGTAATGAGATGCAGCCAAGCGACATATTGAAGACCCTTTATTCCGTTTCGGCTTTGCCCGATTGAAGCGACATCTCAGCGGTCGGAAAGCAGCGCCGTGACCGAGGGCAGACCGGACATCGCGACAATGCCGTTCGAAGCGGCGCTCGCGGAACTCGAACAGATCGTCGATCAACTGGAAAAGGGCGCGGTCGCGCTCGACGAATCGATCCGGCTTTACGAACGCGGCGAAGCCTTGAAGAAGCGCTGCGACGAACTGCTCAAGAACGCCGAAATGCGCATTGAGAAGATCACGCTCGCCGCGGACGGGGGGTTCAAAGGAGTCGTTCCCCTTGACGACGACTGACTAAGACGGGGTCGCATCGCGTGGCGGAATGATCCGCTCCAAACGCCGAATGACGCATCTTTCGAAACCGCTTGTTAACGCCTTTCCGCTCAACTTGTTGAACATTCCTTAACTCCCGGCCCTGCTTTCCATCGCGAGCGGGGCCTCGGGACTGAGCGCGGAAGCCATGCGGACGGTAGCGTTTGTGAGTCAAAAAGGCGGCTCCGGGAAGAGCACGATTGCTTCGTCCTTGGCCGTCGCGGCGCATCAAACGAATGAGAAAGTCTGCGTCATCGACATGGATCCGCAGGGCTCGCTTATGAATTGGGCCAGGATCCGCGCCGCCGGCGATATCGAGGTCCTCGCTTCCGGAGCGGCCCGGCTGCCCGCTTTGCTCGCCACGCTCGAGCGCCGGGGCGTGACGCTCGTGCTGCTCGACACGCCCGGCGCCGAAGGCGCGGCGTCTTCGGCGGCCATGCAAGCCGCCGACCTGAGTATCGTTCCGTCCCGCCCAAGCCTGTTCGATTTATGGGCCAGCGCTCGAGCGCGCACGACGCTCGAGGAGATCGGGGCCAAGTTCGTGTTCCTGCTCAACCAATGCCCGCCCGCCCAGCAGACCGCGCGGGTCCAGGACGGCATCGAGGCGCTTGAAGAAATGGGCGGGCTGCTCTCCCCGTTGATCCTTGCCCGGGTCGACTACCAGGACGCGGCTCGCCGAGGCCGGGGCGTGACCGAGCTCAATCCATCGGGCGCCGCCGCCCAGGAAATGTATGGCCTTTGGCAGTCCATTGACCTCCGGTTAGCGCGGGCCAAGGTTGAGCGGCTCGCCCGCGAGGCAGCGTAGGTCGGAGCAAATC
>Ga0210406_10004277_pt1 | contig 15364 bp, 10 predicted proteins | sample IncBWC30MmetaG_FD_155454 | JGI IMG/M metagenome (GOLD analysis project Ga0210406, IMG submission 155454) | Forest soil microbial communities from Barre Woods Harvard Forest LTER site, Petersham, Massachusetts, United States - Inc-BW-C-30-M | ecosystem: Environmental > Terrestrial > Soil >... | reverse complement strand
TGTATGGGGCTGTGCCCCCCTTGGCGCATCTGCATTGCAATCTGGCCACGGTGGTAGGTGGAGTGCATGAAAACATGAGTAAGAATGTCGTCAACCCGACTGGTCCACGCCTCACCCTTGCTGTTCCTGTAGGTGACGGTGCAATCAAAAGCAGCTGGTAGTTCGCGCCGGAAGTATTCGTTGAGGGCAAGATGCAGTTCAGGGATCTGCTCCTCGCACTGCCCCAAGGACAACTCGGGCCAAACTGCAAATGGCGGAGGTGTCCCTTTCAGCCGAGCCAGCCAAACGTATTCGGCAGAGATCACGTGGGCCAGCAGCCGCACAGTGCTCGGTGGCAGTTCATTGAGCGCTTTCAGAGAAGCAACCACCTCTCGATTCGCCCATGCGTCATATTCAAGCAGCCGATGAAAATGGTTCAACACATCCATGGATTCTTGTCTCGCAAAAGATCGCCGCCGGTCCTACGAGCCTATGCTAGCCTGACTTCCATGCGGTTCCCCGCGATTATACTGTGCTGCTTGCTCCTTGCTGAAGGCGCGGGTGGCCAGCGCAGTACGCCGGCTCACACGACTCTGCCAGACGTTTTTCTGGTCACCATCGACACCCTGCGAGCCGATCACGTGCACTGTTACGGCTACGAGAAGATTGCCACTCCGGCCTTGGATTCGCTCACGCACGACGGGGTTCGCTTCGCGCAAGCCTTCACGCCGAGTCCACTTACCAATACTTCGCACACGACGATCTTTACGGGACTACTTCCGAGTTCGCACGGCGTCACCGATTTCGGGATTCCGCTATCTTCGTCCTATCCGACGGCTGCCGAGTTGTTTCGGCAACGCGGATACAAGACCGCTGCATTCATCGGCGCTGTGATCCTCGACAGCAAGTCGCTCGCGCCGGGATTAGATCGTGGATTCGACTTCTACGACAACTTCCCGCCGCACGGCGACCCTAAAACGCGATGGGAGCGCGTGGAGCGCCGGGGTGGAGAGGTAGTGCGACATGCGGAGCAGTGGCTCACGGCGCACCCCAAGGGCCCTCACTTTGTTTGGGTTCATCTCTACGACCCACATGATCCGTACGAACCGCCGGCGCCTTTCTCGCAAGCTTATAAGGACCGGCCTTACGACGGGGAAATTGCTTACGCCGATTCGGTCCTCGGGAATTTTCTCGCCTTTCTGAAGAGTGAACACTGGTACAACGGCGCGATGATTATTGTGGTGGGTGACCACGGGGAAGGGCTAGGACAGCATGGCGAGGATACTCATGGAATCTTTCTCTACGATTCGACCACGCACGTGCCTCTTTTGCTGAAGCCGCCCGGTCCTGGGACGGGAATCAAGGTAGTCGAGGCGCAGGTTCGTACTACCGACCTCCTACCCACGATGCTGGCTTTTTCGAGCAACGAGAATTCTGACCAAGACGCTTCTCTGAAATTCGATGGGAGTTCGCTGCGCCCCTTGCTGGACGGCACAGAATCCGTGGGCCGCACGGCTCTTGGTGAGACCGATTATCCGCTGCGGTTTGGATGGGCGCCGCTGCGTTCAGTGCGCCGCAACGGTCAGAAGTTCATCGAGGCACCGCGGCCGGAGTTTTACGATTTGGCGGCCGATCCAAACGAAACCAAGAATCTATATGCACCGTGGAATGTAGATGTGCAGAAATCCCGCGAGATGCTCGCCGATCTACGGAAGAGCCAACCGAAGGCGGCGCCCAATGCAGCCACCGTCAGCGAGAACACTCTTTCGGAACTTAAGGCACTCGGTTATCTGGGTGCGGCAGACGCAGGGAGCGCCACCGCGGTTCCCGAACCCTCACTGTTGCCTGACCCCAAAGATCACATCGAAGAGCAGAATCTGCTGCACGCGGCGATGCTGGCGGCGGAAGACAACCGTCCCGACGCAGCTCGTGTGGCGCTCGAAAGAACTTTGGCGGCCGATCCAAAATCGTTCGCAGCGTTGCACCAGCTTGGCGAGTTAGAGGTGCAGTCCGGCGACTGGCGAAAGGCCGCGACGCACCTGCAAGCTGCCCACGAGTTGCGGCCTCAAGATGCGAGCGTGAACTTGCTGTTGGGAGAAGCCCTTGCCAAGACCGGCGACCTTGCCGGCGCGCGCGATGCTCTCGAAGCCGGGCTGAAGGTATCGCCCGGGCAACTCGCTGATCGAATCTTGCTCGGGAACGTATATCTCGACTTGAAGAATGCTTGTGCGGCCGCCGACCAGTTCGAGGCGGCTCTTCTGCTCAGCCCGCAAAGCGCAGAGGCAAAGGCAGGACTCGTGAAGTCTCAGGGGTGCACCCGATAGCGGTCAGCGTGACGAACTATTTGATCTCAAAGTTTCGTGGATCGAGCTTTACGTTCTGCTCGATCTCTTCCTTGAGATCCCAATTGAAGATAGTCGTCTTGCCACTGGGCAACTCGCGGGTGTATTGGAACGACCAATGGGTTGGCAGGGTGACACCGTCGGCGGTGGAGAATGTGTCGAAACGTTCTTCGAGAGTCGTCCGATCGGCTTTCAGTGTTGGCGACTCCAAGATTGTCTTCCCCACATTGTTGCCGACTTCTAGGACATAGCTGGTTAGCACGTGACGGAATGTGTCCGGTTCAAAGAAAAGTTGTATCTTGAGGTCGGTCCCCCTGCGTGGCTGATAGGTGAGGCGATGCAGTGCCCGGCCGTCCACTTTCTTCAAGCCATCGTAGGTCAACTTCGGCTGGCGTCCTGGAACGTCGAGGAGGGCCCAACCCGTCGAGAGCGCTCCGCCCCACAAACCTTCTTTGAGGACTGCATCCTGTGCGTAAAGCAGAGACGCTAAACCCGAACGAGTTTGGTCGGAGTTTGAAAAACCAATGTTGACTTTCTCTCCGTTAAACAGGAAATTCTCGCCTCGATAGTCTTGCTGGAACTTCAAAACGAAGCGCTGCTTACGGCCTTCGGAAACCATGCCAGTGGTTCCTAGAATCTGGCCGCCACCCCCCACGACCACTCTACAAACTGCATTCCCCTGCGCCACGCGCGTCTTCGCAGCAGCCCGAGCTTCTGGTGTACCAATGGCCGCAAGATGTCTGGCCACCAAGTCTTCGGGCTTTAAGGCTTCGCCAGCGTATAGAGGAAGCAAGAAGAAGAAAGACGCGAGAAAAACTGCAAGGCGACTTTCCAGCTTGTTCATATTTCTCCGTTCACATCCAGCACAGGCGAGCGACCGAGTGGCGATTATTTTGCGATCTTGTCGGCCTTCTTGGCCTTCTTCGGTTTTGCAATCTGCTCGACTTGGCGAATGTGATTGACGTCGTGTCCGGCGTATAAGGTCATCAAATGGGTCACGGTTTCCTTCCCACGTTCGGCGTGCATGCCGTGATTTTCCCACAGCTTGCGCGGCACGGACTTCAGCAACGCAAGATTGTGTTCGCGCAGAAACTTGAAAGCGCGGAGGGATTCATCCGCGTCACGATCTGGGTACGAAAATGTCTTTGCCCAAGCCTCCTGATCGAAGGCCTGGATCGCAACCCCATCGCTGCTTAGGATCGACCGCAACCGCCAGCCCGCTACTAGTTCCGCGTCGGCGAGGTGGGCGAGAATCTCGGCGATCGACCACTTGCCCGGCGCAGGGCGGCGCTTCAGTTCTTTCTTGCTAAGCGGCTTGACGATTTTATGGAGCTTTTTCGCTGTGCTTTTCTGAACCTTGAGTGGGTCTTTGCCCTCCAGATTTCCCAGAATCCTCTGGACGTACGGCTGTGTCGTTTCCGCCATGGATTATTGGCCTCCCGGTCTTCGCAAGAAATGGACTGGATGTTCCTACGTACCGCGCTCGTTCCGCGGAGCGGCGCCCAGACTTTCATTTCTGCATCGCGACTCTGTCGGTCGATGCCTCAAAAATCTCCGACAGCACGTGCCCTCGCATCTGTTTTGGTTGCTCGATCCCGTAGAGATGCAGAATCGTTGGTGCGATGTCGTAGACGCTCGCCTGGAATCCCATAAGGCGCTGGTCGTGCTTGATCCCAGGCCCCATCGCCACGAACGATCCCGGGACATCATCGCCGTCCTCGAAGTCATGCTTCGCGATCACCGGCGTGGTCTTCTCGTGATCCATGTGAGCATGCGGATCTTTCTGTTCGAACTCGCGCAGCGGCTTGATCCCGTGATCAGAAATAATGAACAGATAGGTATCTTTGTCGATGTGCTTCAGGACCGACCCCAGAACTTTGTCAAAACCGATGTACTGATTGGGAAACGCGTCGGGCTGCACTCCGTTAATTTTAGGGTTGTAGCCCGCGTTGTACGGCGCGATGGGATACAGCCAGTGCCCGGTGCGGTCCTCACACGACTGCACGAACCATGTGAAATCCGTGGGGTGGTCGGTCATCAGGTAATCGAACAACTTGGTCTGCTGTTCGCGGATCACGTCGACCCGCTTCAGCCAGGCATCGATCACTTCCGGTTCGTGGCCTTTGAGTTCTTCGGCCGAGGGCATGCGTGCGCAGTCGATGTAATAGTCGCCAACGTTCTTTAGCAGTTCGGCTCTCATAGCGGCGGGATAAACCGGATCTCCGCCCTCAACTTCGGAGAGCTTGGGTGCGCACAACACTCCGTCTTCGCAGTTCTTGCCCCGAGTCAGCATGCCACTGATCATGTATCCGTTTACCGGCATCACCGGGAAGGTGGCGGGAACATTGGCCATGCCTACGGTCACTCCGCTCTTCGACAGGATGGACCAGATCGGTTCCTGCTTCAGCATATTGGTGTTGGCCGTGATGCCGCCGACGACGAATCCGGTCACGCCATGCTCATCGGGTTGCGTGCTCGTAAAAATAGTCGAGTACACGCGCGGGCAGTTCGGCGAGGAGACTGTGCGCAGTTTTCCGTAAGTTCCGTTGTCGATTACACGTGCCAGGTTCGGGAGCTTTCCCTGCAGCAGCAGTGGTCGCAAAATATCCCACTCCATGCCATTCACTCCGATGACGACTACCTTCGGTCTCGGTTTCGCAGTGGTTTGTCCGAAGCTTGCGACGGGTATCAAGCTGAAGATGAACGAAAGGAAAAGTGACAAAGCCTTGCAGGCACGCATGGGAAGGGCCCTCCTGAACTGCTGGATGCTATGGGCGAATTATACATGCGGATTCTAAAACGAACCGGGAGGCCATGTAGACCTCCCGGAATCCCAAGCAAGTTCAATCCCGCTCGGGACGAGGAGAGAAGAGATGACAGTAAGACGCTGGAACGGGTGGGATTGCTAACAGTGAAGATGAAAGAAATTGCCTAGTACAAACGAAGCCGGGGCCTTCGCGGGGCCCCGGCTACTCCCCCCCGCACCGCTACGAGAAACTCTCGTCGGTTAGCGGGTTTTGCGTGTAAGACGCTTCGCCTAAACCGTTTGCTAACAATAGCACCGGGCGAAAAAATATATATTTCCGTAGGCTGAAAGCGACCCTCCATAGTGTATATACAAACGAGCGCGGCGGTTTCTGGCACGAGCGCCGAATGACCCGGTCATGAATCGTAGTACGGCTCTGAATCTCGCGCAGGTGTTCAGCCTCGATTCGGTGGAGGCCGGTCGCACTCCTCCACTCGAGGAGACCATTGTCGAGCTCTATGCGACGATGCGCGTTCCGCTGCTGTCCTACGCGTACCAGGTCGTGGGATCCACCGGCGAAGCGGAAGATCTGGTGCAGGTCGCGTTTCTGCGACTCTTCGACCAGCTCCGGCGTCACACACCAATTCAGAATCTGCGCAGCTGGCTGTATCGCGTAGTGCACAACCTTGCGATTGACCATCTCCGGCGCCAGGGAAAAGAGGACTCGGCTGTCACCGAGTGGGTGACCCACCACACGCTGGAGACCGCTGCGCACTCCGCCGAGCACGATCTTATCCAGCGCCAGCGCATTGCCGGATCTCTTGAACTGCTAAACATTCGTGAGAAGCGCTGCCTGATGCTGCGAGCGGAAGGCTTGAGCTACAAGGAAATTGGCGACGTTCTTTCCATCAGTGCGAAGGCCGTGAGCGTTTATCTGGCCCGTGGGCTGAAGAAATTCGAGGTGCGCAATGAACGGCGCGCCTGAACGTCGCAAGCTCGTGCCACCGCATTTGGCTGACTCGCGCCTATTGGCCTACCTGGACGGGGAACTCCCCCGCGTCGAAATCGAGGCGGCCCGCACTCACCTAGAAAGTTGCTGGAGCTGCCGCCGCCGTTTGAGCTCGCTCGAAGCCAGCATCGACAATTATGTCGACCAGCGTGCGCGACTGCAGCCCTATCTCGCGATCAACGGGGAGCAGCGCGTACGACAATTCCGCGAGCGGTTGGCACGGCATGCTGAGGCCTCTGAACTCTCGATCGGAGAGAAACTGCGCGCTTACGGGCAGGCCGCTCTTGCGGGTATCGCATCGCACCGGCGCCCGACCTTAGCCTCGATGGTTGCTGCCTGCCTGCTGGTGGCGATGTTCACCGACGTTTGGGGCACCCGGGTCTCCGCCGACACCCTGCTCAACCGCGCCCAGGGTTTTGAAGGGACTCAGCGGCCGCATAACGGCAAGGTAAGTCGAGTGGCAGTGAGGTTCGATCGAATTCAACGCCGTACCGGAAAAACGCAGACCTTGGGTACGATCACTGCGCTCCAGGATTCCGAGAAGCCTTTGGCCTACCTGGCCGCCGAATCCGCCTCGGGTGATCATGAGCCCGGGGTGGTAGCCTCATTAAGTGGCGGTCAGGATTCGCCTCAAATTGCTCTGCTCGCAGAAGATCTGCCTCCGGCGATGACCAGCTACTTGCATTCCCAGCATTGGCTGCCAGTCGTCACAGTGGAAGCGTTTCGCGAACTCATCGCGGGCCGAGGCTTGACTTCATCCTCTGTTCAAAAGGATGCCGGCACCTTCGAGCTGATCTATCCCTTTGCGGAAGCTCACGCCTCTGGAATTTCGGAGGCGCGTTTGCGCGTGGATCGTGGCACGTTCGCGACTCTGGGCCTCAGCCTTTTCCTGGGATCGCCTGCTGACGGTGTGGAGTACCGATTCACGCGGACTGAGACCTCAATCGAGCCGCGCACCGCTGAACTGGCCCGGCTCTTCGAGCCGCATGACCTTCTCAAATCTACCCGTACACAAGCCGTCCCGGAACCCGCGCGGGTCACGCCCCTTTCCTATTCGGCGACACGCGCCACCGACGAGGAAGTGTGGCTCAATGCAGCTTTGCACCAGTCCGACGCCTGCATGGGTGATGAGATCCATGTCTTCCCCATGTCCGACGGTTCCCTGCTGGTGCAGGGGTTGGTGGATAAGACCGATCGCCGCGACGCAGTCCTGAAGGCGTTGCATGCAGCCGACCCCAAGGCCCCGACCCAGGTCTTCCTGCCTCGCGAACTCAAGAGCGGTAAGCAACTCTTCAATCTTCCGTACCAAACGCCTGAGATTCCTTCTACCTTGCGAAGCGATTCCGTGGCGACCCTGGCAGACCTTTCGAGCCAGCGCATTCCGTTGTACGAGCAACTGTTTCAACACTTCTCCCGGCCCGGCGCATCGGCGGAAGATGCCGATCGCCAGATCAACGCCTTCTCGAACGAAGCGGTCACCCTCGCTCGCCAGACGTTTCTTCACGCCTGGGCTTTGAAAAAGCTCGACCTGGAATTCTCTCCGGAGCGAAGTGCGAATCTGTCGCAGTCGGCCGTCCAAGAACTGGAACGCATGCGTCAAGATCATCGCCGCTGGATCGCCACCATCTCTCACCGGCAGTCTGAAATGCTAGCTCAGATTGGCGGATCCTCGCCCGCACAAATCGCTCAAGCTTCCGGCGGCCCGCTCGATGCCGACTCACTATTGCGCCTCGCCCGGGAGCAAAACGATCTGGTCCGCTCTTTGTTTACGGTTTCCAATAGCGCTCCCGAGTCCGGACCCAATGTATCCCGCCTGCTTGCCGTCCTGGGTCGCATGGGCGCATAGTTCGCTCATCGCGGATTCATGCTAGTTCCGCTCCACTGTTTGAATCTTGCCCTGTGACATGGAGACTCTCCATGCGTGTTATGCTGTTGCACTCCGCTTTGCGCCCGCGGCGGACGGCCTTACCGGATGAAGGATTGGCTCCAGAAAACTACCCGGGCACGAATCCAGCGGTTCGTCTCCAGCCTACTGATCAGCCTTACCCTTCCGGGCTTGGCGCTCGCCCAGCGCGCCAGCATCTCCGGGCTTGTCACCGACCAAACAGGCGGCATCCTTCCTAACGTTCACATCACCCTGTTGAATGTTGACCAGGGATTGCAGCGGGAGGTTACGTCTAACAACGACGGCACATTCTCAGTTCCGTTCCTTCAGCCCGGCCGCTACGTCATCAGCGGTCAAAAAGACGGGTTCGCAGTCGCTGAGATCAAGGACGTTGTTCTGCATGTGGGCGACACGCGCAGCGTTCGCCTCGAGCTCCTAGTAGGAGCCTCACCGGTGCGCGTGGAAGTTGACGGCAGCAGGCAATCTGTCGAGACGGTGAGTGGGGCTATCGGCGAGGTCGTCACTGGTGACGTCGTTCGGGATGCCCCGCTCAACGGGCGGAACGTGCTCGATCTTGCCACGCTGCAACCGGGCGTCACGCCGACGGATGACGACGATAGTAGTCCCGGCCGCTTCAACGTCAGCGGCAACCGCAGCGACTCGGTCAACTACCTGCTCGATGGCGGCCTCAATAACAATGTGCTCGATAACGGAATTGTGTACAACCCGAATCCCGATACGGTGGCCGAGTTCCGTATCCTGACTTCCAACTATCCGGCAGAGTTCGGGAGAAATTCGGGCGGAATTGTCAGCATCATTACCAAGTCTGGGAGTCAGCAATTCCACGGATCGGCATTTGATTTCCTCCGCAACGATGCTCTCGATGCCAACTCGTATTTCAACAAGAACAATCTTCCGGAACCCTTGCCTCGCGCGCAACTGAAGCGCAATCAGTTTGGCGGCACTCTTGGCGGCCCGGTAGGACGCTCCGGGCATGCTCTGGCAAACCGGCTCTTCTTTTTCGTCGGATACCAGGGTGAGCGCCAGATTGAAGGAGTTCCGCAACAGAGCGTGACGTACACCCCGGAAGAATTGAAGGGGGATTTTTCGCGCTCCAGCGCCGGTAGCCCAGACGTGGGGGTTGCCGCATTCCTCAAGGCAAATTCATTTTTTCAGTCTGATCCGATTAAGCAAGCGCTAGCTATCATCGATCCAGGCCGCATCAACGGAGTCGCGCAGAATTACATCAACGCCGGTCTTGTCCCGACATCAGCGACCGGGCAACTGAACACACAACAGAATGCCCATTTCGACAGCGATGAGCTGACCACCAAGCTTGACTTTGAATTGAACGCGAAGGATCGCATTGCCACCACGGTCGGGTGGGATCGCGCTCATACTTTAAACCCGTACTCCTTCGCCACGGTCCCTGGCTTTGCCGACACCGCTGACTTCACGGATTGGTTCACAACGGTCGCGTATACCCACATCTTCTCGCAGGTCCTGCTCAACGAACTCCGAGTCGGGTTCCAGCGCAATACTGTGGATCAGGCAAAGCCCGCGAAGCCGTTGCCCAAGCCGTCCGATCTCGGCATCGGAATCACTCCCGATCTTCCCAGCGGCCCTACCGATCTCGTGTTCGACTTCGGAGCTATGAACCTGGGCTCGAGCCCCTTGGGACCCTCGCAAGTCGCAAACAACACGTTCTCCGTCCTCGACACCCTGACCTGGATCCACGGCCAGCACAACTGGAAATTCGGCGGGGGATTTTCTCCGTTTCAAGACAACAATCGGTTCTCGTTTTACGTCAATGGACGCTTCGATTTCGTTGGCTCTTACGGGCAGAAATCTCCCGGACCCGGTTCGCAGAATGCTCTGGCAGACTTCCTGCTCGGGATTCCAGCCGACTTCACGCAATCGGCCGACGCCTCCTCGAACTTTCGGACCAAGTTCACTCATCTGTTTCTTCAGGACGAATGGCACGCCCGCAAGAACCTGGTTCTGACTCTGGGCACGCGCTACGAGTACTCCACACCCAAGCGTGACACCGAAGGTCGCACCTTCTCCATCATTCCTGGCCTTCAATCCACCCGCTTCCCAAATGCCCCTCCCGGGATGGTGTTTCCGGGTGATCGCGGCGCTCCGGAGGGTGTGAACTTTCCGGACCGCGATAACTGGGCGGCGCGCGTGGGGTTCGCCTTGGATCTCTCGGGCCGCGGCCGCACCAGTCTCCGCGGGGGCTTTGGCGTCTTTTACGATTTGCTGAAGGGAGAAGACAACCTCCAGTTCAATGGCCAGCCGCCCTTCTATGCGAGCGTAGGTTTTCTGTTTCCGTCGCCATCCAACCTCAATTCGCCGCTCCTTTACCTTGCGCAACCTTATGAGTCCAAGAAAGTTCAGAACCCGTTTCCGTCGAAGGCACCTCCTCCCTCGATCATCAACTTCCAAGAGGCTGGCTTTCTGCCGATCGGCTCTTCGGGCAGTGTGTTCGTCGTGGATCCACATCTGCGAACGCCATACAGCTACCAGTACAGTCTTAGCGTGGAGCAGGAGCTCGGCCAAAATACGATCGCCGAAGCTAGCTACGTGGGCAGCGGTTCCCACGGCTTGACTTCTCTCATCGACGCGAACCCATTCCTGCTTGGTACGGGCAGCCGCGTGCTCAACCTTCAACCTGGCAGTGGCTGCACAAACGATCCCGCGGATCCAACTACTTGGTGCTTCGGCGCGCTGCCCGAATTTCGCAACGTCGTGAATGCCAGCTTCAACAGCCTGCGGTTGAGCCTGCGCAAGCAATATTCCAGTAACCGCTGGTTCGGCCGGTCGTATTTCACGCTGGCCTACACCTACTCTCATAACATCGACAATGCCTCGGGATTCCGCAACCGAAACAGCACCGTGCCCTCCTACCAGCCCGATCTTTTGCGTGCGTCGGCGGACATGGACTTGCGGCACCGCCTCATCTTTAGCGGTGGATGGGAACTGCCATTCGCAGACATTTGGACGAACGCCCCAAAAGCTGCGACTCGGGGGTGGAGTGTCTTCCCGATCATCAGCTATCACACTGGGTTCCCGATCGACGTCTTTGCCAATCTCGCTGCTCCCGGTGACTTCTCGAATCCAGGGCCTTCAGGGGCGGGCGATCCTGGCGTGGTGCGAGCGAATCTCATTGGTCCCGCGCAGATATTCGATCCCCGCACCGTACACTCCTTCAACAATCACGCCGGAGACTACTGGTTCAATCCGAACAGCTTTTCGAATTCGGACTACTCAGCCAGCGCTCCCTACGGGAGCCTCTCGCGCAACTATCTCCAAGCGCCCGGCCGGTTCAACGTAAACCTTGCCTTCTCCAAGACCACGCCGCTCTGGAGCGATCGGCTCAATCTCGAGTTCCGTGCTGACTTCTTCAATACATTCAACCGCGCCCAATTCACGGCCCCGAATACAAACATCAACGACCCGAATTTCGGCAGACTCCAGAACACCTACCCTCCGCGTCAGATCCAACTCGCGGTTCGCGCTTCGTTCTGATGCGATGTTTGTAACGGTCCTTTCACACTACTCGTCTATCATTTAGAAGTTGGGCGCGGCGTATTCAGTCTTGTAGTACGATTTGCGAATCCCCCATGCTTTCCCGAACCGCGAAATCCCGAGCATCCGCGTCGCGCACCTCCAAATCAAAAACCCGCCCTTCGCGTAAAGGGGATGCCAACGGCTCCAAGGTCCTAAAGCAGCCGGACCTTCGCGACACCGGCGCGCAGAACGAACTCATGCGCCTCACCCTGAAGGCGTGCCTCATCGCTCGCGATGCGGCTTTCAACATCCGGGACTTGCTCACCAACTCCTCGCGTATGGCCTTCCTCGCCATTCGCGATTGCGAAAAAGAGCTCGACCAGATCGAACGGCAGATCGACGAGCGCCTCCCCGGGGCTATTACGCGTGTGAACGAATCTCGCGCGCGCCAACTGCTCGCGTGCCTGAAATGCATCACCGACCTCGAACGCATCGGGGACCTGATCATGAGCGTCGCGAACCGGTTGCAGGGTAAAGGTCAACACGCTCCCGGGGCCGATATCCGGCACTTAGTTCAGATGTCGGTGATCCTCCACGACATGCTCGAAGATATCTACCGCGGCTTTACCACGCTCGATCTGGAAAAGGCTCGCAAGGTTCTGCGAATTGATTCCGAGCTCGACCATATCTGTCATGGACTGTTCCAGAAACATCTTGCCGATCACGCCGGCGAGCAGGACGCTTCCACCTTCGAGGTCCTCCTGATGGCCCAGGCTCTCGAACGAGCTGGCGATCATGCCAAGAATCTGGCCGAGGAACTCTATGCGCTGATCGAAGGCCACACTCGCCGGCACCTGCCCAAGCGCACTGCCGCGCAATAGAGCCTCGCACTTTCAGGGCAAGGAGCAATCCCTTGGCGTTGGCCCATTCTCGAAACCCACCTTCAGTTTGTACCCCTAGAAATTAACCGGGCGTTAACAGCCAAGCAACAATACCGAAACATTGTGCGCTTACAGTCAGACCACGAAGGGCGTGTTGTCGGAAGATCGGCCTGCCGGTTTCTCCTACCCCCCAAGCGACCCAGAATGCAGCCACCCATCGATCTCCTGGATCGTCCGCGTACCCTGCCCGCCAACCGGCATCGCGTTTATGTGGTTGAGGACGACGAAGATATTTGCCGGCTAATCCAGCACAATCTCGAGGCTGCCGGTTACGACGTACATTCTTTCGTGACCGGAAGCTCAATGATGACTCAAGCCATGCGCGAGCGGCCTTCACTATTCTTGCTGGACGTGATGCTGCCCGGAACGGACGGTTTTGACCTGTGCCGTCAGATTCGTCAAACGGAACCCCTCGCGAAAACGCCGATCATTTTTCTTACCGCCAAAAGTGACGAATCCGACCGGGTTAAGGGGTTGGAGCTCGGCGGCGACGACTACATCACCAAGCCCTTCAGCCCCCGCGAACTGGTGGCGCGAGTCCGGACTGTTCTCCGGACCATCCGCGAGACTCCGCCGCCCGAAGTGATTCACATCGGGGACCTTGAAATCGATGCTTCGTCGATGACCGTGCGGGTTGAAACACAGACGGTGCTGACGACGGTTCGGGAGTTCCGCCTGCTCGAATACCTCGCCGCTCATCGCGGCCGAGTTTTCACTCGTGATCAACTGCTTGACGCCGTGTGGAAGGAAACGGCATTCGTAACCCCGCGCTCCGTGGACGTGTATGTTCGACGCCTGCGCGAAAAAATCGAGAGCGATCCGCGCCATCCCCGCTATCTCAAGACCGTGCGCGGCATCGGATATCGCCTCGAAAGCCCCAAGGAGTCCACCGGCTGATCGGCCGCTGCCAGCGGTCTCCCACGGTCAGGCCCCGCGGCGAAGCAAAGCCGAACCCGCGGAAGCTTTGCTCTAGTCGAAACGACCTCACCGAGTGGCGCTACTAGGGGTTAGGACGAAAGATTCTCAATAGTATTCTGGGCTGCCAAATTACATGGTGGCCTTTATTGTTCCTTGGGTTAGCTTTGGTGTCATTAGGCTGGGTTTGCGGAGATGCGCCAAGAAAATGGGTATAAACGCCATTGGCTCTGAGGGCCCTAGCCAGAACTCAATGAAACGATGAGATCCAGGCGCGACAAGTACGGCCCAGTTGCAAGGATGATCTAGGAAATGACGGCCGGCCAGGAGGGGTCTGCCACAGAACCGGACGCCGGATTGTCACGTAAAGGGAAGAGCCTCTTCTGCTTCCGGTTGACGCGAGGGTTCCCCAAGGAGGCTTGAAAGCGGCTGGAAGATTGCGCACAGGCGCGGTGACTAGGCAGGTGCTGTTCCACGAGGTACCCTCTTTGAACGTGTCGACCTACTTGTGTAGCCGCTGAGGTGTACGAGAGCTTCGTGTAAGCGCCGGTCGCATGTGCCGCGCAATGTTGGATCGAGCGCGTGCCAGCTGTGACTTCACCGTTCCCTGTGGCAATCCCAAGATTCGGGCTATCTCAAAGATTGAGAGACCGTCCATGACGCGCAACTGAAATGTTCTTCGCAAGGCAGGCGATAGTAGTGCTGTGCATTTTCGCAAGCGCGCCGTAAGTTCGAAGTTTCGAAACTCGTCTTCAGAGTTGGGCCTAGGGTCCGCCAGTCTTTCGCCGATGAAGTCTCTTTGGTCCTCGCCGATCTGCTCAAGCAACGGCATATGGATTTGGCGTGGCCGCTTGCGCAATTGCATCTTGGCACAATTGCAGACAATCCTCGTCAGCCAAGTCGACATCTGCGACTCTCCCCTGAACTGATGCAGGTGTTTGTAGGCGGCCAAGAACGCCTCCTGCACCGCATCCTCTGCGTCAGCTCTATTCCCCAGAAGGCGAAAAGCACAACGATAAAACGACGGTAAACTGAGCGACAGCACTTTCTGCAGTTCGCGGGCTGCGCTCTGATCATGGGCAGCGTTGGGGTGTTGAGGATTCTGTGGGCGTGCGTCTGCGGTCGGCATGTTCTTTCGTTCCCGCAAAAGGAAAAGCACGTAGCTTGCCAAAGGTCTTGGCATCGTGACCCCTGGTCTGCGCGCAAACAAAGAGCAAAAATGCTGTCAATTGAGTCTCCCTAGTGACAGTGTCCGGCGGCTGACACCACGCCGTGATCCTCGCTCGCCCGTTAGACAAACGTTGCGGGACTGGCAATTGACTGTTTGATTTCCCAGCTAGTGCGAGCGTTAGAGGCGTTTGCAAATTTGGTGCGGCACACTTCTTTGCCGTGCGATCATGAAAACACAGCCAGGATTTCATTTCCCCCTGCAACTCCGAGCGAAGTTGGATCAAAGTCTTAATTTGCCTCAATGTAACGCCCACCAAGTGCGATCTACGACCTTAATCAGGTGCAGTGGGTTCACAACAGCTGTCAATTCCATTTCGGCCCGTTTTTGCATCTGTTAAGCACCACTTTGGCATCCTGCGTGCCCTTGTCATGTTGCCGGAACTAATGAGTACTTCGGAGGAGATATGGCAAAGATAATCGAGTTCTACATACCGCAAAGTTTTCACACGGTTTCAAAGTGGTTCCCCCCAACCGAACGTGGCAAGGTGCTAGCATTTCCACAGGCGGCACGAAAATCGGCGTGAGCGGGTTCTGAAACGCGGACGGCGAACCTTAAAGTGAGCACGGTGAAGCAATGCCCCGAGCGATCAGGAGATTTGTGGAGTAGTGGTGGCGCCTCCTGCTAGTAGCTTTCGGTCTAGCACAGGAAGGCCAAGGTGTTCCTACGAAAGCCCCAGCAGACGCGCGGGCATAGAAAGTGACGCGCGAATGCGTCATACGAAATTGACACTGCCAGGCTTTCGACAGCGGATCGACCCCTCGCGCTCCCGAAGTATTTCTTAGTGCCGCTTAAATCTGAATCGC
>Ga0210406_10004275_pt1 | contig 15380 bp, 13 predicted proteins | sample IncBWC30MmetaG_FD_155454 | JGI IMG/M metagenome (GOLD analysis project Ga0210406, IMG submission 155454) | Forest soil microbial communities from Barre Woods Harvard Forest LTER site, Petersham, Massachusetts, United States - Inc-BW-C-30-M | ecosystem: Environmental > Terrestrial > Soil >... | reverse complement strand
AGCAGTCTCATGGTGTGACGGGGTGCCGCTCCCTTTTAGCGTGATGGAGCTACATGTCAAATCTAGGAGGAAACAAAGAGTTCGAGGAGGCCAAGGAGAGGAGTCAGGAGTCGGGAGCCAGAATCCAGGAGGCTCTGGCCATCTCCCGGCTCCTGGATTCTGGCTCCTGACTCCTCTCCTTGAACTTCTTGAACTCCTTGATCTCCTTCTCTACTCTGCAACCCGTTCATGGCTCCTCGCATTCGCACGGCGTTTGTGCTCGGCGCAGGGTTGGGTACCAGACTTCGGCCGTTAACCGATTTAGTTCCTAAGCCGCTGCTGCCGATATTCGGCAAACCAATTATAACTTTTGTTTTGGATCATTTGATCGCCTACGGAGTGGAGCGTTTTGTGATCAACACCCACCATCTCCCGGATCAAATAAACCAGTTATTTGATGCAAAGACGGACGAGCGGGAACTCGTCCCTACCGGGTCCTATCGCGGAAGAGAGGTCAGGGTCGTTTATGAACCGGCTTTATTGGAAACCGGCGGCGGTATTCGCAACGCTTCATCGCTGCTTGGAGATGAACCCTTTTTCGTCTACAGCGGTGATTTGCTGACTGATCTGGATCTAAACCAGCTTGTCGATGCCCATTATTCGGCTGGCCTGGCGGTGACCTTGGCTTTACGAACTACAGGTTTATCCACAGACGTTAGCTTTGATGCCGGCGCAGGGCTGGTCGTCGATGTGCGGCAGATGCTGAAAAGCGGAATTCCAGGCGCATTCGACTTCGCAAATATCTCGGTCTGGGATCCAGCGGCCGTTGCGGAGATTCCCACGGGTAAGAAAATCTCGTTTATCCTGGTCCTGGTTGACTGGATTAGCCGAAGCGGCCGGGTTGGAGGCGGCGTTGTCGAAGACGGCCGATGGTTCAATATCGGGAAACGGGCGGAATATCTGCGGATCCATCGAGTCATCGCACGTGAAGGTTGGCGGCCGGACTATTTGGCGGAAGCTGGCTGGCCGGCCCCGATTGATCCCGGCGCAAAGGTCAGTGCGGGAGCAGAAATCAGCGAAGATAGTTGGGTTGGCGCCAACTCCTTGATTGAAAGTGGAGCAAAGCTGCGTAATGCGATCGCTTGGCCGAATTCAATCATCCGGACCGGAGTAGAACTGAGCCAGTGCATTGTTGCGGGAGGCGAGGTCCGACAGGGAGTTTTTGACGAGTACGACTTTGTATGAGCTTGAGCTTGGAGCCTTTGATTATCGAAACCCGACAGCGATTTCCGCATTACCAAGACCGGGCTTTCGATATTCACCCGATCGAGAAAGGAGGCTCCGATCGAAAGTATTATCGAATAAGATTTGGGGCTGATGTTTCCCTAATCCTGGTTAAATATCGGGTTGATCGAGGAGAGAATGCTCGGTTCGTCGCCATGGCGAACTTTTTAAGCGGGATCGGCATAAACGCCCCGCTGATTTATTTTCACGACGAGGAACAGGGTTCGATCTGGTTGCAAGATCTTGGGGATGAGGATCTTTGGCATCATCGAACTGAGAACTGGGAAATTCGGGGCGAGCTATACCGGCGTACGCTGGATGAGATCCTTATCCTCCATAAAACAGATCCCGAGGTGCGGTTACCGCCGAACGGACCTCCGGAATTCGACGCTACTTTGTTCCGCTGGGAACAAGAGTATGGGTTCCAGAACTGTTTCCAGCTTTGTTTCCGGGTCGAGGAAAGCCGGGTCCGAGAGATAGCGGATCGCGCTGAGTTCACCTCTTTGGCCGAGCAACTAGCGGCTTATCCTCGGATGTTGATACACCGCGACTTTCAATCGCAGAACATCCTGATCTGCGATGAACAAGCTTACCTGATTGATTTTCAAGGCATGCGGCCCGGTTTGGGAGCATATGATCTGGCTTCGCTCTTGTACGATCCGTATGTGACTTTGTCTTCGGCGGAACGAGAACAGCTCATCGATTACTACCTGGAAGGATACAAGTATCACGGGACACGAGAAGAGTTCATCGATCTATTCCATCGTTGCGCTATGCAAAGGCTGTTGCAGGCGCTTGGGGCTTATGGGGTTATCGGTGTCCGGCGACAGAAGCCGGAATTTCTTAGACATATCGGTCCGGCGATCGAAAATTTGCGCGAGGTTGCGTCCTTGCTTCCAGGCTTTAGTTTCTTTGAGGATTTTTTGACTGAACTGCCTGACCAACCGAAGCCCCTCCCTAACGCGGCGTGAACACGACATCATCCCCTGAACGGTTTCCAAGCGTAGTGATCGAGAATCTGTCGCCACTCCTGGATGGCGGCCGATACCCTCTGAAACGGGTTGTTGACCAAGAATTAGTTGTATCAGCGGACATTTTCAAAGACGGCCACGATCTAGTAGCGGCCGTGCTGAAGTGGCGCCCAGCGGGAGTTCAGGAGTGGTGGGAAACGCCGATGACGCAGGCAGAAAATGATCGCTGGTCCGGCATAGCCCATTTCGTTGAGAACACTGAGTACGAACTGACGATTGAGGCTTGGGGAGACGAGTTCGGGTCGTGGCGGGTAGAGTACGACAAAAAATTTAATGCCGGGATCACCGAGCTAGCTACCGAGATCGCAGAAGGCGCGATCCTCATAGAAAAAACTGCGTCCCGCACCGATCGGAAAGCTGATAAGGAACGGCTTCTCGCTTTCGCAGCGCGTCTTCGGAAAGCAGATGCTGCCGAAGGATTCCAGATCGCAAGAGAGATTGAGCTAATAGGACTAATGAGGGCCTGGCCGGACCGCACCCTGAGCACTGAATACTCTCCGTATGTCAATGTCATTGTCGATCGACCAGAAGCCTTATTTGCAGCGTGGTACGAGTTTTTCCCTCGCTCTGCTCAGGGCTTGGGTGATCGCGGCTCTAAGTTCCGTGACTGTCTGCCCCGCGTTGATGATGCCAAGGCGATGGGGTTCAACGTCATTTATTTCCCTCCGATCCATCCGATCGGTTTCACAAAACGAAAGGGGAAAAATAATTCGGTCACGGCTGAGCCGAATGATCCCGGCGTGCCGTACGCGATCGGCAGTAAGTTTGGAGGGCACAAGGCGGTCGAACCCGAACTAGGGACACTGGAAGATTTCGATTGGCTGGTAAATGAGATCCGGGCTCGCGGCATGGAGGTGGCCTTGGATTTTGCGATCAACTGTTCGCCCGACCATCCTTATGTCGCGGAGCATCCGGACTGGTTCTTTCATCGGCCGGACGGCACGATCAAGTATGCCGAGAACCCTCCCAAGAAGTACGAGGATGTTTACCCGCTGAATTTCCACAATCCGAACTGGCGCGCGCTTTGGGAAGAGATGAAGTCTGTCATTCTCTTTTGGGTTAAGCACAACGTTCGCATCTTCAGGGTCGATAACCCGCATACCAAGCCGGTCGCATTTTGGGAGTGGCTAATCCGCGAGATCCGAACTGATTATCCGGACGTTATTTTTCTGGCGGAAGCGTTCACCCGGCCGAAAATGATGAAGGCTCTGGCCAAGTGCGGGTATACCCAATCCTATACCTATTTCACCTGGCGGAATACGAAGTACGAGTTGACCGAGTATTTGACGGAGCTTTGTACCACGGAGATGAAGTATTTTTTCCGGGGTAATTTCTTCACTAACACTCCAGATATACTGCCGGTCTTTTTGCAGACTGGGGGCCGGCCGGCATTTCTGATCCGGGCGGTTCTGGCCAGCACCCTAACCACGGTCTACGGCATCTATAGCGGATTCGAGCTTTGCGAGAATGTGCCGATCCCAAATCGGGAAGAGTATCTCAATTCGGAAAAATACCAGTTCAAAGAGAGAGACTGGGACGCGCCGGGAAACATCAAGGGGTACGTGACGCAACTGAACCGGATTCGTAAAGAGAACCGGGCTTTGCAGATCTACGAGAACCTCGAGTTTCACGCCATGGAAAACGATCAGATCCTGTTCTATTCGAAAGCCACGCCCAGCCTGGATAACATTATCTTGGTAGCGGTGTCACTGGATCCTTACCATACGCAGAGCGGTTTTGCTTCGGTGCCAGTTGATCGGTTTGGAATAGGCGAGAATGAGGCCTACCAAGTAGAAGACTTGCTAACCAATGAGCGGTTCGTTTGGCGGGGTCGCCGTAACTTTGTCCTGCTTGAGCCGAATTCACGTCCTGCACATATCTTCCGTCTACGCCGACAGATCGGAAAGGATGGCGGGCAAACCGTGTTCCGTTAAGGGTTCAGGTTCAAGGTTTTAGGTTCAAAGTTCCAGGTTTGCGATCTGCGCTATAGAGATGGTGCTGATTGTATAACTTAGAACCTGGAACTTATAACCTAAAACTTATAACCTCTGATCGTGGGTTCACCAATCGTTATGTGCTTTTCCTTTCGTAGTTCCCAATGCGGATCATCGGGAGCCTCTCTCTGGCGACGACTTCGGCTCCTGATGACGTTCCTTGTCTTGCTGCCCTTGTTCGGCTGCAGCAAGTCGAAGGACGACCTGGTTAAGGAACTAAACGCACTAAACTTCCAATTTAACGGGGATGATTTCGTACGCTCGGCTGCCGAAGGCGATCAAAAAGCGCTGGGATTGTTCTTTGCCGCCGGCTTTGACGTCAATACGCCGAACACCGCCGGTTATACCGGTTTGATGGCGGCAGCTGAACGTGGGCGGGTCGATATCGTAAAGCTGCTGCTGGATCACAAAGCCGATCCTAATGTTGCGGGACGGGACGCCGGCACCGCCCTGATGTTGGCGGCGGAAAATAATCAACCGGAGATTGTAAAACTGCTTCTTGACCGGGGCGCTGATCCGAATCGTCAGGATCATAATGGTTGGACCGCCCTTCTGAAGGCGGCCTATCAGGGGAACGCAAAGTGTATCGAGATACTGGCCAGCCACACCAAACTAGAGTTAGACCGCGCCTTATTGGTAGCGACGCTGATGGAGAGGAAAGATGCGGTTAAAGTCTTGCTGGACAACGGGGCTGAGGTTGACTTCAGAGCCAGTGACGGTCGTACCCCTTTGATTTTGGCGGCGAGTAAAGGAAATAAAGAGATTGTCGAACTGTTACTGCATGCGGGAGCGGATGCGTCCTTAACGGACCAAAGCGGGCAAACGGCCCAAGCGGTAGCAGCGGCAAAAGGCTTCAACGATATCGTCGAGTCGCTGCGGCACGCGCCGGCGCCGAGCGGCACCCCGGTGGCGGTTGCTTCGCCTACTGCAAGCGCTGAAACAGCTTCTGCCACGGGTTCCGCTACACCTCCCACCATATCTGACGCGGATATCTTGAAGATGCCGACTCCGATCGGTTCATCTCCGTCAGCTTCGCCCGGTCAGACAACCGTAGCCAACGCTGCTGGTGGCCCGTCGGTGACCGGGAAGGTCAGGGTAGAGGAGGTAGAAGAGGCATTTTTGCCAGTTACCCTGGACGAAGTGCACGGGAAAAAAGCAACCTTGCGTGACGCTGACGGTGCCACTTACACGGTCGCCGTGGGCGACGTGCTGAAAGGCATGAGCTATCGCGTTGTTGATGTCGAGGCTCGCAGCGTCAACGACAAGGATGGGAATGTAGTGGACGCGTCCGTGGTCAAGTTGCGACACGAGCGTACCGGGCAAACGATTTCCTTAATAAAAGGAATCCCCACCCGGGAGCACGGCGCCTACGCGGTTCTCGTGGTGAATTCGACCGGTCAAAAGATCAAAGTCGAACTCGACCACGACTTTTCTCTGCCGGACGAACCGGGGCAAACCTACCGCATCTTGGATATTCGTCCGACGCAGGTGGTCATTAAACGAATGAGAGACGGCGAGGTCTGGACACTGCAGAAAACGTCGGGATAGGACGAAGTCGTGGAGCGCCTTGCAAGAGTGGGCCGTGGGGTTCGCGACCCGTGGAGCGCTGCCTCGCTTGCGAGGCCGAAGGGGCCGCCACCCCATGGAACGGCCTCCGACTTTTCTGTTAGAAAGCAGAACAGCCGACATAGAGCGCGGCCAGAAATAAGGTAAGCTACACCGAACCCCTTGCTCACCACGGCCTCGCAAGCGAGGCAGCGCTCCACGGGTCGCGAACCCCACGGCCTCCCAAATGATGCGACGCCCCGTGCCCATGACGTGTTCGCCCATTTGGAATCTGGCAACTAACAACAACTTAAGGGCGTCGACACCCGAGTGAGCTAAGAACGCGGAATCCAACGCCCCTCCGACTCGGCTCTGCAACACCTCTCAGTAATCGTCAATCACCAATCATCCTTTGTTTACTTTGTGTCTTTGTGGTTAATGTGAAAGTCTAATACCAGATCATGAAGATCCCGCTTGAAGACCTGTTTGAGGACATCATCGGCAAAGCTCAACGTGGACTTAAGCTTTCCGACGACGAAGTAGCCGCCAAGGCTGGGTTAGCGTCATCGACTTTGAATCACTTGAGGACCGGATCGGGAACTCGAGCGGAGGTCGATGCCTTAGCCCGCGCGCTGGAGCTCAAGGCGGAGCCGCTGTGGGAATCATTTCAACAGAGTTGGGAACCTGAGCCGGTCAACGTGGATGGCCTGGAGCAGGTGAATACCGATATGCTCGGATTCACCGTTAACACCTACTTGGTTTGGGATCCTGCGTCGCGCAGTGGTGCGCTTTTTGATGCCGGGATAGAGCCGGCGACGCTTTTTGCAATTCGAGACCGGCGAGATCTGAAGGTGGAATCGATTTTTATTACTCACACGCACGAGGATCATGTTGCTGCTTTGAAAGAAATCGCGGCGAAAACATCCACTCGAGTCTTTGGTCCGTCTCGGGAATCCGTCTCCGGAGCTACCCCGGTACAAGAGGGCGATCATTTCGAGATCGGTAACCTCAAGGTTGAGGCTAGGCTCACCAATGGTCATTCACCTGGAGGTATATCCTACGTTATCGAGGGACTATCTGTCCCGGTCGCGGTTGTCGGAGACTCGCTGTTTGCAGGTTCGATGGGAGGAGCCCCCAATGCCTATTCACTCGCTCTTACCAATAACCGGGAGAAGCTAATGACGCTTCCGGCTGGTACGGTTGTTTGCCCTGGACACGGGCCGATGACGACAGTTGGAGAAGAGCACCAGCACAATCCGTTCGTCGGATCGTAAGAAATTTTACCACAGAGACACAGAGAACACAGAGGGCTGATAAAAGAATGGTTGAAAAGGCTGCTTCGGATTTTAGATCTTGTCTTTCTGTTTCTCAGTGTCCTCTGTGTCTCTGTGGTGAATTTTAATTTTATTTGAATGAGTTTAGCGGGAGAGGTGCCGCCAGAGGCGCTTGAAGAACAACAATTCGAAGTATTTCCGGCAGACCTCTGTCAGCCGCTTCTTCTGAGCGAGATCTTTGGGAACGATCGTCCGCTTGAAATCGATCTTGGTTCCGGTTCAGGCAAGTTTCTGGTCGAGGCTGGACAACGTTATCCCGAAAAAAACTTTTTGGGTGTTGAAAGACTGCTGGGACGGGTCCGCAAGGCGAGGCGAAAAGCCTGCCAACTTAGCTTAACGAATGTCCGAGTATTGCGGGTCGAGATCGATTACGCCGTGAAGTATCTATTGCCCCCGGAAGCAATCTCACGGTTCCATTTGTCATTTCCGGATCCTTGGCCGAAACGCAGACACCATTCTCGCCGGTTGGTGGATGAGGAATTTTTCGAAGCGGTAGCCGCCGCGTTAGGGTCGACCGGAGAGCTTTGGATAAAAACCGATCATGCCGAATACTTCCGCTGGATCGAAAAAGTAGCGGCCAACTTGAGCTCTACCCTTCACGAGGTGCCTTGGGAAGAAGAGTACCCGAACACGGACTTTGATGAGACGTTTGCTGCTGAAAACGCTCCCATTTATCGGCTGCGGCTTCGCAAGGTCAATCGGTCGCCAAGGTAACCGCTCAATTCCAGGTCCTTATCTGACAAGGCAATGGTTACGGCCCCTTTGTTTCCTAAGAACCAGATGGGGACAGCAGGCTCGCCTGATGATTGGTTTCCTGCCGGTTTTCCTTGAAGGTAGAGAATGGCTTGGGGATGAAACTTCCGGACGAGTTCGGGAGACGAGCACTGGCGTTGGCTAGGCACCACAACAACGTCAACTGTCCGGCTAGGTAGCGCCTCGATCTGCTGGCGATTGATATTGAGTACAAGGACGACGAAAGATCCGAGTTCACAATCCAAAACCGGTTTGAGCGGCGGGATGAGTTTTGTACAGCTCCATTCGGTTTTGTCGTTTAAGCTGATTTTTTCTTCCCCCAGCGGCATGCGACTCGTGGTCGCGTTGGCTAGGCCGATAGGCGAGGAAACGTCGTCCCCCTTTCCCGCAGTCGCGGGACTTCCGCCGTTGCTAAGGCTATGGCGGACAAGACGGCTCGACAAATCTTCAGGTGAGTTTCGTGTAACCTTGAAGTGTTTGATTACCTCTGACGCGGAGCCGGAATGATCTTGATCCGTTCTTGTCCAGTTCAGAAACGATAGACCGTTTACCCCTTCACTGCGTAGAAAGGGTTCGGTAATCCTGCGGTACTTGGATGGGCTGCCTGGGTTGACCAGCCCGGTACTCGACCCCCGGCAGAAATAGATAGTTTCTGATCGTCCCGACGCGAGCACCACCATCTTGGCTGCAGTTGACCAAGGCAAACGTCCGATATTCATGGCCTGGCCCGGAAAGGCAGCGCTCGCGTTCACGATCACGAGAAATAGGTGAGCCAACAGCCAGTTGGTATTGTTCAAGTAGATGCTGGCCCAACCAGCGATTGGCGAAATCAGAATCGAGACCAATGCGGTGAAAAGAATCCAGGTGCCGACCGGAACCGCCAAAAAGTTCGCAACGATGTTGCTGAATGAGATCCGATGGAAATAGAAGATCGAGAACGGAAGCGATGAAACCCAACAGATTGTACATACCGCTAGGAGTTCGGCGGATCTGTGGATCAGCTTTTGTGAAAGCCGGCGCAAGGGAGAAATGAGCTGACGCGGGATCCACGGGTCCGGTTTGAAAGGATGAGCGAGGCAAGAAGTCAGTGGACGAGCCCCGATCACGATGAAGGCCACAATGGCGAATGAAAGTTGGAAACCGAGTTGGAACAGTTCTTCTGGATTACAAAGCAGGAGAATGAAACCTGCCCCAGACATGGCATTCAGCTGCAAAATCGGTCTTTCCAGTGAGATGCCGACGAGCACGAACAAAGCCATCAGAGTGGCGCGCAGTCCGGCTGCCGATAAACCGGTGCCAGCACAATAAAGCAGGAGGAGAGGAACCACTGCGCCGGCAATCCAACGGCGCGGTAAGCAGAAAAGGCGCGCGGCGATCCAGGAGATGCCAGCCAGCAGAGTTACTTTCAGACCATCAATGACAAAGAGGTGCAGTGTGCCGGTATCTTGCAGAAGATCGAGGAGATCGGGATCAAAATCGGATCGGTCGCCGAACGTGACGCCCTCGATAAGCGCTTTGATCGGGCGGTCCTTCCCCAGAGATCGGGTCGGTATGTTCTCGACTGCTTTCCGGCAGGTTAACGCGATCGCGAAAATTGGGTTACCCCAACTGTGTTGCTTAATGGTGACGTCACGTGCCTTCGCCGAATTTAAGACGACATAAATGCCTTCATGTCGCAGGTAGGTTCGCTCATCAAACTCTCCCGGGTTCATCGCGCGTTGAGGTGCTTCTAAGCGTCCCATCACTTGGCAGCGGTCACCGTAGTTAACGGGTTGACCGGCCAATTCGGCCTCAACTCGAAAGTCCATGGGACGTCCATCCATGCCTGTCACTTTCGCGATCAGTCGTTGCTTGATTTGGTTGCCCCAATGGAACGGCTTGGAATCAGCTTCGGCCTCCAGGTCGATTTGATGGATCCGGTTGGCGAGATCGGGTTTCGTGGCGAGCTGATACCCTTGGTCTGAGCCTTTGCGGAATGAATGCCAAAACCCGAAGAAAAGCAGGGTGGCGGCCAATGCGAATGCGGTTTGCGTCCAGGCCACAGCTGCAAACGCGAATAGTCCAAACGCAATACCCCAGACAAGAAATGGGATGGGCCAAACCTCTGCGACGGCGACCCCGAGACAGGCTGCGAGGAATAGGCCGCCGAGAGGGATGCGCCGCACAAGGACTAAGATAACACATTATATAAATGTTATCAAGGTAATAAGAAACCTGGGATTATTATGTTATATTATTGTGATGGGTTCGGATATTCTCGATCCTCGTCCGGCAAGCTGCCCATAGGCGTAAACTTAAGTGACGTAGCAGCGGTTCGCGCGGAACCATCCTCAGCGTTTGAGCGAACGTCGAGCCCCGGGGCGTCGCATCTTAGGGAGCGCCACACCAGCAAACGGTCTGTCTGCGCCGACATGCGGTAGACCTGAAGACGCGGAATGCAAAGCCCCTCCGAATTGGCTGGTTAGAAACGTCTCCAGGTCGTTCCGCGCGCGTAGGCCTGGAGGGGAGCCGCTTTGGGACGAGCCTAAAGATCTCGTGATATTCTCTCCCTTGCGAGGAAGGGCAAATCCGGTGTTAAACAGGCGGCTCCCGCAAATTACCGCACGCGGTGTCTTGTCCATCGTTCCGTTCGAAGATCGTTCATTCGCGCGACGTACCAACAAACCCAACACGCGTTGATACGTTCCCGGGAGCCGCCTGTTTAAGGAGATTTCCGGTCATGCCCGCGTCCAGGCAGATATCGCGGGGTCGTCTATTACGTACCAAAGCGGCTCCCCTCCAGGCCTGGCTACCATCAATTCTCCCTCCGGGACGGAAGTGCCGTCATCCGACTGTTTTTCCAACAGGACACTATGGTCCGCTGGCGCGGAGAGTCCTGACATAATTTACCAGATTCCAGATGTGCTCGTCCGATTCGACTTTTCCAAACGCGGGCATCCCGCTGAGCCGGATGCCATTCTTCACAATCCAAAACAGTTCACGATCGGAGTAGTCTTGCACCTCACGAGAGGTAAGATCCGACGCGCGCGGGTACATCCACCGGCCATTGTCAGTGGGGCTGTGGCCGTCGGAGCCATGGCACATGGTACAATCAGTGGCGTAGAGTTTGTCTCCTTCCTCTATGCTGGCTTGCAGATTGCCGGGCGCCGCGGGGATACCCTTGCGGCTCCTCCAACCAATCAGAAGGTGTTTTGCTTGGGTCGCAAAAACCGTTTCCAGGTGACCAGGCTCGTGAATCGCGTCGAGTCTTACTTGAGTAAGCCCCGCAATCACTGCCACTGCAGCCAGTGCTGTGGCAATGACTATTACCAGCACCCAGCGCTTCATCCAATCAGAAAAGCCACCCGGAAAACAGGAGAAGGGCAGGCTAAGAACCCTTTCTCAGACAGGTTACGACGCCGCTTTGATCGCCGTGACATGAATCGTCTTCGTCGCCTTGTCCAGAGTTCCGGTAACCTCTACTTGCTGTCCGGCGAACGTCGCGGGCTTTTTCTGGTCGCTCAGCCCGTAGAAGGTCTTATCCGGATTGAACAGCACGAACTTACTCCCTTCCTTCACGCATGCCAGGGTGCACGCCTTCGGATCGTTGGTGCCCTCCTTCTTGAACATTGACTCGTGCCCTCCACCCTTGGCACACGCCTCGTCCATAATTTCACCTTTGAAAGTCGCGGCCGCCGCGAAGCCGGGCGCCAAGACCATACAAGCAGCGATACTCATTACTAAGTTCTTCATGTTTCTCCTTCGGATTGATCTAATTTGGAAGCTCTCTGCATCATGCGTCGCGGCACCGTGTGTCGGACACAGGCCTCTTTTAATGGAATGAAGAGGATCTGCGGACCGAGCGGCCTTCGGCTGGCAGCGCCGGAACGAAAGGCGTTGGGGCACCCTAGCTAATAAACAAAGAACAACCTCAGGGTAATCGCCTACTAAATTCAGGGAGCAGAGTTAATTAGAAGCAGAGAAAACAATAAGTCAAAAGGTTTTTGTTTTATTTCGACCGCATTGCATAGTAGCAAAATGAGAATCCCAGGATGGCGCCAACGCATTTTAGCAAGCACCCGCGGAAAAATTCTCGCGCTGCTCCGCGCTAAACAACAAACGGTTAATGAACTCGCGGAAGCGTTAAATTTAACCGATAACGGCGTCCGTTCTCATCTGACGAGTCTGGAACGCGATGGTTTGATTCACCCGCTAGGGGTACGACCTGGTTTTCGCAAGCCACACGTGCTCTATAGTCTTACCGCCGAAGCCGAGTCTCTTTTCTCTACCGCCTACGGCCCGCTATTACATCACGTTCTGACGGTTATCCGCAGACGTTTATCTTTGCAGGAATGGCGAGCGAGTTTACGCGAAGTTGGCCGGACGGCCGCGAAAGAACATCTCGACCAAGTCAAAGGCAAAACCCGTGGTCAACGCATCGAGGGCGCACTGGAGGCGTTAAAGGAGTTAGGCGGTGACGCTACCATCCAGGAAGGCGAAGGGAAACTAACCATTTATGGGAACGGTTGTCCTCTTTCCGCGGCCACCGCTTACCACCCGGAAGCCTGCCTGATTGTAGAAGCGCTTCTTTCCGAAATTGTTGGTGTTCCGGTAAAAGAACGCTGTCAACACGGGGACGCACCACGCTGTCGCTTCGAGATCACCTAAGGTATCTGGCAGGCGACTAACCGGTCGCACAAAAAGAATGGGATGAGCCGAAGCATCCACGACCTCGCCAGAACTTAAGATATATCGTTGGGCGATATGTACAAATGCCGACTTTCATGCGCGTCCCTAGCGGCGGAAAAGACCTTTTGAGTTCTTAGTCGGTCTACATCCCCGGCCCGGTTTGCTCCGGGAATACGCGAGGGAGACAATTCGGAATTTGGCGGCGAGCGGCAATGTCATTCTGGTGGGCAGAGGCGCTGCGGTTATCTCCGCCGGGCTTCCTCACGTTCTTCGCGTCCGGCTAGTAGCGCCGTTTGAGTTCCGGGTTCGAAATTTCGCGCGATCGCGCGGCATCCCCGAGCAAGAGGCAGTGCGTCTTCAGTGGTTCCGGTCCTGTAGCAGGTGATTGAGAATCAATCGTAACGATGGACCAAGGCGGCGGATTTCATCTCGGTGGGCCTCGGTCAGTTGCTCCAGAACTTTGGCGCCATAATCTGTCAGTTTAATATAAACCTGGCGCCGGTCCTTGAGTCCCGGCTCGCGGGCAATGAGATTCTGTTCGACGGATCGATCCACCAGACCCACTGCACTGTGATGAGCGATGTGTAACTGTTCAGCTAGCTCGCCAATCGTGATGGTTTCTCGGCCGGGAAACCCCTTGATCGCGAGCAGGGCTTGATGCTGGCGGGGGGTGAGCCCGGCATCCTGAGCGGCTAATTCGCTGAAATGGAGGAATTCACGCAGTTGGTAACGAAACGCCGCCAGCCTCTCATATTGAGCTTTGCTGAGTCCTCGGACGGGGCGAACAGTGGAGCGGGCTGGCATAGAGGCTTTCATGATTAGTAGACTCCGATCGCGTCCGGCTAGCTTTCCGGATGGGTGACGCGCATTGCAAAAGCTACATATGCAATTTATCCCTTTAGCGCCAGTATTATGTCGTTCCTCGATTCATTGAATAATGTCCGCGGTCGTCACTAAGTTGAAGAGAGATCGTATTACGATAGGTCTGTTGAGATTTATATCGGAGGCGTATGTAAATAAGCGAGAGGAGAATAATGCTGTACAAAGGGGTCTAGAGTCTGTGCGCCACATGGTGACAGCCTCAAGGATACGTTTCCGGTGGAAGAGTCTGGTTAAGCCGCTGACGAACGTTTCTTTTTTCACTCTTCAGCACCAACTCTATTTTCGACCTTCCGCCCCTTCTCCTAATCTCAGTGCTACCGGGCCGACCCCGAGATACGCACGGCGCTGGCCTTGTAGGAGGGTTGCCGAGAATGCTGATCAAAAGCCGGAAATGTGAGCTCATTGACCTCAGCATAATGCATGGGAATAAAAATCTGACCTGGCTGCACTGTGGGGGTAATGAAAGCCGTTGCCGCAATCTCGGCGCGTCGCGACGCGATAGAAACGACATCGTTTACCCGGATCCCTAAGCGCTTAGCGTCCTTGGGATTAATTTCCACGTAACACTGTTTTGGGTAAAGTTTCCGTAACACGTCCGATTTTTCTGTGCGCGTGTTAGTGTGCCACTGTGAAGATGTTCCCCGCCCGGTTAATAGCAAAAAAGGGTATTCGCCGTCTGGTTTTTCCGGCATCTCTCCTGGAAGACTGAAGAGAAAACGTGCCCTGCCATCCTCGGTGAAAAACTTTCCGTCTTCAAAAAGGCGACGCTCTTTTGATAACGATTCTTCTTTTTTCTTCTGATCCGGTTGCCCTTCGCTTCGGTTGATGCCTTCCGGGAAAGGCCATTGGACGCCACCTTGTTCATCGAGCATCCGATAATCCTGAATGCCGGTGATATCACAGGGCTGATTCCGGGAGATATCTTTTAACAGGTGAAAGACGGCCTCGGGCGAGGTCCAACGTTTGAACTTATCGCTGCAGCCCCAGTAATGGGCAATTAACTGGAAGATATGAAAGTCTGATAGGGCTTGGCCCGGCGCGCGATGAACCTTCTTTACCAGCCCGATTCGTCGTTCAGAATTGATGAAAGTGCCTTCCTTTTCTCCCCAGCCGGCAGCAGGTAAAACCAGGTCCGCCCGTTGAGCGGTTTCCGTCGTGTGATACAGGTCTTGCACCACCAGAAAATCGAGCTTCGCGATAATCTCATTGAATTGGCGCTGGTGAATCCAGGAAGCAGACGAGTTGGTCGCGATTATCCACAGTCCTTTGATCAGGCCCTCATTGATTGCCTGTACAATCTCGTCGTAAGCCATGGCGGGCTGTTGCGGGATAACCGATTCATGGAAACCAAGAATGGATGCAATTTTAGCCCGGTCTTCTTTGCGGGTGGCATCGTGGCCGCCGATCAAACTCGTGATATTAGCAAATAGGCGCGAACCCATGGCGTTGCATTGCCCGGTAATGGAGTTGGCGCCGGTGCCAGGCCGTCCGATGTTTCCCGTCATCAAGGCGAGATTAATAATGGCCTGCGCGGTGCGCGTTGATTCGTGTCCTTGGTTGACCCCCATCGTCCACCACAAGGAAACGCGTTTCCCTGACGCAATGGTGTCCGCCAAACGATCGAGCTGTTGAGCGCCAATCCCGGTAGCGTGAGTAACGACTTCGGGAGAATAATCCTCCACAAAGCGCGCGAATTCAGGGAACCCGGTCGTATGGGCGAGGACGAAATCCCGGTTAACCGCCCCACGCTGGATGAGCAAGTTTGCTAGTCCATAGAGCAGAACGAGGTCGGATTTCGGCTGGATTGAATAGTGCTGAGTTGCCGCCATCGCCGTCTCGGTTCTCCGCGGATCGACTACCACAATCTCCGGGTGATGAGGATTGCGCATAACCCGTTGCCACATAATGGG
>Ga0210406_10004274_pt1 | contig 15381 bp, 14 predicted proteins | sample IncBWC30MmetaG_FD_155454 | JGI IMG/M metagenome (GOLD analysis project Ga0210406, IMG submission 155454) | Forest soil microbial communities from Barre Woods Harvard Forest LTER site, Petersham, Massachusetts, United States - Inc-BW-C-30-M | ecosystem: Environmental > Terrestrial > Soil >... | reverse complement strand
TATCACCGACGATTATGCGTTCGGTCACTCGCTCGAAAGGGACGCTTCCGCTGTGATCCTCAAGAACGGCGGCAAGGTACTCGGCTCGGTTCGTCCCCCGTTTGCTACGCCTGATCTGTCATCGTTCATCCTGCAGGCCCAGGCCTCGAAGGCCAAGATCGTCGGTATCGCCGGCGGGCCGCCCAACAACATGAACGAAATCAAGACCGCCGGTGAGTTCGGACTACTGAAGGGCGGCCAGCAAATGGCCGGCCTGCTCGCGCTGATCACCGACGTTCATGCGCTCGGTCTTCCGGTCGCCCAGGGCCTGCTGCTGACGACGTCGTTCTACTGGGACATGGACGACAAGACCCGCGAATGGTCGAAGCGCTTTTTCGCCAAGATGAACCGGATGCCGACGATGTGGCAGGCCGGCGTTTATTCCTCCGTCATGCATTATCTGAACGCCATCAAGGAAAGCGGCACCGACGAGCCGCTCAAGGTGGCAGCGAAGATGCGCGAGAAGCCAATCGAGGATTTCTTCGCCCGCAACGGCCGGCTGCGCGAGGACAATCTGATGGTCCACGACCTCATGCTGGTGCAGGTCAAGAAACCGGAAGAGTCCAAATATCCGTGGGATTATTACACCATCCTGGCCAAGATCTCCGGCGAGGACGCGTTCGGCCCGCCGGACCCGGCGTGTCCTTTAGTCAAGAAATGATCCTGTCGTCGTTCCGGCGAACGCCGGGACCCATAACCACAGGCGCTTGTGGTTTCGCTGGACCGGTGCTCCAGCCTTTCTCAACCATGTAGGTCGGTGGTTATGGGTCCCGGCTCGCGCGGAGCCTGTCATCGGGCGCGCATTCGCGCGACCCGTTGGCTTGGCCGGGACGACGGACATTCATTTCACTACCCCGATCTCGCGGAAATATTTCATCACGCCCGGATGAATCAGCGCCACATCCGGCGCCGCCGCTACCGTATTGGCGGCGGTGGTTTCGCAGGCCTGCGCCAGCTTCTTGCAGAGCGCGCTTTCGGCGCCGTGCAGCGTGCCCGCCAGCCGATAGGCGACGCCGTCGTCGAGATCGGCGCGTGCGAGAACAAAACTCCATGATCCCAGCGAATCGATCGGCGCGTTCTGGCTCGGATAGCTGCCCGCCGGAATCGTCATCGGTTTCAGGAATGCGTGCTTGGCTTTGACGCGCGCGATCTCGTCGGCATTCGGCGCGATGAATCGCGCGCCACCGGGGCTTGCCGCCAGCGTCGTAAATCCGGGCCAGCCGATGCCGGCGCCCCAAAGTGCGGCGACCCGCCCGTCGAGCAACATCGCCGGTCCGTCGCCAGCGTGATCGAGATAGACCGACTGGAAATCCTCGTCCTGCTTCAGGCCGAGCCCGTCGAGCATGAAGCGCGACATCACGGGAAGACCGGAACCCTTGGCACCGAAGGCGACCGGCTTTCCGACGAGATCGCGAATGGTCTTGTAGGGACTGTCCGCGCGCACCACGAACATTCCGGGGCTCGAATACATCGCGGTCAGGATCTTCAGGCCGGTTGCGGGCCGCCCGATGCCCTTGAAGGCCTCATAGGAAGGCTCCCCCGCCACCAGCGCGATATCGAGCTGTCCGGCCTCGAGCAGCGGAATATTCTCGTAGCTGCCTTTGGTGTTGCGTGGCTCGATCGCAAGCGTCGGGTCGGCATCGTTCACGGCTTGCGCGAAGGCGTTGCCGTACAGCGGAAAGCCGCCGCCCGGTGTGGCCGTACCGAGACTGATGGTCGTCTTTTGGATGGGCTTGCCTCCCTCTTGCGCCGCGGCGCCGCCCGCGAGCAGCAGCACGCCGGCGCAAATCACACGCGTGATGTTCATTTACGATCCTCTCGCATCTGACGAAACGCAATCGCAAACCCATGCAAGAACATGAGACAAAAGGCAATGTAGGCAAACCTTGGTTTGTGTGAAAGCATGCGGGATATTTGTTCCAGCGGAGTGACTTTTCATGAGTATCTTGCGTGCGGCGGTGGTCGGCATGATCTGCCTTTTGAACTTCGCGGGCGGCGTCGCGCCGCTATCCGCCGCCGACTACCCGAACCGTCCGGTGCGCTGGCTGATCGGATTTTCGGCCGGCGGCCCGGTCGACGTCGTGGCGCGCATCATGAGCCAGTATTTGTCCGAGCATCTCGGCCAGCAATTCGTGGTGGAGAACCGCACCGGCTCCGGCGGCAATATCGCAGCCGCCGCCGCGATCAACTCGGCGCCGGACGGCTATACGCTGTTGTTCGTCGCCCCCAACAACGCCATTTCGGCCTCGCTCTACAAGCATTTGTCCTACGACTTCATCCGCGACACCGTGCCGGTCGCAAGCATCATGCAGTTGACCAATTTGCTGGTCGTCTCCAACGCCATGCCGGTCAAGACCGTTCAGGAGTTTATCGACTACTGCAAGGCCAATCCCGGCAAGGTCTCCTATGCCTCGTCGGGCAACGGGACTTCAGTGCATATGTCGGCGGAATTGTTCAAGGCGATGACCGGGGTAGAGATGGTCCACGTGCCCTATCGCGGCTCGGCCATCGCATTTCCCGATATCATTTCCAACAAGGTGCAGCTGATCTTCGACAATTTGCCGTCGGCACTCGAACAATCCCGTTCCGGCACCGTGCGCGCGCTCGGCGTGACCTCGCCGCAGCGCTGGCCAGGCGTTCCCGACGTTCCCGCCATTGCCGAGACCGTGCCGGGATTCGAGTCGGTCGGTTTCTACGGCATCTCCGCGCCGAAGGGCACGCCGCCGCAGATCGTGGAAATTCTCAACAAGGCGGTTGGCGAAGCGCTGAAAGACCCCAAGGTGGTCGAGCGGCTCACCGCAATCGGCGGAATCCCCAAGCCAATGACGCCGGCCGAGTTCGGCAAGCTCGTTGCCGATGAGACCGAGAAATGGCGCAAGGTGGTCGAATTCGCCGGCGTTTCGGTCGAATAGCGGCCGTCTTGCGGCACCACTCCACGTCCGTCATTGCCGGGCTTAGCCGTCCGAAGGACGGCGTCGCTTCCGCTCGCCTATGACCCGGCAATCCATCTTCCTCGAAAGACTCGTTACCGAAGATCGATGGATGCCCGGATCAAGTCCGGGCATGACGGGTTATACTCTGCGGCTTCGATTTCAAATTTCAAACAGCCAAACCGTCATTGCGAGCGTGAGCGAAGCAATCCATAAGGCAACAAGAGTGGATTGCTTCCGTCTTCGCTCGTTGAGCTTCGACGGACGCGTCGTCGCTTCACTCCTCGCAATGACGTCAAGATACGCCAACGCATTCTCGCGGCGCGATGCGTCCGAGTTGTGCAGGAATCATTCGCCCCGTGAATTCAGAGGGCGCAGGGAATGCCGGGCGCACGATGCGCCCGCAGCCTCGCGTGCAAAACAAAAAAGCACACGAGTTAGTCACCACGGTCACACCGGAATCGCCCGGCATTCCCCGCGCAATGGTTTTAACGGTTTCCTCCGCGCTCTCCCCGGTGACCGGGCTTGTTTGCCACCGTCGCCAGCGAAAGTTGCCTTCCGCCGACTTGACGCCAGCGTCGGGGCGTCAGGACCACACGACTTCGCCGTCCGCATCCGGCGCGCTTCGTCGTTGCGCACCATCAGCGTCCACCGCATCCCGCCGCCAACGTCCGTGACGATCGCGAAACGCCCCTCGAGAGGAGGCGGGACCGAATCGATATATTTCTGTTTCTACCCCGGCGTCAAGCGGAATTTCTGAAATTCCGAAATAGACCCGGCATTGCCGGGACGGCCACCGCATTGTAAGGGGTCTCCAGCACCGTTGCCTGCCGCACGCACACGGCAGTTCGCGGCGGGGCCTGTAGCTCAATGGTTAGAGCCGGCCGCTCATAACGGTCTGGTTGCAGGTTCGAGTCCTGCCGGGCCCACCACGCTTCGCCCGCCGCCAACTGAGGCGGCCTCAATTCAGGTGACGACGTAGCTTCCTAATAATTTCCCGCAGGTCGCCCGCGTACCCTTCGATCAGTCGCCGTACCTCCTCCATGCGCGGAGGTTTTAGCTCTGGGGCTTCTTTGCCGGTGTTTTCTTCGCCCGGCTTGCTCATGAACTCGATGGCCCGTCCCATGGCTGGAATCTCCATGCGAGAGACTACGACTGGCTGCTTACATGGGGCTTACATCACTCGGCCCGGATCAGCGCCAAAATCAAGGACACTGAGGGTTAAAACAGGCCCAGCGCCCTAGATCGCGACCGTAAAGCGTTCAATCGTATTGCACTCGGAGCATTCGAACGTGCGGACATCGAAACCCGGCGAAGCCGGTTCGATGTAGGCAAGCCTCATCGGCTTGCGGCACTTAGAACAGGCTAGGATTCCGATTTCAGCACGGCTGAATAGCGGACTGGTGTGGATTGAAGGCATGACGCTTTCCCTATGTTGGGCGGGAGCGTGCAGCACTCTCAGTCACCGATGGATGCCAGAACAGGGCGGTGATGGGGCATTCTCTCACGTCGTCTGGACGACATAGTGGTCAATACAGCTCATGTCGCGGAGTTGTTAAGAATTCAAATTAGGACACCGGCAGATTTAAATTAGGACACAAGGGCTTAAATACGGACACAGCACCGGCTTTCGGGTACTGGCCGAAATAGGCCACTCGCCATTTCAAAACAGGCCACTAAACACTACGCCGCCCAGCGGAATATTATCGCTGCGGCGGCGCTGTCATTTCCATGGTCGGGTACTGAAATCCCGGCATCCCTCAGGTAGCATGGAGAGTTAAGGTTTTGAAGACCGGGAAACCACGGTATGTTGCATTGGCCCCGGCCATGCCCCCAAAGCTGCCCCGAGGGTAGGCGGCCCTGGCGCGTCCTCGGCGTCGTGGGGCCGCTTCGTTTTGTAACGCGGAATTTATTGGCGGCGGCGGGATGGCAAACCGATATCAGAATTGTGCCGTTCTGCCCCTCGGCACAACCCCAAGACGGCCTCAGCTCGCCCCCCGCGCTGGGGCCGTTTCTTTGGAAATCGAAGAACCGAATGAAAGAGGCCACCACCTGAGGCCGCCTAATGCGAAGTCCACATGCGGTTGCCGCGCATGCATTCATACATGTGGAATGTTCGGCCCTTCGTGGAATCAAGCATAGTGGTAACGAACGCGCGTTCTTTGCCACTTTTGTTGCAGAGAGGCGGGTCCGGCTTTCGCCCGGATTCTTGTTTTTCCATCCATGAACGTTGCGCTTATTTGGGCGTGAATGGCGAGGTAGATAGGCCACTCACTTTGGGGGGTGAAGCTCGCTGCATCCCGACATGGCTGAATTCATCGGGTCTTCGACCAGCGTTTTCTGGACATGCGCGCACTTAGGACATTCAAAGGTCCGCAGATCGAAATGCGCGGGACCAGGTTCGATCCGGGCCAACATCATGCGGCCCTGACACCTCGGGCAACGTGGCCGGTCGATAGGGAGTAACGACGGTTCGGAGCGAGTATGAATTTGCGGCATGTGACGTACTCCGACGTCCCGGCGAGAGCGCAACACTCTCAGTCACCGTAACAGCCGAAGGCGGAGCGGTGATGGGGGCATGCTTGCACGTCGGATGGCCGACATAGTGTTCAATACAGCTCACATCGCTAAATCGTTAACAATTCAAATTAGGCCACTCTTGAGGAAGCGGGGGAGACGTTGCCCAGCTCGGAGCGAACCGAAGCGCTCAAAAACCGTGCTTCCTCTGTAGAACCGCGGGCAATCCGGGGTTAATCTCCTTCGGCAGGCGTCGGAAGCAATGACCTTACTGCGACCGCCGCCGTTGCTCGATCAGCCCGCGAGATCAATGCGTTCGTCGAGCCAAAGGAGGCTCCTATGGGAAGGCCAGCTAACGACGAGTTTGATGCGAAGGTTTTTCTCGCCAAAGTCGGATCTGGGAAAACGATCCTCGAATTTCACAAGAATCAGCACGTGTTCGAGCAAGGCGAGGTCGCGGACACGGTGTTTTACATTCAAAAAGGTAGGGTCAAGCTCACTGTCATGTCCGAGCAAGGCAAGGAAGCCGTTGTCGCAATTCTAGAGCCCGGCCAGTTCTTCGGCGAAGGCTGCATGAATGGTCATGCGCTTCGCATCGCTACCACGACGGCGATGGAAGATTGCCTGATCACGGCAATCACGAAAGCAGCGATGATCGCCGCCCTTCATGATGAGCCGAAGTTTTCTGAGTTATTCATGACGTACCTACTGACCCGGAACGGTCGTATTGAAGAGGACCTGATTGATCAACTATTCAATTCGAGTGAGCGGCGGCTTGCGCGCATGCTTTTGCTGCTTGCGAATTTCGGCAAGGAAGGCAGCCCGCAGCGGATCAGTCCAAACATCAGTCAAGAGACCTTGGCGGAGATGATCGGCACAACCCGATCCCGCGTTAGCGCTTTCATGAACAAATTCCGCAAGCTAGGCCTCATCAGCTACAACGGGCATATCGAGGTCAACAATTCACTGCTAAGCGCGGTCCTACATGAGAAGCCCCTGCTAAAGGAGCATGACTAGAAGCGATCCCGGCCCCAACCGTCTGGGCAACACAGTAGACGGGGCGGGTCAGTATTTTGTCGAACCAATTGACCCACCCCTGTGCTCGCGCCGTCACTTCATTACTTGCAAGTTTTATCAGCCGTCAAAGCTGTTTGTGCTGATGCCTGTGTCGGATGAGCAGCACCGATAACCTTCATGTTGCCACCAGCGGCAGGCTGGGCATTGACAACTTGACACTTCATCGTCGCGGTATCTTGAGCCAGGTAGAACGAGGAAGCGCCTGATGGCGGCGCTTGACCGACAGTTTTGTCCTGCGCGAATGAAGGTGCAGCGAATGCGAGAATAGAGACCGTCACTAAAAGAATTTTCCTCATGGCGTCAACCTCCCGTCCAGTATTGGACAGGGAGCAAATTGAACCAGCCGATGAAGGTTCCTGCGCGTGACTCCCTATTTCCTTAATTCTTTTGGATTGTGAGCAATATTGACCACCGACTCGAGAGACCGTAGCAGGAGACTGGCTTGAACCACCGGCATCACCCATAGGTGGCTGCGATGTCCGTCCCTGCCGTTGGACCAACCGCTCTACAGCAAGGCGGAACTTACTGAGCATAGGCGCAACATTCTGGGCTATGCCCGCTCATTTCCGCCGGGCTCCGAACGAAATCGTCATCGGCAAGTTGAGTTGAAGTTTCGCGCGCTCCCGGCTGCCAATTCCGCAAATGACCCGGAACGGAGGGGGGCCGTCCAACTTTGCCAATCATTAATTTTTTGAATGTGAGCAATATTGACCGGTGCCGCCGGATCCCGAAGTGCATGCTGGGTCCATCACCTCCGTCTTCGGTATCTACCGGTGACTGAGATTTTTGTGCTCCCGCCTGACCTAAAGGTGGAATGCAATGACCGATTTGCCAGCCGCAATCCCACTGCTCGCAATTCAGGGACTTCGCTGCCCAAAATGCCGAACTCGCATGATGCTTGCGCGCATCTCGCCGGGGCCTACAGGATTCGAACTTCGCAGGTTCGACTGCTCGAAGTGCGGTCACGTCGAAAAAATCGTTATAGCGTTAGATCCAATGAAATCAGGGGCTGTTGGCTGGTTCGTTGGCGAACTACAGCCGCCTACGTAGGCCATGCTTCCGCCCGACGCTGCCGCAAAGCCGAGATCGAAAACATTTGATCGCGCTCTTTCGCTGGTCGCAGCATTCATTGTCGTCGCAATCATAATCGTCGCCCGATACTGATCTCGTTTTGCCGGAATTTTCAGTATATCTTTATATCTTTCCCTGCTGACGGAACTCAGGAAGTCGAAAACCCTTGTCAGGAGTGTGACTTATAGAAAGCCGGCCAGAGGCATCAATGAGACAGTGGATCATAGCACTCGGATTCACGGCCCTTCTACAGTTTCCAGCAGCAGCAACTGAGCTTAAGCCGGACGTGATCAACGCGGCTACCTTTACCGGAAGACTCCCATCCGAGGATCGGATCAACCCTCTCGCGGTCAAGGTTCAGGTGCTGCTCGATCGATCTCGGTTCTCTCCGGGTGAGATCGACGGCAGGTTCGGCGACAATGTCGAGAAAGCACTTCGGGCTTTCGCAGAAGCGAACGGTCTACCGTCTGGAAAGGTTCTTACTCCGGAGGTCTGGTCCAGGCTTCAGCAAGCCTCCGGCGATCCAGTAGTCGCTGAATACACCCTGACGGATCAGGACGTAAAGGGACCATTCATCGACAAGCTGCCGTCCAAATTGGAAGACAAGAAGTCGCTCAAAAGGTTGAGCTATACGAGCTCCAAGGAAGCTCTGGCTGAACGCTTCCACATGAGTGAGGATCTGTTGGCAGAGATCAACCCAGGAAAGAAGTTCGATCGCGTCGGCGACAGGATCAACGTGGCGAGTCTCTCGGCCGACAAACAATCGAGTAAGATCGCCCGCATTGAAGTCGATAAGGCTCGAGAGACAGTCAGAACCTTCGCGCAGGATGGAACTCTTGTCGCGTTTTATCCAGCCAGCGTTGGCAGCGAGGAGAAACCCACACCGTCGGGCACTCTTAAGGTTGTTTCGATCCAGCCCAACCCGACGTACCGATATGACCCAAAATACAAATTTAAAGGTATTGAGTCGACGAAACCCTTCACGATCAGCGCAGGTCCCAACAACCCGGTCGGCACAATGTGGATAGGCCTCTCAGAAAACGGCTACGGCATTCACGGAACGGCCGAACCGTCCCGGGTCAGCAAATCCGACTCACACGGCTGCGTCAGAATGACGAACTGGGACGTGGAGCGATTGGCTAAATCAGTCAGGAAGGGCGTTGAGGTCAACTTTGTCGAAGGGAAGCAGGCATCACGGTGACGCCTAAGGCTTCGCCGCGATGCGACTGTGTTTTGACAACGTGAACGAAGCGATAACAAATCCCCGGCCTTCCTCAAGAGACAACAGCGATGCCAGCCGATCCCGAAAGCCTGCCACCGTCAGAACCGGATCGCCTTGTCGTGGCAACTGATCAGGCCATCGCGGCTTGCGGCGGCGATGCACGGCAAGCCGTGAAGGCATTGCTCGGCAATGGGATCGAAGGTGGGATCGGTCGATAGACGAAGGTTTATCTGATTGCCGCGTTCACTTTAAAAAGGGGGCCGCGCCAATCCTCTTTCGGCTGCATCGCATTTCGCCAAGCGATTCTTTCTGATCGTCAGAGTCGCCAGAAATGGCGTACCCAACTTACAAGCCTGAACACGAACGGCAAGAATCGAACGATTGAGTGCTACCGAAGCACGCGCAGCGGAAGCTCCTGCCGCAGCCATTTCCATCACGCGCTTATTGTGGTCATCGCTCCACACTGTGTTGCGGACCTTCAAGATGGTAAATCCCGGTGAACAAACTCGCGGTGAATCTCCCGTCCAAGCGAGTTAACCACGGATATCTCAAGGTCCTTGTCGTCGCGGAGGCTACCCTCGCGCCAGTGCTGGACAAGCTCTTTGCAGTGAAGGATTGCCTCGGCGTTGGTGTTAAACTCAATGCCAATCTGGTCCCGCATCGGAACGCCATCTTTCATATCGAAGAAAAACTTTTGCATGGAGATCATTTCGATTGTTGTGTGGGCTGCCAGCCAAGCCTTGTTCTCAAACAACTGACGAAGCGACATGGCGATTTGTCGGCGTTGATTCCGCTCAGGTCCGACTGGAAACAACCGGGCAAGCCGCAGCATCTTGCGGCGCGGGTCAACAAGATCCGGCATGGTCTAGCGGACTTGATCATCCGTCCGTGGACAAGAGTTCATTACTTTCACCCAGGTGTGGGCGGCAGTACGACACTCAACCATGCGCTCGGGTTCCTAGATCCGGTGGTCAATACAGCTCACATTCCAAAGAAATAACCGGACGATTAGCGAATTGAGACACATCGCCAGATTCAAATTAGGACAACTGCCACCAAAGGCCGTACTGAGTGGATGGTCAATATTGCTCACCTCCCAATAAAGGTCCGTTCCGGCTTTTCTCAAGTTTTTCGCCGATACGGTTAGCGCGGATCGGAACCAGTCGCATGGGCGTCCGTTGTGGTCGCGCGCACAATCATTTTTGGGAGAGAATTATGTACAGATTGGCAACTACAATACTGTTACTGTCGTCACCGGCATTTGCACAAAACAACGATATACTTCGTGATTGTCCTCCGATAGGGCAAACGGGGAAGGGCGAATTGGTCTATTCGCTCGACTGTAAAGCGATTAAAGCTGAAAACACTGACGTAAACTATAAGCCGAACATGCCGTCCACAACCATGAAAGAGACCGTCATTCCAAAATCGGGTGCAACGCAGAATCCGGCGGATACCCAAACTACCGGCGTGAATAAGTAAGAGAGTATCCGACGCTGTAACGTGAACGCCGTTTTGCCAAGGCGAAATAGAGCGGGATCATTCAATAACAAAAGACACGAATTGAGCGGTATCGAAAAAACGCCCCGCGATGAGCAGGGCTTTTTTGTTCTGCTTCAAGGAACGCGGAAGAGTCAGTTCATTACCAATGACCTCGACTGCGCCCCCAATATCCTCCGCCACCGAACACAAGCACCACCAAAACGATAATCAGAATCAATTCCATGGGATTTCCTCCGTTGAGGCGCGTTGGCTTAGTCTTCGTCACGCGCCTAAGCATTCAACGTGGTCTTCAAAGTGTTGTTCCGTAACCGTACCCCGGTTTGCATCGCGGGATGTGAGCAATTTCGCTCAGCCATCTTTCGCCGCCGAGGGGCAATCTAAGACGCTATGGGCAAATTAATCTGCCGCGCCGAACATGAGAACCGAACCGAAATAAGGGGACTCACTTTGGGAACCATTGGTTCTCGGTTGGGTTGTCTCCTCAGAGGAGTATCAACTATGAATAAACTTGCTTTAGTTGTGGTTGCAGCCACTACCCTGTTAGGTGCAGGTGCGGCGTCCGCCCAAGGCGTTCAATTCGGTATTGGCTCCGGTGGTGCGGGTGTCCGTGTTGATGATGGTTACCGTGGTGACCGTGATTGGCGTCAGGATCGAGAGTATCGACGCAGTCGGAATGAGGTCATTGTTGTTCAACCAGACCGGGATCGTCGCCGCGATTGGGATGGCCGACGTAGTCGGTATTATGAAGATCGCGATTAGTAAAAGAAAACGGCCCGCTTGGCGGGCCGTTTTTCTATGCCGTTCAACGGTCGCGCGCCTTAACCTATTCTAAGGTAGGTTACGAACGACTTGCATTCGTTGTTTCGGCATTTTCAATATCACTACTCCGTTCTTTTCCAACTACGTTCAGTAAAAACTCAATGTGACAGTCGCTTCGCGTTTGCAGCGACGTGTTCTCGATACCGGTCAACTACACTGCTCGCCGTGCCGCCAGCCAAAAGGCTTGCACTAGCCTCAAAAATAGCCTGTACCTTTTCCATAACCATCAAATTCGCCTCGTCATGCAAGCCTCTGCCACCCGACATGATCTTCATCAATCGAAGGCTAATGACGTTGCCCGACTCAAATGCCAATAACATCGTCGAATAAAAGGGACCAAACATCGCGCTGCCTCTCTCAACAGCGAAATGCTGTAACGATCAAATGTTTGGTACGATCAAAAGGTCCACGCGGGTCAGTTAGTTTGTGACCATTCTTCTGAACTTAGTGAGCTGTTTTGACCATACTATCGGCAAATTCATTCTGCCGCGCTCACCCAGCGAAAATCCTATCTTTCCAAGCAAGGCGATCAATAGCGATACGTCGCCAGCCTTGAGTTCATCGATCCGATAGCGTGCCATTAACACGGCTGCGATCTCGACCAAAAACCTGTCGGCGCTTGTGAGCCGGTAGCCGCGCAACTGAATTGCCAGCCACATGGCCGCTGGTCCTGACTCCAAATATCGCGGTGGCGCGGGCAGGCCGGTGGCGATGCGCGGTTCGAATTCGCGGTCTCTGCCCCGGCTAGGGTGATTGATGAAGGCACCGCGCAGTTTCAATACGGCGGTTGGTGTTCTCGGGCTTCCCATAGGGTTCCTTGTTTCTGGATTTCGGCTGATCATCGGGGCCTGTCCCAGGAAAGGTAGCGGCCGTGTTGTGCCACGGCACCGCGCTTTTGCGGTACGCCAGGCTTTCGAACGGCGAACTGCTGGCGAAGGGAAAGACCGTTACCGGCTTTGCCAACGTCGAGGAGGATTTCGGCTGTTGTCGCGCGACAAGCATGTCATGCCCTGGCGGGTCGAAGACGAGTTGAAGTCGATCGGGGCCAATTACGTTCAGGCCGGTCTTTGGCGCGGCTTTGCCGTCCGGGATGGCAACCTGATCACGGGGCAGCAGAATTTTTCTGGCGCCGAGACTGCCGAAGCGGTCATCCGCGCGCTTGGGGAGTAGGCGGTTGAATTAATTCGGGCGGAGAGACGGGCCTCGAATGGTCAAGGGCAACACACAGTTCGGTGAATGCCCCATCGTCCTTGTTTGCCGTGCACCCGGACGGAGCTAGTTTCAAAGGATCGCTGAGACCATCGCCTGTGGAGTCCTTCTCATGCGCACCTTCGCCCTGCTCGCCGCATTCCTGCTCGGTCTCGCCTCGCCTGCCTTCGCCGCGGACGACGTCGCCACCGCGCAATCCGTCATCCGTTCCCAAGCCGAAGCGTTCGGCCGCGACGATGCCGCGACAGCCTATTCCTACGCCGCGCCAGGGATCCACGAGATGTTTCCGCAGGCCGATATCTTCATTGACATGGTCCGGCGCAGCTACGCCCCGGTCTATCGTCACAAGAGTTTCGAATTCGGCGAAGCCCGCGCTTCCGAGGGCAAGATCGCCCAGCAGGTTCACATCGTCGATGCCGATGGCGTGCCATGGGAGGCGCTGTATACACTTGAGCAAGCGCCCGACGGCAGCCTCAAGATCAGCGGCTGCATGCTGATCAAGGCGGGTCAGGGCGTGTGAAGGCCGGCAGAGCCCGGCCTCAGGCCATCGCCAATCGCTGCCGCGCCCGGATCAACAGCGCCACCATGATGGTGATGTTGAGCGCATTCCAGGCAAGCCCGTTCACGAACGCCGCGGCATAGGATCCGGACGCATCGAAGATCACGCCGGACACCCAGCCGCCGAACGACATGCCCAAGATGGAAGCGAAGATCACAATGCCGATCCGGGTCGCCGCTTCGCTCGCCGGCATCGATTCACGGACGATGATGGCGTAGCTCGGCACGATGCCGCCCTGAAATAGGCCGAACATCGCCGAGATGATGTAGAGCGAGGCAAGGCCATCGAAAAACAGGTAGAACAACAGCGCAATTCCCTGCGCCACCGAGCCGATCAGAAGCGTGCGGATGCCGCCGATCCGGTCGGCGAGAAATCCCGAGCCGATGCGGCTGATGACGCCGCAAGCCATCATCAACGACAGCATTTCGGCGCCGCGCGCCACGCCGTAGCCGAGATCGCCGCAATAGGCGACGATGTGAACCTGCGGCATCGCCATCGCCACGCAGCAGCCAATGCTGGCGATGCACAGCATCACCGTCAGCGTATCGGTCGAGAGCCTTAAGTCGACCTGCGGCGGGGCTGCGTTGGCGTGGCTGCGCCGGCTCTCCGCGCCGATCTGGGCACGAAGCAGCGCCAGCACGAGCGTCATCGCCACCGCGCAGAAAATCCCGATCGCGATATAGCTGGTTCGCCAGCTGGCAGTCTGGATGCCCCAATTGAGCAGCGGCGGCCAAAGCGCGCCGCCGACATAATTGCCGCTGGCAACAATGGTGACCGCGAGGCCACGATAGCGTTCGAACCAGTGCGAGGCTTCCGCCATCAGGGGTGCGAAGGTCGCCGAGGTCCCGAGCCCGATCAGGAGATGCACCGCGATGAACTGCCACAGCGTGGTCGAAAGCCCGGCGGCCACATAGGCTAGTCCGAGGACGGCGATGCTGAGCCCCATCGCTACCACGATGCCAAAGCGATCGGTGATCCGCCCGGTTGCAATACCACCAAGGCCGAAGCCCAGCATGGTGAGGGTGTAGGCCAGCGATATGGCCCCGCGCGTGACGCCGAATTCGGACTGCACCACCGGCAGCACGACCACGACCGAATACATGCCAACGCTGCCGATCGAGCCGATCACCAACGCAAGCGCCAGCCTCACCCAGGCCTGACCTGAGTCCGGGATGAATGCGGTGGAGCTTTTGGATGAATCAATCGGGGCGTGCACGGCTCCCGCAACTTCCTCGCCCACAGCCTTCGGGTCAAGCAACGTGGCGCGATATCGGGCATGCATAAGCACATACACTGTCATTCCGGGACGACGCGCAGCGGCGGGCCCGGAATCTCGAGATTCCGGGCCTGGTCCTTCGGACCAATCCCGGAATGACCGGGACCGATCACATGCCATTAACTCTTTCCTAACCATAAACTGGGCAAAAATTGCCCAGTGCAGAAGTTGAGTGTCGTCAGCCGCGTAGAACGGGGGAGTACCCGTGGACGCCAATGCGGTGCCTCACTTTCGAACCGGTGGTCCTGCGGCCGCCGCGCAGACGTTTGGCAGCCGCGAACGGCATTCGCGGGGGGAAGCAAGTACCATGGTCGATGTCACGGCAGGTCAGGGTGGAGCGGCATCCGGGACCGGATTTCCGAGTTTCAGTGAAATCGGCACCATCCTAAAGCGCGGCGATCTCGCGTTGGCGTTCGGCATTCTCACCATCCTGGTCGTGCTGATCCTGCCGCTACCCGCAATCGTGCTCGACCTGTTCCTGGCAATCTCGATCACACTGTCGATCCTGATCCTGATGACATCGCTGTTCATCCAGGCGCCGCTGGAATTCTCGTCGTTCCCGACCATCCTGCTGATTTCGACCATGCTGCGGCTTTCGCTCAACCTCGCCTCGACGCGGCTGATATTGTCGCGCGGCCACGAGGGCACCGACGCTGCCGGCCATGTGATCGAAGCCTTCGGCAATTTCGTGATGGGCGGTAATTTCGTGATCGGAATTATCGTCTTCGCCATTCTCGTGATCGTGAATTTCGTCGTCATCACCAAGGGTTCGGGGCGCATCGCGGAAGTTGCCGCCCGCTTCCACCTCGACGCCATGCCGGGCAAGCAGATGGCGATCGACGCCGACCTCTCCGCAGGCCTGATCGACGAAAAAGTCGCCAAGGAGCGGCGCAAGGCGCTGGAAGACGAAAGCGGCTTCTTCGGCGCCATGGACGGTGCGTCCAAGTTCGTGCGCGGCGACGCGGTGGCGGGCCTCCTGGTCGTGTTCATCAACATCATCGGTGGGATCATCATCGGCGTGGCCCAGCAGAGCCTGAGTTTCGGCGAAGCCGCGCACACCTACACACTGCTGACAGTCGGCGATGGCCTGGTCACGCAGATTCCAGCGCTGATCGTCTCGACCGCAGCGGGCCTTTTGGTTTCGAAGGCCGGCGTCAGC
>Ga0210406_10004273_pt1 | contig 15382 bp, 17 predicted proteins | sample IncBWC30MmetaG_FD_155454 | JGI IMG/M metagenome (GOLD analysis project Ga0210406, IMG submission 155454) | Forest soil microbial communities from Barre Woods Harvard Forest LTER site, Petersham, Massachusetts, United States - Inc-BW-C-30-M | ecosystem: Environmental > Terrestrial > Soil >... | reverse complement strand
ATCATCCGCAAGCCACCCTCCAGGCTGCGCGCATCGCCAGCCGAAGAAACGGTCACATCGATCTTCGTGCCCGGTTGTGCGAACGGGGGCAGCACAGCGGTCACAAATACCGCGGCCGTGTTCTGCACGCGAATGGAATTTGTATTCGTTGCACCCAGGTTGACGCCCATCCGCTGCAACGCGGCCAGCAGCGTCTGCACCGAGAACCCGGTCTGCTGGCTGTCACCGGTGTTGCGCAGTCCAACGACGAGGCCGTACCCGATCAGCTGGTTGTCGCGCACGCCCTCGACCGAAGCGACATCTTTAATGCGCGACAGCTTCACACCAGGCGTGAGCATGGAGTTGGTCGGAGCCCCCGCGACGGCCTGCCCGTCGGCCGTATTCAGAAACACGCTCGTCATGCAGACGAGCAGCACACGAAGCCGACAGTTCCGGAACATATAATCTCTCCTCAGAAAATCAACAACCGCAGCAGCGCGCGCACGATCGGATTTGGCCGATGCGTGAAGTCGTCCACGATGCCTCGGCCGCGGACTTCCAGCTCAAGACTCGAAATCGCCGTCGATAACACCTGATTCTGCGCCGAGACATCTTCCGGACGGACCAGTCCGCGCAGCATGAAGACCTGCGTCTGCTGATTGAATTCCACTTGGCGGGCTGCCTCAACCACCAGCGTCCCATTCGGAAGCACCTCGACTACTTCGCCGCCGAAGACGGTGCTCAGGCTCGAGTTTGTTACGCTCTGACCCTGCCCATTCAATGTCGACGTGGAGTTCTGACTCACAAGATTCTGCGCCACCGATGCGGTCGAGAGCTTACCGAAGAGTGCGGCGATTTGCGAGTTTGCGGTTGACGCGCGGCTGCCCTTGACCGTGCCGTCGGTCGAGGCAGCCATGCTTTCTGAAACCACCACTGCTATGAGATCGTGACGTCGGAACGCTCGCACATCGCTCGAGAGCCGAGCGAGCCGACCATTGTCGCTCCATATCGATCCGGGGGATGCAGGCGCACCAAGATTCTCTTGCCGCACACGGTCCAGATACCGTTCTATCGAAGAGGATGCGGGATTCGCCTTCGGCTTCTTGTTCCCCGGCATGTTGTTCGGCTGCGCGTAACCCGAAATCGCGCCGAGCAGCAATATCAGCGCAATGCGCTGCAAACAGCTTGCCACACTATGCTTTTCCGGTCTGACTTGCCCGTTTTTCATCGTCCTCCCTTCTGCTTTCGCACCGGCGCTTCGCATCGCTCTTTCAGAACATCAGGGTTACCGTGCCCGGTCCTGCAACCAGCGCTTCCACTGCGGTCGTGCCACTTAACGCTGTCACCAGGACGTTAATCTTCTCTCCACGACGTCCGGATGCTAGTGCTTTACCGCGGACATGTATCACCATGGTGTCCTGCTCGCGGGCGATGTCGACGATCTCGCCAGCCCGGATCTCCACTCGATCCGTGCTCCGCATGCTCGAAGCAGTTTCGCTTGCATGCGCTTGCGGGGCTGCCGGGAGCAGATCTTCCTTCGTGCTAGGCATGCGTACCACGGTCCACGGCTTGTCTGGTGCACCGCACGTCTCAATCCACGCCCAACGCCGCCCGCTGAAAGCATCTCGTCGGACGTGGTGAATGCGAAAAGCCAGCTCGGCATCTTGCCGCACTCCTGCGCCGGACAAGATGGGCCCCCCATAGGCCGCCACAGCGAGCTCCGGAGTCGGCATACATTTCGCCTCCGCCGCGAACGCATGGCCACCCGTGGCCGACATCGTGGCAAGCAACCCGCTTAACGCGAACGAAGCGGCGAGCACGCGGTTAGAGCGTACTGAACGGCCGCATCGGTTAGCGCGGAATGTTGTTGATTTGCTCATACATGTCATCCGCTGCCTTGGCGACCTTCGAATTGCTCTCGTACGCGCGCTGCGCGAGGATCATCTGCACGAACTCCTCCACGACATCCACGTTCGAGCCCTCAACGTAACCCTGCTGCAGGGTGCCTAGGCCTTCAGTGCCGCCCGGATTGCCGATAATCGCATTGCCGGAAGCGAGCGTCTCCGTCATCAAGTTGCCGCCGATGCTCTCGAGTCCGCCGGGATTGGCAAACGTTGCGAGTTGAATTTGTCCGACCTGTTGAGCGATTGCCTGACCTGGAAGAGTCACGTTGACCACGCCATACTGCGTGATTGAGACCGACGTCGCGTTCGGCGGAATAGTGATTTGCGGATTGACAAGATCACCATCCGCGCTCACCAGGCCGCCTTGGTTATTCAAATGAAAGCTGCCGTCGCGTGTATACGCGTTTGTGCCATCTGGACGGATGACGGTGAAGAATCCGGCCCCCTGAATCGCCACATCCAGCTGATTTCCGGTCTGCTTCAGGTCTCCCTGCGTCTGGATAATCTCCGTCGCCGAAGACTTCGCGCCCAGGCCCACCTGCAAGCCCGCCGCGATGGTCTGCTGACTTTGTGCCGCGCCGGGTGTCACGAGATTCTGATAGATCATGTCGTGAAACTCGAGCCGTCGTTTGCGGAAGCCGGCTGTTGCAGAGTTCGCAAGATTGTTGGCAATCGTGTCCAGGTTCAACTGTTGCGCGCTCATGCCGCTGGCTGCTGTGTACAGTGCTCGAATCATAGGGTCCTCATGGTGAATGTCTTGTCGCGAAGGTTGAAGACGGCCTAGGACACCCGCGACAACTCCTCGGTAGCCGTCTTGTTGAACTCCGTATGGAACATGCTCAGCGCTTTCTGCATCATCTCCGCCTGCTTTTGCAGAAGCAGCAGCTGCATGGTCCCGTCGATTACGTTCATGTTTGAGCTTTCCAGCATGCCCTGATGCAACGCACCCGCGGTTGCAGGTTGCGCCGTGCCAGTGGGAGCGCGGTAAAGTCCAGCGCCCTCCGGCACCAGGGGAGTAGCCGGCACGAACTCAGCAAGCTGGATGCGGCCCACAATACCGCCGGCTACGCTGACGCTGCCGTCCAGCGCAATCGCCGTCTCACCCGGAGGCAACACAATCGGCCGCCCTGCTGTGTCCAGCACCGCCTCACCTCGTGCCGACACCAGCGTGCCATCGACAGCTCGCGACAACGCTCCATCACGTGTGTACCGCGTCCCTGCAGGGGTGCGGACGGCGAGAAATCCCTGCCCCTCGATGGCCACGTCGAGAGGATTGCCGGTGCGCGTCAACTGTCCCTGGGTCCGGTCGATGCCATTGCCGCCAACCACGCCGAACCCGTTCAGAGCAGAGTTCAACTGCGAATTCGGTGCGTCCGCACCGAGCAGTGCACCGCGAAAGAAGTCGCGCTCTGCACGGAATCCATTCGTATTGGCATTCGCTAAATTGTTGGCCGCAGTATCGAGCGCCTGACTGCGCGTTACCAGACCTGTCAAGATTGCGTAGTAGCCACTGTCCATACCAGTCCTTTGCTGCAGCCCAGAGGCCAAATGCAGCGATGCGCGGTTAGAAAATCTTTAAGGATTGCCGGCTGGGTCGCGAGCGCGAGGGGTTCAACGGATCCAAGGTGTCACAGGAATGAGGTAATCCCGCACCACCGCATTCTCAGCTGTGGGCAGCGGGGCTGTGTTCGGAGAGGTCAGCAGGACGCGCACCCAGATATGGCGCTCCAGCCTCGCGATGCGCACGTCCGCTTGGCCGGTGCGCGATTCGACGTCACGCTGAATCACTTCCCATGCGCCTGGTTCAAGCCGTAGAGCCCGATGCCCCTGCTCATCGTCCCGCGCCAGGTCCCACTTTTCTGCGAATGATGCTGCTGTCGCTAAACCATCCTCGACCCGACGGCCTACCATGTGCTGCACTGCCAGCCGAAGCACAGCATTCGGACGATCGTCGTACGCGAGATAAAGCACTCCGCGTCCACTGGGCCGTAGCGGCAGCACGCGATATTCCTGGAGCACGTCAAGCGGAATGCCGCTCGGCACCGAGCGATGTTGACTCAAATCAAAGACCGGGCAGTTCCACTGCATTCCGAGCGCGCGAGCAATTTGCTGCTCGGTGACGCCGAACTCCTGCCGCAGCCAGTCGCCGATGCGGCCCGATCCCACTACCCGCTGTGCCTCCAGCGCGGCATCGCGCTGCTCGGCGGTGATCACGCCCTGCTCCAGCAGGAGTACCCCGAACGGTACGCGGTGCGCGTATGTCGAGGCGCCATCGAAGCTGCGGGTCCATTCCCGCTGCAATCTCTCCTCAAATGACTGTGCCCAGCAAGTCTTGCTGCACATAGGGCGCCCTTCGAGAAACAGCGCACGGGGGGCATTCGGCTTGATTCTCCGCCTGCAGCATTTGTTTGCGCAGGCATCTTGAGACGCGTCAGGCCTGCCCAGGACCGTACTTGCAGACTGCTCCACGCTGGCGCGCCTTCGCGACGCTTCTGTCGCGGCGAACGACGAAAAATAAACCTTCGCCGAGGCAAACCAGTGGCTCAGACCTAGAACAGACACCGAATTGTCTCCAATCGCTTGCGCGGCTCTGCGACCTCGGTGACACGCAGACCATAGTTTCCGTTCACCAGAACCACCTGCCCGCGAGCTACGATTCTGTCTCCAACTACAAGATCGACAGGAGCGTGGATGGTGCGGTCCAGCGAAACGACATCTCCCGTGTTCAGATCGAGCACCTCGTGCAGCGCCATCTCGCGGCTGCCAAAGCGAAGGGACGCCTGCAGCTCTATATCGAGAAGGAGATCAAGGTTGTGTCCGACCTCATGAGAAATCGCATCCACCGCCGCGTTATTCCGCTTCGAACCTTGCAAGGCGCCTGACGCGTCGGACTGCACCGGCCGCAAATCTACCGCAAGCCAAACCGGCAACGCCCACTCCCCGCTTCGCATCAGCGCGAAGAAATTCTCGTGAGGCGAACCCTCCTGCAGGGCCTTCGCACGCTCACTTTGCTCTAAACGGCAGCGCACACCCAGCTGCTCTTCAAGTGCCCGGCACCACGCTGCTCCGATCTCGCTCACCAGGTCCTGCCACTTCCCGCCATTGCCGGTGGTCCGCAGCATTGGCGCGAAGGCCTGAGGCAGTTCACGCGAGTCCGCGGGAATACCGAATGCCAGCGATCCCTGGATTTCTCCGGAAATCTTGAACTCCGACCAGACGCACAACGGCCGTGCCGCAGCCGTCGCAGCGGGACGCTCCAGCGTTATAGCTATGCCGGAGACCTGCTCGATCGCCTTGCGTGCCACTTCGAGCCAGAGTTCCCAATAGCGTGCGGAATCCGCGTCTGTTGCTCGCCTTGTCTCTATGCTCTGGTCGTTCGAGCCTTTCGCCTCTGTCTTCTTCCTACCGCCCATTCTTGTCTCCCGAAGTTCTCAGTTCTCCCCAAGGCACCGCGCGTCACCCGACTTAATTCCACTGCTTCACGACACTCTCGTTTCTTCTCTCTTCCCTTTAGTCGGCCTCTGCCCTTTCTCTGTTGCGCCGGTGGCAAGCAGAGCGCGCATCGCCAGCACGGCGGAGGAACGTATCTGCGATACTCGCGCCTCGCTCACCTCGAGCGTTAAACCGATCTCGCGCAACGTCATCTCTTCGTAGTAAGAAAGCGTCAGCACCAGCCGCTCGCGTTCCGGCAGTTGCTCGATTGCCCATGCCAGGCGGCGTCTCATCTCGCTGCGCATGCAGAGGAATAACGGGTCTTCTTCCGGAGAACCCGGCACATACGCCAGTTCTTCCTCGTCCGACCCATCATTGCGCGCTGCGTTCAACGCCCCAATCTCGAGACCTTTCAAATCAGCGAGCGCTTCCTGATACTCCGCCAGCGAGAGGCCAAGAGCGTCAGCGACTTCCTGCTCGTTCGGAGTCCGCCCCAGTTTGCCGATCAGCTGCTGAATCGCTTCCTCGATCGACCGCCCCTTGCGGCGTAACTCCCGAGGACCCCAGTCGAGTTCGCGCAAGCTGTCAAGAATTGCGCCGCGGACACGGAACTTCGCGTAACTGTTGAACTGCACGTCTTTTGAAGTATCGAATTTCAAAAATGCATCGATCAGACCAACCACGCCTGCGCCCACCAGGTCTTCAAGGTCGACATATTGGGGAAGACGCTCATGGATGCGACGCGCGATGAAGCGCACTGACGGCAAATGTTCCAGCAGAAGGCGGTCGCGTTCTTCCGAATCCATTGCGTATCCTTTGATCGCTGCCGCACCGGACGCGAAAGCGTTTGACGCCGCGCGCGTCATATTCGCAAGAGCTTCAACATCGGTCGCTGCCTCCATTCGCCGTCCTCCTCTGTCTCTCGCACGCTCTGCCGTTACGCAAACCGAGCGCAGATCTAATTCACCGTGCCCACGGACTGCACCGAGACCGTTACCGGAATCTCGGCCGGCGACAACACCGCCACGCGCGGGGCAAATGGCTCAAGCCAGCGGCGCAGATGGTACCGGGCGGGACTCGCACAAAGCAGCACGGGAGTGGCCGAATCTCCGGCATGACGGATTAGCGGTTTCAAAGCTTCGACCAGCCGCTTGAAGAATCCGCCGGACGATTCGCCGCGATGTACTCCGTCTTCGACTTGGCGATGATTTGCGCCTCCTGAGAAAACACGCGCGATCTCCTCCTCATATGCTGGATCGAGCGTGATCACACGCAACGTGCCATCGGGCGAGAGCAGAGGATGCACCAGATTTCGCCCTAAAGCCTGGCGCGCGCTCTCCACCAGGGCAGGCATGCTTTTGTTGGTAGGCGCTGTTTCAACGAAGGCTTCGAGTATGGTGCCGAGCGGACGAATCGAGACATTTTCCCGCAGAAGCTGTTGCAGTGCGCGCTGCACTTCGCCCAAACTGAGTAGCTTCGGTACCAGTTCCTCGACTAGACGAGGATGTGAGTCGTTCAACGTATCCAGCAAGCGCTTCGTCTCGCTCCTGCTCAGCAACTCCAGCGCATTCCGCCGCATCAGCTCGCCCAGATGTGTTGCTATCACAGTCGTTTGATCGACGACCGTATACCCGGCCGCCAGCGCCTGGTCCTCGAGCTTGGGATCGATCCACCGGGCAGGCACCCCAAATGCCGGCTCGCGCGTTTCCTTGCCTGCCAGCAAGCGCGGCTCCGGTTCATTGGAAACCGCTAATACGGCATTCCCTTCCATCTCCCAGCGGCCAATCTCGATGCCGCGCAACAGCATCGCATATTCACGCGGACGCAGGCGCAGATTGTCCGTGATATGCACCGCAGGCAAGATGAATCCCAACTGCCCTGCCAGGTGCTTGCGCAGCGCGCGCACACGCTGCAACATCAGGCCGCCCTGCTTCTCATCCACCAACGGGATCAACTGAAACCCTATCTCCAGCGTCAGCTCGTCCACTTTCAGCGCTGCAGCCAGGTTCTCAGCCGGAGCGGACGCGTCTGCTCCCTGCTTGCCTTCCGACGTCACTCCGTCAGCATCCGAACTCGCGCCGGCAGGAATCCTGCGCGCGACAAAAACCAGCACTCCCGCGACCAAAAAGAACGCGAGCGCCGGCATGCCGGGCACCAGAGCCAGCAGCGCGATTGCCCCGGCAGCAAGATAGAGCGTTGTCGGGTGACGCAACAGCTGCGTGTTCATCTCGTTGCCGAGCGGTGCGCTTGCTGAGGCGCGTGTCAGCACAATGCCGCCCGCGATCGAAACCAGCAACGATGGAATCATCGTCACAAGTCCGTCGCCCACAGTCAGGATGGTGTAGGTCTGCAGCGCATCCGCGAGCATCATTCCCTGCTGCAGCACGCCGATCAGCAGGCCCGCCACGATGTTAATCGCGGTAATCAGAATCGTTGCCAGTGCGTCGCGCTGAGTGAAGCGCGCAGCACCATCCATCGCGCCATAGAACTCCGCTTCGCGCGCGACGGCCTCGCGGCGCTTGCGTGCTCCGGCCTCATCAATCAGCCCCGCGTTCAGATCCGCGTCGATTGCCATCTGCTTACCTGGCAACGCGTCGAGCGTAAAACGCGCGGTCACTTCTGCCGTGCGCACTGCGCCGTGGCTCACCACAAGAAACTGGATAGCGATCAGCGCGAGAAACAGAACGAATCCGACGACGAAATTGCCGCCGACCACGAACCGCCCGAACGCCTCGATCACGCTGCCTGCCGCCGCCGTTCCTTCACTACCGTGCAGCAGGATTCGCCGGCTCGACGCGAGATTCAGCGCGAGACGCAACAACGTCAGCAGCAACAGCATCGTCGGAAAGATGGAGAAATCCACTGCGCGACGCAACTGCAACGCGGAGAGGAACACAATCAATGCCGCTGTTAGTGATCCCGCGAGCAGCATATCCAGCAGAAAAGCGGGGAGCGGAACCAGCATCACAAAAACCATGCTGATGGCAGCCACCGGCAGAAAGACTTCCGCCAGCCGCTTCATCCAGGGATTCCCGTTCTGTGCCCCAGCACTGGTTTGGGGTGTAATGGTCGCAAGTGTAGCCATGACGGTTACCTTTCCTCCTGCTGAGCTTGTTGCTGCGGCCGGGTAGATGCCATCGGCGCTGCGGTAGAGGCATGCTGACCACGGGCCGCATTTTGCGCACGCGCGCGACGCTCCAGTTCCTCGCGGTACAAGTACGCCAGGATTTCAGCAACCACGGTGTACAGTTCGACCGGAACGGATTGACCTTCTTCAACAGACTTGTAGAGCGAGCGCGCCAATGGAGGATTCGGGACCACCGGCACACCGGCCCAACGCGCCTCTTCCTTGATTCGCTCCGCAAGCAGGTTCATGCCCTTGGCGAGGACCTTTGGCGCCTGCATCGTCTCGAAGGAGAACTCGAGAGCAACCGCATAATGTGTCGGGTTGGTCACCACCACGCATGCCCGCGCCATATCCGCCTGCAAGCGCTTGCGGCGCATCTGTCGCTGCAATGAGCGAATGCGCCGCCGCACCATCGGACTGCCCTCCGAATCCTTCATTTCCTGACGAATCTCCTGCTTGCTCATCCGTAGGCGGCGCTCGAAGCTGCGCCACTCCACCATGTAGTCGATCGCCGACCACACCAGCATTACGCCGCCGGCCTGGAGCAGCATGACGTGCGCAACACGGAACATTTCCGGAACCCGCGTCAAACTCAACAGCGGCACCATCAGGAAGTGCGACTCGAGCTGCCGCGCTGCGAGATATACAAGAAGGATGGTTGGTACCAGAGACTTGGCAGTGCGCGACACACCCGTCATCGAAAAAATCTGCTTCATCTGAGAGACAGGAGAGAGGCGCGTGAACTTCAGCTCCAGCGCCTTCTTGTTGAACACGATGCCGCCACTTTGCATCATCCCGCTCAGCAAGGCGACACAGAAGATCGCCGCCATCAACAAGTACACCGGCAGCATTCCCGCGAGCACCTGCGACCGCATCACCAGCAGCAGGCGATCGCTCGTTGCCAGGCTCAAATCTCCAGACTGCGCCGCGCTCAGGCTCGAATAAAGAATGCCGCGCCAGCCCGAAACAAACGCGGTCGAGAACACACCCAGCAGCACCGCTCCCGATACCATCACGAGAGCAGAAGTCAGCTCGCGGCTGCGCACAAACTGCCCTTCCTCGCGCGCCTTCTGTTTGCGGCGTGGTGTGGCTTTCTCGGTCTGCTCAGACATTCTGGTGGCTCACGATTGCACCTGGTGCTGCAAGAGCGCGAATGCGGTATCGAGCAAGCTCGAGAAATGAGACTCGATGTATCGCGGCCACAATCCCACACTGGCGAGCAGCACGACGTAACCGGTGAGCGTCTTGAGCGGAATGCCGACGATCATCACGGGCAATTGCGGCGACAGCTTTCCTGCGAGCGACACCGCGATCTCGACTAAGAATGTTGCAGCAACGACGGGAGCGGCGAGTTGAATTCCGCCTAGGAGAACGCCGCCAAACATCCGCGAGATCGCGGTAGCGGTGTGGGCGTCGAACCATGCATGACCCAGCGGAACGACGACGAGCGTGCGCATCAGCGCGGCGATCATTACACGGTGTAAGCCGGAAGCCACCACTACGAGTAGGAAGAATAGCTGCATCAGCTGGCTCATCAACGGCGTCTCTATATGAGAGGTGGGGTCGATCACGTTCACCAGGGAGAAGCTGAACTGCAGGTTCAGAACATGCCCCGTAAGCGTTACGACTTCTTCGATTAAGCGGAGGCACATCCCGAGCAGCAGCCCAACAGCGAGTTCCCCGGCGATCGGCCCGGGCCCGAATGCGATCGGCGTCGAAGACGGCGCAGCTGCAACCGGCACCAGCAAGAATGTGAGCGCGAGAGTGAACCCGACCTTGACTCGCACCGGAATTGCGTCCGACGAAAACACTGGCAGGAACGCGATTGCGCCGCTGATCCGCACCAGCAGCAACAGCGCGCCGATAAGATAGTTCGACCACGCGGCATTGCCGAGCAAATTAGTGGCATCCGTCAAGCTATTTGCTCCCTAACGTGTGTAGCGATGTAGATCACCAAGCAACGAAACGTAGAAGTAAATGCTGCGGCGAACCAGCCACGGCATACCCACGAGTAACGCGATTCCGACCACGGCCAGACGCGGCACAGTAGAAAGCGTCTGGTCCTGGAGAGAAGTCAGCGTTTGCCCGAGACTGACAATCAGGCTCACCGCCGTCGCCAGCAGCAGTATCGGGGCGCTCATAATCACCGTCTCGCGCAACAACATGCGAAGGATCTCCGTTACCTGGTCCGGTCCCATTGCCCGCCTTTCAGAAACTCTTCAGCAGCGACGCCGCCAGCATGTTCCACCCATCCACCATGACGAAGAGAAATAGCTTCAATGGCGTCGAGATCACCACCGGCGGCAGCTGCATCATGCCCACCGAAGTAGTAATCGAAGCGACTACCAGATCGATCAGCAGAAACGGCAGGAACAGCACCGCACCAATCTGAAATCCGGTCTTCAGCTCCGAGAGCATGTAAGCCGGGACCACCACATGCAGCGGGATGTCGTCCGGCGTTTTCGGGCGGCTCATCCCGCTCGCATTGACAAAAAGCGCGAGGTCCTTTTCGCGCGCGTAATGCAGCATGTAACGGCGCGGCGGTTCTGACCCGGCACGCAGGGCCGCCATGCCGTCCATCTTCCCTTGCTGGAAAGGCTCCACAGCGTTGTGCTGCACCTGCAACAACACCGGCTGCATCAGGAACCAGGTCATCATCAGACCTAAACCCATCAGCACCTGATTGCTGGGCGCGGTTTGCGTCCCCAATGCCTGGCGCAGGAAGTGAAACACCACCAGGAGCCGCACCATCGGCGTCATCGAGAGCAGAATCGCCGGCACAAGCGTAATCAGCGTGAGCAGGAACACCACTGTCCACGGAACAGTGTTGTTTGCCATCGACCGCACGCCCGCTGCACTCAGGGGGCCTGCCACCGGGGCGAATAGAACAATCGCAAAAGCGCTCATTCGACGCCCTCGTTAACTTCCAGCGGGCTATCAAGCGAAGCGATGCAGTGGACTGCATCGGCGCTGCCGCCCAACAGAAACCGTCTGCCGTCGCATTCGACGAGGGAAACCGTGCGTTTTCCGCCAACGGCGAGATTCTCCACCAGGCGCATGTGACGACGCGACCGCTCCTGGGTGCACAGGTGCGTCCACAACGTCCAGAACCAGCCCGGACGAGAAACCTTAAGCAGCTCGCTGTGCCCTCTCATCGCTTACAGCACCCGCGTGATGCGCACGCCCAGGTCTTCATCTGTCGCTTCGAAGACCACCCACCCGAGCTGCACTGTGCCTGCCAGTAAAGGAACGTCACTGTCTTCGCGCCAGTTGGAAGCAATCACCGCACCGGGAACCAGGGTCAGCACATCTTTCACATGAAAGGGCGCAATGGGTACCGAGACCGTCACGGCAGTTGGCAATTGTGAAACGTGCGACCAGTCACGCTGTCGTGTCGGTCCCCCGACCGAGGCTTCCTGTTCCGCCACCAATTCGGAAGACAATGTCTTAATCTGTCGCATCTTGCCTCTGCCTTATCGCTGTACCAGGAATTCTGTGAAGTAAATGTCTTTGAGTCCGAGGTGTGGTGCGCGCACGCGAATCGCCACTTTCAGCTTGTCTTTCAACGCGTCTTTTCCGGCCGGAGTGAGCAGTTCGTCCGCCGTCGACGACGCAAGAACACCCAGCACCGCGTCACGTGCGACAGGCGACTGGGCATAACTTTCTTTCGCGGAGATCGCTGCGTCGCCCGCGAGGGCTGCCTTCTCCACCACAAGCACCATGCCGATGCGCAGAAAGCTTTCGCCGCCCATGAGGTTCACCGTCAGAGGTTCGAGCGAGATCATCTCTGTCGGCGCCTCCGCTTTTACAGGGGTCGGCACGCTGTCAACTTTGCGCGCATGCAGGTACCAGAACGCTACGTTCCCGGCGACAAGCGCTGCCAGTGCGAGTGCCATAAGCATGCCGCCTGTGCGCTTCTTCGTGGCGACTGGCCCCGAGGAGGGAGGGCTGCTGAATGTGGTTGCCATGTTGTGAAGAGGATGTGCATCCAGAGAGCCATCGTTTGGCTCTCTGGATTGGGAAGGACTAAGAAAAGCGGCAACGGCAACCGAAGCGTCGCGAATGTCCGCGTCAGTGCCGTCACCAGTCGCGCCGTTAGCGAATCATGTTGATCGTGTCTTGGGAGACGGTGTCGAACGTTGTAATCGACTTGGAGTTTGCCTCGAACGCACGTTGCGCAACAATCAGATTCGAAAACTCCGCTGAGATATCCACGTTCGATGCTTCAAGGGATTGATCGGCGAGCGTTCCCAGTCCACCCGAGCCAGCCACGCCCACTTGGATCTGGCCGGACGCCGCGGTCACCTGGTAGTCATTACCGCCAATACGCGCGAGTGCCTGCTCGTTATTGACATGCGCCAGCGCGACCTGCCCCACCTTCGCTACGTTGCCATTGCTGTACACGGCGGATAGGACGCCACTCGGGTCTACCGTGAAGCCCTCGTAGGTTCCGCTCGGATGTCCATCCTGCGAACTGCTGGTTGCGGACGTACCCACCGTCTGCGTCAGCGTTGGGTTCCCGCTTGCGTCGGCGAAATTCAAGGTCAGATTCAACGCAGCCGCTCCATCCGCAAGTCCGGCAAAACCGATGCCTGCAAGCGACGACGGGCTCGTAAGATTGCCGGCAGAGTCGAACGTCACGGTACCCGTAGTCCCTGTCGCCGCACCCGTGAAGTCACCGGCGGGAATGGCAACCGAGTAAGTCCACTGGTTCGGTGTCGCGCTCTTGGTGAACGTGATGCTCAACTGATGAGACTGCCCTAAGGAATCGTAGATCGTGACCGGCGCCACAACAGACTTACCCGCGGCTGCGGAGGCATCCAGACTCGTCGTCAAGGAGACGTTTCCAGTTGCCTGCGGTGCGTTCGTCCCGCCAACCGGAATCTGCAATCCAGTAAGAGAGCCGGAGGCACCCGCCGCCGTAAAACCGAGCACCTTCTCCCCGTCCTGCGTAACCAGGAAACCGCTCTGATCGACTTGAAAATTACCCGCGCGCGTCAGATTCTGCGGCTGGCCGTTCGCCTGCACCACAAAGAACCCGTCTCCATTGATCGCCATATGCGCACTGTTGCCATCTGTATTGATCGAGCCGCGCGTGAAGTTTGTCTCGGTCGAATTCACTCGTACACCCAGGCCGGCCAGCAGTGGATTGCCCGACCCGCTGGCACCTAGCTGCTGATAGAACAGATCGGCGAACGTCGTCGTCTGCGACTTGAACGCCGTCGTATTCATATTGGAAAGGTTATTGGCGATGGTATTCAGTGCTGTCGAGTCTGCGTTCAACCCGGACAAAGGAATGGAAAACGATGGCATGGTGCCTCCGAAATATGCGTCCGTTAGGCCGACGCCCGCCATGTTGGTGAATCGGTTTACCTGCTCGCAACTCCCTCATCTCTTCTTGAGAAAGCCGCCGACATAACGCAATTCGACTCTCTACTCCACACGTGAAGTCTGAGTCGATGCGTGCTGTGCCCCACCGATCGCGGCAATTTGTGCCGTCGGTGATGAAGCGCCGTTCAAGGTGCTGCCCAGTTCCTGGTTGATTGAAATGAGCTGCTGCAGGCTATTCACCTGAACGAGCTGATCGATATACGCATTCGGGTCGGTCTGCGCAGTCGGATCCTGATTCTTCAACTCACTCACCAGCAGCGTCAGGAAATCATTTGTGGTGATCCCTCCTGCCGCTGCGGCCGCGTCGCCGCCAGCGGTTCCCGATGTGGCTGCGGCTGCAACTCCTGGCTGGCTGGTTGCCTGCCACGTCTTCGCCTGGTGGTGATGCACTTGTTGTCCGATCACGTCCATTGAACTGGTTAATGCGCCGATGTTCATTGCTCCTCCTTGCAACTGCTGGTGTTGGTTTCAGCCATCACGCTTGGTAGCTGATCCTGTGCCGGCCGGTGACTGCGACTTGCCCGTCCTGCTTGGGTATGTTGTCGAGCGCGTCTTCTGTGGCAGAGGCTCGGGTGGTTTCGTTGTCGTGCTGCGTCGCTCGAGTTTCGCGAGTCGGTTGACGGTTCGGCGGTGCGCCAGTGCCGTCGCCGTTGCTGTCAGTACCAGCCATGCTTCCCGATGGTTGGCCCGGTTTCGCAAGCATGGCGAGAGACGCTACACGCACCTGCCGCTCTTCGAGGTGCGCGCTCAGCCCCGACAACATCGTCTCCAGCGCACGATGTTCGCTCGATGCGCCTGCGCTCAAAGCAGCCTTGATTACGCCGCCTTGGCGACTCGCTTCGACCGTAATCCATTCCTTTCCGTGCAGCGCGACTCCCGCCTCGAGCCGATTGGCGGAAATATGCCAGGAGGCCGACGAAGCGAGAGGGTTCTCGTCTAGCAGCATGTGCGGATTGGTATGACTCGGCGCATCCTGTGCGGTCGCCGCACGACCGGTATTGATCGCGGTTACTGGGCCTTGACCTGCCTGCGCCCCTGCGACCGAAGCGACGGAATAGTCTCCAAGCTTCGCGGCGGGAACTCCCCCGGGTGCGGCGTGTACGTCAGCGGCGCGGATCACTGCTGGCGCTGATAAGGGATCTTTTCCGTCTTTGGATTCCTTTACCGCACTCTCATGCGCGGCTGTGAATGAACTCGAATGCACGGCATCGGACGCATTCACGACGGCGGCGCTATTACTCAAGTTGACCGCGCCAACATCGGCCGACTGCCGCATGTCGGACGCCATTGTCGGCGGTGCACTCCGCGGGGAGCTGGTCTCCCCTTCGGTAACTGCGCCACCACTGACGGTGGCCTGGCTCTGCCCACGAGTGGTCTCATTTTCTGCCGGACGATTCAGCGCCTCCGCAAAATTTGCGGACAGACTCTCTTGGCCATCAGGCACAGCAGAATCGACCGCGGGAGCGCGTGCTGGCTGGCGCGCTTGCGAGGCGATGTGTGTCTGTGCATCTCCCGGCGGCTCCATTGGCAACGAATGCGCGGTGAGGTC